>Ga0194043_1000517_pt1 | contig 21420 bp, 17 predicted proteins | sample JunL4415m_MetaG_FD_161274 | JGI IMG/M metagenome (GOLD analysis project Ga0194043, IMG submission 161274) | Anoxic zone freshwater microbial communities from boreal shield lake in IISD Experimental Lakes Area, Ontario, Canada - Jun2016-L442-15m | ecosystem: Environmental > Aquatic > Freshwater >...
GCTGTCAGCCGTGTCGCGGCGTTGAGGGTCGGGTCCTACGCAATGGAACCCTGCGAACCCCGTCAGGTCCGGGAGGAAGCAGCGGTAAGCAGGCCATTCCATGTGCCGCAGGGTCGCCTGACCGGAGCTTGCGCGCGGCGAGGACGCTCGGAGAACGCGCTTCGACGGCGGGTGCGCGGCCGCTTCTTTCCCTCTTTCCGGCGGGGTACACTGGCCATCCGATGAAACGCTCCCTTTACCGCGAATACCGCCCGCAGACGTTCGCCGAGCTGGTCGGTCAGGACCACGTGGCGCGCACCTTGCGCAACGCCGTGGAGACCGACGCGGTGGCGCACGCCTACGTGTTCTCCGGGCCGCGCGGCACCGGCAAGACGAGCACCGCGCGCATCCTCGCCAAAGACCTGAACTGCGTGGGTACCGACGAGGCGCCGGTCGCGCGGCCCACGGCCACGCCCTGCGGCGTCTGCCGCCACTGCGTGGCCATCGCCGGCGGCACCTCCCTGGATGTCATCGAGATGGACGCCGCCTCCAACAACGGCGTCGACGATGTTCGCGATCTGCGCAACAAGATCGCCTTCGCGCCCGTCGACGGCCGTTTCAAGGTGTACATCATCGACGAGGTACACATGCTTTCGAACCCGGCGTTCAACGCGCTGCTCAAGACCCTCGAAGAACCGCCGCCCAACGTCATCTTCGTGCTCGCCACCACCGAGCCTCACAAGATCCCCGAGACCATCATCTCGCGCTGCCAGCGCTTCGACTTTCGGCGCCCGCAGGTGCGCGACATCGCGCGGCTGCTGGCCACCATCGTGGAGCGCGAGAACGCGCGTCCCGACGAGGAGCGCGGCGGGCCGCGCATCGAGATCCAGGAGGCCGCCCTCGAAGAGATCGCGCGCCATTCTCAGGGCGGCTTCCGCGATGCGATCGGCACCCTCGACAAGCTCATCACGTACTCCGACGGCGCCATCATGCCGGCCGACGTGCTCGAGGCCCTCGGGGTCACCGACGCCGACCTGCTCTTCGAGATCACCGACATCGTCACCGAGCGGCGCACCGCCGAGGCCCTGCAGTTCGTGCAGCGCCTGGCCAACGAGGGCGCCGACTACTTGCAGTTCATCCGCGACCTGCTGCGCCATCTGCGCCAGCTCTTTCTGCTGCAGCATCTCGAGGAGTCGGCCCGCGACGACGCCGCCCTGCGCGCCCTCGGCCAGTCGGTCGAGCTGGACGACCAGCTTCTCAATCGTCTGCTGCCGCAAGCCAACAACCTGTCCGCCCGCGAGGTCGTCCACTTCATCGAGACGCTGGGCGAAGCCCAGCGCGAGATCCGCGACGGCCTCGACCAGCGGCTGCAGCTCGAGCTCGCGCTGGTCAAGGTCACGCGGCCGCACCTGGATCATACGGCGGCCGCGCTCGAGGAGCGCCTGCGGCGCCTCGAGGCCGGCGCGGCGGCGCAGCCGGCCCGCGCCGCGGCGACGGACGGGCCGGCGCAGCCGGCGCGCTCCTCGGCGACGAAGTCCGCGCCGGCCGTGGCCGCGGCCCCTGACGGCGCCGTCGATCCCGGCAGGGCGTCCGCGGAGGCGGCCGTCCCGGCCGCACCGGCCGCCGCCGAGCCCGCGGCTGTTGAGCTCACTCTGGAGCGCGTCAAGCGCGCCTGGGAGCTCATCCTGCAGCGCGTGCAGGCGAGCAGCGTGAGCCTCTACGCGATGCTGCGCGACGCCCGCCCCAGCGCCCTCGAGGATGGGCGGCTCACCGTGACGATGCCGTCCGACTTCGCCTTGACGCGCGCCCGCGACGCCGGCAACGCCGAGCTGCTCGCCGGCGCCATCGAGGCGGCCCTGGGTCAGCCGCTGCAGCCCGAGTTCGTGCCGGCCGCCGGCGTGCCGGCCGGGCCGGCGCTCGCCGCGCCGGCCGCCACCGCCCCGCCGAGCATGGATTTCACCGCCCTCATCAAGCAGGCGAAGGGTACCTTCGACGCCGAAGAGATGCCCGACGACTCGTAAGGAGAACCGCCCGTGGCGAACCCCCAGTACAACAAGATGATGAAGCAGGTCCAGGAGATGCAGCGCAAGATGGCGCAGGCTCAGGAGGAGCTCGCCGTCGAGACCGTCGAGGCCAGCGCCGGCGGCGGCATGATCACCGTCGTGGTCACCGGGTCGCTCGAGATCAAGGAGGTGCGCATCAAGCCCGAGGCCGTCGACCCCGACGACGTCGAGATGCTGCAGGACCTCGTCGTGGCAGCCGTCAACGAGGCGTTGCGCGCCGCCCAGGACCTGGCGTCCACCAAGCTCGGCGGCGCCACCGGCGGCCTCGACCTGCCCAACATCCCGGGGATGTTCTAGGCGCGCGCTGCGCGCGCGCCGGGGCCTTCCCGGCGCGCGCCTTCCCCGCGCGTCCTGCCCGCGCCCCCGCGGACCGCGCCGGCGGGCCTTCGTCACCCGGCGCGTTGGCGAGCCGCGCCGCGAACGGGTAACATTACATCTCGCGTCCGCGGGCCGTCACGGCGGCGGACGGATCCAGAGGTCAGGGTGCGTCAGTGCTCATGCTCACTCCCCGAGGAGAATGTGCGTGTATTCACCGGCCGTCGAGCGGCTGATCACGGAGCTGGCGAAGCTGCCCGGGATCGGTCCACGCACCGCTCAGCGGCTCACCTTTCATATGCTCAAGCTGAGGCCGGACGAGATCCTGCCGCTGGCGGCTGCCATCATCGATGTCAAGGAGAAGATCGGCTTCTGCAGCCGCTGCTTCAACCTCGCCGAGGGCGCGCTCTGCACCGTGTGCGCCGACACGCGCCGCGACCCGCGCGTGCTCTGCGTGGTCGAGCAACCCTTCGACATCGTGACCATCGAGCGCACGCGGGAGTTCCGCGGCCTCTACCATGTGCTCGGCGGGGCTTTGAGCCCGCTGGACGGCGTGGAACCCGACGACCTGCACATCGCCGAGTTGCTGTCGCGCGTCGACGGCGACGTTGACGAGGTCATCCTGGCGACCAACCCCACCATGACCGGTGAGGCGACCGCCATGTACGTTGCCGACATGCTGCCGCCGCGGGTGCGCGTCACCCGTCTGGCCAGCGGCCTGCCGGTGGGCGGCGACCTCGAGTATGCGGACGAGCTCACGCTGGGCCGCGCCCTGACGGGGCGTCGCAGCCTGCGGCGCGGAGAGGAGTGACCATGGCGACAAAGACCGGCACCAAGGAGAAGCCAGCGGCCGATCTCACGGAGATCCGTTGGCACGCCCGTGGCGGCCAGGGCGCCGTGACGGCGGCCAAGATGGTCGCCGAGCTGGCGCTCGGCCAGAAGAAGTACTTTCAGGCCTTTCCCGAGTACGGCCCCGAGCGCTCGGGGGCGCCCATCGTCGCGTACACGCGGGTCAGCGACAAGCCCATCCAGATCTACGCCGGCATCGAGCACCCGCAGATCGTCGTCGTGCTCGACCCCTCGCTGCTCAGCGTCATCGACGTGACCAAGGGCGCGCCGGCCGACGCCATCGTGCTGGTCAACAGCGAGATGAGCCCGGCCGAGCTGCGCAAGCACTATCACCTCGAGGGCTTTCACTACTACACCATCGCCGCCACGCGCATCGCCGTCGAGACCATCAAGCGGCCGATCCCCAACACCCCCATGGTGGGGGCGCTCACGCGCATCACAGGGCTCTTCGCCATCGACGAGGTCGTCGCGTTTCTGCGCGTCGACTTCAGCAAGAAGTTCCCGCCCAAGGTCGTGGAGGGCAACATCAACGCCATCACGCGCAGTTACGAGGAGGTCAAGGGCGAATGACCGTCGAGAAGAAGACCGCTGCCAGGCAGCCGGCTCCTCCCAGAAAGCCGCGCCCCGCGAAGGTGGCCGCGAAGAAGAAGCCCACGTGGGACATCAGCGACATCGACACGTGGGGGCCCGACAGGCACGAGCTCGGCGCCACGATCGTCGAGGCGGGCAACTCCGTCTTCAACGAGACCGGCGGCTGGCGCAGTGAGGTGCCGGAGATCGACAGCGAGAAGTGCGACGGCTGCATGCTGTGCTACTTCTACTGCCCCGACGCCTCCATCGTCATCGAGAACGCCAGGGCCGTGGGCATCGACCTCGAGCACTGCAAGGGCTGCGGCATCTGCGCCAGGGAGTGCCCCACCGACGCCATCGTCATGAAGACCGATGAGAAGGAGTGAACGTGGCCACCACGACAAGTGAGATCCTGGCGGTCACCGGCAACGAGGCGGTCGCCGAAGCCATGGGTCAGATCGACCCGGACGTGGTGTGCGCCTACCCGATCACGCCACAGACCGAGGTCGTGCAGCTCTACGCGCAGATGGTCGCCGACGGCAAGGTGAGCAGCGAGTTCGTCACCGTCGAGAGCGAGCACTCCGCGATGAGCGCCGTGATCGGCTCGGCGGCCGGCGGCGCGCGGACCATGACCGCGACCTCCTCTCAGGGCTTCGCCCTCATGTGGGAGGTCCTCTTCATCGCCGCGTCCTACCGGCTGCCCATCGTCATGACCACCGTCAACCGCGCCCTCTCGGGCCCCATCAACATCCATTGCGACCACAGCGACTCCATGGGCGGCCGCGACACCGGCTGGATCCAGCTCTACGGCGAGAATCATCAGGAGGCCTACGACAACTGCATCCAGGCGGTGCGCATCGCCGAGCACATTGACGTGCGCCTGCCGGTGACGCACATGTACGACGGCTACGTGATCAGCGGCGCCATCGGGCCGCTGCAGATGCTCACCAAGGATCAGGTGCAGGCGTTCATCGGCCCGTACCGCGCGATCAACCCGATGCTCGACATCGAGCACCCGGTCACCGTGGGCCCGTTCGACGGTCTGCACGGCTGGTACTTTGAGCACAAGGTGTCGCAGAACCGCGCCATGGACCGGGCTTTCGCGGTGATCCAGGACGTCGCCGACGACTACTCGGAGCTCAGCGGGCGCCCGTACGGCCTGCTCGACCCGTACCGTCTCGACGACGCCGAGATCGCCATCGTCGTGGTCGGCTCCACGGCCGGCACCACGCGCATGGCGGTCGACGCGCTGCGCGCCAGGGGCGTCAAGGCCGGCATGGTGCGCGTGCGCGTCTTCCGGCCGTTCCCTCACGAGGCCTTCGCCAGGGCGCTCGAGCACGTCAAGGTCGTGGGCGTCATGGACCGCGCCGATTCGTTCGGCGCCCAGGGCGGCCCCGTCTTCCTCGAGATCCGCGCGGCCCTGTACGACAGCGACCCGCGTCCCCAGATCCTGCCCTTCATCTACGGGCTCGGCGGCCGCGACATCTTTCCCGACAACATCGAGCAGGCGTTCGCCGTGCTCCAGGAGGCCGCGCAGAGCAAGACGCGGACCTCCACGGAGCGCCGCTACCTCAACCTGCGCGAAGACTGAGGTGACCGGCATGGCGAACAACGACTCAGGCAACGGCGGGCGCGCGGCAGAGCATCAGGGCTCGGCCCTCTACGAGGTGCTCAAGGGCATCGACTTCGAGCGCCGCGAGCTCATCGACAAGCGCAAGGGAGTCGGCCTCTTCGACCTCGTGAAGGCCAGGGACGGCGGCTACCGCTGCTACTCGTGCACCCTGTGCGAGCGCGTCTGCCCGGTGGACTGCATCGAGATCGACTACTGCCCCGAGTTCGACGAGCTGCCGTTCGATATCGTCGCCGAACGCGCCGCCGCGCTGGCCACGCTGCCCGGCGAGAGCTGCGGGGCCGGGGCGGCGTGCGTCATGGGTGAGAAGCCGGCCGGCTTCGTGCCCGACATCGACATGAAGCTCTTCGACCCGGTGGTGGCCAGGATCCGCGACGGCTCCGGTCTCGTGGAGGCCTTCCACGCCACGCAGGAGGCCTTCGGCTACCTGCCGCGCGTGGCGCTCGAGAACATCGCCGAAGAGATGAAGCTGCCCTTCTCGCGGGTCTTCGGCGTGGCCAGCTTCTACAGCCAGTTCCGCCTGCTGCCCGTGGGCAAGCACGTCATCGACGTGTGCATGGGCACCGCCTGCCACGTGGCCGGCGCGCCCCTCGTGGTGGAGGCGCTCAGCCAGGAGCTCGAGATCCCCGTGGGCGCCACCACGCCCGACGGGCTCTTCACCCTGCAGACCGTGAACTGCGTCGGCGCCTGCGCGCTCGCCCCCGTCGTGCGCATTGGCGACGACGAGACCTTCGGGCGCCTCGGCCCCAACGAGGCGCGCAAGCTCGTACGCAGGCTGCGCAAGCAGGAGGTGGGAGCATGACCCCCGCCGTCAAGCTCACGAAGATCGACAAGGCGCTCCAGGCGAAAGCCGACCCGAGCGCCTACCTGGCCGACGACGAGAAGGCCGAGATCCGCATCTGCGCCGGCACCGCCTGCCACGCCTCCGGGCGTGTGGCGCTGCGCAAGGCCGTCGAGAAGACGCTCGCCGAGCGCGGCCTCGAGGGCAAGGTCGCCGTCGTCGAGACGGGCTGCCACGGCTTCTGCGAGGAAGGCCCCATCGTGGTGGTCCGCCCGCAGGGCCTCTTCTACCCGCGCCTCAAGCCCAGGGACATCGAGGAGATCATCGCCACGAGCGTGGTCGGCGACGGCATCGTCGAGCGGCTCCTCTACAAGGACCCGCAGACCGGTGAGGCGCTGGCCCACGAGAAGGACATCGCCTTCTACGCGCTGCAGGAGCGCATCGTCCTGGCCCTCAACGGCAAGATCGACCCGTTCTCTCTGGACGACTACCTGAGCCACGGCGGCTACACCGCTCTGGCCACGGTGCTGAACGCCGCCGATCCGCAGGCCGTGATCGACGAAGTCGAGAAGAGCGGCCTGCGCGGCCGCGGCGGCGCCGGCTTTCCCACCGGCAAGAAGTGGCGCTTCTGCCGCGCCAACCCCGGCGAGAGGCACTACGTGATCTGCAACGCCGACGAAGGCGACCCGGGCGCCTTCATGGACCGCTCGGTGCTCGAAGGCAACCCCCACAGCGTGATCGAGGGCATGATCATCGCCGCCTACGCCATCGGCGCCGACAACGGCCCGGTGGAGGGCTACGTGTACGTGCGCCACGAGTACCCGTTCGCCGTGCAACGCCTGCGTCACGCCCTCGAGACGGCGCGCGCCCGCAACCTGCTCGGCGACGACATCCTGGGCTCCGGCTTCAGCTTCGACATCCGCATCAACCAGGGCGCCGGCGCCTTCGTCTGCGGCGAGTCGACGGCCCTCACGCTTTCCATCGAGGGTCACCGCGGCATGCCACGCGGCAAGCATATTCGCACGGTCGCGCACGGCCTTTGGGGCCAGCCCACGAATCTCAACAACGTGGAGAGCTACGCCAACGTGCCGTGGATCGTGAACCACGGCGCCGAAGCTTTCAGCGCCAAGGGCACGGCCACGAGCAAGGGCACCAAGATCTTCAGCCTCACCGGCAAGGTCGTGAACGGCGGCCTCATCGAGGTGCCCATGGGCGCCACGCTGCGCCAGGTGATCTTCGCGATCGGCGGCGGCATGCTGCCCGGCCGCGAGTTCAAGGCCGTGCAGCTCGGCGGGCCGTCCGGAGGCTGCCTGCCCGCCTCTCTGCTCGACGAGCCCATCGACTTCGAGAGCCTGGTGGCCGCCGGCTCCATGATGGGCTCCGGCGGCATGGTCGTGGTCGACGACACCACCTGCATGGTCGACTTCGCCAGGTTCTTCCTCAAGTTCACCGCCGAGGAGAGCTGCGGCAAATGCGTGCCCTGCCGCATCGGCACGCAGCGCATGCTCGAGATCCTCGAGCGCATCAGCGCCGGCGAAGCCACCATCGAGGACGTCGAGCGCCTCGAGCAGCTCGCCGACGACATCATCGAGGGCTCGCTCTGCCAGCTCGGCGGCAGCGCCCCCAACCCGGTGCTCAGCACCTTGCGGTACTTCCGCGAGGAGGTCATGGCCCACGTGGTGCAGCGCTGCTGCCCGGCCAAGGTGTGCCGCCCGCTGATCCGCTACACCATCGACGCCGAAGCCTGCACGGGCTGTCACGTGTGCCTCGCGGCCTGCCCCACGAGCGCCATCAGCGGCGAGCGCAAGCAGCTCCACGTCATCGATCAGAAGCTCTGCATCCAGTGCGATACCTGCCGGCAGGTGTGCAAGTTCGACGCCGTCCCGATCGAGACCGGCATATTCGCCATGGCTGAAGGGAGGCAGCCGTGAGCACCCTCACCAAAGCTGCCGTGAAGCTCACCATCAACGGCAAGGCATTCAGCGCCCGCGAGGGCGAGACCGTCCTCGAGGTCGCGCGCCGCGAGGGCATCGACATCCCGGCGCTGTGCCACGAAGAGGGCGTGGCCGCGTGGGGCGCCTGCCGCCTGTGCATGGTCGAGGTCGAAGGCCTCGACAAGCTGCAGGCGGCCTGCACCACGTGGGTCGCCGACGGCCTGCTCGTCAAGACCGACACGCCGCGCGTGCGCGCCCGCCGCGAGAGCTACCTCAAGATGTATCTCTCGGATCACAACGCCTACTGCGAGGCGCCCTGCTCGCACGCCTGCCCCACGCACATCGACATCCCCGCCTACATGGCGGCGCTGGCCGACGGCGACGCCGCCGGCGCCGCCGCCATCGTGCGCGAGGAGCTGCCGTTCGCCGGCATCCTCGGGCGCGTGTGCCCGCAGTACTGCGAGCCCGTCTGCCGGCGCGGCGACGTGGACGAACCCATCGCCATCTGCGCCCTGCACCGGGCGATGGCCGACCACACCGACACGCGGCTCATCGCCGGCCTCTCGAGCGGCAGGCGCGTGGCCGTCATCGGCGCCGGGCCGGCCGGCCTGGCCGCCGCCTGGTTTCTCACCGAGAAGGGCCACCAGGTCACGATCTACGACGCCAACCCCAAGGCCGGCGGCTCGCTGCGCTACAGCATCCCCGAGTTCCGCCTCCCCGAAAAGGTCGTGGACAAGGAGCTGGCGCCGCTCTGGGAGGCCGGCGTACGTTTTGTCGGTGAGTCGGAGCTCGGCTACGAGGTCGACCCCGACGGCCTCTTTGACGCGGGCTTCGACGCCGTGGTCATCGGCGTCGGCACGTGGGACGAGCCCAAGCACATCCTCCCCGGCGACGACGCCGCGCTGCGCGGCCTCGACATCCTCAAGCGCGTGCGCGAGGGCCGCGCCGTCAAGTTCACGCAGAAGGTCGCCGTGATCGGCGACGGCATCACGGCGCTCGACGTGGCCCGCACGGCGCGCCGCAAAGGCGCCAAGGAGGTCGTGGTCATCGCCCAGCACGAGGGCGCGGACATCCCGGCCGGCGCCCGCGAGCTCGCCGCCGCCCTCGAAGAGGGCGTCAAGTTCGAGCTCGGTACCCTGGCCAGGAAGGTCAAGGCCAAGGCCGGCAAGGCGCAGGGCGTGGAGTGCGTGCGCGTGGTCCGCGAGAAGGGCCGCATCAAGGAGGTGCGCGGCTCGCGCTTCGACGTGGCCGCCACGACGGTCGTGCTGGCCACCGGATACGCGCCCAAGCTCGGCGACAGCGCCGAGTACCTGGCGCTCGCCGACGGCGTACGGCTGCAGGCTAACTTCTACACCGGGCGCACGCCGGCGGACGGCGTGTTCGCCGCCGGCGACGCCATCGCCGGCGCGCAGTCGGTGATCCACGCGGTCGCCGGCGGCAAGCGCTCGGCGCTGGCCGTCGACGCCTGGCTGCGCGGCGCGGACCTCGCGGAGCTCGAGGAGAAGCTGGCCGTCTTCAGCGGCCTGCCCTACCTCGAGCAGCTCAAGGACGAAGAGCAGCTCGGCGAGCTGGGCCGGCGACTGGCCGAGCGCAGCCCGGTGTGGCTCAAGATGGGGGCGCGCGCCGAACCTGCGGCCCGCGCCACCATGCCCAAGGTCGGCAAGCAGAAGGTGCTCTCGGCGGTCGACATCGAGGTCGAGAAGGGTTACAGCCTGGCCGCCGCCCGCGCCGAAGCCATGCGCTGCCTGCAGTGCGAGTGCCCCAGCCTGGGCGCCTGCGAGCTGCAGAAGCTCGGCGTGGACTACGGCGTCACCGACAACGACCTCGCCGTCAAGGGTTCGCTGGTCCGCCAGGTCGAGGCCCAGCACGAGCATCCGTTCATCCGCCGCGACATGAACCGCTGCATCGCCTGCGGGCGCTGCGTGCGCACCTGCCGCGACGTGGCCGGCCCGGCCTGCTACGACTTCACCGGGCGCGGCTTCCTGATGAACGTCGACACGGCCTACGGCGAGGCCCTGCAGCTCTCCAGCTGCATCACCTGCGGCCGCTGCGTCACCAGCTGCCCCACCGGCGCGCTCACGTTCAACGAGCGTGAGCTCGCCTCCTTCCGCGTCGATGAGAGCCGCTGCATCATGTGCCGCGAGTGCGTCGGCGTGTGCCCGGTCGAGGCGGTCAAGGAGACCAACCACTTCGAGGACGCCCGCCAGAAGTGGCTCGAGCTGGTCGCGCAGGGCAGCCAGCTCGCCGGCGGGCACCGCATGTGCGCCGGCTGCGGCGCGCCCATCGCCGTCCGCCAGGTGCTCATGGGCACCAGCGACCCGGTGGTGGTCAGCGCCGCCACGGGCTGCCTCGAAGTGAGCACCACGATCTACCCCTACACCTCGTGGAAGGGCAGCTACATCCACACCGCCTTCGAGAACTCGGCGGCCACGCTCTCCGGCGTCGAGACCGCATATCGCGCCCTCAAGAAGAAGGGCCTCATCGAGGAGAACGTCAAGTTCATCGCCTTCGGCGGCGACGGCGGCACCTACGACATCGGCCTGCAGTCGCTCTCCGGCGCCATGGAGCGCGGCCACCAGATGCTCTACGTCTGCTACGACAACGGCGCCTACATGAACACCGGCTTCCAGCGCTCCGGGGCGACGCCCGTGGGCGCCTGGACGACCACCAGCCCGGTGGGCAAAGCGACGTCGGGCAAGCTGCAGAACCGCAAGAACCTCACCGACATCATGATCGCCCACGAGCTCGGGTACGTGGCCCAGGCCTCGCCGCACGATCCCCGCGACCTCGTGCGCAAGGCGGCCAGGGCCCTGGCGACGCCGGGCGCCTCGTTCATCAACGTCCTCGCGCCCTGCCCGCGCGGCTGGCGTTCGGACGGCGCCGAGACGGTCGACCTGGCCCGTGAGGCCGTGAACACCTGCTACTGGCCGCTCTTCGAGGTGGAGGACGGCGAGTACCGCCTCACCTACCGGCCGCACCACAAGATGCCCCTGATCCCGTGGCTCAAGCGCCAGGGCCGCTTCGCGCACCTGTTCAAGCCCGGCAACGAGGAGACTCTGCTCAACCTCGAGGCCTGGGTGGACAGCGAGTGGGACAAGCTCCTGCGCAAGTGCAACGAGCCCAGCGAGGCGGAGTGGCAGGAGTACCTGCAGTCCAACGGATGCCTGCTGCGGTAGACTGCGCAGCGGCTACCAGCCGAACGACGACGAAGGGCCGGGGCGCGGAGACGCGCCCCGGCCCTTCTCGCGCACCGGGGCGGGCGCCGCGCGCCCGCTCCCGTTCGTGCTTCGCGCCGCCGCGGCTGTAGTATCCGGGGGCACGCCCCCGACGGAGAGCGCCATGCATCAGCGCCTGCACATCTCGCTGCTCATCCTGGCCGTGGCCGCCACCGGCCTCGCCGCCGCCTTCGCCGGCGGCTGCGGCGGCTCCACGCCGGCGCCCTCCGGCGCACCCACCGCGACGACGTCGCCGCAACCGCCGGCGACACCGTCTCCCCCGGTCCCCACGAAGGCGCCGCTGCTCGACCTCGGCGGCTCCGCCGCGTTCTCCTTGCCCGACGGCAACGTGGTGATGGTCACCATCGACGAGCTCGACGACCCCGCGACGGCGCAGGGCGGCGCGGCCGCCGGCGCCGGCGACCGCCTTGTCGCCCTCAAGCTGACGGTGGCCGCCGCGCCGACCGCGGACTCCTCCAACGAGGTGGCGACGCTGCCCTTCAAGCAGAGCGCCTTCCTCCTCGTCGCCGCCGACGACTCGCTCTACACCCCGGCGCTGGTCGATGCAGAGCTCCGCAAGGGACGCTGGAAGCCGGGCGAGAGCACGAAGGCCACCCTCGTCTTCTCCGTGCGCGACTCGGCCGACCTCGTGCGCGTCGTGTGCACCCCGGGCGGCGGCGTGACCCCGCGCTCGGCGACCTGGCTGCTGAAGTAGCGGCGCGCCGGCCGCGCCGTTGGCGGCGCGCCCCGCAGCCAGTCGGCCGCGCACGGCCCGCCGGCCGCGCACAGCCCGCCGGCCGCGCACAGCCCGCCGGCCGCGCACAGCCCCCCGGCCGCCTACCCGAGGATGGCGCGCAGGTAGTACACCCAGAAGGCGGGGATCTCGCGAGCCACGAGATACGGCGTTTCCGTGATGGGGGTGGACGTGGCGGCCGGCACCGTGAGCACGTCCCAGCCGGCCCTCTGGTAGGCCAGCTTGATGCGCGGCAGGTGGTAGAACTGGCTCACGGCCAGCACCCGCGAGCGCGGCTCGGAGCCGAAGAAGGGGATGGAGTTGCGCACCGTCGCCTCGGTGTTCACGCCGCTTGAATCCACGATGACGTCTTCCTCGGGGACGCCCGCCTTCACCGCCATGTCCCGCATCACGAGCGCCTCGTTGTAGCCGCTGTCGCCAACGCCGCCCGAGACGAGGAGCTTCTTGACGAGGCCGTCGTTGACGAGACCGATGGCCGTGTCCATGCGATCGCGCAGCGAGGTGGACGGCGCCCCGTTGCCATGCACCTGAGCGCCGAAGACGACGACGATGTCGGCGGCGCGCCGGTAGTCGGTGGCGCCGAAGAACAGTACCTGCGCGAGCGGGAACAGGACGACGCAGACGGCGGCGACGCAGACGAGGACGGCCGCCGCCGCCCAGCGCCGGCGCCGCGGCGCCGGCGCCCGCGCGGCGGCCCACGTCACGAAGACGAGCAGCACGGCGACCACCAGCGAGAGCGACAGCGGCAGCGGCGCCCCGGACGCGATGTCGCCGGCGCGCCATACGAGAAAGACGTCCACGGCGTTGTACACCGCCACGGCGGCGAAGAAGACGACCAGCGCGAGCGTCGGCCAGCGCCGCCAGGGGCGCATGCGCGGCGCCACCGCGTAGGCGACGAAGGCGAATCCGACGGCCGCCAGGAGGCCCGCGCTCACGAGCCGCGGCACGAAGGGCACGGCGACCCACCAGATGGTGGCGTCGAAGCCGGCGGAGCGCGCCGCCCCGACGACGCCGAGCAGAGTGAAGCCGCCGATGAACAGGGCGAGGCCGCGAGCCACGGCGGCGGGCAGCCAGTGACGGGTCTTCGGCGCCGGCGCCAGGCGCGCCGCGGCGGGCGGGCGCCCGGCCGACGGCGCGCGCGGGCGCGCGAGAGGCGCGGCGGGCGCGCCCACAAGGGGCGCCGCGCCGGGCGCGCCGCCGAGCTGTCCGGGCGCGCTCGGGACCGGCGGGGCGGAGTCTGGCGCGGCGGGGGCCCCGTTCATGCGGCAGACTGTATCACGCGTCGCGAAAGGCGCGGCGCGGCGGCCGGGTGAGACGGGCGCGGGCGGCAGGCGGCTGCGCCGGCCGCCCCGGGTGAGACGGGCGCGGGCGGCAGGCCGCTGCGCCGGCCGCCCCCGGGTGAGACGGGCGCGGGCGGCAGGCGGCTGCGCCGGCCGCCCCCGCCCGCGCCGTCACTCCTCGGGCGCCTCGCCGCCGTGACGCCGCGCGTACTTCTGGTGGATGAAGAAGCCGGCGATGCGGTCGCCGAAGCCCGGCTTGGCCTCGAACGAATCGACATGGTCGCCGATCCAGTCGTCGAGCGCCGTGGGCGGTTCGCCGGTGAGCTTCGTATACGTGTCGGTGACGAGGTCGGCCCTGCCGTCGCGCCAGGCGCGCAGATGGCAGAGGACGCCGATCTCGAGCTCCTCCGCGGTCATGTCGCCGTGCTCGAGCATCATCGCGGCAAACTCGTGCTCGGGCATGTCGTAGTAGTGGATCCTGCGCCCCAGCACCTGCGAGAACACGTTGCAGACGCCGTACAGGCTGAGCGCCGCGGGGCCGGTGAGCTCGTAGTTCCGCCCTTCGTGGCCGTCGCCGAGCACGACCGCCCGCGTGGCGAGGGCCACATCCTCGGCGGCGACGAGGCCGACCTTGCCCTCGCCCGACATGCCCATGACGCAGTCGAACTTGAGCAGTTCGGCATACGCGAGCAGCGAGGTCTCCATGACCGAATTCGGTGAGATGAGCGTCCACGGCAGCCCCGAGGCCTTGAGATGGTCGAGCGACGCGCCGTGCTCCGCCTTGAGCTCGTCGCCCTCGTGCCTCACGGCCCCGAAGAGCTTGAGGATGTGCGCGCCGCCGGCGGCCTGGACGGCCTCCATCACGGCGATCTCGCGGGCCGCGATGTGGGCGTCCATGGGCGCCGTCAGAAACACGTGCGTGACGCCCGCGACGGCCGCCGCCAGCGTCTCGGGGGCGTCCATGTCGGCGACCACCACCGCGAGGTTGGGCGCCTCCAGCTTGAACCTGTCGCGGTCGCGCACCATGGCGCGCACCTTGACGCGCTCGTCGCCGAGCAGAGCGGTGATCAGCGCGTGCCCGAACATGCCGTTGCCGGCCGTGACGAGGACCTCGCGTTCCATGGGCTCCCTCCCTGTACGACCCCGCCGCGGGCGAGGCCCGATTGCATCGACCGGCGCCGCCCGCCTCGGACGGCGCGCTGCGGACTACCTTCCCCCAGGGCGCCGCGGCGAAGCCCCGCGGGCGCCGCCGCGAGGCTCTTCCGCCCGCCGCCGCCGGGTTCCGCGGGCGCCGCCGCGAGGCACTTGCGGCCGCGCGGCGAATCAGAGGGGATATGGAAGCCTCCCCGCCACACCCCGGGCGGCGCGCCCCGGCGCCCGCGACGATTCGCGGCGTCGTCGCCGCCGGCCTCGGCACCTACCGCCGGCGCTTCGCGCGGATCGTGGTCGCGGCCCTCGCCGTGTTCGCCCCGATCGACCTCGTCGTCACGCTGGCGACTCAGGCGGCGAAAGGCGCCGCCGAGAAGGCCGACGCGCTGCACATCGTCGTGTTGCTGGGGAGCACATCCGTGAGCGTGGCCGGCACGACGCTCAGCCTCATCCTCTTCGCCGGCGTCATCGACCGCATCGTCGCCGTGGACCAGTTTGGCGAAGACGATGCCCCGCTGCGCGTGATCCTGCGCGAGCTGCCGACGCTGCGACTCATCCTGGCGGGGACGCTCGCGACGGCGCTGATCCTCGCCGGGCTGCTTCTTCTCCTCGTGCCCGGCTTCATCCTCATGGTGCTGTTCTGCCTCGTCGGCCCGCTCATCGTCATCGAGGATCTGCGTGTGTGGGCGAGCCTGCGGCGTTCGGCGCGCCTCGTCTGGCCGCACTTCATTCTGGCGCTGACCGTCGTGCTGATCCCCACCTTGCTCGAGGATCAGCTCACGGCGTGGCTGGAGACGCTCGCCTGGTACGAGCATCCCTTCGTGCGCCTGCCGCTCGACGTGGCCTCGACGATCGCCGTCGGCGGCCTGATCGGCGTGATCGAAGTGACTCTTGCGCACGCGCTGATCGCCGACTACCGGCGTCGCCGGGAAGCCGCCGCCGGGCAGGCACATCCGGAGGCCGCAGGTATACTATGAGTCGCTCGCCGCCCAGGGGGACGGCAGAGCGGCGAACGGGAGGGATCATGGCGGCAACAGCAGGCTCCACGGCGGCCGCGGACGGGCGGGCAGACGCAGGCGCTCCCGCGCTCCCCTTCAAGCTCATCCTCATCGCGCTGTGCATGGCGCAGTTCATCAACGCCTACGACACCACGGCGATGAACGTCGCCGTGACCTCCGTGGTCAAGAGCCTCGGCACCACCGTCTCGGGGGTGCAGTCGGCACTCGTGCTCTACTCCCTTGTGATGGCGTCGTTCATGCTGATCGGCGGCAAGCTCGGCGACGTGTGGGGGCGCCGCGCGACCTTCACCATCGGCATTTCCATGTACGGCGTCGGCGCCTTGATCACGGCCTTCAGCATGGGTCTGCCGATGATGATCGTCGGCTGGTCGCTGCTTGAGGGCCTGGGATCCGCGCTGATGATCCCGGCGATCTTCGCCATCGTCGGCACCATCTTCCCCGCCGGCAAGCCGCGCATCTCGGCGTTCGCGGCGGTGGGCGCCATGGCCGCCATGGGCGCCGCCCTGGGGCCGCTCATCTGCGGCTTTCTCACCACGTACCTCACCTGGCGCGTCTCGTTCCTGCTGGAGGTGTGCGTGGTGCTCGCCACGCTCGCCCTCACGACGCGCATCAAGGTGCCGAAGACGAAGCGGCCTGCGGCGAAGCTCGACTATCTCGGCGCCTTCCTCTCGGCGCTCGGCCTGGCGCTCGTCGTGCTCGGCGTGCTCCAGGCAAGCAAGTACGGCTGGACGGCCGCCCGCGTGCCCATGCTCGCCTGGGGCAAGACGCTGATCCCCGAGGGCGGCATCTCGCCGGTGATCCCGTTCGTGGTCGCCGGCGTCGTGGTCCTCGCACTGTTCGCGCTCTGGGAGCGCCACATGCTCAAGGCGGGCAAGGATGCGCTGCTCAACATCGGCATGCTCAAGAACCGCGCCGTGCTGTTCGGGCTGCTCGCGATCATCGCCTTCATGTTCATGCAAGCCGGGTTCCTCTTCGTGACCCCGGTCTTCATGCAGATGGCGCTCGGCTACACAGCCTTCCACAGCGGCCTGCTGATCCTGCCGATGACCATCATGATCATCATCGTGGCCACGCGCGTGAGCAAACTGACGCAGATCATCGCCCCCAAGCTCATCGTGCAGATCGGCATGCTCGTGCTCGTCGGCGGCGTCCTGCTCATCGCCCTGGAGCTCAAAGCGACCGCCCAGCAGTGGGAGTTCCTGCCCGGCATGATCGTCGCCGGCATCGGCATCGGCCTCGTCAACGCGCCCCTCATGAACATCACCCAGGGCGCGGTGCCGGCGAAGGGGCAGAGCGAGATCTCCGGCCTCTCGCGCGCCATGAGCAACCTCGGCGGCGCCTTCGGCACGGCGATCGCCGGCGCCGTGCTCATGAGCACCCTCATCGCGACCTTCTCGGGCGCCGTCGAGCAGTTCACCGGCATCCCCGCCAGCGAGAAGGCGCGCGTGATCCACGACCTGCGTTACGACGCGCAGACCGTGAGCAACTCCCAGGTCACCATCTACCTCAAGAGCAAGAACGAGCCCGCCGAGCTGGCGCAGAAGTTCGTGCAGTTCAACCAGGAGGCGCGCAACAAGGGCCTGCAGAACGCGCTCGTGGCGATCGGGGTTCTGGGCCTCCTGGGCTTCGTCATGAGCTGCTTCCTGCCGGGCGGCAAGGCGAAGAAGCCGGCGGCGGAGCCGGAGGCGGAGCCGGAGGCGAAGGCGCCGCCGGCGTCGGCCTAGCGCCCCCGCCACCGCCTGAGCACGCTTCCCACCTCCACGCGAAGGAGAGTCGGCATGGCCAAAGACCGGGGGTCGGCGAACAAGCGGAAGCCGGCAGCGGACGCCGCGCGGCAGCCTGAGAGCGGCAAGGCGCGCGGCGCCGACGGCAAGGCGCAAGGCGCCGACGGCAAGGCGGCCCGCGCCGCCGTCCCGCGCCGCTCCCTCGGGGCGTGGCGGCCGGCGGCGGACAGGCCCGACCCCATCGAGCTGCTGCGCGCCCAGGACGCCCGCCGCCAGCAGGATCTCGTGCCTATCCGCTGGGGCCGCATGTCGGCGTCCCCGTTCGCCTTCTATCGCGGCGCCGCTGCCCTCATGGCGGCCGACCTGGCTCCTCTGCCCCGCACCGGCTTCACGGTCCAGCTCTGCGGCGACGCTCACCTCTCCAACTTCGGCATGTATGCTTCGCCGGATCGCACGCTGCTGTTCGACGTCAACGACTTCGACGAGACGCTTCCCGGACCGTTCGAGTGGGACGTCAAGCGCATGGCGGCGAGCTTCGTCATCGCGGGGCGCTGCACGGGCCTTTCGGATTCCGCCGCGGGCGACGCGGCGCTCGCCGCCGCCAGGGCCTACCGCAAACGCATGGCCGAGTACGCCGCGCTGTCCGAGCTCGACGTGTGGTACTCCCAGGTGGATGTGAGCGACCTCCTCACCATGCTGAAGACGACGAAGGGCCCGGGCGCCAGGACGGCGCAGAAGGACGCCCTCAAGGCACGGTCGCGGACCGGTCTCCAGGCCGCCGCCAAGATGACCGTGCTCGTGGACGGGCGGCCGCAGATCAACGACCAGCCGCCGCTCATCACGCATCTGAGCTGGGCCGACCAGGCCGACGAGATGCGCGCGCAGGTCCGCCGCTATGCGGCCACGCTCGAAGACGACCGCCGCGAGCTCATGGAGCGGTTCACGCCGCTCGACGTGGCGCGTAAGGTCGTGGGCGTGGGCAGCGTGGGCACCTACTGCTTGATCGTCCTTCTCCAGTCACGCGGCGGCGACCCCCTGCTCCTGCAGATCAAGGAGGCCTCGGCGTCGGTGCTCGAGCCGTACCTGGGGCGGAGCCGCTACCACAACCACGGGCACCGCGTAGTGGCCGGCCAGCGCCTCATGCAGGCCGGCAGCGACATCTTCCTCGGCTGGATGCTGGCGCCCGGCGTGGACCGGCAGTTCTACTGGCGGCAGCTGCGCGACATGAAGTTCTCGGCAGACGTGCAGACGCTGGACGCGCGCGGGCTCAAGGCCTACGGCGAAGCCTGCGGCTGGGCGCTGGCCCGCGGACACGCGCGCTCCGGCAGGCGCGACGCCATCGCCGCGTACCTCGGCGGCGGCGACGCGTTCGAGCGCGCCATCGCCGACTTCGCGCGGTCCTACGCCGACCAGACGGAGCGCGACTTCGCGGCCGTGCAGCAGGCCGTCAAGAAGGGCCGGATCCAGGTCGAGACCGGGGTGTGAGAGTGCGGAGGACCCATGGCCTTCACTTCCACAGCGATCCGCCTCAGCGCCGAGGAGAGAAGCGTGCTGGAGAAGAACGTGCGCGGCGCGACGACCGAGCAGCGCCTCGCCTTCCGCAGTCGCATCGTTCTCCTGGCGGCGGACGGGATGGGCACGTGCGCCATCGCCGCGCAGATGCAGACCAACCCCGCCACGGTCAGCAAGTGGCGCGTGCGCTTCGCGCGGGTGGGCCTTGCCGGCCTCGCCGATGCGCCCCGCAGCGGCGCTCCCGGCAAGTACACGAAGGAGACCGAGCGGCGCATCCTCGCGAGGCTCGACGAGGCGGTCCCTCAAGGGGAGACGGTGTGGACCGTCCGGCTACTCGCAAAGCAGCTCGGCGACGTCTCCGAGGACCACATCTGGCGGGTCTTCCGCAGGCGCGGCATCCACCTGCAGCGGCGCCGCGGCTGACGCCTCAGCAGCGACGCCGAGCTCGCCGCCCAGGCGGCCGACATCATCGCTCTCAACCTGCCGCCCCCCGAGAACGCGCTCGTCATCAGCGTCGCTGAGAAGCCCTCCATCCAGACGCTCGAGCGTGCCCAAGGCTACCTGCGCTTCAGCGACGGGCACACGTTCAGAGGCTTCAGCGACCGTTACAAGCGGCACGGCACGACGACCCTCTTCGCCGCTCTGGAGGTGGCCACCGGCCTCGTGACCACGGGCCGTTACAGGCGCCGCCGAAGGATCGAGCCCCTCGACTTCATGAACCTGTCGAGGCCGACCGCCGGCGGGGACAGGGTTTGCCGCCCCAGATGAGCGACTGCGCGAGGGGCGTGCTCGCGGCGCCGGCGGCCTCCGCATAGGCGCCGGCGCCGCAGCGGCGCCGCTCCGGCGCCGGCGCGCTCAGCACCGGTAACGCGTCGCGAGCTGCGCGGCGGAGCGCCCGAAGAGGGTCGCCTTCTGCACGTCGCGCAGGGCGTCGAAGAGGGTCATGTCCTCGAGGCCGGGGGCGCAGATGACCTCGCCGAGCTCGAGGCCCACGACGATCGCCTGCGCCACATCCTCGGCGCTCATGAGAGTGGGCGCGCTGGGGGGGCCGCCGCCACGCCTGGTGCTGAAGAACTCGGTCTCCACCATCCCCGGCAGGACGGCCATGGCCTGCACGCCGGTGCCCCCCAGCTCGAGGGCCAGCGCCTGCGTGAACGCCAGCAGGAAGGCCTTGGCGCCGACGTAGGTCGCGCGCCCGGACATCGGCACCTTGAGCGGACCGCTGATGGCCAGTAGCGACGCCACGTTGACGATGGCGCCGCGGCCGCGGCTCACCATGCCGGGCAACGCCGCCCGGGTGAGCCGCATCGGGGCGCGTACGTGCACCCCGACGAGCCGGTCGGCGAAGTCCGCCTCGAGCTCGGCGAACAGACCGTAACCGCCGAAGCCGGCGTTGTTGACGAGCATGTCGATGCGCTCGTCGTCGCGCAGCCGGTCCACGACGAGCTGCAGCTGAGGCGGCTCCGTGAGGTCGGCGGCCAGCACCTCGACAGTGACCTCCGCGTCCGCTTGCAGGCGGCGAGCAAGCGCCTCCAGGCGCTCCCGCCGACGGGCGACGATCACGAGGTCGCGACCGTCGCGGGCCAGCCGTTCGGCGAGCGCGGCGCCGATGCCCGACGACGCGCCGGTGACGAGAGCGATGGTGCGATCCGTGGTCACTGTGAACCTCCTCATGAGAGCACAAGCGAGCTCGACGTCCTCGTCGGCCGATCACGCGGCGCCGCTGGACGCGGTGGACGTGCCAGATGCTGAAGCGATGCCGCCCACCGTACATCAACGGCGTCGACTCCGCACCTGGCAAGGCCCGGCGCTCGGTCACGCCGCCGGCGCGGCGGTGTCGGCGGCGGGTCCCGCGGGCGCCGCCCGCTCCGCCCGCCGCGCCCGCGCCAGCAGCGGTAGCGCGGCCGCCTGCGCGAGCCCGCCCACCAGCCAGGCGGCCGGGATCGAGACCGCCTGCGACAGGTAGCCCAGGCCGACCTGGCCGACCGTCATGCCGGCGTCGCCGAACAGCGCGTCGAGCGAGATGATGGTCGCCCGCTCCGCCGACGGGATGCGGGCGTTGAGCCAGCCCTGTTTGACCGGCATGTAGACGCCGAACGCCGCCGTCGACACCAGGTACAGCGGCACCGCCACCCAGAACTGCTGCACCAGGGCGGCGCCGACCACGGCGACCGTCGAGACGCCCACCGCGACCATGAGGATCAGGCCGCGGTCGGCGACGCGCTTCGTGATGCGCCCGACAAGCGCGTTGCCGAGGATCTGCGTGAGGCCCACGCACGCCGCGATGACGCCCGTCACCCAGACGAGGTCCTGCCCGAGCAGGTCAAGAAAGTACTTCTGCCACGAGTAGAAGCCGTAGACGAAGAAGATGCCCTGCACCAGCGTCGCGAACATGATGAAGCGCACGACGCGGTCGCGCAGGCCGTAGGTGATGCCGGCCGTGGCGATGCGCCGCGTCTCGTGGCCGAAGCTCCCGAGCGTGAGCTTGCGGCCGGCGAAGCCCAGGTCGCGCATCACGAGCAGGCCCAGGAGAAAGGCGGGGACCAGCACGAGCGCCCGCACCGCGTACGGGATCCACAGATCGACCTGCCCGAGAAGGCCGCCGGCCGTGGTGCCGACCAGCATGAAGACGCCGAAGACCATGCC
>Ga0194043_1000519_pt1 | contig 21370 bp, 19 predicted proteins | sample JunL4415m_MetaG_FD_161274 | JGI IMG/M metagenome (GOLD analysis project Ga0194043, IMG submission 161274) | Anoxic zone freshwater microbial communities from boreal shield lake in IISD Experimental Lakes Area, Ontario, Canada - Jun2016-L442-15m | ecosystem: Environmental > Aquatic > Freshwater >...
GGTGCAAGCAAGCCACCAAGCGTTCCACCAATTGCACCAGCAGTTCCTAAAACTGCAAAAATAAAAACCGATGTATGCAAAACCTCTTGGGCAAATAAAATATATGCCGCACCTACCATTGTGCCCAAGCCATTCATTGAACCCAAAATAATTGCCATAGGCCGAAGTAGTGGGTGTGCCCAGAGCCAGACAAAGCCTTCTTTAATTTCGGCTTTAAAATTAATTTTCGCTTTCGGTTCAACTTTAGCAACGGGTTTGAAACTGCCTTTGAGCGTTGCAATCAAGGCAACGGCAAAAAAGAAAGATCCAGCGTCAAAGTAAAAGGGGAGAAAGATTGCGATTCCAATGAGCAAAGAACCAAGCGGCGGCCCGATAAAGCTATTAGTTAATGATTCAGCCGACCACATCCGTCCATTTGCGACCTCTAAATTCTCAGTGTCTACTACTGATGGCATCAAAGTTTGAGCACTGTTATCACGCAGAACTTCAGCTAAGCCAAATAAAAATGCAGTAACAAGTAAAGTTACATATATCGGCCAATTCGTTTTCAAATCACTCATTTTCGTCAATTCATTGAGTGACGGGAAAGTTGAACGATTCAGAAATACAACAGTGCCAACAAAAACGGTGAGCACTCCCCTAAGAAAATCCATTCCCACAATTAACTTGCGTCGATCAAAGCGATCGGTGATAACTCCGGCATGCAAAGTAAAAACTAACCATGGCAGACGTGAAGCAAAGCCAGCGGCAGCAATTAAAAGTGGTGAACGTGTAACTGCTGAGGCCAACCATGGATAGGCCACCATTGAAACGCCATCACCTAAATTAGAAATAGCCGTTGCGGTCCACAACTTCCAATAAGAAGCGCCGAGTGGCTTATTTTTCACGGTCGCCAGCCTAGCGGGCTAGGACTAAATAAGAAGTAGCTTCTTCGCTTTTTCTACCGCAGTGTGGCGACCATCGGCATCTAACTTGCGATACGTATTGCGCAAGTGGGTTTTCATGGTGTTTTGTGAAATATGAAGTGATTTAGCAATTGACGAAATTGGATTTCCGGTTGTGAGATGCTTCAAAATCTCTAACTCCCTTTGAGTTAATTTTTCGGCAATCTCACCAGAATCATTGTTAATTGCATGAATTCGCGTGGTCATTGCATTCACAAGTTCTTCTAAGTAGATAGTTGGTTTTGCCGCCGCCGCCTTAACCATGAGCGGGTAAAGCGCAGTTTGGCGAATAAAATATTCGAAATAGCCATTTTCAGCCCCAATTTCTAGGGCTTTATTGAGGGATTTCAGCGCGATATTTTCCTGATCTATATTCATATTTGCTTCAGTTAAGAATTTATTAACCTGCTGGCGAACAGTATTTTCAGGCAATGCGGCAACTAGTCCTGGAGTTTTTTTGGGATCCTGTTTATTAATTATATTGAGTTTGATTTGTCGAACTAATTCGATCTCGGGCATCCGCTGCATCACTTCATCAGCGCGTTGCCAATCCTTAGTTGAAAGTCTTAAATAAATTTCGCTCATATCAACAATCCAGTTAAGTTGATGTGGGGTTTGAAGTGTGGATAAGAATGAACGCGCTTTAGCGATCGCATCCGATGCCACTGAGATAGCTCCTTGGCTTATTTGTATGCGAATAAGGGTTCCCTGGGCCATAAAATACCAAGGCCAGATCTCCCATTCCTTAGCTTGGCGCATAAGGTTATTAAGAGTTTCAACACATTCTTCGATTTGTGATGCTTCAAGTTGGGCTCTGGCCAAAACCATCATTGCATCTTTTGGGCCATTGATTCCAACATAACCACTCGCAGTAGCTAGTGAAATTGCAATCCCTGCTAATTCTGCGGCCTGGATATATTTGCCTTCGGAATAAAGCACCATGGATTGAATACAGGTCATTTGATATGCAATAAGGGCTTCATCGCTAATCACGAGAACCGCTTTAGCGTCAGCAAATGCTTTAGCTAATGTTTCAAAATCATCAAATAGAAATGCTTGCCGAGCCCGAATACGGTGTAAAGCAATGAGATCTGTAGCTTCAAAAGAATCTTTTACATTCCGAGGTCCAAGTGCCACATCAAGTGACTGGGTTGTGCGTTCAAAATCTCCGTGAGCAAAATAGATATTTGCTTTGACGCTTGCACTTAAGCGGGCTAAAAATTCACCTTCCGGTGAAAGCCCAGCAATGTATTCGAGCTCTGCAGCAAGAGCTTCGGCGCTTTGAAACTCAGAGCTGGCTAAGTGCCCCACAATTTTAATTGCCTTCGCCATGACTTCACCTTGAGCCGAATTATCACTTGCAAATGCCGACCACTTAATGAGTAAGTCGCCACGACCAATTGCCGCCATTTGTCGGACGCTGGATCTGAAAATTTCGGTAAAACGTTCATGTTTGCCAGCTAGGTGTGCGAAATGTAGAGCTTTGGAAAGATCTTTTCGCACAATAAAAAGCTCGGCAAGCTCACTTTGTACCGCCTTTATACACTGAACTGATTCATGTGGGATTTGTGATAAAGCCTCAAACATAATTGAATTGAATCTATAAGTACGGTTGGGCGTAGTCGAAGTAGTCACAAATAATCCATCAGCGGCTAATCGATTAAGGAAAGCTTCAGAATAATCTTTCCCTAAGATAATCTCAGCAATCTCTAAATCAAACTCTTCAATAACACTTAATTTGTGCAGTTTTTCACGGCTGGATTGGGAAAGCATGTCATAGCTTTCAAGGGCAAGCTGCCCTAGTGGATTAACATTTGAAGCAACTGCAGTAGCGAAAGTAGTGTGTGAATTCCCTTTTTGAATATTTCGACACATCATCTGAACTGCAGATGGCCAACCTTCGCACATATCAAGTTCATGAAAATTTTTCTTTAAACTCAAATCTACTCCGTTGATGTTAGCAATCATCGCTACCTCTTCAGGCGAGAATTTAAGTTCTTCACTTGTTATAACTGATAAATTTCCGGCAGTTGCAAATCGTGATAGTGAATTGAGTGGAGTATTTCGTCGAATAATTACTAAATGAGCGTTATCGGGGATACTGGCAGTAATTAAGGCCGCATACGGAGCGATCATTTTATTTTCGGTCCTACCGGCATCAATAACAAAATTAACCTCACCACTTAAGCGACCCACAACCACACCCAGCCCTGTTATTGCATCTTCGGGTGAAAAATGTTCCAGGTTTTCAATTTCCTTAAAAAAATTGGGGAAGTATCGTTCTATGGATGCAACCACATGGGCTTGAAAATCTTGAATAGTGTCATTCTCATCAGCGGTGTACCAAAAAGTTGGACGTGCACTGGCTTGGGCCCACTCTGAAACTAACGTTGTCTTTCCAAATCCAGCCGGGGCAATAACTAAAGTTGCTCCAGGCACGTGGTTTTCAAAAAGTGGAAATAAATGTTTACGCGATAAAAAGCTGGTTGGAATTGCGGGGGGTTGCGAGCGCGGCAAACTCACCCGTGTAGGGGTGACTGGTTGTGGGCTCATGGTTCAAGGGTGATACCCCTAGGCCTTAAATTCAAGCCTCAATCACCCTGATAGGGGTGAGGATTAGAGGCGATTTTTTTACAGGGAAAGGTTCTTAGTAATTTGCTCGGCATGCTCGATGGCATGACGAGTATAAATTTCTAACCAGCGCTCTAGCGTGAATTCTCCAGCTTCGGAATGAATACAAAAGTTATGTAACTGTTCTGGTTGTAAGCGCTGGATTATTGCTAATGAGCCCGCACGCACGGCTTTAAAAACATCAATTGAAACCTGCACGGGCATATCCGTGTAACCAAGCGTTGGGTGCTTAGCCCAAGCCGCTTCGTCGTAACCTTGAATTCCAGTTCCGGGTTCGGCAACTAAACGACGCAGACGCGCATATGACTGGGCTTCACTATCTGCACAGTGGTGAATTACTTGGCGTGAACTCCAGTCCTGGCCCACGTGTAGATCTAATTTATTTTCAGGCACCTGCGTAGCAATTGCTAAATATTCTTGGGTCGCTTTTTCATACCCTGCGGCGATTTCGGCAATCGTTGGCATTAGTTACTCATTTCTAACTGGAACTGGCCAGAGTGGGTTTCAACCATATTGCCTTCATCGTGAATCTTGGCAACAAGCAAAACAACGATTACGACTAATAAGCCAGCAATAATGCCTAGAAGTAGTCCGCTCTTTTTGTCCAGATTTATTTGCATGGCGCTAATATAGCGACCTCAAAAAGCAATTACTACAAATTGCTCAGTTTTAAGCGGGGTATTCGCCGGTAACTAGGAAATAAACACGGTGTGCTACCGATACCGCATGGTCGGCATAGCGCTCGTAATAGCGACCCAGCAAAGTAAGGTCAATCGCCTTATCGATGGAGTAACCAGTGTTTGGCTCCACCAGTTTGGTAATCAAAACCCTATGAAGTTCGTCAATAACATCATCATCTTTATCGACTTCCAGCGCCATTTCAATATTACGTGTTGCAATTACAACAGCAACTTTTTCACTAATTTTCACGTCGGCTGCACCCATTGACTTAATTATTTCAGTGAGCTCGGCTGGTACAGCAGATTCGGGATGTCGCATGCGACAAACCTTTGCAATGTGATGGGCTAAATCTCCCATTCTTTCTAAGTCCGAACTCATTCGAAGCGCCGTTATTAGTGCGCGTAAATCAGATGCAACGGGTTGTTGTCTGGCAATGGTGTCAATGATTCGAGTATCAAGATCGTGCTGCAACGTATCTACTTTTTCATCTGATGTGATTACTTCTTCGGCTAATTTCAAATCACTATTCAGAATTGAACTCGTTGCTTTAGCCATCGAAATTGAAACCATTTCTGCTAGGTCAACTAAGGACTGAGAAATGTGATCAAGTTCGTCTTGGAAAGCAGATCTGATAAGGGCCATTGCCCAAACTTAGGGGGAAAGCATGAATAGAGTCCATCACCTAAGTGAACGGACGGTAAACTGGCGTTTCCGGACTATAGACTTGCCGGCATGAGGTTCTTGCGCAGGGGCTTAGAAGAAAACGACACCCGTGTCCTGCCGCCAATGCTCCTGGAAACGTTAAATCAACTTGAGGCCGATGCAATCATATTTGCCCCTGGTGAAATCCCAATTTTTATCACCCCAGGTGTAGAAACTCTTGGAATTCTGCGTGATGGAAAAATTCAAAGTTCTGAATTACTAGCCACGGTTCGTGTGGTCCGTCGTACTAATTTTCGCCAAGTGGGTGAAATTACAATTCCGCGCGGTCCTATCGGAGATGGAAAGCACGAATTAACGGTAACAATTTTCCCTCTATCTAAAGATGACTTAGTTTTAGTGTTAGTCAGTGACGAGAGCGAAGTACAACGCGTGCACGATGTACGACGCGACTTTGTAGCAAATATTTCACATGAACTTAAAACGCCTATCGGCGCACTTTCACTTTTAAGCGAGGCAGTTTTAGGTTCGAAAGATGATCCAGAATCAGTCGTTAAATTTGCCACCCGTATGCAGTCCGAAGCTAAGCGGTTGACCGACTTAGTTCAAGAAATTATTAATCTTTCAAGAGTTCAGGACTCAGATCCACTTGAGCTAGCTGAAGAAGTGAGCGTCGATTATATAATTCGAGAAGCAATTGATCAATGTCGAATCAGTGCAGATAGTCGAAAGATAGAGGTGACCTATCTTGAAACCGGTGAAACTAAGGTTTTGGGTGACCGTGACCAGTTAATTATGGCAATACATAACCTCATTGAGAACGCCATCAATTACTCCCCTGAAAATACAAAGGTTTCAGTTACTAAAACAAAATCTGATGGGATTATCGATATCTCTGTGACTGATCAAGGAATCGGAATATCTGACTCTGAGCAAGAAAGAATTTTCGAACGTTTCTATCGCGTGGATCCAGCTCGATCTCGCCAAACGGGTGGTACCGGTTTGGGCCTTTCTATCGTTAAGCACGTTGCAGCAAAGCATGGCGGCGAAGTCAAAGTATGGAGCGTTGAAAACATCGGGAGCACATTTTCTCTTCGATTACCTATCTATGCACCACAAATGGAGATAACTGAATGACAAAAATTCTTATTGTTGAAGATGAGTCATCATTTTCTGAAGCCCTAGCTTTTCTTTTGGGGAAAGAGGGCTTTGAAGTAAGTGTTGCCGAAGATGGACGTCAAGCACTCAATATCTTTGCAAAAGAAGGAGCAGATTTAATTTTGTTGGACTTAATGATTCCAGAAGTGTCAGGCGTCGACGTATGCCGTGCTATTCGAACCACTTCACAGGTGCCGATAATTATGCTCACGGCCAAAGATGCCGAAATTGATAAAGTCGTTGGTCTAGAACTTGGTGCCGATGATTACGTAACAAAGCCTTATTCGTCACGTGAGTTAATTGCAAGAATTAAAGCAGTGCTCCGTCGTGGAATCTCCGATGCCGATTTAAATGGCGATCTAGATGTCGTTTCTGTCGGCCCAATTAAATTAGATACTGCCCGTCATCAAGCTTCAATTAATGGCGCGCCGATTGGTTTGCCACTTAAGGAGTTTGAATTACTGGAGTTCCTTATGCGCAATGCAGGCCGAGTGCTTACACGTTCACAATTAATTGATCGCGTGTGGGGTGGGGATTACTTTGGTGATACTAAGACTCTTGATGTACATATCAAGCGCTTGCGATCAAAATTAGAAGTAGATCCGGCAAATCCCGTACTCATTCAAACTATTCGTGGCCTTGGCTACAAATTAGAGAATTAAAGGGAAGCAAAAGCCTCTTCTAGAACGCCAAGGGCATCTTTGAGCAGTTCATCAGTAATTACCAATGGTGGCAAGAAGCGCACAACATTTGAATAAGTTCCGGCAGTAAGAACCAGTACGCCTTTACTCTGGCAATACTTCACTACCGCGTTCATCGCTGCAGTGTTTGGATTCTTAGTTCCTGGCTCTACTAATTCAATGGCCTGCATCGCACCGCGGCCGCGAACTTCACCAATGACTGGATACTTCTTAGCAAGTGCGTGAAGTGAATCACCAAGGATTTCGCCAATGTGGCGTGCACGTGCAACGAGATTTTCCTCTTCCATAGTTTCCATCGCACCGAGTGCAGCAGCGCAAGAAATTGGATTTCCGCCGTATGTGCCACCTAAACCTGATGCGTGAACTGAATCCATGACTTCGGCACGGCCAGTTATTCCAGCTAGCGGAAGTCCACCGGCAATTCCTTTAGCTGTTACAACCATATCGGGCACAACGCCTTCTTCTTCAACTGCAAACATGTGGCCAGTGCGGGCAAAACCAGTTTGAACTTCATCGGCAATAAAGACGATGCCGTTGTCCTTTGAATACTGTGCCAGTGCGGGTAAGAAACCTTTAGGTGGAACGATAAATCCACCTTCGCCTTGAATTGGTTCAATTAAAATCGCTGCAACGTTATGCGCACCAATTTCTTTATCAATTTTATGAGTGATCATTTCGATTGCATCTTCAGTAATTGTTGCTTGATCGCCAACCCAATGGAATGAATACGGCATTGGCACGCGATAAATTTCAGGTGCAAATGGACCGAAGCCTTCCTTGTATGGCATGTTCTTGGCAGTTAAGGCCATCGTTAAATTTGTTCGACCGTGATAGCTGTGTTCGAAAACAACAATTGCCGGACGCTTTGTGTAGTGGCGTGCAATCTTTACGGCATTTTCTACCGCTTCGGCGCCTGAGTTAACAAGCAATGACTTCTTCTTATGCGTTCCTGGCGTCATTGCATTAAGTTTTTCGCAAACTTCGATGTAATTCATATAAGGCGCAACCGTGAAACATGTATGTGTAAATGCTTGCACTTGATCGATAACGCGATCGACTACACGTTGAGCTGAATTACCAACATTAGTTACGCCGATACCTGAACCTAAATCGATAATCTGATTTCCATCGATGTCGAGCAAAATGGCATCACTTGCACGTTCGATAATTACTGGAATCGCCATACCCAATCCCCCAGAAGTCGCTTCCGTGCGACGCTTTAGCGCCTCAGTAGATTTTGGTCCCGGAATAGCGGTAACCAAACGACGTTCTTGAGTCAGATTAGTAAGTGTGGTCATAGGAAAAGTCTAAGGCCTCATTTCCGCTCGGGGCACCTTGAAGTTACCCTTAGCGCTATGAGTTCACTGAGAGATTCGGCACCGCTACTAGATGCCTACCTTTCTTACTTTGAAAGTCAGCGCACTCCATTCACGATCCCAGGTCACAAGCAGCGGGCCTCACGCTTGGATGCAGGCCTTGGCGCAGTAGTCGATAGCGATACACCTTTGTATGGTGGCTTGGATGAAATTAAGTTAACCAATCAAACGCTTAAGAAAGCTGAAGCTCTGGCGGCCACATTGTGGAAGGCGGATTACGCACGCTTTTCTACGGGTGGATCAACGCACGCTAACCAAGCAATTGTTTTAGCTCTTGGAAAACCTGGCGACAAAGTTGCATTATCACGCACGGCACATCGATCAATTCTGAGCGCGTTAGTTCTAGCAGGTTTAGAGCCGATTTGGTTAACACCAGAGATTGATTCAGCAACTGGCGTACCAACCGGAATTTCTGTGGCCGAATTTGAAAAAGTAATTGATCAAAAGCCCATTGCGCTTTTACTTACCGAGCCGGGTTACATGGGCACAATTTCAGATCTCTCTGCTTTAGTTAAAAGTGCACATGCACATTCGATTCCAGTAATTGTTGATGCTGCGTGGGGTGGCCATTTTGGTTTTTCTTCTGCGGTGCCACAGCATAGTTTGCAGTTAGGTGCTGATGCACTCATTACGAGTGTCCACAAAGCTTTGCCTGGATACAGCGCTTCGGCTTTATTGCTGGCACAAGGCACACTTCTTAATTTAGATCGTATTGAACAAAGTTTTGAAACTACGCACACAACCTCACCTGCAGGTGCGCCTTTGGCATCTATCGATGGCGTGCGTGCTTTATTGCAAACTCGTGGAGATGAATTAATTTCTCAACTTGTTTCACATGTTGCCGATTTCAAAACCAAGGTGCAATCACATTTTGATATTCCTATCTTTTTAAATGAAGGCGACTTTGCCCCAGGACGCTTCGATCCAGCAAAACTAGTTCTGCGCACCAATCAATTAGGCGCATCAGGTGTCGAAATTGAAAAGAGATTACAAGCGCAATTAATACGTGTTGAGATGGCTGACAACGACACCATAGTTTTCCTTGCCACACTCTCGGATTCGGCCGCCGAATTTGATGCACTTGCCGAAGTTTTAGTACCGATTCTAAAGTCCGTACAAAGTGCGCCTCGCCCGACGGCTACTTCATTGAGTTGGTCAGTCATGCCTTCCCTTGCAATTTCGATGCGGGATGCCTACTTTGCTTCAACACAAATGGTTTCGGCCAAAGATGCTCAAGGGCAAATCTCTGCCGATTTAATCGCGCCGTATCCCCCAGGTGTTGCCGTGGTGGCGCCAGGTGAAATTCTTACCCCAACTATTCTCGATGGTTTAGCGGCCACTAAAGCCGCTGGGGTTCGCATCGCGTATGCCACCGATCCAACGCTTTCTACTTATCGCGTAGTTAAAAATTAACCTCCAGCCGATAGCATCAGCCACATGTCGCAGAATAAAAGTTGGCAAGAACGTGCTCTTGAGCTAAAACCACAATCCCAACTATTTATCGATGGCAAATTCGTCGATGCCGCTTCTGGAAAAACTTTTGAAAATTTCTCGCCAAGTGATGGCCATCTAATTTGTAATGTAGCTTCTGGCGATGTTGAAGATATAAATCGTGCAGTTGCTTCAGCTAAGAAAGCTTTTGACTCCGGAATTTGGCGTGAGATGAATCCGCGGGATAAAAAAGCGATTATGTTGCGCTGGGCTCAACTTCTTGGCGAACATAAAGAAGAGTTAGCTTTACTAGAAGCCATCGACACTGGCCGACCAATTAGTGATGCCTTGAGTGTTGATGCACCTAATTCAACTCGAGTGATTCAGTGGTATGCCGAGACAATCGATAAGACTTATGACGAGATTGCACCTGCGCCACGTAATGCTTTAGCAATGGTTACACGTGAACCACTGGGGGTAATTGGCGCAGTTGTTCCGTGGAATTATCCCATGATGATTACCAGTTGGAAATTAGGTCCAGCAATTGCAATGGGCAACAGTATTGTTGTTAAGCCCGCTGAAAATTCCTCACTGAGCGCACTCAAGATGGCTGAGCTCGCAGTTGCCGCGGGCCTTCCCCATGGCGTATTTAATGTTGTTCCCGGCCTTGGATCAGAAGCAGGGCAAGCTTTAGCGCGTCACATGGATGTAGCCAAGATAGCATTTACCGGTAGCGGACCAACTGGTCGCAAGATGATGCAGTACGCCGCAGAATCAAATATGAAACAAGTCTCGTTGGAACTGGGCGGAAAGAGTCCGCAAGTAGTTCTCAATGATTGCGTTGATTTGGAAGCTGCCGCGTCAACAATCGCTTGGGCAATTTATTACAACGCCGGACAAACCTGTAATGCCGGTTCACGAATCATTGTTGAAAAAGGCGTTAAAGAAGAGTTATTTGCGCATTTACATAAGTTCCTTGAAAGCTTTGTTGTTGGAAATCAATTTGACCCAGCTACTCAGATGGCTGGTTTAGTCTCCGAACTTCAGCGCGATCGCGTTAATGCTTATTTAGATTTAATTGGTCAAGATGGCGAAAAGTTAATTTTCGGTGGCGATAAGACAACTGGAAGTGACTTACTTATTAAGCCAACATTGATAGATAACGTCAAACCCGATTCACGCCTTGCCCAAGAAGAAATCTTTGGCCCAGTCCTTGTCGCTATCGATGCAAAAGATGAAGAAGATGCTCTCCGTTTAGCAAATGGCACTGAATACGGTTTAGCCGCATCCGTTTGGACGAACAATGTGGCCAGAGCTCATAAATTTGCGCGCAAACTTCGCGCAGGAACTGTATGGGTAAATACCTTTGACATGCTCGATGTCATCACACCATTTGGCGGCTTTGGTGCTTCTGGCAGTGGCCGTGATAAATCACTTCATGCCTTGGATGCGTACAGTGCACTCAAAACAACGTGGGTAGACCTTAACTAGTAATTTGCTCAGCAACAACTGCGCGAACTGCGCCTAATCGAAGGAGTAATACGGTGAAAATGAAGGCGGCGGTTCTAGATGGCATCGGCTCGAAATTTGAAGTCAGAGAAGTTGAATTAGATAAACCTAAATCTGGCGAACTCTTAGTAAAAGTTGTGGCAAGTGGTTTATGTGCAAGTGATTTAAATGCTGTTGATGGAAAGCGCAAACTTGTTCCATTTCCTGCCGTCATTGGTCATGAAGCTGCAGGAGTTGTTGTTGAAGTTGGCGCCGATGTGAACGGTGTTGCTGTCGGAGATCACGTGATCATGTCGATTGTGCCTAACTGCGGCACATGTGATTACTGCCAGAGTGGTCGTCCAAATTATTGCTCAACTGCAGGAAATGCGATGTCGGTTGGCGGTTTATTTGATGGAACTTCACGTCTGAGCCACAATGGCGAAAAACTTAATCACTTCTTAACCGTTGCATCATTTGCCGAATACGTTGTAGTTCCAGCATCAGGTGCCGTCGTTATACCTAAAGAGATGCCTCTAGATCGTGCCGCACTGATTAGTTGCGCAGTCCTAACTGGTTATGGCGCAGTTAAAAATACCGCGCAAGTTAAAGCGGGTTCCACGGTTGCTGTCTTTGGTTGTGGCGGAGTTGGCTTAAATATTATTCAAGGTGCACGTATGGCCGGTGCTACAACAATCATCGCTATTGATGTCACTTAAGAAAAGTTAGATTTAGCAAAAAAAGTTGGCGCAACTCATGTCATTAATGGCGCAACCGGTGATCCAGTTGCACAAGTCAAAGAAATTTGTGGCGGAGTGGACTATGCCTTCGAAGCTTTGGGCCGTGAAAGCACGATCCAACAGGCATGGGGCACGGTCGGTGTAGATGGCACGCTCATTTTGGTCGGCCTCATGAAAAATGGCGCCACCATCACGCTCGATGCCGGCCCATTCGTCAATGAACAGTCCATTAAAGGCTGCTATTTCGGCTCAGCTAATCTGAGAAAAGATGTACCAGCGTTAGTAAATAGTTATCTAAATGGCGAACTATTCCTCGACGAACTCATATCCGAGCGGATAGGTTTAGAGGGCCTTAACTCAGCTTTTGATCGTTTAAGAGCTGGGGAGGGGGCGCGAAACGTATTGGTTTTTAACTAAATACGTTTTACGTAAGTACAAAATTCCAGATCACTTGCAATCAACACGTGTATTGCAATGGATAAGGATGTATGACAAAACACATACCACTTACAACTAGGAGGAACGTAGTGAAGTTTAATAAGCTCACAAGCGGATCTATGGCTGCAGCACTTGTTGTTGCACTAGCGATCCCAGCACTAAGCACTACTTCTGCATCAGCTGCTGTTGACTACTCAAAGATCACCAACGCCTCACAAGGCGGCGGTATGGCCGGTCTTGCAGCTGCATGTAAGAAAGAAGGACAACTTAACGTCATCGCTCTGCCTCACTACTGGGCAAACTATGGCGACATGATTACAGGATTCGCAAAGACATACGGAGTCAAGATTGATGAAGCTAACCCAGAAGGTTCTTCACAGGAAGAAATTGATGCTGCAGTTACAAACAAGGGAACTAACCGTTCACCTGACGTATTCGACATTGGTCTAGCAGTTGCAGTTAAGTATTTGGGAACTGGAACATTTGCGCCTTACAAGGCCAAGACTTGGTCATACTTGCAGTTCGCTCAGTCAATCGATCCAACTGCGCAAGTTTCACCAAACTACACAGGAACAATGACAATCGGTTACAGCGGAGCACTTGGAACAATCACATCACTTAATGATCTGCTTGATCCAAAGTTCAAAGGCAAAATTGCTCTTAATGGAGATCCACTAGGTTCTTCAGCTGCTATGAACGGTATCTTCATGATTAACAAGGCACTTGGCGGAACATTTGATGATGTTACAAAGGGTGTTGCATTCTTTGCCAAGCTCAAGGCAGCTGGAAATTTCATCAACGTTAACCCAACAGAGGCAACTATTGCTTCAGGACAGACACCAGTTGTTATTGACAACGGTTACATCCAAGCTGGCGTTGTAAAGACAATGGCTGCAGCAGGCAAGGTATGGAAGATGTACACACCTGCAGCAGTTGGTTCTACATACAACAGCGCAGTATCTGCTTGGGCACCACACCCAGCATGTGCACGTCTATGGATGGAATACTCACTCGGCGAAACAGGTGCAACTATCTGGGCAACCGGTGGAGCTACTCCAACTCTATGGGTATGGCTACTAAAGACTGGCCGTGCATCTGCTGAAGGAAAAGCAGCTATCGGTGTTAGCAAGATTGTTGCTGAAAAGGCAACTGCCGATCAGACAGCAAAGGCTCGTGTATATCTAAAAACTGCATGGCCTGCAGCTGTAGGAACTAACTAAGTAGCAAAATAAGGTCAATTAATTGACTCAACTTCAATACAAGGGAACCGGTTCTGCCAATGGCAGGACCGGTTCTCGGTATTGGCGTGGAAAGAGCGCGTACTTAGGTGTTGTCCCATTCTTATTAGTCAGTGGATTATTTTTACTGTATCCAACTTGGAATGTTGCTTCAGGTGCTTTCCAAGACAAACATGGAAAATTCAGTACATCAGTATTGAAAGAAGTTTTTAATTCAAAAGTTGCCAGGCATGCATTTGCTAACTCATTAGAGATTTCAGCCAAGACGGCGATCGCCGGCGCAATTCTCGGCGGTTTATTTGCCTGGGCTTTAGTAAATGGAAAACCTGGTGGTTATTTTTACCGAGTTGCTGTGGCTTTGAGCTCGGTGCTCGCCCAATTCGGTGGCGTGATGTTGACTTTCGCTTTCCTTGCAACTTTTGGCTTCAACGGTTTAGTTGCAAATATCGCACTTAAAGTTGCACCGCACTCATTTTTAGCAGATTCATCATGGTTATATGGAAAATTTGGAATCAGCGTTCTCTATACATTTTTCCAAATCCCACTGATGGTCTTGGTTTTCTTACCAACACTTGAAAACTTGAAGCCGCAATGGCGCGAAGCATCCGATGCGTTGGGTGGCAAAGCCCATGAATACTGGGTTCGAATTGGCATCCCAATTTTGACACCATCTTTTGCCGGTGCGGCACTTTTACTTTTTGTTAACTCGTTCTCAGCCTATGCAACTGCAGCAACGCTGATTAACTTGTCAGACTTCTTAACTCCTCTTGAAATTGCAACGGCGCTTACCAGTGAAACTGGTGGAGCTAATCCAGCCGAAGCGAAATCTCTCTCATTCTTTATGGTTGTTGTAGTGATTATCGCAATGACGTTTTATGCTTTGTTGCGTAAGCGCGTGAGCCGTTGGGAGCAGCGCCGATGAAGCAAAAACTCCCCGTCCGCATATGGCGTTGGATGATTATTGGATTTGTTGGAACTTATCTCATTGTTCCGCTGTACTCCATGTATGACTTTTCAACTAAGCCTTTTGGTTTCCAAGATAAGGGCCGCACTTTCAGAGCGTGGAAAATTATTCCTGGACAGCCAGATTTAATTGCAGCAATCAGTCGCTCATTAATCACTGCGGCAATTGTTATGGCATTAATTTTGTTCTTAATTGTGCCTACTGCGATTTGGGTACATTTGAAACTACCCGCACTTCGCCGCCCATTTGAACTTCTGTGCTTACTCCCCCTAGCAATTCCAGCGATTGTTATCGTGGTAGGTATCGCCCCGTTGTATCGCTGGATTTCGATTCACTTAACTGAATCACCTATTACGTTATCGGGTGTTTATTCAATGTTGATCTTGCCCTACACCTACCGATCTTTATCCGCGGCTCTTGATGCCGTCGATATTCATACGCTGGCAGAGGCTGCGCGCACGTTGGGGGCTGATACACGCCGTGTCATCTTTGGAATCATCATGCCAACGATTAAAACGGGAATTGTGAACGGCTCATTTATCGCCATTGCGCTAGTACTTGGCGAGTACACAATCTCAAATATTCTCAACTACAAGACTTTCCAAGTAGTAATTGCACAAATCGGCCGGACAAATGGAAATGTGGCAGTAGCAGTTTCACTCGCCTCGATTCTTTTTGTACTTGTTCTACTTCTCCTCATCCCTACTAAGAAGCGTCGTAGTGCAGTTCTCGACGTCGACCTCGTCTAAAATCGAAAGGACATTACGTTGAGCTCCTCGACATATGTACAACTAGTTGATCTGTCCAAGCATTTTGGAAAGGTTCGTGCCCTCGACGGATTAAATCTTGAGATTGCACAAGGTGAATTAGTAGCACTCCTCGGTCCATCAGGATGTGGAAAGACAACGGCGCTTCGCGCACTAGCGGGCTTGCAAGAATTAGATCGCGGTCAGCTCATCGTTGATGGTAAAGATGTTACTTTTCAAAACGCTAATAAGCGCGGAATGGGAATGGTCTTCCAGGCATATTCCTTGTTCCCACACATGACTGCGCGCGAGAATGTTGAATATGGTTTAAAACTTCGTGCCCACAAAACCGCGTCAGATAAGCGCAAAGCACGTTCAGCTGAACTTCTTGAACTTGTTGGTCTTTCAACACACGCTAATCACTTTCCACACCAATTATCGGGCGGGCAACAACAACGTGTAGCGCTAGCTCGTGCGCTAGCGATTTCACCCAAGGTTTTACTATTGGATGAACCGCTATCAGCGCTGGATGCAAAAGTTCGTACACAGTTGCGTGAAGAAATTCGCCGCATTCAAATGGAGCTCGGTACAACAACTTTATTTGTAACTCACGATCAAGAAGAAGCTCTCAGCATCGCCGATCGCGTAGGTGTTATGCGCAATGGGCAGCTGGAACAAATCGCTGCCCCTGCCGAACTTTACGACCGCCCAAAGACGGCTTTCGTAGCTGAGTTCGTCGGTTTAACTAATCCCATTGCAGGCAAAGTAAGTTCAAGTAGCATCGAAGTTTTAGGAAGCGTCCTTAAAACTCTGCCAGGGTCAGTTACTTCAGGCAACGGAATTGCACTTGTTCGCCCAGAAAGTATTGACGTTGTTGCAAGCAAATCCGGTAATGCCACCGTCACTTCGGCCAGTTTCCTCGGTGCTTCATGTCGCCTTACAATTTCTATGACTGATGGCACCCGCATTACTGCCCAGTTACCAAGTTCAGATTCCGCAGGAATCGGCGCAGGGGCATTAGTACAAGTATCGCTTCTTGATATGCCGGTTTTCGTAAAGGCTGCGGGATGATCTTTGGTTCGATTACAAAGCTAGAAACTTTTTGTAATGATTTTGTTGGTTTCGTAAAAGTAACGACTTCTGATGGTCACATCGGATGGGGTCAAGTTTCAAATTATCACTCAGATATAACTGCGCAAATATTTCACCACCAAGTTGCACCGTGGGTTTTGGGTAAAGATGCATCTGATATTGGTGCACTGGTCACCTTAGTTGAAGCCCGCGAACATAAATTTCCAGGAAGTTATCGCTGCCGCGCAAATGCAGGTTTAGATACTGCGCTATGGGATTTACGTGGCCGAGTTGAAGGTAAACCCGTTGTTGAACTATTGGGTGGGACCGCTAAGAAATTGCGCACGTACGCATCATCTATGCGCCGCGATATCACTCCGGCCGATGAAGCTGCGCGCCTTGTGAAACTCCGCGATGAGTTTGGTTTTGATGCCTTTAAGTGGCGTGTGGGTGCAGAATGTGGAAACGATATTGATGAATGGCCAGGACGCACAGAAGAGGTTGTCCCCGTTGTGTCGCGCGCACTAGGTGATGGAATTTCTAAACTTGTTGATGGCAACAGTGGCTTTTCGCCAAAGCGCGCCATCGAAGTTGGAAAATTGTTAGAGACCGAAGGAATCAGCCACTTTGAAGAGCCTTGTAAATATTGGGAGTTAGAGGAAACTAAACAAGTTACCGATGCCCTAGCAATAGATGTGACTGGGGGTGAACAAGACTGGGATCTAGTTACGTGGCAGCGCATTATTGATATGCATGCCGTAGATGTGTTGCAACCTGACATCATGTACATGGGTGGAATTTGGCGCACATTAAAAGTTGTAGAGATGGCTAAGAAAGCCGGTATGCCTATTACTCCACACAGTGCCAATCTTTCACTGGTAACTATCTGCACGATGCACTTACTAGGAGCGATTCCTAACCCAGGCAAGTATCTCGAGTTTTCTATTGAAGGTTTTGATTACTACCCGCTTCAAAAAGATCTTTTTCTCGGCAATCCTTTTGCAATCGAAGATGGCGCAATTCAAATTCCGCAAGGCCCAGGTTGGGGTGTAGAAATTAATCCTGACTGGTTAGCTAAAGCCACGTATCAAAAATCTGAGATTTAACTCCTCGAAGTTTTCCTAATCATTCGAATATAAAACTTTCCCGGCTGGCGCGAACTAGGTTGAGGATCGCCCATAGCTACAAAACCCAATTTTTCATATGCCGCAATTGCTAAAAAGTTGTCTCGCCATACGCCTAAACCTTGCACCTGCCAATTTCGCTGACTGGCTTGTTCATCTAAAAATTTAAACATGGCATGCATGAGGCCTACTCCGCGAAATTGTGGGTCAGTCCAACAACCACCAATCCAGCAAGTTGCATCAAAGTCACCATTTAGGTTTTCGATGTACATCATGCCTGCATCAACGCCACTCACCGATGCAATAACAAAGGCTTGCTTAGCAAACTCTGCGCGCCAACGTTGCTCGTCGAAAAGTCTCTCATCCTCATATTTGCCGCCAAAAGCATCTGGGCTGTCAAGAAGTGCGGCTAAACGAATATCTCGAAGTCGAACCCAGTCATCGTTGCTGAGTTCAACACATGTAACTTCTTCGAGCATTGGGTAATTATGGAGCCTTTTAAGCCAGAATCACATCACTTCGTAATAGTTATAGCGAAGTGAACCGCTGGAAGTTGATACCCCAAAGCTAGAGCCGCAAAATCTCGGTCGGCAGTTAGCACTGGCAACATTCCATAAGGAGTCCCGGCAAAGGAAGGCTGATTGGTATACATCAATGGGTGTAAATCAATGATGTGAGTTCCAAGGGCGCCAGTCGCTTTTAAGTGAATGACCATGTAGCCATTTGAATTAAATCCGCAGCCATAACCGATGAAACTATTGTCGTAGGTTACTGCCAACGTGTTATCAAATTGAGTCCAGCCAACGCCTTTCATTGCAATAGTGAAATCTTCACCCAATTTAAATGTATTAGTGGGCTTACCTGAACCATCTCGAGATTCTGGAGCTGGGTTTGGGTCTGCTTTTGCAATTCCAGCACTGAGAACTTTGCCCGCTTTATCTACATAATTAAAAATGCTCTCCTGTACATAGAATGGAATTTGAGCCTCTACCACATCACCCTTCTTGACTTGGATGACATGCCAACCACCTAAATTATCAGGAATTTGAACTTCTTTTGAAAAATTTGCAGAAGTTATATCTACATTTCCCAAAGGGATTCCATTGTAAATCCAGCAAGTACTTGTTGGACAGTTAACTCGACTTCCAACTACCGTTGAAAAAACCAGCGTATGCGCACCAGTTGTAACCATTCCTTTAACGTTAACTGTGGTTTTAGTTCCCACTGGACCTTCGGACTTTGTCAGCGTTACAGTTGCATTTGATGCGGGATCTAAACCGATAGTTGTGAGCGTGGTTCGAAGTGCAACTGTGGGTGTGACTTTCTTTGGAAAAACAATGTAAGGCGCAGGAGCTCCCGCATCGCGAGTTATTCTAAAAGTTGCACTTCCTCCATTTGCATAAGGAACTGGTGACTGAATGATGTTTAAGTATGTAATTCCAATTCCATCTTGGACTTGAAGTACATGTTTTCCGATTTCACCTGATGCGCGAATCATGGTGGTTGCACTTCCGCGAGTCCATAATGCTTGCATTTCACCAGCAAATTTGTTGTCCCAAAGAACTGAACCACCGGCGGTATATAAACTTGCGCCAAGACCCGTGTAGTTCACGGTAATTGGAGTACCAATTGGGCCACTTGTTGGCCAGATGCTTACTTTGCGGCTGATCTGATAACCACCATGTGCCACTGAAGCACCATTAACTACTGCATAAATATCATGCACTCCACCAAAATCTGAAGGCACCTTGGTCTTAAAAATAAAGTTCCCAGTTGCATCAGTTTTAACCGTTGCCATCACAATATTTACTTTGGTGAATTTCACTCCCATGTAGTTGACCGAGTTTGGAAGGACATCGGCCAGCCATGTGGCAGTACTAGTTCCCCAGATAAGAGTTACATCAGAATTCGCAGTAAGAGCTTTACCTTCAATTGAAAATGCATCTCCTATATATCCCTGTTGTGGAGTGATAATGAGATTTGCACTTGGTTCTGGCAAAGTAAATGGATCAGCCGTTGCACCGGTAAATGGCAACGCTGGCACTCCAGCAAGATCTGTAGGAGGTACCAACGTAGTCAATGTAGTCGTCGTCTCAGCAGCGTTGGCTGGTGATACAACGGCTAACGCCAACAGTGCTGCCATAGTCATCTTTAATGCTTTTGATTTAGTTTTCATTATCTCTCCCTAATAAAACAGTTAGTGGTTAATTGATTTTCAAGAAATTTTTAAGCAGTTGGAAGTGCAAAGAGGGTAAGAAGTGATGCTGCGGTCCAGTTTGGAGTGAATGTGCCGGTTGCACCTTTAAGTGCTGGTGAGACGCTTACGGTGCGGTAATAGCTAACGCGGTCGTAAACACTCTTGCCATCTGCTCCTATGACCCGCTTGCCATTAACAACTTGTGCCACAAGTTTGGTGGCAAGCACTTTCATGGTTGTTGAATCCTTTGCAACCATAGTTACTTTGTAGTTAATGACTCCAAGAGTGTTATACAAAGGTGCAGCGCCGGTTTTAAGAATCGCGGTCCAAAAAGCTATTCCGCTGTGGTTTCCATACGTAAGTTGTAATGGATCTTTTACGCCGGCAATTTCGATGTAGGCCTTTGCAGTATTTTTTGAATCCATAACTGCGCCGCCTTGATCAGAGTTATTTGCATACACTCTAAAAACAATGCCTTGGCCAGTTATATATTCATTAGTAATTGCGCAACTGACACCAAAACGTGGTCCGAGTGCCCCGGAAGTTCCGCTAGCAAGAACGGTGTCTACATATATGTGTATAGGTGAAACAACGCCTTGTGTTGGTACGCCAACTTTTACATTGAGAACCGGTGAATCAATTGGGCCAAAATTTGCTGGATCACTTGGTGTGAATGAGCCTGAAAGGGCGGCAGCGCCTGCAGCGGCAGGAACCCATGCGCACTTAGCAACGAACGGTGAGACCGAGGTTGTTGCTACAGCATCACAACCAGTTATTACTTTGCCGCCCAATTTGAAAGCAACTACACCGGCATTATTGGCCGTTGCGTTGATGGTGATGGGATCAAGCTGGAAAACGCCACTTCCGCCAGACAAAATCAACGTAGATGCCGCGGGTGCTGCAACTGCAGAACCTGATGTCACAACTGCGCCAACCAGTGCCAAAGCTGCGATTGCAATACTTGAGATTAATTTCTTCATTATCTTCTCCTCGTTATCGTGGGTTGGAAAAACTATTTAGTGATGATGTTTCCGGCTAGATCCATACTGAAATTTGTAGTTTCGGTGGTGTTAGCCACACCTTTAGTGTTGATGTCAAAAGTTCCTTTAACAGTTAAAACTCCGGAAGCGCCAGCAAATTTGCCAGTTCCTCCAGTAATTTTTGCTGTGCCCTTAAAAGTCACGGTGGCTGGAGCAGAGTCTGAGTCTGCGCACCCTTGAGATGTTGAATCAAAAACTAGTGTCAACGTATTTCCACCACCACTAATGACGCCTTTACCATCAAAGCCATCGCACTGACTTGCAGGTGATGAAGATGCAGTTCCAGTCATTGCACTTAATCCGCCAACGTTACCTGTCCCGGTTGCATCGACTTTTGTGACTTGAAGGAATGAATCTCCAAACAGAATTGAAATCTTGCCTTTGTAGGTGCCTTGAAGAGCAACTGATCCAGCTTTAGTTGCAGCAGGTGCGGTTACCTTTACAACGGGTTTAGTTGTTGAATATCCAGTAGGACACTTAGGAGCTGCTGCGGTAACTTTCTTCACTGTAGTTGCCTTGTAGCAAGTAATTGTCTTTGAAGCTGCATTAGCAGAAGTTGTATGTGTCGCAACAAGTGTTAATGCGCAGGCAATGGCTAGAACTCGCACCATCGTGATTGAATATTTTTTCATTTTTCTCTCATCTCTCCCTGAATTTTTCTTTTTTGTATATGCAAATCTTCGCAGTGGGAGTTTTTTTAAAGGCTTTTTTTGTGAGGGTCACCTCTTGCTGCACTATCTAG
>Ga0194043_1000524_pt1 | contig 21306 bp, 19 predicted proteins | sample JunL4415m_MetaG_FD_161274 | JGI IMG/M metagenome (GOLD analysis project Ga0194043, IMG submission 161274) | Anoxic zone freshwater microbial communities from boreal shield lake in IISD Experimental Lakes Area, Ontario, Canada - Jun2016-L442-15m | ecosystem: Environmental > Aquatic > Freshwater >...
CGTTACGGTGCGGCTCCTGTTCGAACACAGGCCACTGCCCGGAAATGTCGAGAGACGCCAATGGGTAGAACAGCCCTCGCCGGCTTAAGGCGAAAGCTAAGGTGGCTGGGATAGTAGAGGCGGGTACACCCGCTGCGTCGGCGACACCACGCGCCGCGCGCCCTACGTCGGACAGTGCCAAATCCACGACCAGGGATGTGAGCAGCGATATCGCCGTCACGCGTCCGCGCGCCTCGGCAAGCGTGCTCACCCACGCGCCGCTGCCCCTGGTCCCTCTCGGACGCAGGGGTTTCTTTGCGCCGTCAAGTCCTGTTGCCTGAAGACAAGGGTCTTCGTGAAACCTCACAGTCCGTAGACCCTCGAAGCGCCTCCCGAACCTCGGCGGCCCTTTGAGGGAGGGAGAGCGCAATGCTGTATCTGTCTCAGATGCTGGGCAAGCCCGTGGTCGATGCCACCGGCGAGAATATCGGCACCATCAACGACATCGCAATCGCGACCGGCGAGGTCTTTCCGCGCGTCACCTCGCTCGCATTCAAGGGACCAGACAAGATTCCGTTCATGTTGTCGTGGCGCAAATTCGTCGAGAATTTTGACGGCGAGCGGATCGCGCTCAACGTCGCCGCACCTGACATCCGTTTCAGCTACTTGCAGCCTGACGAAGTGCTTCTGGCGCGCGACCTCCTCAACAAGCAGATCGTTGACACCCAGGGAATGAAGGTCGTACGCGTAAACGACCTCAAGCTCTCGGAATCGCGCAACCAGCTCCGTCTTCTCGGCGCTGAAGTGGGCGCGCGAGGCATCCTGCGCAACATCTCACCCGGCTTGGAGCGCACCGTCGCCAAGATTGCGCACCTCTTTGGCGGCGAGCTCGACGAAAACCTCATCGCGTGGAACTACATGGACCTACTCGACCGGGACCTCTCCCAGGTCAAGCTGTCGGTGACCCACAAACGTTTGCACGAGCTGCACCCCGCAGACGTCGCCGACATACTTGAGAAGCTCGCGCCGGCACAGCGTGCCCGAGTCTTTGACCACCTGGACAACGAACAGGCCGCGGACACCATCTCCGAGCTGGAAGATGAGCTGCAGGCCGACGTCATCGACGACCTGTCCGAGCGCCGCGCCTCCGACCTCTTGGCCGAGATGGACCCCGACGATGCCGCCGACATTATCGGCGACCTACCCTACGACAAGGCTGAGACGCTCCTGCGGCTCATGGGTGTGCGCGAAGCAAGCGTCATCCGATCGCTGCTCGGCTACAAGGACAAGACCGCCGGCGGCATCATGACGCCTGAAGTCACCACCGTCGCCGAAACGTGGACGGTGCAGCAGGTCATCGACCACATGCGGGCCGAATCCACCGAGCACGAGAGCGTCTACTACGTCTACGTCGTCGAGGGCGACAACCGCCTCGTGGGAGCGATATCGCTCCGCGACCTGCTGCTCGCACTGCCCGAAACGCTCATCTCCGAGCTCACCGAGCGCGATCTCTTTGTCGCGCATGTCGACGACGACCAAGAAGACGTCGCCGAGCAGATGAGCAAGTACAACCTGCTCGCAATTCCCGTTACCGACGAGAACGGTAAGCTTCTGGGCATCGTCACAGTCGACGACGCGCTGGACGTGCTCGAGGAGGAAGCTGACGAGGACTTCGCGCTGGCGACGGGCTCCTCTGGAGACCCCGGCGCGTCGCTGGGACTGGCCCGATGGTTTGTCCGGCGCAACTGGTGGATCGTCGTCTGGGTGTTGTCCGCCCTAGCCGTGTACCGACTCGCACCCAAGATCCCCTGGCTCATCACCGGTCCCACTCTGCTCGCACCAGCACTCGTGATGCTCCCGATCATCCTTCGCATCGCCGAGGACACTACCCAGCGCGCCATCGCCGAGATTATCGAGGAGTCTGAGTCCGACAAGCCTCTGGGCGTGTGGACCCAACTAGCTCGTGACGGCCTCCTAGGTGTGGTTGCCGGGCTTATTCTCGGCTTGGTGGTGTTCGCTCTGACCGAGGTCCTGTTTGGGAGTGCCTACGTCGCTGCGGGTTTTGCGGCAGCAACAGGGCTGACCATCACACTGGAACTGCTTGCGGGAGTTGGCGTGACCGCCATCGCTCGACGCCGCGTCGACAACGACAAGCGCGTATCGAGCACGAGACTGGCCGTGGGGCTGATGGTGTTTTCCACGGCCATCTACTTCGTGCTCGTAGTTGCCGCCGGCACGCTTCTCATCGCAGTTCCGGGGGCCTAGTTCGTGACGAGCGCACCAAAGGACACCTCGCGCAGAAAGTGGCGTTTCGTACCGCTGCTTGCTGCGCTTGGCCCGGGCATCATCGCTGCATCAGCAGGTAACGACGCCGGCGGCATCGCGACTTACTCGCAAGCGGGCGCGAGCTACGGCTACGCCACCTTGTGGATGATTTTCGTCATGACGTTCTCTCTGGTAATCGTGCAGGAGATGGCCGCACGTATGGGCGCAGTGACCGGCAAGGGATTTGCCGCCCTGATCCGGGAGCGCTTCGGAATTCGCCCCACTCTCTTCGCGATGGCCTGTCTGCTGGCCTCCAACGCCGCGACCAGCGTCGCCGAGTTCGCCGGTATCGCGGCGTCCCTGCAACTTTTTGGGGTCTCGAAGTTCATCTCTGTACCCATTGCGGCCGTAGTCGTCTGGCTGCTTGTGGTCCGCGGCTCTTACCGCAATGTTGAGAAGATGCTACTGGTTCTCTCCAGCGTGTTTCTCGCGTACGTAGTTGCCGCCTTCATGGCCAAGCCCGACTGGGGCCTTGTCCTCAAGGCCACCGTGGTGCCGACGTTCATCCCGTCTGCGGCGTTCATCCTGATCGTAATCGCCACAATCGGAACGACCATCGCGCCGTGGATGCAGTTCTTCGTCCAGAGCAACATCGTGGACAAGGGCGTCACCGCCAAGGATCTTGGCTACCAGCGCGTCGACGTGATCGGCGGCGCGATCTCGGCCAATATCATCGCCTGGTTCATCATCGTGACCACCGGAACCGTGCTCTACCCGCGAGGCATCCCGGCCGCAAGCGCTCAGCAGGCGGCTTTGGCGCTCGCCCCGGTGGCGGGGCAATACGCGACGGTGCTCTTCGCAATCGGTCTCTTTGGCGCGTCACTGCTCGCGGCATTTGTGCTCCCCCTGACCGCGGCCTACGCCGTCACCGAGGCCTTCGGTTTTGAGCGGGGTATCGACCGCACCTGGTCTGAGGCGCCGGTCTTTGTCGGCATCTACACCTTCGTCATCGTCTTTGGGGCGGCGCTCGTGCTCATTCCCAGCGCCCCGCTCATCACCATCATGGTCATGTCGCAGGCGGTCAACGGAGTGCTGCTGCCGTTCCTGCTCATCTTCATGATGATCATCATCAATGACACGCGAATCATGGGGCGCTACACCAACGGCCACGCGTACAACTTTGTGGGGTGGACCACCGTCACCGTCGTCATCGGACTGACGGTGGCACTTCTCGGCTTCATGGTGGTGGGAGCGGCATGACCAATCCAGGTGATATCGGGACCGGTGCGCCAAGCTCCGAAGGCGACGCTGGAGTCGTAGCGGCTAAGCGCGCAGCGCGCGTCCAGGTGCTCTCGGCAAGGGCGAGCCTGGACCAGCCGACGCGTGAGATCTTCTCGGCAGATGCGTCGCTTCGCTTGCTCGACCTGCCGGAGCTGGCCGACGCCGGCCTTGTGCTCGCGTACGCGGCCATGACCGAGGAGATCGACCCGCTGCCGGCCGTCTCGGAGCTGAGGGCCCGGGGGGTCAAGATCGCCTACCCACGCATTGAGTCTTCCGGGGTTCTCGGCGTGCACGTTATCGATGACGAAGCCGAACTCGTGCCCGGCCCGTTTGGCCTCTCGGAACCACGACAGGAAACTCCTCGAGCAGAGCTTCACCTCATCGATGCGGTTATCGTTCCAGGCGTCGCGTTTGGCGAGAATGGTCTGCGCTTGGGCTACGGAGGCGGCTACTTCGACCGCCTGCTCCCACAGCTGCGACCCAGCTGTCCACGAATCGCCCTGGCGTTTGACGAGCAGCTCCTCGCCCAATTGCCCGCCGAGGAGCACGATGCGTCCATCGACGTGATTGTGACCCCGACCCGCGTGATTCGGCCCGAGAGTTCGCCTACTTCGCGGCGGCCAGCTCGTCGAGCGTGACGAGCGTGTAGCCCTTCGACTGCAGGTCCTCGATAATGATAGGCAGCGCCTCGATTGTCTGCTTGCGGTTGCCTCCCCCGTCGTGCATGAGCACAATCTGCCCTGGTTTGGTTGAGCGCACCGCATTGCGATAAAGCATGTGGACCCCTGGCAAAGTCCAGTCGAGAGTGTCGATATCCCACAACACGACTTTGGCCTTGACCGCGCGGGCCTGCTTGCGTACCTCGCTGTTGACGTCCCCGTATGGCGGCCTGAACCACAGCGGCATCACCCCTGTTGCTTCCGCAATTGCGCTGGCTCCTGCCGAGATCTCCTTGCGGATTGCGGCCGGCTTGAGCTTGGTCAGCTCATGGTGGCTGAGCGAGTGGCTTCCCACGGTGTGTCCCCCTGCTGCCACCTTGCGCACAAGGTCAGGCGACGTGCGAGCAGAACTGCCGACCATGAAGAACGTCGCATGGACGTTCTCCTTGTTCAGGATCGCGAGGATCTTCTCGGTCTGGCCCGGCCACGGACCGTCGTCAAAAGTGAGCGCAACAAGCTTGTCGGTAGGGGCCGCCGCTCGGTGGACAACGACCATGTCGTCACCGGTGGCAATCACACTGCGAGTGGCCTCGACGCCGGAGGTCTTGCCCACCGTGACTTCGGCGACGCCCGCGGCACCCAGCCGGCGCAGCGCCACGACTGGCCCGGTGCCCTCCTGCACAACCACAATCGGCAGCGACTCGAGGCGCGTAATCCGACCTTCTGTCTTGTCGGCGCCCCTGCGGCTCACGATGACATCGCCCTCGAAGAGTCGCTGGTCCAGCGTAGTGGGTCGCCCGTTGCGCGTAACCGTGCCGGCTGCGCCGCCGTGAGTCTGAATGATCTTGCCCTGCAGCGAGAGGAGTGCGCCTCGCTCAGTGTTCGCGAGACCTTGGGTCTGCAAATCGAGTAGGGTTGAGCGGGCTGTGACCGTTCGTGAGACCCCGTTGACGGTGATGTGTAGCGGCCGAGCGACTCCCCACGCGACGAGGAGCCCGACGATGAGAATCGCGGCGAACGCTCCGACCAACCACGGCAAGAAAGACCGAGCACCGCTCGGCGCTGTTGTTTCGGGCGATGTCACGGTCTGAAAGCGACCTCCTGGGATCGACAGAAGCGATGGCCCTTGCTCAGAGCGACACGCGTGCCACGCTACCGCCCGACAAATCCAGAAGGTCGCTGCGGCGCATCTTCACGATCGACGAGGGCGTGCCCGCCGCCGGGTAGACGACCTCAAAACGCTCGAGCGAATCGTCTATCAATACAGGTAACCCTTCCGGCAGCGCAAACGGCGAGACACCGCCAATCGCAAAGCCTGTCGCGGCTCGAACGGTCTCGGCGTCGGCGAAGTTCGCCTCGCCTCCACCCATCAGCGTGGCAATCGCCTCGCCGTCACCACGCCGGTCTCCGGCGACCAGCACGAGAACCGGCTGCTCGTCCACCACGAACACCAGCGATTTCACGATCTGCCCTAGTTCGCAACCGGCGGCATCGGCGGCCTGCTGCGCGGTCTTGGTCGGCGCCTCAAACTCGACGATCTGGTCATCCATTTGGTGCACGCGCAAGTAGGCACGTACGCGCTCGGCCGAGCCGATCTTCTTGGAAGCATCAGTCATGGCTGTCTACGGTCCTTTCGTCCACGACGCCGGTGCGCGATTGGCTACGCGCAGCGGGAATCTGAGTGACTCCAAAACGGCCTCAAGGTTATCCTGCCACACCGCGAGCGACTTCAAGTCAAGCCGGAGGAGCGGAAAGCGCGGATCCGGGCGCGTGACAGTGAAGCCGTTTCGCAGCAGAAACGCACTACTGAGCATCGGCATCTGGTCGCGATCGCCCGTCCGGTCCGTGTAGCCAAACGCTTCGACACGGCGCTCGCCGCGACCGACCAGGTCGCGTAGCGCCGCTCTGAGCAGGACCGTCCCGAGCCCACGATGGCGAGCGTCGGGTGAGATGTGCAGACAGGCGATCAATGGCACCGAGGGGTCCTCGGGCGTCGCAACAAATGTCGCTGCCTGCGGAAAGAAGCCACTGGGTGCGTACTTGATGAATCCGAGCACCTCGTCGTCGTCGAAGGCGACGCGTCCGCACTCGCCCCACTCGTCGGTCACACGGCGATACCACGCACCCTGAAGCTCGGCGTCACACACCGTCCCGCAGCGCCTAGCGCGCTCACCCGCGCTCTCCCAGAAAGCACACGCCGAACACGACATCGGGAGCTCATCGGAGGCCGTGAATGTGAGGGGTCGCAGTCGGCGAGTCATGACTGGCTACTCGTCATCTTCTGGGAGGCGCGCGGCGTCGACGACCTTGTCGGTCATCGTCTTGAAGAACCCGAGCGCCTTCTTGGTGGCGGGGCTCTTCGAGGCCGCCTTGACAGCTGACTTGCCGTACGCCGAGGCTACCTTGGCAGCCTTGCTCGCGGCCACAACAGCCTGCTCGGCGCCTACCTTCGCGACTGCCGCGCCCTTACCCGCAGCCGCAGCTGCCCCACCATCAGTGGCGACCTCGAGAACCTCGTCGCTCACGACCACGGCGTCGCCCTCAAATCCGCACACCAAACTCGCCGAGAAATCCCGCGTTCCCAGCGCCGTGTCGGCGGTGATGCCTGCGGTCAGGCAGAGCGAATCCAGGTGCCCATCGTCGTCGGCGAACTGCGCGTCGCGTACGCGGCCGAGCGCAGTGCCGGACTGCGTGCGAACAGGCATTCCGAGCCAGACGACCGTACGCTCCCAAGAGATGCCGAGGCGCTTGGCGGCTGAACCTCCCCATGCAGCGGAACCGTTGACCACAACTCGGTCATCGAGAATCTGGGTTCGGTCGAGGGCGACGAAGCGATCGTCTCTCCTGAACATGAGCAAGAGATCGGGCCGCTCGACCGTGAATCCCACTACGTGCGGCTCGCTAGGGTGGAAGAGCACGTCTACCAGACGTCCGACGCGCTTGCGGACGCCAGTCCTCTTGTGCTTCTCGCCATAGACGGCGAGCCTGTCCACCTCACGAAGCGAATGCACGTGTTTCCTCTCGGGAAAGAACCGGCCCCCCTGCGTGCCGGGAGCCGGTTCCAGAGCGTACCACGGGTGGAGCCTGGCCTAGGCCTCCGGCGCGGGAGATGCACCTGGGATCGGTGCGGCTGGGACAGGTGCGGCATCGGCGGAATCGTCAACAGCGGTCGCCTTCTTGGCGACAAAGTCGAGCGAATCCTGCGCCTTGCCAGCGGCCGCGCCAACGCCGGTCTTGGCAGCGTCGGCGGCCTTGTCGACCGCGCCGATAACCGCGGGCGTCGTGTCGGCGATCTTGTCTTTTGCGCTGGAAGCCGAGCGGGCGACCTGATCCTGCAGGCGGCCGCGCGCCTCATCGATCTTGCTACGAAGCTGCTCGCCCTTTTCGGAGGCCGTCTGCTGACCGGCGGCGACCGCATCGGTCACCTTTTCCTTGCCGACAACGTAGAAGTCCTCTGCCTCGCCCCAGTACTCGCCGCTCTTCTCGGCAATGAGGTCGCGCATCTCCTTGCCGCTTCTCGGCGCAAACAGCAGACCTAGCGCTGCGCCGATCAAACCGCCAAGAAGAAACGCTCCGAACACCGATCCACCACGCCTGTCTTCGTACATCCCCAAGCACCTCCGTCGTCGATGCGTTACCGCTCGATAGTCGGACCCGAGCACTGTGTCGCCCGGGTTCCTGTCAGCTCTATACCCGATTACCGCCGAGAGAGCGCGGCCTCTATCAACCTTGATACCACATCTTGGAACGTCATGTCCGCTGCTTCGGCCGCCATGGGCAAGAGAGACGTCTCGGTCATTCCCGGCGACGTGTTGCACTCCAGCACGTACGGGTGCCCCGCTTCGTCGAGCACCAAGTCGACACGGCTCACGTCTCTGCAGCCGAGAACTGCGTGCACCTCGCGCGCGACACGCGCCACTTCCTCGGCGATCTGAGCCGTGATCCGCGCGGGCGCGAAGAAGTCGGCGTCTCCCGGCGTGGTCCGCGCCGAGAAATCGTAGAGCCCCGACGTTGGCGGGACAATCTCCACAGCCGGGAGCACCAGAGCGTCCGGTCCCTCTCCGAGCACCGAAACGGCGAGCTCGACGCCCTCGACCCACTTCTCGATGAGCGCAGAGGAGTCAAACGACAGCGCTGCAAGCAGCGCATCAGCAAGATCGTCCGCGGAGTCCACGCGTGTGAGTCCCAACGCCGAGCCCTGACGCCCCGGCTTGACCGCGACCGGATAGCCACCGACAGCGTCGCCTACCAAGTCGAGGGCCGTCGCGGCACCCATCTCCTTGAAAGCGTCAGCAGTGAGCGTCACCCATGCGGGTGTGGGGATGTTCTTCTCGGCGAGGAGGTGCTTAGTCACGGACTTGTCCCAGGACAGCGTGCACGACACCACGCCAGGGCCGGTATACGGAATGCCGAGAAACTCCAGCAGCTCCTGGATGGTGCCGTCCTCCCCGTACTTGCCGTGCAGAGCAATGTAGGCGGCGTCGGGGCGCTCGCTCCTGAGTGTGGCTACGAGGTCGGAGGTTACGTCGAGTGGCAACACGTAGTATCCGGCCGAGGTGAGCGCATCGCACACTCGGCGTCCGCTGGCGAGCGAGACTTCGCGCTCCAGCGAACGTCCGCCCATTAGTACGGCTATCTTCTCGCTCATGCTGCCCCTTCTTTCCGATCCGGCAGCGCGCCCGCGGCAATGAACGCACGGTAGAGCTCGAGCCTGTCTTCAACGACCTCCGAGAGCCGCCGAACCCCCTCGGCTATGGCCTCCGGCGAAGCGTAGCAGAACGCGAGACGCATACAGTTCTTGCCCCGGCCGTCGGGGAAGAACCCGTCGCCAGGCGCGTAGGTCACGCCGCGCTCCACGGCCTCGGCGAGCATCGTCGAGCAGTCCACGTAGGGGGGCAATTCCACCCACACAAAGAAGCCCCCGTCCGGCTTTGACCAGCGAGCCTCGGGAGGAAAGTGCTCGTCGAGCGCGGCGAGCATCGCGTCTCGGCGCATCGCGTAGGTGCGTGTGAGTTCGGCGAGCGTGCGACGCCAGCGGGTTCCCTGGAAGTAGCGCTCAGCGGTGACCTGCGCGAAGTTGGAGCCGCACAGGTCGGCTGCTTGCTTGACCAAGAGCACTTTGGCAAGAATCGGCTTTGGTGCGGCCATCCATCCCAGCCGCAACCCCGGCGCAAATATCTTGGAGAAGGTGCCCAGGTAGATGACCTCGTCGTCGAGCGACCGCAGCGGCTTCATGTGCCCGCCGTCAAAGCGTAGGCGGCCGTAGGGGTCATCCTCGACAACCGGGATGTCGTACTCGCGCGCCAGCTCGAGCAGCCGCCGCCGACGCTCGGGCGACATGGTGACGCCGCCCGGATTCTGGAAGTTGGGAATCGTGTAGATGAACTTGGCACCGCGCACACCTACGCGCTGCAGCTCGGCTTCGAGAAGGTCCATGCGCATGCCTTCGTCGTCCATCAACACACACCGAATCTCCGGTTGGTATGCCGAGAAGGCCTGAAGCGCTCCGACGTAGGTCGGCCCCTCGGTGATGATGACGTCACCGGGATTCACGAAAGTCTTGGCCAGCAGGTCGAGCCCCTGCTGGGCGCCTGCGGTGATGAGCAGATCGCTCGGCTTGAGCCGCACGCCAATCTCGGCCATGAGGTCAGCGACGAGCTCGCGTGTCTTGAGCCGACCGTCGCTGCCACCGTACTGGAGCGCGGCAGCTCCCTCGTGGATGACGGCTTCTCGCGCCGCAGAAGCGACCGCCTCGGCGGGGACTAGATCGACTGCGGGCATGCCGCCGGACAGCGAGATCATGTCGGGGCGCGACGCTGCCGCGAACAAGTCGCGGACGGCGCTGGACCTCACGCCGGCAATGCAGTCGGAGTAGCGATCGCTCCAACGGTCGAACACGATTCTTGCGTGGCCCATGTCGTCCACCTCACCGGAAACAACAAAACCCCCTCCGCCTGATTGGGCGAGGGGGCATTCGCGGTACCACCAATCTTCGTTTCGCCCGCAAGCCGGTGAGCCGGAAAGCGAAACCTCATTCCCGGGATACCGGTCCGGGGCCGACCCGCTTCCGACTGCGCCTGCTCGGCGGCCCTGGCGGAGGACATCGGAGGGGTGGCTGAGCGCTCATGGCGCCCTCTTCCCTCACGTCCACTGTGTGCTATCCAGCCCTCGCCGCGCATCGGCAGAGGTGTGGCGAGCACTTTATCATCGTGGAGCGAAGAGGGTCAACGACGACGCGTGCGAAGATCACGCAGCCTTGCGACCGCTTGCTCGATGTCGGGCCGCTCAGCGCCGCCCGGCTCCAATAGCCACTCGCATACCGCGACCGCCTCGCGCAATGCACCCAGCGCCACCAGATCGTCGTCGTAGCCGAGCCGCACGCGAAACACTCCGCGTCCGTCTGCCGAGAAGTCCCACGCCGTCTGTCCGCGCAAGGTGCGAGGCGAGCCTGCCATCGCCATTAGTTCGAAGGCGACGTGCTCGAGTAGGTGCGGCGTCTCCGTGTCATCGAGCTCAGCGACCATGCCGTGCGCCGAGCCGTTCTCACATGTGTGGCGCACGAGACCTGGAAGAAGCACGAGCGCCCGATCAGCGAGGCCAGGCGTCGCCGAGGTCCTAGCGGGCTCGCCTGCCGGAACGCGAACGAGCGCCTCAATCTGCTCAGGCCCGACTTCGATGCGCTCGACCAGCAGAAATGCCATGGCTCCGCGAACTAGAGAACGTCGACTTCGACGACCCGCCGAGCGGCCCGCGAGCCCAAATAGAACGCGAGCGAAGCGACGACGACGACCACGCCGACGGCAATGAGCGCGATCCGGGTCGCATCCTGCTCGTAGACCTCGAGGGCGACTTCTTTGGCCTGAACGATCGCCAGATTCTGCACTTCGGCGACGCGCTGCTTGATCTCGTCAAGCGAGACACGCTCCTGCTCGGGAATGAAGAGCGGCTGGGTCGTGGGGTCCGGCGTCATGACTGGACGCTCCTCATCTTCAGATAGGTGAGTACTCCAGCGCCGATGAGGATGACGGCTCCCACCAACGCGAACGCCCCCGGCCAGCCAATCCAGCGAGCCAGGATCATCAGAAACGCGACGAACAGGAAGCATAGGCCAATCACGAGCAAAGTCGCTGCGGCCATCGCAAAAGCGATGAGCATCCCGAGCTGCTGGCCGGGCAGCACGACTTTGTCGCGCATGATGCCAGCGGCCTCTTGACGCAGCCAGTTCACGAGCATCTGGAGCAGGTCGGCTACGGCATCGATGACGGTTTGGCGCTCAGGCACCGGCAAGGTGCTCTGCGGTGCGGTCGAGCTGCCGTCATCGTCTGACATTCCGAAGCCTCCTCAAGGACAGCGGGGTGTGTTCTTTGGAAGATACCCCAAAAGGCAAGCGATGCCGGAAACACCCGATACCAGACGCCTACTTCTTGGGTGTAGCTGTGCTGTCCTGCGATGCCAGCTTGCTTAGAATCTTGCCGAGTTCCTCGACCTTGCTGCCATAGGTCGTCCAGTCGCCTTTGCGTTGCGCAGCAATAGCTTCCAAGTAGATTCTTTGGGCCGCAGCGACATCAGATGACCCCTGGCCCGCGCCGGCGCTTCCCAGAGCACCTCCCGGTTGGTCACTCGACACTCCTCCGACTGAGCTCGCGTTCCCGCTGTTCTGCTGGCCGAACACCTTGAGCAGCGCGGCCTCAAGCGTGTTCTCCATTTCGACGCGGTCGGCGTAGACCACGATCACACGCGTGAGCTCGGGAATCGCGGTCTTCTCAGCTTGGAGGTAGAGGGGCTGGATGTAGACGATCGAGTCCTTGATGGGAATGACCAGCATGTTGCCAAAGATCGCCGAACTCCCCCGCTGATTCCACAGAGAGAGCTGGGGCGAGATGAGCGAGTCTTGGTTGATCTGCGCGCTGATTTGCTCGGGACCGAGGATTACGCGCTCCTTGGGGAAGAGGTACACCGTTCGTTCGCCGTACTTCGCGGGGTCTGAGTTTGCGGCCACCCAGCCGATCATGTTGTCTCGGTTGCGCGGCGTGTAGGGCGACATGATGTAGAAGGCCTCTTGCGTTTGCCCTGGCAGCTTCATCAGGACGAAGAACGGCTCCATGATCTTGCCTTGGCGCTCGCCAGGAATCTCCCACTGGTCTTCCTTGTTGTAGAACACACGCGGGTCGGTCATGTGGTACGTGCGGTAGACCTCGGCTTGCGCCATGAAAAGGCCCTGTGGGTAGCGGAAGTGGTCGCGGATTCCAGCTGGAATCTTGGACCCATCCACAACTAGCGAGGGGAAGACCTTGCGCCATGCCTGGAGCACCGGATCCTCGGGATCAAAGGCGTAGAAGGTGGTGGTGCCATCAAACGCGTCCACTACGACCTTGACCGAATTGCGCAGGTACTTGGTCTGCGGGGCACCCGGAACCCCCTCGGAATAGGGGAACCATTCCGAGCTCGTGTAAGCATCAACGACCCACTTGACCCGACCATCGATCAAAACCGGGTAGGCGTCGTCTTCGTACTGCAGCCATGGCGCGAGCGCTTCCAGTCGCGAGTTCAGATCCCTTCGCAGCAGCACTCTGCTCTCCGGCTTAACGTATTCCGAGAACAAAACCTGGCTCGAGCCCAGATTGAGCGCCCAAGCCAGCCTTCTGGGCAGCGAGCCGATAGCCACTCCCCCGGTGCCCTTGTACTCGTAGTAGGCGTTCTTCTCGCCGAGCGGGTAGTCGAACTCCTTGATGCCGGTATCGATTACCACATAGTCGGTGGTCGCTTCGCCGTAATAGATGCGCGGCTGCTTTGTCACCAGATCGGTGGTGGTCTTGGGAGGGACGTCGCCGATGATGAACTTGGGCATTCCTCTGGGGTCCGCTTCGTTTACCGGACTGACAACGAGCCCGAATCCGTGTGTGTACACCAGGTGACGGTTGACCCACGTCTGTGCCTGCGCGGGGAGCAGCGTCGAGTTCATCTCTCTCGCCGAGACCAACACCTGCTGTCTCACGCCGTCGATTGTATAGCGGTCAACGTCGACGTCAGGAAACTCGTAGTACGGCCGAATCGACTGCAGCTGCGCGTAGGACTGCGCCATGATGCTGGGATCCCAAAGGCGCACGTTCTTCAGCGTCTGCCGGTCGGCTACAACGTCGGTGGCTGTGAGACTCTCGGTAGCTGGGAACTTCTGTCCTTTGACGTCGGTGAGACCGAATGCCCTGCGCGTCATGTCGATGTTGCGCTCGATGTAGGGAGTCTCGGCGGCCGCCTCGTTGGGCGCAACAATGAACTGCTGCATGAGCCCCGGCCACACCGCTCCGAGCAGTATCGACGCCGCGACCCAGATGCCCAGAGCAGTGAGCGGCAACCTCCACCCCTTGTAGCGAATGTTCAGAAGCAGGGCGATGGCGGTCACGACCGACACAACAATAAGGATTCGATAGGCGGGCAGCTGGGCGTGTACGTCGGTGTAGCCCGCCCCCACAATCTGGCCTCGCGTGGAGAAGTCGAGTTCCCAGATGGCAATCCAGTAGCGAAATCCCCAAGCAAGCACGATGAAGGACATGAGCACCGAAAGATGCGCCTTGACGTGGGGAGCGAATCCCTTGAGCCGAGCCCAAGGCTGTATCGCCCCGTCGAGCACGTGCACGGCCAAGGTGAGGAGCGTCGTGAGAATGAGTGCCCCGGACAGCCAGTTGCTAAAGACGTTATAGGCGGGCAGCTCAAAGACGAAGAACCCTACATTTCGCCCAAACTGCGGGTCGGCATAGGGAAACGGTACCGAGGAGAGCGCAAGTCGAAGTGTCTGCCACTGCGAGGACATGCCCAAGCCATTGAAGAACGCGAAGGCCAGGCATCCCCAGAGCACGACGCGATCCAGTATCGGCCCAAACTGGCTACGCAGCGACTCGATGAAGAGTTCGAACTGCTCGGGTGTCCCCTCGGGCATGCCGATCGGCACCGCCTTTGGGGCCATCCGACGCGCGATCCGGAGGTTGACGTAGAGCAGTAGAAACGTCGCCAAACCAAAGACCACGCCAGTCACCAGCTGCGAAACAATACGCGTCACGAACACGGATCGCTGCCCTAAATCGCCGTACCATAGCCAGTCGATCCAGACTCCGGAGAGCCACTTGAGGAACGGCAGGCCGATGATGAAGAGCACTGCAAGAATCGCCACAGCGAGCGCGTAGCTGCGCGAGCGGGTGGGTGCGGCCATGAAGCTCCTTCGGTATACGTCAGAAGTAGTCGTCCACGTCGATGTTGAGCAACTGCGAATCGAGACACGCGATAACACTCACATCGGGAGCATCTTCGAGCACAAGGTCTTGAGGCGTGACGATTTCACCATTTGATGTCGCAACTATGCGCACCGTGGGTCGTGCCAAATCGGTCGCACCGGCGGCCAGTACGATAGCGATTTGTCCGGTGGACAAGCGCACCACTGACCGTGGCGGATAGGCCCCCATCAGCACCACGAACATGCGAACCAGCTCTGGGTCGAACGCCGTGCCCGAACCTTGAACGATGTTGAGCATCGCGTCGTCCTCGACACGCGCCGCAGAGTAGCTCCGCTGAGACGTCATCGCGTCGTAGGCATCTGCGATGGCCACAATCCGGCTGCACAGATGTTGCGCCTTTGGTGGAACGCGCAATGGATAGCCCGTACCGTCGTAGCGCATGTGGTGCTCGAGAATCGTCACGATGGCCGACTTGTCGAGCCCGGGGAGTTGGGAGATTATTTCGGCGCCTGCGACGGGATGCTGGCGTATTTCCTCCCACTCAGTCGGCGTAAGAGGCCCAGGCTTCTTCAGTACGGCAGGGCTGATGGAGAGCTTTCCAATGTCGTGAAGCAGGGCGCCAACCCCCAGCGAGGAAAGGAACCGTCGGTCCTCGCTCACGCCCGCACCCAAAGCCAGGGCGATGGCAGCGACGTTGGCTGAATGGAAGAACGTGTACTCGTCGTAGTCGCGAAGTGCCGTCAGTTGCAGCATCGCATAGCGATTCGCGAGCGCGTTGTCGACGAGCGAGCGGACGACACTGTTGACGCGGGCCGCGCTTACCAACTGGTTGCTCTGAAGCAGAAGATCGGTCTCACGCAAGAGCGAGAGCGCGTTGCCCATGGCCTCACGGGGAGTCGCCATAGGTTGATCGGACTCGTCCTCGGTAGTGACTGCCAATACCTGCACGCGCGCGAATTGCACGTGTGGCAGGTTCGCTTCAGCGGCCATCTTGCTCACACCACCGGCCGCCTGCGCCGTTTCGACGTCTGCCGCAAGTATCCGTGCAGCGCGCATGAGTTCAGCGGGGCTGATCCCCACTCGGATGACGATCGATCCGATACCCAGCGCACCCATATCTCGATTCAACTGATCGAAGAACATGCTCTCTTCGGCCAGAATCTGGGATCCAAGCAGTATCTCGGTCTCAAAAAATGCGAGCTGCAGGTCAACTTCCTCGTCGTGGTAGATGTGAATAGTGTCGCCGAATTGCGTCACGGCTTCGGCGACGGCGGGGTGGTCCATCGAGTAGTAGCGGGCGGCGCGGCGCAGCGCCGAAAGCCGCGTGAGCACCTTGCGAGCCCCTCGCACCTGAGCCGCCGAGTAGCGAATCGTGTCGCCGCCACTGCCACCCGCGGCCTTCTTCTTGAGTCCAGCATCGGGAGAGGCCGTCGCCGTTCCCGCGGATGCATCAAGTGCGATCGCGGCCTCCGACGCGCTCGTCGCTCCAGCCGAGGGAACGGGAGTTGATCCTTGTTCGCCGAGTCTCGTCGCGTCATCAGTCACCGCGTGGCTCCCTTCGCTCTAATCAACGAGACCGCAGCGGTTGCCGCTGCGCGCAGCTCCTTGCCACGACCGGCGCCGAGCAGCGAGTGCTTCCCGGCAAGAGACTCCAACGTGGGGAGGCTCTGAGTTGCGCCGAGCCGCCCGAGCGCCTCGATCGCCTCGACCCGCGGGCCCGTGTCCCGGCTACCACGGCCTTCTCCGCGAGCCACTGCCTCAAGCGCGGGAACCGCATCGAGGTCACCGACTTGGCCTAAGTAGCGCGAAGCGAGCTGCACATTCTGCGCGTCCACATCATTGAGCGAGCCTACGAGCATCTGTCGTGCAAGGCGATCGGTAATGCCCGACAGACCACGAATCGTCTCTCGGCGAACTCGAGGGTCTGCGTGCCGGAGGGTTCGCTCTAAGTAGACGAGAACCGACGCGGACTTGGCCGAGGCCAGAATTGCGACGACATTGCGAACAAAGTACCAGCGCGAGTCGCCGACGCACGCGCCGAGCAAGCCGATATAGTCATTCACCATCGTTGACAGGATGTCGACGAGTGCTTTGCGCGCAGCCATGTCGGGCTCGTCGGCGAGGTTCTCCAAGAGCGGCTTAATCGCCCGGCTGCCCAGAAGATCGATGAGTCTGCGCGCCGAATCATACTCAGGCGATCCCTTGGGATACACACGCATGGTTCGTGCGAGTTCTCGAACATCGCTCGGGCGTGCAAATTGGTCGATGGCCTGTTCGATCCGCACGCGTTGCCCAGGGGCAAGCGCGGGGATGGTGGCCGACTGCCCTAGCGAGATCGCGGCGTCTGCAGCTACTTCGACAGCGCCGCTCTCGATCAGGTAGTCGAGCGAATCTTCAATCATCGACATCGTTGAGGCGAACTGGGCAGGCCGGATGTCAAAACCGACCAGCGCAACCATCGCGGCGATAACGTCACCATCGGCAATACCGCGAGCTGCCTCTGCCCGAAGCGCGAGCAGCTGGGCGCTGGATTCCGTGAGCTTGCGCGGTGCATTTGAAAGGTCGAGGAGCTTGAAGATTGTTTCGGCGGCGGGTCTCGCTTCACCGGCCGGGGCGCTCGGACGCACAGTAAGCTTCGTTGGCATCGCCTGCTCAAGGATGTCTGCGATGTCGCCGTCGTTTATTCCCGCACCCAGCATCACCGAGGCAGCCATGTCGGCAACATCTTGACGCTCGGATGCCGAGATGAGCACGAGTCCGCGAATCGCCCTGACCAGCTGCTCCTTGTCTATCTGGCCGTCAGCCGACTTCTGCGTGAAGAGCCTGAAGACCGCATCGAAGCCTGCCTGCCTCACGACCCCTGCAAGAGCGGGATACGTGCGACTCTCAGGAAGGACTTCTTGGATTAGAAGATCGCGCTGGAGTTTGGCGTCCAGACCGCTGATCGCTTCGGCAAGTATCCTGAAGATTTCGTGCTGGTTTCCGGTGCCGAGCTTTGACGCAACTTCGGCGAGTGCCGAGAATCGCTGGCCCACGGCGACGAGCGCCGCGCGACTTGCGTTCGCCGCGTAGACCTGCTGCAAGTAATTGCGGATGGCATCCGAATCGCCGATGAGTCGGGTCAGCGCGATTGAATCGTAATCGCGGTCGGCCAACGCCGCCGCCAACGCGTCGTCGACTTCGGCCGCATCGCTCAACACGGAAGGTTCAGCTGCGATTTGTGATGGATCGAGCTGGGTCTCAACGAGTGTCACTCGCATCTCGCGAACCGTGATTGTGCTCACTCCCTGATACCACAGGCGCGCCTCATAGCCTCCGCTCGTTTCAACCTCCCTTGGGGTCAACTTGAGCACCGAGAGGAAGTCGATAACGTCCTTGCCTTGGACGCCGACATGGAAACGCACTTCCGCCAGCTTTCGCAAGTAGAGCTCATAGCTGAAATCCGAGAACCCCTTGGTTCCCGGGAAGAGGGGCACGCCGTTGTAGAGGAGGCCGGTCTTGGCGACCGTCAAGCGCATGTCGGGAACCTCGAGAAAGGCCTCGCTGAGAATCTCGGCGCACGCTGCAGCGGCAGCTCGCGGGATGTCGCTCGAAGGCGGGTACATCAACACCGCCTTCTTCGCCGCGACGAGCTGCCGAACGAACCGTTCGACAAGCGGCGGTGCCTTGGGACGATCATCCTTGGCGATTGCAAACCCTCCCTCCGCCGCGTTCTACCCTGACGGCGCAACTTTACTCCCACGAGTATAGGACAGCCCGTGCGATATCATCGGCGCATGAGAGGATTATCGGCAGATACGCCAAACGACAGGGGGCCGGGGTCACAACCCCCAAGAACGCGGCTTCTGCTCGCATCACAGTCCCCGCGCCGGAGGCGGCTGCTCGTGTGGCTCGGGCTGCCGTTCTCGACGACCGCCGTCGACACCCCCGAGGACCTGGACACCCCGCTCGCTCGCAACCCCTCCGCTCTCGCCGAATCACTCGCCGCCGAGAAGGCCGAGGCCGTGTGTGAGGCGGGCCTGGGAAGCGGTGCGCTGGTGCTGTGCTTCGACACGATTGTGGTGCTCGACGAGAGTGTTCTCGGCAAACCGCGCGACCTTGCCGATGCGTGGCGGATGCTTCGGGCGCTGTCGGGACGCACGCACCAAGTAGTGACCGGAGTGGCGCTCGTACTCCCAGGTGAGATGGCGCCGCGCACTTTTGCGGTAGTGACCTCGGTCGAGATGAAACCGTTGACCGACTCTCGGATCGAAGCGTGGATGGCTCAGGGCGAGTTCATGGGCTGTGCCGGCGCCTACAACATCGAGGGCCAAGTGGCCGAGGTCACCGCCGACGAGTGCTTTCAAAACGTCGCCGGCCTGCCGCTCTGCCACCTGTACGCGGAGCTTCAGCGTGAGGCAGACCGAAGCGAGGGCGGCTATCTAGTTGAGTCGCGACCGACCTCTCCCGTCGCTGCTTGCGATGCTGCGCTCGGCCGGAGCTGTCATCTCGGGCCGCGCGTCGTGTCCTCTGCCGGCTAAGGCCGGTCGTCGCGGTCGCCGCGTTATGGCGCCGAACTCAGACGCCCCGCCGAGCGACCACTATCACGCTCTCGTCGCTGTCAGGCGCAAGCGCGCGCCCGTCATGCGCGCCGAGGGCCTCCATACTCTCGAATCCGGCTGCCGCTAGTTCCGCCGTCAGCAGCTCGATTGGCAGTGCGGTGTGCGGAGACAGGCGCGACGCGACGTCCCAGAGCCCATCTGTGTCACGTGTCAGCGTCACGAAGTCAAAGTCGAGGAACTCGCCACCGTCGGGGTAGTCGATTACGCGCAGGAACACGCGTGTGCCCTCGGGCACCTCGCGAATGATGGGCGGAATCACTCGGGTCTTGGCGCCCAGCAGACGCGCATGGTTGAGCAGGTGCAGCACCAGCACTCCCCCGGGCCTCATGACCGCGAAGAAGTCCGCCAACGCGTCTCGGAGCCCCGCGATTCCCGCCACGTGCGGAAGCGCGTTGCCGGTGCAGATGAGTGCGTCGGCATCGGCGAGCCCGAGAGAAGCAAGTTCGCCAAAGCCTCCTCGCACCAAGTGCACCTCTCCGCCTGCTGCGGCAATGCGGTCCCCAGCGGCGGTGATGTTTGCTTCTGCCTGCGCGAGCATCGAGTCGTCGGGGTCAACCGCGTCGACTACGAGGCCCTGCTCGGCGAAGGCGATGGCGTGTCGCGCGCTCCCGGTTCCCACGTCGATGAGGGAATCGACGCCGACCTCGGCGAAGATGCGCTGGAAGAACGGCATCTCGCGGGAGAGTCGCGCGTCCCAGTTCACAAACGTGTCGTAGTCCGAGGCGGGGGCGATGCGGGGTTCATCGGCGGAAAAGCTCATTGGTCCTCCAAGGAGCGAAGTGGGCAGCTCGGGACTTAGGGCAGGGGTGGTTCATCGAGCCGGAAGATACGCGACGCGTTGCCACGCAGAATCAGATCGCGGTCACTCGCCGAGAGCCCCATCTCCTCGAGGGTGCGCTGTTGCATGAAACGAATCCAGGTGCGATACGGTGCGGTCGTGTTGCTGTCGGTGCCAAACAGAACTCGCTCGGGGCCGAGCGCCATGATGGCCCGCTCGAATACCTCGGGCAGCGTCATCTTGGGAACGTAGTAGTCCATCCAGTTGTTGGTGCCACTCGTATCGACACACACGTTCTTGCACTGGTAGCCCAAGCGCAAGACGCTGTCGAGCCAGCCGGCGCCGAAGTGGGCGATCACAAACTGCAGCTCCGGATAGTCGCGTGCCACGGGCGAAAGGTCGATCGGGTCCGCGTAGTTCAGGTCACCCATCGGATCAACGGTGACGCCGTAGTGAATAATCAGGTTGGCCTTGAGCTCGTTGGCCTTCTCGAAGAACGGGCGGCACGCCGGATCGGAAAGCTTGAATGTCCGGTTGACCGGATAGAGCTTGACGCCCCTAAACCCGGCAGCCATCTCGCGCTCAAGCAGTGCGGGGGCGCCCGGATCGCGCGGGTCCACATTGCATAGAACGTGGACATGACCATTGGCGGCGAGCAGAAAGTCACGAGTCCACTGGTTGTCCGGCATCACCGAGACAACGAGCGCCTTGGTGACATCCGCCTTCTTGAGACGATTGACGTACCACCGTGCGGTCTGCTCGGGGGTCTTGTTGGGAAGCACGTTGTTGCGCCGACCCCATCTGCGGGACTTGAGCCCTTCCTTGAAGCGCTCTGGGGGATTGTCCATCTTGGCGAGAGCTTCTTCGAGCAGTCCCACCGTGAAGAGGTGGACATGCGCGTCGATGACGTCACCGGGCTTGGTGGGCTTTGCGGCTGCGATTCCTGGCATGCGAGGACTCCTCGGCGAACTACTCGGTAGATGTGGGTGAACTCGGGATCTGCTGATCAGGTGCGGTCACTCGTATCCGTGCAATGCGCCGACGGCGCATCGTCTGCACGCGAAACTGGTAGCCCCTGCGCTCGTAGCACTCACCGGGGACCGGAATGTGCCCGAGCTGAGCGAGCAGCCAACCGGCAATCGTCTCGTACTCATCGGATTCTTCGGCGGGGATGCCGCGCTCGACCGCCTCTTCGATGGAGAGGCGCCCGTCAAAGATCCACTCCCTCGGGCCGGCCTGCTGAATGAAGCGGTGCTCGCGATCAAACTCGTCGGCAATTTCTCCTACGATTTCCTCGACGATATCTTCCATCGTCGCGAGTCCCGCCGTGCCGCCGTACTCGTCGACGACAATCGCCATCTGGTTGTGCAGCGCGCGCATCTCCGAGAGGAGCGGCAGGATCTGCTTGGTCTCGGGGACAAAGACCGCTTCGCGCATGTGCTCGGTGATCAGCCGGTCGCGCCCGTTCTCGGACAGAGGGGTGACGAGATCCTTGAGCAGGGCGATCCCCACAACAC
>Ga0194043_1000526_pt1 | contig 21274 bp, 18 predicted proteins | sample JunL4415m_MetaG_FD_161274 | JGI IMG/M metagenome (GOLD analysis project Ga0194043, IMG submission 161274) | Anoxic zone freshwater microbial communities from boreal shield lake in IISD Experimental Lakes Area, Ontario, Canada - Jun2016-L442-15m | ecosystem: Environmental > Aquatic > Freshwater >...
AGGCTGAAGAGAATGTCGTCTCGCTGCGGTCCGACGAGCGTGAGCCCTCGATCGAGTTCCTCCTTGCGTCTGCTTTCAAGCCCGGCCTGTAACTGCTCACGCCAGGTCGTGCGGTCCGCAGTCAGGTCAACGGTCTCGCCGAGGCTCGAGACGTACGTCATGGACGCGTCGGAGGCACTGTCGGTGTCACTGGCGATCAGCTCATAAGCCGCCGAAAGATGCGGCTGCAGTTCGGTCAGCAGCGCCACGCGAGCCGCGACGAGATCGGCGCCAACATCGCACATCTGGTCGTCCCATACCTCGAGGGTGCGCACCATCTCGTCCGCGTTGACGCGGCGCGCCACGGCTGCAGACTTCAGTAATGCGTTGCGCTGCTTGAGGATTCGGTCGTAGTCGGCCTTCACGCCGAGCATCCGCGGTGACCGTTGGATGAGAAGGTCGTCGATGAATCGCCGTCGATCTGAAGGGTCACCCTTCACCAGAGCGAGGTCCTCTGGGGCGAAGACCACAGTCCGGACGATGCCGACGACGTCCTTGGGCCTGGTGGCCGCCGACCGGTTGATGCGCGCACGGTTGGCCTTGCCTGGGTTGATCTCCAACTCGATGAGCACGCTGCGGTCGTCCTTGACGGCCTCAATCCCGACGACTGCCCTATCGGCACCGATCCTGACCAGTGGTGCATCGGTCGCGACTCGGTGGCTGCCGAGGATCGATACGTAGCCGATCGCCTCGACCAGGTTGGTCTTGCCCTGACCGTTGGGGCCCACGAACGTGGTCACCCCGGGCGTCAGTTCCACCTCTACCTGCTCGTACGAGCGGAAGTCGGCGAGCCGGATCCCCTTAACCCACATGAGGAACGAGGGCGATCACGCCGGTCAGCCGGTGAGGCGAACGGGCATGAGCAGGTACCGATAGGCGTCGTTCTCGGCACCGTCGTCGTCGACCCCGGTGAGCACCGCGGGTCGGGTGGCCTGGGTAAACGAGAACCGCGTCACCACCGAGCCGATGGCTGCGAGCCCATCAAGGAGGTAGGCAGGGTTGAAGGCGATATCGATCTCGTCTCCCTCGAGTGCGCTCTCGAGGACCTCGACGGCTTGAGCGTCGTCGCCCGTGCCGGCTCGCAGGGTCAGTTCGGATCCCTCGAACGCAAGGCGTACCGGTGTGTTGCGCTCGGCCACCAAGGCAACGCGTTTGACGGCGTCGATGAGGGTTGCTGTGTCGACTGTTGCGATCGCCGCCGATTCGCTGGGAAGCAGCGAGCGGTACTTGGGGAACTCACCATCGAGGAGTCGGGTTGTCGTGCGACGTCCGTGGCCTTCGAACCCGATGAGACCTTCGCCCGCACCTCCAGCCGCCAAGGCGATCACCACGGCGTCCGCATCGGCGAGTGATTTCGCTGTATCCGCAAGGGTTCTTGCCGGTACCAGTGCTGTATTGGAGACCGATGACGACTGCGGCGTCCAGATGAACTCGCGCACCGCGAGGCGGTATCGATCGGTCGCCGCAAGGGTGATGTTCGGTCCCTCGATCTCCATGCGAATACCGGTGAGTGTCGGCAGGGTGTCGTCGCGACCGGCTGCAATGGCCACCTGGCTAACAGCCGCGGCGAAGATCGATCCGGGCACGGTGCCTGATGCCGTAGGCATCACCGGCAGCTGCGGGTAGTCCTCGACAGGGAGGGTCGGCAACGTGAAGGAGGACCGACCACACGTGATCAGCAGTCGGGTGCCCTCGGTCTCAAGCTGCACTGGTTGCGGGGGGAGAGCCCGCGCAATGTCGGCCAGTAGGCGACCGGACACGAGGGTCGTGCCTTCAGTCGTGACATCGGCAGCGACCTCGACACGAGCGGATACCTCGTGGTCGAAGCTGCTGAGCGTCAGCCCGCCGTCGCCAGCAGTGAGGACAAGGCCGGCCAGAACCGGCAGAGAAGGTCGGGAGGGGAGAGTCCGGGCTGCCCAGGCAACTGATTCTGCGAGCACATCGCGCTCGACCCGTAACTTCACTTCGTCCTCCACGCTCGAACAATGAGGGGTCAGTCTGGCAGGAATCTAGAACTTATGCGTACGCATGCCCGTCAGTGGCTGTCCACCGGTCGGAGCCTGAAGGTTGTTCATGTGCCCCATCAGGTAGATAGGTAGTCGTCGTCATAGGTCCTGTGGATCCTGTGGACATCCTGCCGGGTGAGCGCGTATTGATGCTTTAGGCCTGCGGACCGACTGGGGATGAAAGTGACCACGCCTGTGGATAACTTTATGCGACCCCCCGCCGAAGCGGCCTGGCTGGCCGGCGGGCGGAGGTTGTCCCCACGGGCTGTGGAGGAGATCAGCGGTACAGAACCGGTTGTCCACATGATGTTCACGGCATGGGGACAGGACTTTGGTCCTGTCCATCCCCGGGTTATCCCACGAGATATCCACAAGGTGGGGACACAGTGGGGACAAAGGGAAGCAGTGGGGTGGCTGAGACGGCTGTTCACATGGGACGCGGCTGGGACTTGATGCGACTGGTGAGGTCGGTGACCTGGTTGAACAGGCTGCGCCGCTCGGCCATCAACTGACGGATCTTGCGGTCCGCGTGCATCACCGTCGTGTGGTCTCGGCCGCCGAAGGCCTGGCCGATCTTGGGCAGCGAAAGGTCGGTGAGCTCACGGCACAAATACATGGCGATCTGTCGAGCGGTCACGAGCACTCGGGAGCGACTCGAGCCGCACAGGTCATCCACGGTGACGCCGAAGTACTGGGCGGTGGCGGCCATGATCTGGGCAGCGGTGATCTCAGGACCGGTGTCGGAGGGCAGGAGGTCCTTGAGCACGACCTCGGTGATGGCCAGGTCGACCGGCTGCCGGTTGAGGGACGCGAACGCGGTGACGCGGATCAGCGCACCCTCGAGCTCACGGATGTTGCTGGAGATCTTCGAGGCGATGTACTCGAGGACCTCGGGCGGCGCGACGAGACGCTCCTGGACGCTCTTCTTTCGGAGGATGGCGATACGGGTCTCGAGGTCGGGTGGCTGGACGTCGGTGATGAGGCCCCACTCGAAGCGTGAGCGCATGCGATCCTCGAAGTCCGGCAACTGCTTGGGTGGCAAGTCTGACGTGACGACGATCTGCTTGTTCGCGTTGTGAAGAGTGTTGAAGGTGTGGAAAAACTCTTCCTGCGTCTGGATTTTTCCGCCAAGGAACTGGATGTCGTCGACGAGGAGGACGTCAACCTCGCGATAGCGGCGCTGGAAGCTGGCGGCCTTGTCGTCGCGGATGCTGTTGATGAACTCGTTGGTGAACTCCTCCGAGCTGACGTATCGAACTCTGGTGCCCTTGTAGAGCGTGCGGGTGTAATGCCCGATCGCGTGCAGCAGGTGCGTCTTGCCCAGGCCGGAGCCGCCGTAGATGAATAGCGGGTTGTATGCGCGGGCCGGCTGTTCGGCCACCGCGACGGCGGCAGCGTGGGCGAACCGGTTGCTCGAGCCGATGACGAAGGTCTCGAACGTGTACTTGTCGTTCAGGCGCCCGTCCTCGCTCCGGGTCCCAGGGGAGCCGGTGCCGGGGCGGGCCGGATCGTCACGCCGCTCGGCGACCGCGGGCATCGTGTTGGTGTCGTCGGCGTAGGTGGCGTCAGCGACCTCGTCGGTGGCCTCGTCGAGGGTCGGGTCGATGGAGGGGTCGACCGTGACGGCCAACCGGATCTCACGGCCGAGGGTGTTCGACAGGGCCTCGACCACAACGGGTCGGAGCCGGGTCTCCAGGACGTCCTTGGTGAACTCGTTGGGCGCTGCGATCAAGGCGGTGTCCTCTACCAGGCCAAGTGGCCGGGTGAGCATCACGAAGGCGCGCTGCTGGGGGGTGAGGCTGCCGTCGGACAGGCTGGCGATGGCGGTCGCCCAGACTTCGGTGAGATCAGTGGTGGCGTCCATACGCGAGGATCCCCCTCTCATCTCCAAGATTTCCACACCGTTATCCACAGGTGTGGACCGGCGTTGAGACCTTAGTCATACGGCTCACAGCGAGACAAGTGGAAGCCGACGCTTGCGGAAAACGGGGGGTGGCGAGGACCCCGGTTTGACCGTGAAGCGGCAGGTTCCGTAGGCTTTCGCAGTTGCCCTGACGCGGTATCTTCCCTCGGCCGGGCGCACCAGTCTTCCCCGCACGTAGTCCACCAGGAGCCAGACCATGAAGCGTACCTTCCAGCCCAACACCCGCCGTCGGGCCAAGACGCATGGGTTCCGGCTTCGGATGCGCACCCGCGCCGGCCGCTCGATCCTCGCTGCGCGGCGCTCCAAGGGCCGCGTACGGCTGTCCGCCTGAGGCTTCGTGCTTCCCGCCGCCAACCGGCTTCGGACTGCGGCTGACTTCCGAGACACCACCCGTCGTGGGGCCAAGGCGTCCCGGGGCGCCGTCGTCGTCTACCTGAACCGTGCTCGCACGGGTGATGAGCCACGCGTCGGCGTCATCGTGAGCAAATCCGTCGGTGGTTCGGTCCAGCGTCATCGTGCCGCCCGACGAATCCGGGCGGCCATCCGTCCGCTCCTGCCGACCGTCCCTCGCGGATCCGTGGTGGTGGTCCGAGCTCTTCGGGGCGCTGACACCAGTCCTTCGCTTGCCGGCGACCTCGTCGTGGGGCTGAACTCCGTCATGGCTCGCTCATGACGATCGTGCGCAGCGTGCTGGCGGCCGGCTGGCACGCCATCGCCTGGGTGTGGAACCACACTCTCGGCTTCGTCCTCACCTGGATCCTGATCGCCGTGATCCGCAGCTACCAGTTGACCCTGTCCAAGCTGCTGCCGCCCAGTTGCCGCTTCCACCCCAGTTGCTCGGCCTACGGACTGGAGTCCATGAAGGTCCACGGAGCACTGAAGGGGACCGCCCTGACAGGGTGGCGACTGCTGCGCTGCAATCCGTGGAACGATGGCGGAATCGACCCCGTCCCACCGGCGGGACGCTGGTTGCCGGACGTGGATCGAATGGGCCAACCACGATCTGAAACGATGGGTGCCCACCACTCCGCGGACACGAACGTCTAGGGAAGGCTGAACCTTGTTCATTCTGGATTGGCTGAAGATCGGCGTCAGCTGGATCCTCGTGCAGTTCCATGCCCTTTTCACGACGCTGGGCATGAATCCGGCGAGTGGTTGGACCTGGACGTTCGCCATCGTGGGCCTGGTCATCGTCATCCGCATCATGCTCATCCCGCTGTTCGTCAAGCAGATCAACTCGCAGCGCAACCTGCAGTTGATCCAGCCGCAGATGAAGGAGATCCAGAAGAAGTACGCCGGCGACAAGGAACGTCAGTCGCAGGAGATGATGAAGCTCTACAAGGAGACCGGCACCAACCCGCTGGCCTCGTGTCTGCCAATTATCCTTCAGGCGCCTATCTTTTTCGCTCTCTTCGGCGTGCTGCAGAGCATCGCGCAGTACAACGCGAACGACCCGACCTACACAGCGCAGGGCGTGTTCCAGTGGGACCGCTACGCGGACCTGCTGCCGCAGGCGCACGATGCTTCGATCTTCGGCGTCCCGTTGTACGCGACTTTCATGCACGCGGACCAGACGCCGTTCCCGATGAACACCCGCATCCTCGCGATGGTGCTCATCATCCTCATGACGATCACGACATTCACCACCCAGCGCCAGTTGATCGTCAAGAACAGCGCGCCCGACAACCCCATGGTGCGCCAGCAGAAGATCCTGCTGTACGTCTTCCCGTTGATCTTCGCCGTCTCGGGCATCAACTTCCCGATCGGCGTGCTCATCTACTGGTTCACCACGAACCTGTGGTCGATGGGCCAGCAGTTCTGGGTCATCCGGAACAACCCGCAACCAGGAACCCCTGCGCACGCCGCGAAGGAAGCCCGCATAGCGGCCAAGGAAGCAGCCAAGAATGGCCCAGCCATCGAGGCCATCCCAGATCCCGACGCTGCGTCGGATAATGTCAACCGAGTGCAGCCGAAGAAGCAGTCCCGCAGCCAGCGCAAGAAGAAGTAACGTCCCCCGGCGGCCCTGCCGCCCCCATTTCCCGCGGACCGGAGCACACAGATGAGCCAGGAAGAAACGACCCCCGAACTGAAGGGCACCGCCCTCCTTGAGAAGGAAGGCGACGCTGCTGCGGACTATCTCGAGGGCCTGCTCGACATCGCCGATCTCGATGGTGACATCGACATCGACGTCGAGGGCAACCGGGCGATGGTCTCCGTCGTCGAGGTGTCCACGGGCGAGCTTGAGCATCTGGTGGGCCAGGACGGCAAGGTCCTCGACGCTCTTCAGGAGCTGACGAGGCTGGCGGCCACCCGGGAGACCGGCGAGCGCTCCCGCCTGATGCTCGACATCGCCGGGCACCGTGCGGCGCGGCGTGCCGAGCTGGTGACGTTGGCGCAGGAGGCCGTAGCCGAGGCCCAGCGCACCTCGGAGCCGGTCAAGATGAATCCGATGACGCCGTTCGAGCGCAAGGTCGTGCACGATGCCGTCGCCGAGGCCGGCCTGCGCAGCGAATCCGAGGGCGAGGAGCCCAAGCGCTACGTGGTCATCTCCGTCGCCTGACCCTGTCGGTCATGCATGGTTTCCCGTGAAACACCGCCGCTGCCCGACTGGCTGACGGCACATCAGGATCGACTCTCGGCCTTCGCCGATCTGTTGGCCGATGTGGGCGTCGCCCGCGGCCTCATCGGTCCGCGCGAGGTGCCGCGGCTCTGGCAGCGGCACCTGCTCAACTGCGCGGTGGTGGCCGACCCAGCACTTGGCTACCTCGGTCCTGATCAGTCGGTGGCCGACGTGGGCTCGGGAGCGGGCCTGCCGGGCCTCGTCTGGGCCATCGTGCGGCCGGACCTGAAGGTCGTGCTCATCGAACCGCTGCTGCGCCGGAGCACCTTCTTGTCCGAGGCTGTCGAACAGCTCGACCTGGGCATGACCGTCACGGTGCGTCGGGATCGTGCTGAGGACGTTGCGCGGGATCCGGCCTGGGTGGGCGTGGATGTGGTCACGGCACGTGCCGTTGCGCCCCTTGATCGCCTGATCGGCTGGACCGCTCCCTTGCTCGTCCCGGGCGGCCGACTGCTCGCCCTGAAGGGCAGCAGCGCACAGGAGGAGGTGGATGCTGCCGCGTCCGCTCTTGCAGCAGCAGGGCTTCTGACGGTGTCCGTCGAGCAGGTCGCTGCGGACTACCTGGAGCAGCCCACCACGATCATCAACGCCGTGCGCCGTGCGGCAGAATGACGCCATGACCACGTCCCCCACCAGCGCCAACGCCGCTGACCTGGGCTGGCCCGAGGATGCGCGGCAGGTCGCTGATGAGGCGGATGTCCGGGAGGTTTCCCGTGAAACATCCACCGATCTGGGCTGGCCCGAGGATCGCCCATGACCCGAGTGATCACCGTGGCCAACCAGAAGGGCGGCGTCGGCAAGACGACCAGTACGGTCAATATCGCGGCCGCCGTCGCGCAGGCGGGCCATTCGGTACTCGTCATCGACATGGATCCGCAGGGCAATGCTTCGACCGCTCTCGGGGCGATCCACCACGAGGGCACGGCCAGCGTCTACGAGGTGCTCACGGGCGAACTCGGCATCGCGGACGTCGTCCAGTCCTGCCCCGATGTTCCGGGCCTGTGGACGGCGCCGGCAACGATCGACCTCGCCGGAGCCGAGATCGAGCTGGTCTCCCAGGTCGCCCGTGAGTATCGCCTGTCCCGAGCCGTGGAGACCTACCTCGCCCGGTACGCCGAGGAGCAGGGCCGCGAGCTGGAGTACGTCTTCCTCGACTGCCCGCCGAGCCTGGGCCTGCTCACCCTGAACGGTCTCGTGGCCGCTCGCGAGGTGCTCCTGCCGATCCAATGCGAGTACTACGCCCTCGAGGGGTTGTCGCAACTGCTGCGCACCATCGACATGGTGCGCATCCACCTGAACCCCACGCTGGTCGTCAGTGCCATCCTGCTGACGATGTACGACGGTCGAACCCGACTGGCATCCCAGGTGGCCGACGAAGTGCGTACGCACTTCGGTGAGCAGGTGCTCCAGACCGTCATTCCGCGGTCGGTGCGCGTATCCGAGGCACCCTCCTACGGGCAGACCGTGCTCACCTACGACCCAACATCGCCGGGCGCGCTCGCCTACCGGGAGGCCGCCATGCAGGTCGTCGAACTGCACACAGCTCTGTCCACAAAGTTATCCACAGACATTTAGCCACAAAACAGTCAAATATCCACTACTTGTCCCCCGATCGGAGGATTCATGCCGCCGGCTGCGCCGAAACGCGGACTGGGCAAGGGCCTTGGCGCCCTCATCCCATCCGGGGTCCCTGATGCGCCGACCACGCCGGACACGGTGGCATCGGTCGCGGACATGGTTGCTGAGCCGGAGCTCGCAGCGGTGGCGGCCACGTATGCCGAACTGCCCATCGAGGCAGTTGCCCCGAACCCCCGCCAGCCGCGAGCCGTCTTCGACGAGGACGCCCTGGCCGAACTGGTCTACTCGATTCGTGAGATCGGCCTGCTTCAGCCGATCGTCGTGCGTCGCGCCGAAACCGGATATGAGCTGGTGGCCGGGGAACGACGGCTTCGGGCCTGCCGCGAGGCAGGGCTCACGACCATCCCCGCGATCATCCGCGACACGGACGACGACGCCATGCTGCGCGACGCCCTGCTGGAGAACCTCCATCGGGCGAATCTCAACCCGCTGGAAGAAGCTTCTGCCTACCAGCAACTTCTCAGCGACTTCGGGTGCACCCAGGACGAGTTGGCGCGACGCATCGGTCGCTCCCGGCCTCAAGTCTCCAACACACTGCGACTGCTGAAGTTGCCGCCGGATGTTCAGCGCCGCGTGGCGGCGGGCGTGCTCAGCGCGGGCCACGCCCGTGCATTGCTGTCGCTGGATGATCCCGAGGCCATGGACGCACTGGCCACCCGCATCGTGGCTGAGGGCATGAGCGTGCGGATGGTCGAGGAGGTGATCATCGTCGGCGAGGCGGACGGGCGAAAGCGCTCCACGTCACGTCGCACGCGGGTCACCCTGCCGCGGTCGGTTGAACTCAGCGACGCCATCGCCGAGGTGACCGCGCGCCTCGCCGATCGCGTCGACACGAGGGTGGCGGCCGACGGCTTCGCCACCAACAAGTCGCGCGGTCGGATCCTGATCGAGTGCGCGGACGTCGAGGACCTACGTCGCATCGCCGAGCTCCTCAGTGGCGACTGACCCCAGATAACCGTTGATTGCCAATGCCTTTCACGTCTGCCGACGCAAGCCCAGGTAGACGGGAAGGCGACGAGAGTGGGCGCCCGGTCGTCGCGCGACGAGAGCGGGCGGGCGGCTAGGCGCGGGCGTTCGCGACCGCGATCTCGACGAGTTCGGCGGCCAAGGTGCCGAGGGGGATGTCGGCCGCAGCGAGCGCCTGCGGCAGCAACGACGTCTCGGTCATGCCTGGAGCGACGTTGACCTCGAGGAACCACGCCGTTCCGTCGGCGTCGATGATCATGTCGGTGCGCGACAGATGCCGAAGGCCCAACAGCAGGTGGATGTTCAGGGCTAGCGCCTGGGCCGCGAGTGCCTGCTCCTCGGTGAGCCGGGCCGGGCAGAAGAACTCAGTCGTGCCGGCGGTGTAGCGCGCGGCGTAGTCGTAGAGCTCACCCTGCGGCACGATCTCGACCGCCGACAGGGCCAGCAGGTCGCCCTCGCGCTCGAAGACGCTGACCGTCACCTCGGTGCCCGCGACGAAGGCCTCCATGAGCACGACGTCGCCGTACGCGAATGCGCCGACCATCGCTGCTGGAAGGTCCGCAGCACTGTGCACGATCGCGGTGCCCAGTGCGGACCCGCCCTTGGTCGGCTTGACCACGATGGGCAGGCCGAGTCGGGAGACCACCGCGTCGAGGACTGCAGCGGCGCCGAGCTCCCGGAAGGTCGACTGCGGCATCGCGACGCAGTCCGGTGTAGCGATTCCGGCGTCCTCTGCCAGGCGCTTGGCGATGGGCTTGTCGAAGGCAAGCCGGCTGGCCGGCGCGTTCGAGCCGACGAACGGAATACCCAATGATTCCAACACATTTCGCAAGGCGCCGTCCTCGCCTACCGCGCCATGCAGCAGCGGGACGATGCAGTCGGGGCGATGCGCCTGGAGTGAGTCGAGCAGCCGAGCGTCGACGTCGAGCTCAGTGACCTCCCAGTCGGGGCGCTCCTGCCGGAGCGACTCGGCCAGGCGCCGCCCGCTGCGCAGCGACACGTCACGCTCTGCCGACAAGCCGCCGGACAGGACGAGAACGTGCATGTGAACTCCTCGGTGCTACTGAAGGTCGGGGGCCGGGACACTCGAGCCGGTGATGGTGCTGTGCGTGCCGGTCGTGCCGAACGTCTCGGCCAACTCCAACTCGCTCTCGATCACGGCGGCCAGGCGCCGCACGCCTTCGCGAATGCGATCGGGCTCCGGGTAGCAGTAGGACAGCCGCATGTTCTGCCGGCCCTGCCCGTCGACGTAGAAGCCGGTGCCCGGCACGTAGGCGACGAGATTGGCGACGGCTCGCGGCAGCATCGCCGTGGCATCCAGTCCGTGCGGAAGGGTCAGCCACGAGTAGAAGCCGCCTGCCGGGATGGTCCACGTCGTGCCCTCGGGCATGAGTGCCTGCAGGGACTCCAGCAGGGCGTCACGACGCTCGCGATACACCTCCTGGAAGGTCTTGATCTGCTCGCGCCATGGCTGAGTGGCGAGGTACTCGGACACGGTGAGCTGGGAGTAGTTCGACGGGCACAGCACCGCAGACTCGTTGGCCAGCACCAGCTTCTCCCGCACGCCGTGTGGAGCCACGGCCCAGCCGACCCGCAGGCCGGAGGCGATCGTCTTGGAGAATGAACCGAGGTAGATCACGCCGTCGGCGTCGTCGGCGCGCATCGCTCGTGGCGGCTCACCCTCGAAACCGAGCAGGCCGTACGGGTCGTCCTCGAGCACGAGGATGCCCTCGCGCTGGGCGATCGCGAGGATGTCGGCGCGCCGCTGCGGACCCTGGGTCACGCCGGCCGGATTGTGGAACGACGGAATCGTGTAGATCAGCTTGATGGTCTTACCCGCGGCACGAACCGCGACGATCGCCTCGTCGAGCGCCGACGGCACCAGTCCCTCGTCGTCCATCGCCACGTGCACGACGTCGCACTCGTACGCGCGGAAGACGCCAAGTGCGCCGACGTACGACGGCGCCTCGACCAGCACCACGTCGCCGGGGTTGCAGAAGATTCGTGTGACCAGGTCGAGTGCCATCTGCGAACCCGTGGTTACGACGATGTCGTCGGGATGGGCGCTGATGCCCACCTCGCCGACGACCTGCAGGATCTGCTCGCGAAGCGTGACGTCGCCCTGGCCGGAGCCGTACTGGAGGGCCACGGCCCCGCGCTCGGACAGCAGTCGCTGTGCGATCTGCGCCATCATCTCCAAGGGGAGGGCCTGGACGTAGGGCATGCCACCGGCGAGCGAGACCACCTCGGGTCTGGCGGCAACGGCGAACAGGGCGCGGATCTCGGAGGCGCGCATGGCGTTGGCGCGGTTGGCGTAGGAATCGACCCAGGGATCGAGCCGGGAACCGGACACGTGCCTCACCTCCCGAAGGAATCCGGGCGCGTATCGGCCGCGCCTTCGGCGACCTACGATAGGGCCAAGGAAGGGATCGGAATCATGCGGCGTGTCGTGGGGCTGGTGGCACTCATCGGGCTTGGTGTCCTCGTGGGCTTCCTCGTCCGGCTCATCTGGCCGCGCGAGGAGGCGGTTCCGGTCTACGTCCCGCCAGCAGCGGATCCGATCAGCGGGGAGCGCACAGCCGCGTGACCGCGGCGGCGAGTCCTTCGGCCAGGACGTCCTGGAACACCGGGCTCGTCAGCCGACGGGCGTCGGCGTCGTTCGACAGGTAGCCGAGCTCGACCCGCACCGTGGGCATGCGCGTCAGGCGCAGCAGGTCCCAGTTGCGGGCGTGCGTGTGGCAGTCCAGCAGGTCGGTACGGGCGTGGACCTCGTCCTGGACGTACTCGGCGAACAGGCGTCCGGTGGGTGAGTGCGAGCCGCCGTGCGGGTCGCCGAAGTAGAAGGTGACCAGGCCGTTGGGCTTGGTGCTGACGACCTGGGCGACGTGCACTGACAGGACCAGGTCCGCACCCACATCGTTGGCGAACTGCGCGCGGGCGCGATCGTCGGGACCCTCGTCGTCAGGAAGCGGCAGCGCGGGCCGGGTGAGCAGGACCTGGGTGCCGAGGGCGGCCAACCGCCCCTCGACGCGGACGGCGATCGCGTGGCACAGGTCACCGCCGGCAGGGTTCCCCGGATCCAGCACAACGACCTTGTCGGCGACACCGGTCTGCAGTTCGATCAGGGTCGCCTGCTCGCGCAGCGTCGTCGCGTTGCCGCCGGAAACCGTTCGTACCAACCGGTCGAACGCGCGGAACGTGTCAGGACCGCACGTGCCGTCAGCGGTGACACCGACCCCCTTCTGGAACTCGCGAAGTGCCTCGTCGGTGTGGGCGCCGAACAACCCGTCTGGCCGATCGGCGAGGAACCCCAACTGGTTCAGGCGCCGCTGCAGTTCGGCCACGTCGTCGCCGGCCATGAGGTGCCCGGGGTTGAACCACAGGACCCGATCGCCAAGCTGCCAGCGCGCTTCCTCAAGGCGCCGGAATGTCTGCGGCCCGACGACGCCGTCGACGGTGATTCCGCGCTCCTGCTGGAAGGCTCGCACGGCGCGGTCCAGGTCGGAGTCGAAGTGGTCGGGATCGGTCTCGACGATGTGGCTGGCCAGGCCCAGATGGGCAAGGCGGGCCCGGATCTCGGCCACTGCCGGTCCCGTGTCACCACTGCGGATCACAGGAGGAGTCCAGCAGGGGTCTGGTGAGGTGTGACGAGGGGGTCCGTCGGGCTACAGGTAGGGCGCGAGGTCGGCGAGCAGCGCAGCCTTAGGCTTCGCGCCGATGATCGTCTTGACGATCTGACCGCCCTTGTAGACGTTCATCGTCGGGATCGACGTGATCCCGTAGGACGCGGACGTCTGGGGGTTCTCATCGACGTTGAGCTTGGCGATGACGATGTTGTCGTTGCCCGAGGCGATCTCCTCGAGGATGGGTGCGACGAGCTTGCACGGCCCGCACCACTCGGCCCAGAAGTCCACGACGACGACCTTCTCGCTCATGAGGACGTCGTCGGCGAAGCTGGCGTCGGTGACGGTCTTGGTTGCTCCCATGTCACTGTCTCCCGTGGTGTGAGGGCCGTGTGCGGACCTGAGGTGGTGAGGGTGGGCCCTCGTTGGCGGTGGGGTGATGCTACTCGCTGGCGGCCAGGAAGCGCTCCGCGTCCAGGGCGGCCGCGCAGCCTGAGCCGGCAGCCGTGATGGCCTGCCGGTACGTATGGTCGACGAGGTCGCCGCAGGCGAAGACGCCGGGGAGGTTGGTGGCCGTCGAGCGGCCGTCGACGAGCACGTAGCCCTCGTCGTCGAGCTCGACCTGACCCTTGACCAGCTCCGAGCGGGGATCGTGGCCGATCGCCACGAAGAGGCCGGTGACGTCGACCTCGCGGGTGGCGCCGGTGACGGTGTCGGCCAGGACGAGCCCGCTGACCTTCTGATCGCCGATGATGTCGGCGACCGTGCTGTTCCAGGCGAAGTGGAGCTTGTCGTTGGCCAGGGCGCGCTCCTGCATGATCTTGCTGGCGCGCAAGGCATCGCGGCGATGCACCAAGGTGACCGACTTCGCGAAGCGCGTCAGGAACGTGGCCTCCTCGAGCGCGGAGTCGCCACCGCCGACGACCGCGATGTCCTGGTCGCGGAAGAAGAATCCGTCGCACGTGGCGCACCACGAGACGCCATGCCCGGACAGGCGCTTTTCGTTCTCGAGGCCGAGTTCGCGGTAGGCCGAGCCCATGGCCAGGATGACCGAGCGGGCCTGGTGGGTGTTGCCGGAGCCGTCGACGACGGTCTTGATGTCGCCGGACAGGTCGACGCTGACGATGTCGTCGGTGATCAGCTCGGCGCCGAATCGTTCGGCCTGGGCGCGCATCTGCTCCATGAGGGCGGGGCCCATGATGCCGTCGGTGAAGCCGGGGAAGTTCTCGACCTCGGTGGTGTTCATCAGTGCGCCACCAGCGGTGACGGAGCCCTCGAACAGGAGCGGCTGGAGCTGTGCGCGGGCGGCGTAGACCGCCGCGGTGTAGCCGGCCGGGCCCGAACCGATGATGATCACGTTGCGAACCTGGCTCACTGCACGACCTTCCTGGGGCGGTGGGCGATCACCCATACCGCGGGGGGTATCCGTTCGACTGACGCAACGATCTTACGGGCTTCGACATTCCCGAGGCAGGGGCGCACGTCCCCCGGAAGCAGTGGGGGCGCTCAGTTGCCCGGTAGGTAGGGCATGAGGTCGCTGAGCACGTCATCGACGTGGGTGCACTGGGGCGTGACGACCCAGACATCGACCCTGCCCTGGTCCGTGTCGACCGTGACGGTCGGTGCGGGGGTTGACGGATCGGGGTTGTCGGCGTCGGCGGGTGCGACGACCACGCCGGCGGCGTCGCCCTCGAAGGTGCCGCGGTCGACCACGAGCGCCTGCGCATCCGTCGCGTGGGTCAGCCAGTTGATGCAGGCGCGCAGACGATCCCACGTGGCCGTGAAGCCGTCCCCGCCAGGCAGAGCCGCCACCGTCGGCATGGCCGAGGCCTCCTTGGGCGAGTCCACGCCGACGTCGCTCAGCAGCGTCCTGACCTGGCCGGGCAGTTGCTCCGTTTGATAATCGGTCTGGGTGGCAGTCACCATGCGGGCGGCCTGGACGATGGTGGGACCGCTGCGGAACGACGGAGTCGGTCCGGTCGCGGGCGCGTCGGCGGTCGGCGGTTCGCTCTGCGGAGGTGCGCTGAAGGCCTGCGCACTGGCCGGCGCGGGTGCGGCAAGCGGCGCCGTCGCGTCGGCGGAGCCTGGGATCGCCTTGTCCTGGGCGACCAGGGCCTGGACGCTGGCGGGGGCAGGTCCTGTGAGGGAGGCCTGAACCGCCTCGCCGGCCACGACCGAAGGGCCGGACGTGGTCTGAACCGAGCTGACGGCGACGCCAACCGCGACGATGGCCACCGACGCCGCCACCAGCCCGCCGGCCCACTTGAGGCCGCGGGACGACCGAGTCGAGGGGGGTGCCTCGGTCGTCCTGTTCAGGGGTACGACGTTGTCGTGCTCGGCGGCGGCTCGGGCCGAAGCCTCGGTGCCGATCGCCAGGCTGAGCTTGTCCCAGGCCCAGTCGGGCATGGGCGGCTCGGACTGGTCCGTCGTCGGATCGAGGAAGGACACCTGCGCCAGGGCAGCGGTGACGTCGTCGAACGGCTCGGCGTCGAAGCGCGCTGCATCCAGCACGTCGTCTTCCAGCGCGTCGCCGGGCGTCAGGCCGCCGGTCGGGTCATCGTTGTCAGCCACGGGGGTCCTCACCTCCTTCCGAGGGTGTGACGGCATCGGTCTGGTCAAGGTTCCGCAGGTAGGCCAGCCGTTTGGCGAGCTTGGCCCTGCCCCGGAAGCATCGGCTCTTGACCGTGCCCGGCGGGCACCCCAGTTGGGCAGCGGCGTCCTCGATCGACCAGCCCTCGACGTCGACGAGGAGCACGGCCTCTCGCTGGTCCTCGGGGAGCTCGGCAAGGGCCGCCGTGATCGCCATCTGGGTCTCCCTGCGATCCATGGCGTCGTTGGGGTCGGCCACGACGACTCCCGGCAGATGCTCGAGGTCGTCCGGCAGGGGCTGGGTGCTGCGGACCGCGCGGCGGCGCAGTCGATCCAGGCTCGCATTCACCACGATCCGGTGCAGCCAGGTGGTGACGGCCGAGTCGCCGCGGAACTGCTCGGCGCGGCGGAAGGCGGAGATCATCGCGTCCTGGAGGGCGTCGGAGGCCTCCTCGGCGTCTCCCGTGGTGCGCATGGCCACCGACCAGAGCCGGTCCTTGTGGCGGCCCACGAGTTCGTTGAAGGCCTGCGGGTCACCGGCAACGTGCGCGCCGAGCAGCTCGGCATCGGTGCGCACGGACGTTGTCACGGACACGAGCCTAGAGGTCAGCCGCTGACGGTCACGCTCTTGATCCCGCCCTGGTAGATACCAGGCCCTGCGTCGGGTGCCGGCGGGAGGCGGGTCAGCCAGATGAGCACGTAGCGACCGGTGACCGGTCGCGGCGAGCGCAGGTCGATCACGTCCTTGCTGCTCGAAGTCGCCGCGAGGGGCGTCCAGAGCGCGGGATCGCCGAGGATCGAGTCGGCGACGCGCACGTCGACCGACGTGCCAATGCCCACCGGCTTGATGGACACCTGCTGCACGTCGCGTGCCTGGCCGAGGTCGAGGATCAGGCCCACACCAGGCTTGCCGTCGAGGTTCGCCGACTTGTACTGCGAGGTGACCCATGCGGTGTTCGGGTCCGCGTCATTGACGGTGCCGGCAAATTCCTCGCTCTCGCGGCCCTTGCGCCGATCGGGCTTGCCGTTGTTGTTGTCATCCCCGAAGGGGTCGTACGACTGGTACTTGCTGATGGGGAAGACGGTCTCGAGGCCGGTGACGGCGGAGTCCTCGACCGGCTTGGCCGCTTCGGTGAGAAGGCCCTTTGAGGGTGGTTGGGCAACGGCGTCCTTCGTGCCGCCGCCGATGATCAACTGGACACCCACGTACAAGATGCCGACAACAAGGGCCAGGCCGACCACGACGGCCAGCAGGCGACCGACCAGGACGAGGGCCGACCGGGTGCGGCGCCGGGCGGATGAGGGGGCGATCGAGGCCGCCGATGCGATGGGTGCCACGTGGTCCAGTGCTGCTCCGACGATGGTCGCGAAGGCGGCCGCGTCGTTGACGCGCGCGACGCCGCGCGGACGCGCCGCGCTGGTCACGGACCGGGCTACAACATCGTCGATGCTGCGTGGGACCGCGGCGCGGACCTGAGACGGCGGCAGGACGGTGCCGCCCGCCTGCGGTGCCGGCGGTGCCGAGATCGGCTGGGTGCCCGGCCAGAAGCCGGTGGCCAGCAGGTACAGCAGGCAGCCGAGTGAGTGCACGTCACCCTGGGCGCGCGCCGTCGGTGACTTGTCCTCGGTGTCGGGTAGCGCCCCGAACAGGGCCGCGTCGACGGCCAGTCCGCGAATGCGGACCTCGCCTGCGTCGGTGATGAACACACTGGAGGGCCGCAGGCGTCCGTGGCTGACGTTCAACACCGTGCCGGCTGCCAGTGCCCGCGCCACCTCGGACACCAGTGTGAGCGCCTCGACCGGCGAGAAGGGGCGCCCCTGCCGATCCTGGATGGTTCGTTCGAGGTTGCGACCACTGCACCACTCGCTGACCACAGCGATGCGTGCGGGATCGTCCGACGACGACGGCAGGTTGAGGATGTCGAGCACGCGGAGCAGTCGGCGGTCGTCGACCATCGCAGCGGCCTGCGCGGCGCCGAGGACGGCGGCCGCCCGCGGGTCCGCGTCTGACAGGACCCGGATCGCGACCGGCCGGTCGAGAACCTCGTCGTACCCGTGCCAGAGGTAGACATCGAGCTGGTCGTCGACCCCGGGGTCCTGGGCTACAAGGTCCAGCAACTGGTACCTGCCCAGTTGCTCCGTCGCCCTCATCGCCCTCTCCTCAGCAGCCGACCGCCCATTGACAGTACGTCGGACACTTCGCGCACGCGCATCCCCCACGCCGCGAGGAGGTAGACGCCCAGTCCGATGCACGACGTGACGACCACGTTCAGCAGCAGGTCCGGCTTTCGGGTGGCCGCGACGCCACCGGTCTCGCCGCGGAGCAGCAGCACGAGCACGACCAGCATCACCAGCACGGCGATGACCCCGGCGATGAACATGCGCCCCAGCGACCAGACGGTGCGCCTGGACTCCATCGAGCCGAGTCGTCGGGCGAGCACCCACCACGTGACCGCCAGGGCGACCCAGTAGGCGAGGGCATAGGCGAGAGCGATTGCCGCAACCTGGTTGCCGCCCGGCGCTGCAAAGTAGAACAGCGGGTACATCAGGGCGAGCATCACGATGCTGTAGATGACGGTCATCCAGAACGGCGTGCGCGTGTCCTCGAGCGCGTAGTAGCCGCGCAGCAGGATGTAGAACAGCGTGAACGGCAGCAGCCCGAGGGTGAACACCGAGACGATGGTGCCCATCAGGGCGGCCTGCGCGGGAGTGGCTGCCCCGTAGCCGAACAGCAGCACCGCGACCGAACCGCCGTTGATGATGAGAATCGCGGCGACAGGGATGATCAACGCGCCCACGGATCGCATCGTGCGTGCGACGTCGCTGCCGACCTGAGCGAGCCGTCCGTCGTGCGCCACTCGGCTCAGCGCCGGCAGCATCGCCGTGACGACGGACACCGTGATGATGCTGTGCGGGAGGATGAAGACAAGGTGCGCCTTCTGGTACGTCGTCAGGCCCGCGGCCACCTTGCCGGCGTCGCTGGCATTGACGTTGGCCAGCGTGGCGAGCCGCGTGATCAGCAGGTACGTCACCTGGTTGACCAGCACCAGGCCGATCGTCCATGCGGCGAGGCCGCCGGCCTTGCCGAGTCCGGCACCCCGCCAGTCGAAGCGGGGCTTCCACACGTGTCCGGTGCGCCAGAGGACCGGAATCAGGATCAGTGCCTGTGCCACCACGCCCAGGGTCGTGCCGATGCCGAGGATCAGCACCTGCTGCGAAGTCAGATTGCCGTCCGATGCCGCACTCGTGCCGGCGACGAAGATGAACAGGGCGAATGTCGCGATCGCGATGACGTTGTTGGCGATCGGCGCGAACATCGGTGCACCGAACCGGCCACGGGCGTTGAGCACCTGTCCGAGCATCGCGTAGACGCCGTAGAAGAAGATCTGCGGCAGGCACAGGCGAGCGAACGCGACCGCGAGGTCGAACTGCGTCTGCGGGTAGTTGTCAGGCGTGTAGAGATCGACGATCCACGGTGCCAGCAGTACCGCGAGAACCGACAGGATGAGCAGAACGGTCGCCACGAGAGTCAACAACCGGTCTGCGTAGGCGATGCCTCCGTCGTCATCCTCCTTCATCCGCCGCACCAGTTGTGGGATGAAGACGGCGTTGAGGGCACCGCCGATCACAAGGATGTAGACGATGTTGGGCAGGGAGTTGCCCAGCGAGTACGCGTCGGAGACCAGGTAGAAGCCCAGGGCTGCGGTCATCGCAACGTCGCGCAGCACGCCCGTGATCCGGGAGACGATGGTGCCCGATGCCATCACGGCGCTGTTGCGCGCGAGCGTGCGGCCCGCGGCTGATGGTGGATTGGCGGCGAGGTCGCCGGCCTGGGACTCCCTCAGGGCCTCGTCGACCTCGGCATCGATCTGCGACGTGAGTTCGCCGTCACCCTCGCTGGTGGGCTCGCTCGTGCCGGACATGGTGCTCATGGTCCTACTGGCGCGTCGTCTGGACGCGTTGTACGCGCCTTGTGGATTCGGCGCGTCACGCCGAAGACCACGAAGACGAGGATCGCCACGAAGGCCGCCGCAACCACCCAGGCGGCCGCTCGCGAGTACGCGGTCGAGACCAGCTCGATTGTCGCTGGCTTGCCGTACGGCGTCAGGTCGGGCGTCAGCAGCTGCACGTCCACCGAGAGCGGGTCACCGCCGATGACGCGGGCGTCGATGTCGACGCTGGCCATCTTGCCCGGCTGGATCTGGATGTTGGCAAGCGGAGACGAGGACAGGCGTAGCGAGGGATTTCCCTGCAGCGCAAGGCCGACGGTCACCGATCGGTCGAGGTCGTTGGCGATGGTCACAGGCACCCGACCGGTGTCGCCGGAGAAGGTGATGGTCCCGGTGGACAGCACGCGGACGCTCGACATCCGTTGGTTCAACTCGCCGGCAGTCTGCGAGAGCAACTGCTGTCCAGTCGCCAGGCTCGTGCGCCAGGCGGCGGATTCCGTGCGCACGAGAGCCGCTGAGAAGGGCTCACTGAGGCCTGTCGGGTCGTCGACGATCGCGGTGAACGCGTCCAGTTGCTTGGTTGTGCGGCGGACGCGAGCGATGTAGGTCGACGGCAGCTCGGCCGCCTTGGCCTTGGGCCCGTAGCCGCCGCGCTGGCGGCTTGTCGAGGACACCGGTGCGTCGAGGAGTCGGCCCAGGGGAAGAGGCGACAGCCAAGGAGCCGTTCGAGTCGCACGAAGAAGCGGCAGCAGCAGCGTGGCCGTCGGGTCCCATCGCACCGAGCTCGGAGCGACGACCACCGAGCGAGACGACTGATCCGCAGGCAGGCCCGTCGCCATCAGGGCTGTCTCGGCGAGGAACTGCTGACGGATCGCGATGACGTCGCTGGGGGTGCGCTGTGGACGGCTGAGCAGGTCGGTGAGATCGGCATCGCTGAGCACGGCCTGCAGGGTGCCGACGGAGGTGGGCAGTGCGGCCGTGGCGAAGCCGTCGGAAGGCTTGGTCGCGTCCGTCGGGGGCAACGCCCTGCTCGACAGGATCATGGTGGTGACGCCGGCTGAGGCCAGCACGTTGGTCGTGCTGCGGTCGAGTCGGCCGACCGGGGCCCAGTAGAGCCCACCGGGTGCGGGCGTCTTCAGCGCCGCCGCGGCGATACCGGGCCCCTGGGTGACAGCGCGGACGACGTCGTTGCTCATTCCGCCGCGCACTACGGCTGCGGCGTCGATGTCGGCGTAGGGAAGGGATCGAACGTTCCCCGGCGTGGTCGCCGCTCGCACCCGGTCCAGCCATGAGCGGGCAGCATCCTGCCTGTCGCCGAGGGTCAACGTGCTCCCCTGGAGGACCTGGTAGCCGCGGGTCATGTCGAAGACGGTCTGCAGGAGGGCTGGATCGACGATCCAGGACAGGCTCTCGGGGAACCGGCTGCCGATGTCGACGATCCGGTTGAGCCGGCCCCCCGGCGAGATCTCCGCGGGGGTGCGGTTGTTCAGCAGCACACCCGACGCGGTCCGCGCCGGCCAGTCGGACAGCGGCCAGAGCCAGACGATGTCGACCGGCTTCACGGAGTCCGGGTTGGGGAACCACGGGAGGAAGGTGCGGTAGTCGCCCTTGCGGACATCCAGGGCATCGACGCCGGATGCGCGCCCGGTGACCTCGACGCCGAGCGCGTACGTGCCCGGGCTGGTCATCCCCATGGCCGCGAACGGGATCGAGAGGGTGAACGGTCGCCGGTCGCCAGGCGGCAGGGAGTCGGCCAGCGTCTGGTGGGTCTTGGCGAGCCCGAGGTCGTCGGGGCTTCCTGTCGTCGGCGTGAGGTCGTCCTTGAGGATCGTTAGGACGTCCTGACGCGCGGTCAGGGGAGCCGACGAGCGACGCAGTTCCACGTGCACATTGGTCAAGGTGACGCTCGAGGAGTTGAT
>Ga0194043_1000527_pt1 | contig 21244 bp, 19 predicted proteins | sample JunL4415m_MetaG_FD_161274 | JGI IMG/M metagenome (GOLD analysis project Ga0194043, IMG submission 161274) | Anoxic zone freshwater microbial communities from boreal shield lake in IISD Experimental Lakes Area, Ontario, Canada - Jun2016-L442-15m | ecosystem: Environmental > Aquatic > Freshwater >...
CTCGTTTGTTCTTTGTCGATGATCATCGAGAGCACCTCGGCATTCAATGTCTGCTGGGGCGTCACTGAGTCCTTCGCTATGAAGGTCGTGCCGTCATCAGTCGATTTGAGTATACTCACATTGGTCGAGCTCGTACCCTGCAATCCCGCCGGCCCCGAACATCCCGACAAAAACAGTGTGCCGAGTAATAATCCTCCCACCCCCAATACTTTTCTCCATTGCATAAGTATTTATTTTATTTCTTCCACAATAACTGCTTCGGGAAGGATAATAGGTTTTTCTTCATCGATTTTCGATACCACCTCCTGTGGCTCTTCTCCCCTTGGCGCACGGAAATTAAGTATCGCTAAGACAAGCAGCAATACCGTAGTCAAAAAAGGAATGTCTAACGCGATCCCAAGTAACATCGGGAGTGTAATGAGATAAAGACTCGCTTTAAAGGCCTGCTTATAGGTAAGCTTCTTATCTACCATCTTCGCACCCAACCAGACCACCAATGCCCCGAACAAGAGATATACCAGTTTTCCGATAAAGACCACGCCCATCATCAACGGCACCAACACGATCAAAACAATCGGCAGCACTATCTTCAACCATCCCCATACCTTATTCACCGAAGTCTCATATGTGGTTTTATCAAGCAATACACCGTCTGTGAATTTCCCGCCAAAGCTGCGGATCTCTACCTTCTCCTGATCGGCGTTATAAATACCAATTTCGTTTTTTCCAATCAACACCAGCGCGTCAGTATCAAAGAAATCTTGTCGTTCGATAGACTTATTCGTTTCAAACACAACGAGGTTACCGGGCAATTTATTTGACTGATCCTTGCTTGAAAAATTTTCCTTCCAACTCTCAGGTAATGGAATAGCATACGGCTCAGTCATATTCGTGTGCACCTCACCATTTGTTTGCGTGATCACCAATTCATCCGGAAAACTTGCAATAAGTTGCTGATGAAAAGCTTTCACGTTGGAATGAATCGTCGAGAGGAATGGCACCGCAATCAGTGTCATTACCACTGCCTGAGCCAACACCACGAAAACCGTCAGACTCAATAAATATTTGATGCCTTTGCTCAATGGACGCTCGGGCACTTCTCCGTACCATTCAGGATCATAGATACTCTTGCGAACCGTTTGAAAAAATTGCTTGAAAAATTGCTTCATATGTTTTATATTATTTTTACCAACTTTTTTTTTCGAGTGCGTTCTTGGCCGCTTCGCGTTGCGCTTCCTGTTTCGAAGCACCCTCACCCTCGGCGATCAATTCCTCATGTAAATATACTCCGGAAAGGAAATGCTTATCGTGATCTGGTCCCCATTCGCGCAACACTTTATATATCGGTGTAATATTATGTCGTTCCTGAGCCTCCTCCTGAAAACGACTCTTCGCATCGGCATAGGATTTGCTCTCCAAGACTTCATCGAGATGCACCATAACCACCCGATCGATAAATTCTTTCGCCGCATCGTACCCTTGATCGAGATAGAGCGCTCCGATCACTGCCTCCATAGCATTGGCCACGAGATACTGCCGAGCCCGCCCCGTATCCTTAGCCTCGCCACGACTCATAAGGAGGAATTCCTCCATACCCAATCCCTGTCCGAGTTTTGCGAGCATCTCACCGTTCACCAAAGCAGCGCGCCAGCTGGTCAGATCGCCCTCTGGATTGGGATACTTATGGAACAGGCATTCCGTCACGATCAATTCAAGTACCGCGTCGCCCAAAAACTCCAATCGTTCATTATGATTGAGAGGATATTGGCGATGTTCATTGAGATACGATCGATGTGTGATCGCTTCTTGGAAAAAATTCGGATCTTTCACTTTGACTCCAAAAACGGTCTGAAATTTTTCCACATCGAACAAAACAGTCTCTTCTTCCTTAGATGTCATCATATAAAATAGGGTATCAATTAATTCGTTACTGCCGACTTTTCTGCAACGGGTGCTTTTTCTTGTTTTTTTACCCGCGCAAAAGCCTCATCAGAAAAGAGTTTTTCACGCAAAGCTTCCTTGTGCTTCTCTGAATTGTCGTCCTTCATCGGTTCGCCCATCTCCCGATAAATCGTCCCCAAAACGCCATTTGCAAAACGCGGCGAGCTATCACTCCCGAATGTCTTGGCGAGTTCGATCGACTCATTGATCGCGACTTTGGGTGGCACCGCGTCATAATCACCGTAGAGCAATTCGTAAATCCCCAACCGCAAGACATTGCGATCAATCACCGTCACCTGATCAATCGGCCACTCCGGCGCGCACTTCTCGATGAGCTGATCGATATTCGATTGATGTTTGACCACGCCCTCGAGCAACTCACGGGTAAAGGCATAATCAGTCATCCCGGGAGCAAATTCACAAACATTCCGACGCATCACTTCTTCAAGTTTGGCGAGATCACTCTGATTAAAATCCCATTCAAAGAGTGACTGCAAAGCGAGCGAGCGTTGTAAATGTCGATTGGCCATAACGAATAAGAAAAAGTACTGATTTAATTTTTGAGAATAAAATAAACAAGAACAACCTAATAATTTAGGCTTTCTTCGCTACCCCGCCTGCCGGACGAGCAGGTTTCTTTGATACTTTCTTCGCGACCGTCTTCTTAGCTGGTTTAGCTACCTTCTTCGTAACGACTTTTTTTGCGGCGACCTTCACTTTCTTACCAACGACAACGCGACCACGGTAAGTACCGCACACGCTACAGGCCTGGTGCGAGAGGATGGGACTGGAACACTTCGGACATTCCTGAGTTTGCTTCAATTCGAGTTCAAACCGGATACGACCTCTTTTCTGGCGGAGGCGACTGTGATGCTGTTTTGGAACTGGCATATTCTTGTGCTATTAGCGATAAATAAAAGAAAAACTGAACACTTCTTGCTCAAATACTTTCAACAATTCTTCAGTTCTCATACTATCACTCCCCTGCTCTTTTGGCAAATCTGCCCCAAAAACCATCCGCACTTACCGTTTGGCAATCTCTTCTAGTATCTTCTTTTGTTCCCCGAGCATCTTCAGAATCTGTTCATTTTCCTGCTCGGCTTTTTGGTTTACCCGAAAGTCCATCTCGGCGCGCACCTCGGCATGTTTGCTCTGCAGGTTTTGCCCCACCATAATGAGTGGCATCAGGAAAATCTGGAGCATATTGGAGATGAACAACCACAGTACAAACGCAGGAAATGGATCGAATTGGAATCGATCCGGCGCGAAGACATTCCAACTCAACCACGAAAGAGTCCACACAAAAATAATGAGAAAGAAACCAATCGTCCCGACCTTCTCGGTAATCCACACCGCAAACCGATCAACCCGATTCAACTGTTCCTCGTACTCGACATTGGCACTCCGCTTTTGCCATCGCGGCGGTTTTGTTTCTTCATTAGTCATACTGAATACTTAATAAATAAAAACACTACCCCCTTACTCTTATCCTCCTATTATATCATATTCAGAGTAAACCAAAAGAAAAAACGCCGTACCTATTAATCAGGCCGTGCGTTTTTATCTTCTTACTTACGCAGAACATCGAGAAAGGCTTTGGGTGGGATGGAGACGCGGCCAATGGAGCGCATTCGTTTCTTGCCTTTTTTCTGTTTGTCGAGGAGCTTGTTCTTACGAGTCTGGTCGCCGCCGTAGAGCTTGGCGATGACATCCTTACGGAAGGCCGAGATACTCTCGCGTGCGATAATCTTGCTCCCCACCGCCGCCTGCAGTGCAATCATAAAGTTATGCCGAGGAATGACCTCTTTCAATTTGAGTACTGTGGCGTTGCCCTCGTAAAACGCACGCCCCTTGGGCACCATCCGGGAGAAGGCCTCCACTTTATCACCCGCTACGAGGATATCGAGCTTGACCACATCGCTCGGCCGATAGCCGGTGTACTCGTAATTCATCGATGCAAAACCCGACGAAGCGCTCTTGAGTTGGTCATGAAAATTGATAATGACATCGGTGAGCGGTGCATCGAAAGACAAGAGCACTCGATCAGAGTCGATGTATTCCGTATTCTTGTATTCCGAACGGATATGACTCGCTACCTCCATCACCGCCCCGAGATACGTCGCCGGTGTCACGATCTGCAGATCGACATACGGTTCATACACCATTTCGATCGAAGCGGGATCGGGGTACTCGCTCGGCGAATACATGATCACTCGTTGCTCCCTCTCACGCAATTTAATCTCGTACACCACAGAAGGCGTAGTAATCGTCGGCAGGATATCAAACTCCCGTTCCAATCGCGCCTGAATGATCTCCAAATGGAGCAACCCAAGAAACCCGCACCGGAACCCGCGACCCAATGCTTGGTTACTCTCCGGCTCGAAGGCAAACGCTGCGTCATTGAGCTTCAACTTCTCCAAAGCATCACGCATCATCCCGTAGTCATCGCCATCCACCGGGTAGAGACTCGCATAGACCATTGGCTTCATCTCTTTGTACCCCGGCAGAGCCTCAATTTTCTCACTTGTTTTCTTGGTCGTGATCGTATCGCCCACCCGGCACGACGCCACATCTTTCAAACCCGTCGCGATATAGCCGATGTCGCCCGCCTCGATCACATCCTCTGCCACGAGTTGCGGTTTGAAATATCCTACTTCCAGTGTGGCGCTCTCAGTATCATTCACGAGCGTACGGATGAGTTGCTCACGACGAAGCGAACCATCCACCACGCGCACATACGCTACCACACCCTTGTACGCATCGTAGGCTGAGTCGAAGATGAGCGCCCGCAAAGATTTAGTCGCATCACCCCGCGGTGCCGGTACCCGCTCGACGATCGCACGCAAAATATCCTCCACACCGATCCCCGACTTGCCCGAAGCCTGAATCACTTCTTCTGGACGACACCCGAGAATATGGATAATTTCTTTGAGGGTCTTCTCCACATCAGCGGCTGGCAGATCGACTTTATTGATGACCGGAATCACCGTCAAATTTTGTTCGACTGCCAGATACAAGTTCGCCAGCGTCTGCGCCTGCACGCCTTTGGTCGCATCCACGAGCAGCACCGCGCCCTCCACCGCCGCCAACGACCGCGACACCTCGTAGTGAAAGTCCACATGCCCGGGCGTATCGATCAAGTTTAAAACATATTCTCCTTCCAACCTCACCCCTCCGCCAGCTGGCGGACTCTCCTCATCTGAGGCGAGGGGGACATACGAATAATTCATTCGCACCGGCTGAAGCTTGATCGTAATCCCTCGCTCGCGCTCCAAATCCATCTGGTCGAGCAATTGTTCTTTCATCTTGCGGTGCTCCACGGTATGAGTCACCTCCAAAAAACGGTCAGCCAAAGTAGACTTCCCGTGATCGATATGCGCGATAATGCAAAAATTTCGTATTCGTTGCGGATCCATACAAGCTCAAAAAATATCCTTCTATTTCCCTATCCTAGCGCGAAATACCCCGAAACGCAAGAAAAGCAAACACCGTCTCTCGTAAGAAGAGGCGGCGCTTGCTTTTACCCGTTTTCGTACTCTATTCTGTACGATTTATTTTTACAATCAGACGGAATCAGATTCGCTGATCAGATTCACGTCACAAATCTCAAAATTTTGAAATGCTCAAAGAACTGAAAACTTATCTATAAAACGATCGGTTATAGAATTCGCTTCAATACTCTATGAGAAATATCACGAACCGTCAAGAGTAAAATGTCAAGTACACCTGTCACTTTTTCTCCCTACCGAGCAAAAGTCGCGCTTCTCTCCTCTGTAAAACCTTTTACTCTTGTCAAATTTGTCAAAATAGGTTGTCTTGATATCACTTAGTAATTTTTCTCCAAAGCTTGTGGAGTGTCTGGGCGGATTGTTTCCATGAGAAGTGCTGAACTCGCTCCAAACCCTTTGATCGTAAATGTGCTCTTAATGCTGCATCACCCAGCACTTCACGCATCGCCTGATAAATCTCCTCTGGATTCTGCGGGTCGATGAGGATGCCTGCGTCACCCACCGTCTCGGGGAATACCGATGTTTGCGACACGATGACCGGCACACCGCACGCCATCGCTTCGAGCGGTGGAAACCCGAACCCTTCGTAAAGTGATGGGTAGACAAAAAGCGACGCCAGATTGTACAAAGCCGGACAATCAGCATCATCCACGAACCCAAGAAGAATGATTTTCTCTCGCACCGGAGAACGATTAATTCTCTCCAGTATCCCCTTTGAGCACCAACCAGGACTCCCCGCGAGCACGAGCGAATATTTCGCACACTCGGCACCACCGTGCTCCACGAGATATTCATACGCCTCCACCAACGCCTGAATGTTTTTCCGTGGCTCGATCGTCCCGAAGAAAAGAATGAATGAAAACGGGAGATGATATTTCTCTTTGACTGCCAGGAGTTGCGGCTCATTACGATCGATTATCCTGAACCGCTCATCGATACCATTGGGTATGGCAAAGGTATGTGAGTGATGCGTATGTTTGTGAGCGAGGTATTCCTTGCGGGTCGTATCCGATACTGCCACGATCACATCGGCTCGACGTGCCAAACCGCGAAAATTCACCAACGTATGCCAAAACCGCTGCTTCCAACCAAATGTCTCAGGGAACCGATCGAACGAAAGATCGTGTACCGTCAACACGACCTTCACCTTGCGCGAAAAAGCGGCGAAGTTGAGATTGGGCAGGAAAAAAATATCCACGCCACCAAGGAGCGTATCCAAACGCGGCCACTGCAGGTACCACAGACTGAGATTGAGCAATTTATTTGGCACACGAAACCACCGCAGTGTCACATTGGGATACGCAGCCAACCACGAAAAATCTGGCTGAGGTCGGCGCCATGCGGTATAAAAAAGAATATACTGATTCGTCGTATCGATGACGAGCAGTTGCTCCAACAAGTGTCGGGTATATTCCTCCACTCCGGTATGTTTTCCATCAGTCAGACAACGGATATCCACTGCAATTCGTATCGGCATAACTTCTGCCCGTCATTGCGAGTAAAACGAAGCAATCCCCTTCCAAGAAACACAGGACTCTCCTTTCTAAAACGGGATTGCCGCGCTTCGCTCGCAAAGACAGAAAATAATAAGTCTCTCAAATCTATCTATCGTTTCTTCCAATAATACCGGAATAACCCGACCCAAAAGGCTACGAACACACCGACAAATGCCGACACACCGAGCCCAACCGGCAAACCAAATCGTCCATCCTGCACCACTGGAGCCTCACCCTGCACTGTAAACCAACTCTCATCATCAGCAGTACTGTTCAGCTGTCTCGTATCTTGATTGAGCACAGAGAGCAAACCCTTCGCCCAACGATCGGCTTCTCCCGCATTGGTAGCACGATAACTCACCCGCACCACCTGCGAGGACAAACGCTCTGCTCGCACCGCACCACCAAAATACCATGGCTTAGCGTTCAGCAGTTGGACTTTCGACTCACTGGCGATATCGCTCAAAATGCGGGGCGATGCCAACCACTGCACCACGGTATCCGAAAATCGCTCATCGGCTTGCAAGCGATAAAACCCGTCATACCGATAGTCGGTCGTGTTCTGGACACCCGCACGCGCGATATTCAAAGTCAGATCAGCCGACACGCTGGAGACTTGTAGCGCAAAAACAAACAGACCGACACACATACTGCCGACAATAATACTGAGCAATACTTTTTTCTGCTTGAGAAAAATATTCACAAAATCTCGAAGTTCCATAGATTATTTTTTACGATTCAATGTATCTTGATATTTTTGCCACGCATGATCCACATACTCCCGTATCCGGTTTTTGAACAATACCCTATCAAATCGTTGCGTCTGTTCACGAATGCGTGATGAATTATACCGATTCGTATCGAAATCCCGCAATACTTCCATCACCGACTCCGGCGTTTGCTCTTCAAAAAAAACACCAGTCACACCATTCTCGAGATATTCCATCGCACCACCACTCCGATACGCGATCACTGGCACACCCGACGCCATCGCTTCCACTGCCACGATACCGAAATCCTCCTCTTGTGGAAACACGAACGCCCGACACTTAGCATAATATCGCGGAAGCTCGCTATCGTCCACCCGACCGAGAAACTCCACAGTATCACCCGCCAATTGCCGCAAGCGTTTTTCCTCCGGCCCAGCACCGATGATCTTGAGTGAGAGATGCAACCGATTGCATGCTTCGATCACGATATCGTAACGTTTATAAGCGATCAACCGTCCGGTCATCAGAAAATATTTTCGAGCAAACGAACCCTGTCGATTGACCGATGCAAACCGCTCCAACTCAACCGGCGGATGTAGTACTGTCGAATCCCGTCGATAATACTTCGCAATACGCCGTCGGACGAAATCCGAATTCGTGATGATCATATCTGGTCGACGGGCAGCACTCCGATCCCATAGGCGGATAGGATTCAAAAACAACGGTACCAGTTTTTTTATTAAAGGGTGAAAACCAAAATCCTGCGCGTATTTCTGACAGTCATCCCAAATATATCGCGTCGGGGTATGCAGATAGCAAATGTGCAGCGTATGCGGGTGCGTAATGATTCCCTTAGCATAACTGGACGAGTCTGATAGCACCACATCAAATTGGGAAAAATCAAATTGTTCTACTGCCACCGGCATCAACAATGGGAAAAGTCGATGATGCCGCCGCGCTATCGGTGAGCGTTGCAGGAAAGAAGTACGAATATCCCGATCCGCAAATGCGCCATGCATCGCATTCTTGTCATACAGAATCGTATAAATCGGCGCATCGGGAAACAACTCACAAAAAGCCTCGAGCACCCGCTCGGCACCACCGTATTGTACTAAATAGTCATGCACCAAAGCCACTCGCATAGGTCGTTTCAATCTTAACGGGAATTATACACCACGCCTACTCCTCTCGTTTTCGAAAAGCCATTCCTGCAATCAGATGTAGGACTGACAATATCAACGCCCCGAGGAACGCCACGCCAAAACCATCCACCTCGAATCCCTTCACTATCTGAGCAAGGAACCAAAACAGAAAAGCATTAATTACAAATGTAAACAAACCTAGACTTAAAATATTCACCGGCAGAGTAAGGATAACCAGTATCGGTTTCAGGGTCATCGAAAGCAACCCCCACAGGAGTGCCACGAGCAAAGCGGTACCAATCCCCGCGATATGGATCGAATCGGGCAGTATCGCCGCCACTACGAGAAACAAAAGCCCATTGACCAACCATCGAGCGATAAGATTCATAGCAAAAAAGGGTAACGAATTACCCTTGTATTATAGCATATTCTCGGAAAAGCCTTAATTCTTCCGGCGGCGGAAGAGGACACCGATGGTTTTGAAGAAGAGGTCAACATCCAGGCCGAGCGACCAATTTTCGATATAGTAGACATCCAAACGGTATTCGTCCTCAAAAGAAATATCCGAACGCCCCGAAACCTGCGCCATACCGGTGATACCCGGCTTGATAGTGAGCAAACGACGATGGTATTCCTTGTACTTGTCGACTTCGCGTTTCTGATGTGGACGCGGTCCGACGATGCTCATACTGCCGAATAGTACATTGAAAAACTGTGGGAGTTCGTCGAGCGAGTAGCGTTCGATAACGGCGCCAACCTGCATCTTACGCGGATCATCCTTAATCTTGTAAAGCACATCGTCACGCACATTCCGTTCTTGAATCAGCTCCTTCTCATAGCGCATCGCCTCCTCTACATTTGGATTCTTATCCGTAATACAATACGCCCACTTCATATAGCGGAACTTGTAGACAAAAAATACCTTGCCATTCTCACCAATGCGCTCGTTCTTATAAATCACTGGACCATCCGGATCCTCGAGCTTGATGAGAGCAGCGATCACCAACATCACCGGAGACAGAAAAACGATTGCGCCAAGAGATGCCACGATATCCAAAGATCGCTTGAGGATTTTCCCCCAACCATCCAGCGGCGTGTGTTCAATCTCGATAATCGGCTCACCATAAAATAAATCCAATCGCAAACGCGATGTTTGCAGTGTGGTCGGCAGATATTTGTATGCAATGTTTTTGATCTGACAATAATCGAGCAATTTCGCCTGCTCGTCATCGGTGAGCGTTACATCGGTAATGATCACTTCGTCCACACCGTGTCGCATTTGGATGTTCTTGAGTTCTGCAATACTCACCCCTGGCATCTGCGCCACCACCCGATATCCCAAACTACGGTTCTTACGGAACAGTTTCGTGAACCGCTTGGTCCGACCATTACTCCCCACCAACACCACGCGATGCACGCCTACGCTACGATGAACGAGTAGCCACTTCTGTATCCCCCGAAGTATCGCCCGCCCAAACGCCACATACACTGCCACCAGAATCCATCCCGCCAACAAAATAAACCGCGAGGCAAACCATTGCCGTTGCAAAAATATACTGATAATCACAATAACAAGCACCAATGAAGTCGCCAAGAACACCTGCCATGATTCCCGCCAAAATGTCCGTGTCGCCCGAATGTCATACAGACCATACAGCGCATACACCACCAAAAAAATCGGCAACAAAAGTGCCGTAGTTCCTAAATAACCACCCAGTGAGAAATTGTAGAGTTTTGTCTGAAACAGAGCCAATTCAGGCAGATTACGGATCGTGAATGCCGAAAATGATGCCAACAGTATCATCGACATATCAACTGGCACCTGAATCGCGCTAAAAAACAATTCCGATCGTTTCATAAATATAAATATCCAAAAAACAAGAAGTAACAGAGCTATAAGCCGGATTCTGTACCCCGAAATAAATCAGGGCGACCATCATTTCTCTCGACTTTTTGTTACCAAAAAGCTCTAGCGGTTCTTCCGCCGGTTGGCGGACGCGACCTTGCACTCGGGTAAGGATTTAGCCGTTTCATCGTAGCCTTCAATATATAGCCACGCTCACCCAAAAAAATCTGGGTGCCTGATTCCTTTCGAAATCAAGCGTCTCTGCTCGCACCTCTCGGATTACTCCGTACGGGCGTTACCCGCTACCCTGTTTTCTTCACCGTGTATACATAAAGTATAGCACAAGAAGAAGAGTGTCCGGACTTTCCTCACCCCGCAAAACTTTCATTTCACGCGGCGCGATGGTCCACTCTGTCACTTCTTCTTTTTTGGAAAATCCACCGTCACTTTCGCCCATCTAAAGACAAAAAAGCAACTCCTCATCCTAGCATTTTTCCGCACCGCTGTCAATCAAGCAATAAAGTTTGAACCGGTGACAAATTGTCACCACTATATACTTTTACCGGCGTGGTTCGAGTTGGAGTTTTTCTTGGAGAGTTTGAAGAATAATTTCAGTCTGCTTTTCTACCTCCTCAGTCGAAAGTGTCCTATCAGATGCGCCGAAAGTGAGATGGAACGCGAGACTGGTACGAGCGATTTTTCCTGCTTCATCTTTTTCTTCATACCGATCAAAAACTTCGACATCCAACAAAATATCACCACCAACTATACGGGCTTCTGCTATAATCTGCGCCACAGTCACACTGCTCGGTACAAACACGGCGATGTCACGAGTACTCGTTGGAAATTTCCGGATCGACTCAACACTGCGCGTTTCCGGTGTCACCTGAGCAATCACCTCGAGCGAGCATTCCCACGCAGCGATATTTTTCTGTTTAATACCCATTTTTCTGAGTAGTGTCGGATGTATGACGCCAACCGTTCCGAGTTTCGTCTTGCGACCATCGAACCAACCGGATACGACCGCCGTTTGCGTCGGATGCCAGACAGCGCTCACCCCCTCTATCGCCTGCCATTCAGTTCGAATACCCTGCGAAACCAACATATTTTCCACGATATCCTTCGCGGCGAAAAAATCACCAATAATCGCACCGGCTATGTGCTTGGATTCAATCACTGCGCCAGTAGCATCTCGCTCATACACATGTCCTTTTTCAAACAGCATAAAAGAATCAAAGTTTTTCAGATTCTCGTAAACATTGTGTAACAAACCGACAAGCAAAGTCGTCCGCATCAACGCTTGGTCGGGGTTCATTGGATTGGCGAGTGCTAAATGCTTCGAAATATCTAACCCAAACGCCCGCGCGCTCTGTTCACTATAAAAAGAATAATTATAAACCTCACTCAATCCATAGGCCACGAGCTGTTGTTCGAGTATTCGAATACGTCTTTGAGTGATATCAATCGACGGTGATTGCAGTGCGACGACCGGCGTCTGTGTCGGGATGAGATGGTAGCCCAATACTCGTCCAACTTCCTCCGCGAGATCCGCCACGCCGTCGATGTCTAATCGCCATACGGGCACACCAACCAACCACGAATGCTCCTGCTCGGTCACCGTAAAACCAAGCGATTGCAGACATTCTTTCATTCGAGATCGCTCAACCATCACGCCCAAAATCTGGTCTATTTTTTCGGGCAGCACAACTAATTCTTGTCGATCTATCGGTTGCGAGAGTACCTCGACTTTTTCAATCTCAGTTCTGCTTTTATCAGTGGCGAGATGCTGGAGAATTTCGATCGCCCGTGCCAGTGCCCGTTCTGCCAGATCGGGACTCAAACCCTTCTCAAATCGATCTGACGCATCAGTCCGCATATTGAGTCGCGTCCGTGTTCGCCTAATTTTTATCGGATCAAAACACGCTGATTCGAGTAAGATTTCCGTTGTTTCACTCGTGACCGCCGAATTTTTCCCACCCATCACGCCGGCCACAGCCAATACTTTTTCACCATCAACAATCACGACATCCTCTTCGTGCAGTATATAAGTTTTTTCATCAAGCAAATCTACTTTCTCATCAACCATCGCGGCACGCACGGTGATATTTTTTTCTTTTTTTCCGAGCAATGTATCCCAATCAAAAGCATGAAGCGGCTGGCCAAGTTCGAGCATTACGAAATTTGTCACATCCACGATCGGATGAATGGAACGCATCCCAAATGTTTTCAAACGTGACTGCAACCACGCCGGTGACGAACCGAGTTTGCCCAAACGCAGATATGCCCCGATATAGCGTTTCGTTTTGGTCGTCTCATCAACACGCACAGTAAAGTGAGTCGCCAATGCCAGCGCACTGACCTGTAATCCATCATAATCAAAATCCATCACTCGTCCCTCGAGCGCCGCTATCTCACGAGCCATCCCGACATGCGAGAGACAATCGTGAGCGCGGTCGGGCAAAACTTTGATATCGAGCAGGCTATCCGACCCGACGATATCCCGCACCAAAATTCCGACTTCCGTAGTCGCGGGCAAAACCCAGATGCCATCATGATCTTCACCGATTCCTAATTCTTTTTGCGAGCAAATCATCCCACTCGACTCGATATCTCTAATTTTTGCTTTTTTGATTTCGAAGTCTCCAGGTAATATCGCCCCCACCAATGCCACGGCCACTTTTTGTCCCTCGGCGATATTGGGCGCACCGCACACGATGGTCAAGGTTTCCGTGCCAATATTCACTTGCGCCACACGCAGCTTATCGGCATTCGGATGCGGTTCGAGTTGCATCACTTCACCTACCACAACACGGTCAGTCTCAAGACCGACTATAGTCGCCTCCTCCACTTCGAAAGCATGCATCGTGAGTAATTCGACGAGCTCCCCCACCGACCGTTCCGTCCCACTGAGTTCCTGTAACCATTTGTAACTGTATTTCATATTTTAAAACTGATTGATGAATCGTAAATCACCTGATTGGAAAAGTCGTCCATCGGGGATGTGATACTTCATCATCGCAAGACGAGGAGTGCCAAAACCCCAGGCAAAACCCTGATAACGATCGCGCTCATACCCGGCTGCCACCAAGACTTTTTGATGCACCATACCGGCACCACCAATCTCAATCCAACCGACTTGCTTGCAAGCAGAACAGCCAACGCCATGACACAGGGTGCAAGCAATATCGAATTCAAAACCCGGCTCAACGAATGGAAAAAAACTTGGCCGCAAACGAATCGTCGTCTCTTGACCAAAAAATCGACTGAAAAACATCTCACCGACCGCCTTAAAATTTGCCACCGAAATATCATCACTCACCATTAAGCATTCAAACTGATAAAATGTGTGTTCATGGGTTGTGTCAGTCGCCTCATTGCGGAAGACTCGTCCGGGAACAATAATGCGTAACGGTGGCGTATGCGTCTGCATATACCGTATCTGCACCGGCGAAGTATGTGTGCGAAGGAGGAACCGATCTTCAGACTCTTTTTTCATCTGCAACCAAAAAGTATCCTGCATATCGCGCGCCGGATGATCGGCCGGCATATTGAGCGCATCGAAATTATAAAACTCTGTTTCCACCTCGGGTCCATCGGCGATCTCAAATCCCATCGAAGTAAAAATGTCTTCGATCTCGCGGGTAATGGTTGTAAGAGGATGTTGGTGTCCCACGCCTGATATTCTTTTCTTTCTATTCAAACCGATAGAGGAAGGAAGAGTCACATCGATTCTTTCAGCTTCCCAGTCATGATCCGCCTCTTGTAACTGCTCTCGTTTTTCGGCAAGGGACTGCGTCAACTGCTGCTTGGCGGCATTCATCGCGGGGCCAAGGGTACGCTTCTCTTCAGGCGACAAATCTTTCAAACCCTTCAGTAGCGCCGAGAGCTCACTCTTGCGCCCCAACAAGCGCACTTCAACCATCATCAGGTCAACTTCATTGGAAGCTTTTTGTATCGATTGCAATCCCTCTTGTAGAATTTTCTCAAGTTTTTTTTGTGACATATTGCTAAGTTACTTCACTATCAAACGACGAAAATCTTTCTTCCCGACTTTGAGCACCTGATTGAGATCCTTCACTTGAAGCGTATAATATCCATCGATAATATGTTCGCTCGCAATCGTCACACCTCCCTGTTCGATCTTGCGCCGCGCGTCGGTCTTGCTCGTCGCCAAACCTTGCTCCACCAAAAGTTGCGCCAATTCCGCTCCGACCACCGCACCACATTCCGAAATCTCCTCCGGCACCAAGTGTTTCGAAAAAGTGTTCACGAAATACTCCTCCGCCTCCTGTGCCGCGTCCTCGCCGTGATACATCCGCACGATTTCTTTGGCGAGTTGTAGCTTCACATCCCGAGGATTCGCTTCGTCCGCCCACACTGGTTCCATAAGTTGTTTAATCTCATCTAAATCAATCCGCGTACAGTGGACGAAATACGCACCGATCAGTTCATCCGGCAGACTCATTATTTTCCCGAACATCTCATTAGGCGCATCAGTAAGATTCACGGTATTCCCCCAACTCGAACTCATCTTGCGCCCATCGATCCCAAGGATTAATTCTAATAAAAGAATATTTTGCGGTGATTGCCCATAATGCTCTTGCAGTTTTCGACCCGCCAAAATATTAAATCGTTGATCCGTCCCGCCAATCTCAACATCCGCCTTCACGGCCACGCTATCATACCCCTGCATCATCGGGTAGAGCATTTCTCGCAACGAGACACGCTTCCCTACTTCCACTCGCTTGGCGATGTTTTCCCGCGCCGTAAATTCCGACACAGAAAAAACATCCGCCTGTTCACAAAGCTCCCGATAAGTAAGCTCCTCCAACCATTCGGAATTATAATGTTTCTCAACCAATGACATATCGAGCAACTTGCCCGCCTGATCAAAATACGATTGCAGATTTTTCTCAACGGTTTCTTTGGTCAACATCGGTCGTTCACTCTCTTTGTCGCTCGTATCACCAATCGTCCCCGTGAAATCCCCGATAATGAAAACAATCTGGTGTCCGGCTTGTTGGAAATCACGCAGCTTGAGCAGCGGCACGGCTCGCCCGAGATGAATATTTGGGCTGGTCGGATCGATGCCGAATTTGATTCGCAATGGTTTCCCTTCGAGAAGTTTTTTTTCGAGTTCGTCTTTGCCGATTATTTCTACGATGCTTCTTGAAAGTAAATTTTTTTGTTTTTCTTCTTGGTTCATAAAATTTGATACTACAAGTTTTTCAAACGAGATTGCCGCATCCCGACAAGTCGGGACTCGCAATGACACAAAACTAAATACCCAATTTGCGTTTCGCCATCCGATACTGATCGTCGGACATCTGGCCGCTCTTACGCGCTTGTTCGAGCTGTTCCATAATTTCCTTCTTATGCTTGGCGACATTCTTGGGAGTCAACATTTTCTCAGCCATCTTCTTCTGCTCTTCGGGACTCATCGCCATAAAGCGCTTCATCGCGAACTTCTGAAACATGTTCATATCCTTCGTATCAGGAGCCGCCATCCCTGCCGGCAGACTCGGTTTGGCATCTTTCTTTACTTTTTTACTTTCATCCTGATACGGCGCTGATGGCGACGGAGTAACCTCCGGTTTCTTCTTAAATGGTGACCACATATATTTTTGTAATTAAGCGTTACGGCGTTTCTTTTGCCATTTGTAATAAGTAACCAACAAGGCTGACGCGATATAGAATGACGAATACGCACCAGACGCGATACCGACGAATAACGCCAATGAAAACGCACGAATAGACTCTCCGCCGAAGATCAAGAGTGCCGCCAACACGAAGAGCACCGTGAACGAAGTATTGAGTGACCGAGCCAGAGTCTCATTGAGCGAACGGTTAACGGTAATCTCGAAATCCTCACGTTCGTGCAGTCGCAACAGGTTCTCACGGATCCGATCATAGACGACAATGGTATCATGCACCGAAAAACCAAGGATGGTAAGGATTGCTGCGATAAATGGCGCATTCACTTCAATATTGTAATAGTGCCCAAGGAAAGCAAAAGTTCCCAGCGTAAATAGCACATCGTGAACGAGCGCGATGACTGCCTGAACACCATACTCCCACGACGAAACCGGTTTTGACACCTTGCGAAACGCCCATGCGATATAACAAGCGATCGCCAGCATCGCGATGATCAGGGCTTGGAAGGCACTCTGTTTGATTTGACCTGACACTGAAGGTCCGACGAAATCCGTACGCGTAATCGCAACGTTGGCGTCGACTTTTTTGATATCCGCCACGACCTGATCATTCGTCTGATCTTCGGCGGCCAAATAGCGGAATATCACCCGCTTGTTTTCCGAGGGTTGAATTGTAAGACTCTGCAAATTGAGCGGTTGCAAAGCGGTCTGCAAGACATCAATCGCCGGCACATCCCCGCTCCATTCCATCTCGAGCAAAGTCCCTCCGCGAAAATCCAACCCCAACCGCAAACCCCACACCGACAGCATTGCGATACTCACGATCATCAACGCTCCCGAAAGCCAATACGCGTATACTCTTTTTTGAATCAGTTTGTACATAAGTTTACTTTTTTGGCCATTTACTCTTCGGTGCTAATAGCCACCGGTGTCGCTCCAACCACGGACCAACCCACCAACCCAAGAATGTCCGCGTCAACACGATTGCTGTGAAAAGTGAGAAGAATACACCGAGCAAGAGGATAATCGCGAAACCCTTCACGAATCCCGTCCCCATAAAGATAAGGATGAGGCAGGTCAGGATTGTTGATGAATTACCATCGCGAATCGACGGCCACGCCCGACGGAATCCCTCGATGATCGCTTTGTTCACAGCCTTTCCATTCTTCAATTCTTCCCAAGTACGCTCTGATATAAGGATATTTGCATCCACTGCCATACCGATCGAGAGGACGAACCCGGCAATACCAGCCAAGGTCATCGTGATCGGAAATGGTGTGAGTCCGGATAAGCGGAATATCGCTACCAACATCGCCGTATACAATATCAAGGCGAGTGATGCTACCAACCCGAGGAAACGGTAGTAAAAAATCATAAACGCCACCACCACCAGAATGCCGATCAATCCCGCGTACAAGCTCTGCTGCAACGACGCGGCTCCGAGCGAGGCCGAAACACTCTGCTGTCCGACTAAAGTAATCGGTGCCGGCAAAGCCCCCTCATTAAGCCGACCGACCAAAACCTTCGCTTGCTCCAAGGTAAAGTCGCCGTTAATCACTGCCTGACCATCCGGGATAATTGCTTGCACGACCGGTGAGCTGATAATCTCGCTGTCCAATACGATCGCGATACGCTTCCCAACATTGTCCCGCGTCAGATCAGCAAACAATTTTGTCCCTGCATCATCGAAGCGTAACGCTACCTGCGGATTTGCTAACCCCTGACTCGCATAATCTACCCGCGCGTCTTTGAGGTTCTGACCCGTCAAACCACTCGATGCATATTGTAAATGAGGATACTGTTCGATGGATTTTTTGGCGATGAGAATATGCGCGGCATCGATCTCTTTATCGACACCATCGCCCTTTTCATCAACTTTTTTGATGATGTGCCAACCATACTGGCTCTCGACCAACTCCGGCCACACCGTACCCGTCTTGAATGACGGATCGAAGACTACCTTGTCGAATTCCGGCACGAATTGACCCTGCTTCACGAAACCCAGATCGCCTCCCTTGTCCTTCGAGCCAGGATCTTCACTATTATCCTTGGCGAGTTGCGCGAAATCCGCACCACCCTTGGACTGGTCGAGAAACCCCTGTGCCTTCGTCTTCGCCTGTTCGTTATACTGATCGAACATCTGCTGGACTTCCGGACCAGCTTCTTTTTTGAATTCGAGGAATGGCGTTTCCTTCAACATCGTCTTCGCCTGTTCGACATCCTTCACACCCGGCAGCTCGACGATAATCCGGTTTTCGGTCCCCACTTTGGACAACTGCACCAATGGCTCACCGACCCCGAACGCATTCACGCGCCGTTCGATGACCGCTTCGGCCGCTGTAAGTGCGTCCTTCTGTTTGGCCGAATCAATACCCGACACATCTACCTTATACTCCAAGTGAATTCCACCCTGCAGATCCAAACCCAACTGTATCGGCAGAGCCTGCAATTTCTGCTCTACTTTAGGTATGAAAAAAACCGTCTTCGGATAAGCGATTGCCACCGACACGACCGCCAACAAAAAAATGCCGAGCATTTTGCCATACTGCTTACGCCATCGTAATTTCCATTTCCGCATAATGTATTGTGTAAATTGATCTGCATCTCCCCCTCTCCTGAGCTGAGGAGAGGAGAAGCCCAATACTCCCAGTCTATCGTACAATCCGCAATCCAACAATCTTGACATCACTATAGAAGTATGCTACTATGAAGTAGCAGTAATCGAAAAAAGAACGCCTCGAGTCAACTTGCTCCGGGCTTTAAAAATTTTCTCACAAAAAAAAGCAAGGGTGATCATTATGGATCCAAATATAGACCCAAATACAGTAGGATTAATACTTTTTTTCTTTTTCCTGGGATTAGTTTTTATCTCAGGATACATCCTCTGCCATCCAGCAAGGATAACAAAGAGAAGGAGAAAAAAAACCCCTTAGGAGCGAAAAAATGAACACGGTCAGCAAAAACAAAGTCAGTCTGATGCTGCTATTATTCGCATTAGCACTAGTACTGAGCGGTGTGTATCCCAATACGCCGATCACCAAAGCCGTTGCAGACAACTCTGTCTGCAGCAACTTGAAATAAAAATAAAATGAGGTACACAAATAAAACCGGCACTTTCATACGAAACATCGTACGAAAAAAGTGTCGGTTTTTTTACTTGTCTAGATTTCCAAGGTCAAACCCACGGGCGCGTGGTCGGAACCTATCACTTGATCTTGAATGAAAGCTTCTTGAATATGTGGTACGAGGTTCTGGCTCACCCAGAAGTAATCGATCCGCCAACCGATATTGCGATCACGGGCGCGAGACTTCATATCCCACCAACTGTACTGGACTTGATCCGGATGCTTGAGTCGATACGTATCGACAAAACCCGCCTGTTCCACCGCGTCGAGCCATGCGCATTCGGTCGGCAGAAAACCTGAAGTCTTTCTGTTTTCCTTTGGGCGTGCCAGGTCTATCTCTCGGTGTGCTGTGTTTACATCGCCGCAGAATATGACTGACTTCCCTGCTTGTACCAGCGACTGGATATGATTCAGAAACTCAGCATAAAACTGCATTTTATACTTCAATCGTTCAGCGCCAGAGCCACCATTGGGAAAATAGATATTCAAGAATACAAACCCCGCAAAGCCCTGCTGTGGGGCAAGCTCCATCTCGATCACCCGACCTTCACGCGACAACAAACTCTCACCAAAATCTGTTTTCACGCTCAATGGCTCGCGCTTGGTATAGATTGCCGTGCCGCTATAACCCTTCTTCTCTGTCGCTGGATGCCAATACGAGGTGTAGCCATCAGGATTTTTCAGTGTATGCGAGAGTTGATCAGAATGAGAAATTTTGGTCTCCTGCACTGCGACGATATCCGCCAGCTCAGCCTCAATCCACTCCACGAAGCCTTTGCGCTCCGCCGCTCGGATCCCATTCACATTCCACGATATAAATGTCGTTTTCATAAACAATGTCTCACGCGTTTGAAAAAAAAGTTTCAGTTTCCGGAAAAGTGTTTGATTTGAAGCCGTTAGCCTGCTACAGGCGAAAAGGAAATGCTTTTTCGGAAACTGAATTCCAAAACAAACGCATGAATTATGCTACAGTTTAAGTCCAATAGATCTGCGAGGTAGTAACGATTTGTTTCCACGGACCAGCTGGCACATCTTTCTCATCCACAAATTGCCAATCAACCGTATCGATATCCTGCAAATCGAGATACTGACTGGCAGCCGGCGAGAGATCGATACCAGCATCCTCATTGGTTTTACTCTTCGGCTTGGCGGTACCGAAAACATACGACGCATCATTCTCACCAAACGGGCCGACATCTTCCCATTGGGCATATGCGGTCTTGTCGCCCTTCGTGATCTTCACCCACTGATTTTTCAGCATCGACTCATTCTTTTTCCAAGCTTTCTCATTGGCCCACGGAATGATAGCGAGCGCGTCGGATCGTCGGTTACCTTTGCTGTCGAAATCATTGTATGGCAAAGCGACATAAAACGGATTTTCGTTCGGCGTAAATTTGGCCGGCAGAAAACCACTGCGTTTTTTGGGATCATCCACGCCACCGAAATGTTGTTGCCAATTATCGTCCCACGCCGATGGAGCATTGGAAATATCCTTGTTGTCCTTATCTGCCGGCTCCCCCACCCAAAAATAGGTCGCAGAAACACCCGTGTGAATCGGGTACACAGCCGTATTCATATCAGTTATCGATGTAACTTGTTCTCCTGCTGTTGTATGAGGATTCTGAGGAGGAGGCTCAACTCGGGCATTTTCCTCCGGCGATGGAATAGTCGGCTGTTGAGCGAGAGCCACGCCAGTAGAAGATTTGACAGTATTCTGTGCTCCCTTTCCACCAATAGTTTGAGTGTTATGAAAAAAAATACTATGGACTAGACCCGAGACCCGCCAAATGCCCCATACAGGGAGAATTAACCCCACAAAAC
>Ga0194043_1000528_pt1 | contig 21242 bp, 20 predicted proteins | sample JunL4415m_MetaG_FD_161274 | JGI IMG/M metagenome (GOLD analysis project Ga0194043, IMG submission 161274) | Anoxic zone freshwater microbial communities from boreal shield lake in IISD Experimental Lakes Area, Ontario, Canada - Jun2016-L442-15m | ecosystem: Environmental > Aquatic > Freshwater >...
CAGTGGGACCTCGTCGTGCCGGACGACATGACCCGCAAGCCCGGCACGACGCTGCGGCAGACCATCAACTACCACGCCTACGACGACGCCTGGGTGCCGGACGTGCTGGCCGGCAAGACCATCGCGGAGGTCGACGACAAGTACGACGGCGACCTGCTGGGCGATCACCCCAAGCTGAACTTTGCCGCCATCGTGGCGACCGCGGTGCTGGCCGTGCGCGCCTTCGACGACCTCGACAAGGCGGTCCATCTTTCCTACGGCGACTACCCGGCGCGCGAGTACCTCAAGCACATCACCAGCTTCCGCGGCCTGCGCGTCTACGACATCGCGAGATTCATCGGCGCCGACACGACGATGCCTGACGATCTCGTGCAGGGACTCTGGGACGAGATCGCCCCCGACGCCGAGCAGTGGCGGCAGATGGGCGTGTTCGGGCCGGCCATCGAGGTGCCCGAGAGCGCGCCGCTGCAGGACCGGCTGCTCGGGCTGACGGGCCGCCGGCCGCGCTGACGACGCGGGAAGCTCGCAGCGACCCTGTGGAGTCGCAGCGTGACCGACGCGGCCGCCTCGATGAGCGGCTGGTCGCCGTGCCTCGGTAATTGAGAGAGAGGGGACGCACGGCCTTCGTGCTCATCGAGCGTCTCGTCGGGGCCTTCGGGACTTTCAAGCAGGTCTATGTGGAGATGCACGTGGACGAGCTCGGCTTGAGGGTTTTCGAGGAAGGCGTCCAGGGCCCCGCTGATCGCCGCATGGCCACAGTCCAGAGCCAGCCCGAGCTCGCCTAGTTCGACGTCGCCTGGGCCGCTGAACCGTGAAGCGCCGCCGCCTGCCATGTTCTCGATGGCGATGCGCACCCCCGTGTTCCCTTGGACTTCCTCCAGTTCCGAGAAGCTGCGCAGGAGTGCCTCTAGGGCGGCTGGGTCACGCGAGGCGCCGTGAGCACCGCAATCAGGATGGACGACGTAGCAGGAAGCCCCGATGTCGGCGGCCGCTTCTACGTGCCGGCGATGCGCGTCCACTGCTGCCCGACGTACCGACTCGTCGATGCTGCCTGGGTCCAGGACAGCGCCATAGGGACCGTGAACGGTGAACGCAAGACCGCTCTCGCGCGCGGCGCGCCGATTCCGAGGAGAGAGCAGGGTGTGGAGGCCGACCGAGCCGATCTCGACCAGACGAGTCCATGCGGCGAGGAGCTCGAGCGCTTCTGCAAGCTGCTTGGCCGCATAGAGCTGGCTGGGCGGCCCGATGTCGGCCGGCAGCCTCACTCCATCGGGAATCACGCCGCGGGGATGATGCATGTCGGCCGACTCAGGCCTGGGTTTCTGGGGGGGCGCTCTCGGCGGTGGCCGGTCAGTCGTGCGGCGTGCCGAGGAAGAGCCCCTTGGACGACCCCTCGGCCCTTGGCAGCTCGTCCGTGATCTCGTAGTAGTCGCCGGCCTCGGACAGCCAGATGTGCCCGGCGCCCTTGATCCCGGTGGGCGGATCGACGGTGCCGGCGGAGATGTACACGAACTCATAGCCCTCGGGATCCCAGAGGATGCTCGAACCGCACTCCGAGCAGAAGCCGCGCTGCACGTTGGGCGTCGTGTCCTTGTCGGTGTGGTACCACTTGAGCGTGCGGCTCTCCGTGATTGCGAGGTCCTCACGCTGCGCAGATGTGTACGCCGAGAAGTTGCCATGCGTGCGTCGGCAGTTCTCGCAGTGGCAGAAGAGGATGTCGCGCGGGGGGCGTTGACCTCATACTGCACGCCACCGCACAGGCAGCTTCCGGTCACCTTCCGCGCTTCGGACTCTGTCGACATCAGATCCCTCTCACAGTAGCGGCCTCTGTCGGCCGGCAGTATCCTTTTCTTTTTCGGTCACGTCAATGATATCCTCGACCGAAATTGACCGTTCGCTCAGCGGTTCGGCCAGACGACAGCGAGGAGACCGATCATGGGGCCCATCGGGGGGAGTGCGTCGGCGGAGCGTCTCGTCGCCGAGGAGCGGCGGCGGCGCATTGAGGAACTGCTGCGGCGTCAGGCGGTCGCCTCGCTGTCTGAGGTGATGGAGGTCACGGGGGCAAGCGAGGCCACGGTGCGGCGCGACCTCGTCCTGCTCGAGCGCCTTGGCCTCCTGGCTCGAACACGCGGGGGAGCGCGGTCGGTGCAGCGCCACTCGACGCTCGAAGAGGAGTTCGAGATCCGTCAGAGCCGCGACCGTCGAGAGAAGCGCCTCATCGGTCAACGCGCTGCCGGACTGATTGAGGACGGCATGACGGTCTTCCTCACGGATGGGACTACGTCCTATGCTCTCGCACAGTGCATCGTTCACCGTCACCTCACGGTCATCACCGGCGCGCTCAACATCGCGCAGCTACTGGCCGGAAGCGCGGGCATCGAGGTCATCGTCATCGGCGGGAGACTGCGCGCGACCTCGTTCGGCACGACCGGCCCCCTGTCGGTGGACACGATTCGAACCCTGCACGCCGACATCGCCTTCATCGCGGCTGACGGGATCACGCTGGACGGAGGAGTTCGGCAGTTCTCGCTCGATGATTCCGCATCGGTTAGGGCGATGAGCGAGAGCTCCTCGCGGACAGTCGTGCTGGCGTCAACTGGCAAGATCGGCTTCGAGGCGCGCGTGCGTGTCATCGACTGGTCTGAGGTGGACACGCTCATCACGGCGCGACTCCCGGCCCCGTTTGCCGACGGCCTTCCCAAGCGAGAGGTGCAAGTCCTGGTTGCGACGTAGGGTCACAAGGCTAAGGGCCTATCCCAATAGGTCTGCACGCACGGATGCGCCCGTGGACGCATCGCGGATGCGGCCCCTCCCCGGATCCCCACGTAGCTGGGCTACGAGGGAACCGTCTCGTGACCGCCCCGCTCGGTCCGCGAACGCCCCGCACGCACATCCCTATCGGGATAGGCCCTAAGTACGAGTCATCTCTACCCACCCTTCGCCGTGCTTCTCACTCGCCGCGCCTCCCGCGCCGAGTCCGCGACCCGGTCGCCCGCCGCCGCCCTGTGCTATCCTTCGGCCTCGTGAGCACCCCTACACCATCCTCGCCCGAGCGCGGCGACTTCATCCGCGAGATCGTCGCCGCCGACCTGCGCGAGGGCCGGCGCCAAGCCATCGTCACCCGCTTTCCCCCCGAGCCGAACGGCTACCTCCACATCGGCCACGCCAAGTCGATCTGCCTCAACTTCGGCATCGCCAAGGAGCTCGGCGGCCGCTGCCACCTGCGCTTCGACGACACCAATCCCACCAGGGAAGAGCAGGAGTACATCGACGCCATCGAGGCCGATGTGCGCTGGCTGGGCTTCGACTGGGGCGAGCGCCTCTACTACGCGTCAGACTACTTCGAGCAGCTCTACGAGTGGGCCGCCGACCTCATCAAGGCCGGCAAGGCCTACGTCGACGATCTCAGCGCCGACGAGATCCGCGAGCACCGCGGCACGTTCACCGAGCCCGGCCGGGAGAGTCCGTGGCGGGGCCGGCCGGCGGAAGAGAGTCTCGACCTCTTTACGCGCATGCGCGCCGGCGAGCTTCCCGACGGCGCCCGCGTGCTGCGCGCCCGCATCGACATGGCCGCCGCCAACATCAACCTGCGCGACCCCGTGTTGTACCGCATCCTCCACGCGGAGCATCCGCGCACGGGCGACGCCTGGTGTGTCTACCCGACCTACGACTTCGCCCACGGGCAGTCCGACGCGATCGAGGGCGTCACGCACTCCATCTGCACCCTGGAGTTCGAGGGCCACCGGCCGCTCTACGACTGGCTCATCGACAACCTGCCGGTGCCCTCGCGACCGCGCCAGATCGAGTTCGCCCGGCTCAACCTCACGCACACCGTGCTCTCGAAGCGCGTCCTCCTGCGCCTTGTCAACGAAGGCCACGTGCGCGGCTGGGACGATCCCAGGATGCCCACCATGTCCGGCCTTCGCCGCCGGGGCTTCCCCGCCGAGGGCATCCGCGACTTCGTCGCGATGGTCGGCGTCGCCAAGGCCGACAGCGTCGTCGAGGTAGGCATGCTGGAGCACGCGGTGCGCAACGTCCTCAACCGCACCGCGTCCCGTCGTTTCGCCGTGCTCGACCCCCTCAAGCTGGTCGTCGAGAACTACCCCGAGGGGCAGACCGAGGAGATGGAGGTCGTCAACAACCCGGAGGACCCGTCCGCCGGGAGCCGCCGGGTGCCCTTCGCGCGCGAGCTCTGGATCGAGCGCGACGACTTCATGGAGGAGCCCCCGCGGAAGTTCTTCCGCCTGGCTCCCGGCCGGGAGGTGCGGCTGCGGTCCGCGTACTTCGTCACCTGTACCGAGGTCGTCAAAGACCCGAACGGCCGGGTCGTGGAGCTGCGCTGCACCTACGACCCGGACACGCGCGGCGGCGGCGCTCCCGACGGCCGCCGCCCGAAGGCGACCCTCCACTGGCTGTCGGCCGCGCACGCCGTGCCCGCGGAGGTCCGGCTCTACGACTACCTCTTCACGGACCCGTACCCCGGGGCCGACGGTCGCGACCTCTTCGAGGATCTGAACGCGGACTCCGAGACCGTGCTGCGGGGCTGCTTGGTTGAGCGGTCGCTCGCCGACGTGCCCGCCGGCGAGACCGTGCAGTTCGAGCGTCTCGGCTACTTCTGCCCCGACCGGGACTCGGCGCCCGGGGCGCTCGTGTTCAACCGCACGCTCACCCTCAGGGACACCTGGGCGAAGCTGCAGGCGCAGGGGCGGCAAGACAAGGCCTGAGCGCGCCAGCCGGCTGCCGTGGCGGGGCCGCCAGACCGCCCGCCTGGCCGCTGCCGTCATTTGCTCCAATACTGCGCCACGGTTGAGGAGGGTCTCGTCGCGCGGTACACTCTGGCTGCCCCTTGGGCATCGCTGGCGAGTGGCCTAATTGGCAAGGCACCTGACTCTGGATCAGGGGATTGAAGGTTCGAGTCCTTCCTCGCCAGCCATCTCCTTCCTCCCGCATGGACCTCCGTCCGGGCGCGTCCGCCGGAAACCGCGCCGGAGCCTCAGTGAGTCGTCACGCGCCCCAGAGAGAGCGACTCCAGCCCGGCACGTGAAGCCGGCGCCGGGCCGCAAGACCGACGTCCGCGACGCCGCCTGGCTCTGCCGGCTGCTGGAGGCAGGATTGCGCGGAGCGAGCTTCGTACCGCCCAAGCCGATCCGCGCCCTGCACAACCTGACGCGCGCCAGCAAGACGCAGTTCCGCGAGCGCCGGCGTGAGGCGGACCGCCATGGACTGCCAAGCGGCCGCGTGTCGCGGAATCACCAGAGGTTCCCCATGCCGCTCAGCCAGCAATCGGCCGTGCACGCGGCCACACCACCGCCGGCTGCGGCGATCGCATCCAGCGCTGCGTCGTCCATCCTTCCCGCCGGCGCCGGGATCACCAGCGTGCGCACCTGCGCCGTGTCCTCCACCACGTTGATGGTCACGCCCTCCGGGATCTCGACGCCCTCGTTCTTGAGGACCGCGTCCGGATCGGCCAGCAAACGCTCCTTGAAGGCCCCGTCCTCCCAGCACTTCGCGATGATGCTCTGCAGCGGGTTCTCGTGCGCGTCCATGATCTCCTCCTCCGTCGGTGGCGGTCGCTCGTCAGGGCCTCAGCTCTGAGCCCAGCTCCTCCACTTGCTCTTGCACGTAGGTCTGGTCCTCTTCGCTCAGTGTGCACCAGCCGTGGATGAGGTCCTCGCACACCGTCTTCGTCTCGTGGCAGAAGAGGGGGTCGGGCCGGTGCATGTCTCCCGTGCAGGCCCGGTTGTGGTAGAAACAGCCGCCGCCGCAGAAGTAGCGCGCCCAGCAGTTGCGGCAGAGCGGCAGGTTCTCGACAACGGCGCGGTGGTAATCGTTGAGCGCGCCGGCGCGGTACTCACTGATGTGGCCGAGCCGCGCTTCTTCCAGGCCCACGAAGCGATGGCAAGGATAGACGTCGCCGTTCACGGCCACGGCATGCAGTCCACGCCCGACGCCGCAGGTCGCACGGCGCGTGCGGCCGTCCGCCAGCGCGGCGAGCTGGAACAGTCCAGGCGGCGGCCTGGTGGGGTCGAGGCGGCGCTCGGCGATGGCGCCGAACAGCGCGGCCACTTCCGCGCGGCGGTAGGCCAGCATCCGCTCCGCCGTTTCCACGCAGAGCGAGGCGTCTTCCTTCAATGCGCCCTGCAAGAGCACCGGCGACGCGGGGCACAGAATGCAGGTGGCGAACCCCACCTCATCCAGCCCCTCGCGGATGGCGATGGGGTCGGCGTCACCGTAGACCGTGGCGCGGGCCGTCAGCTGAGGGACCTTCTGGCGCAGCTTCTGGATGTTGGCGAAGACGCGGGCGTAGGAGCCGCGGCCGTTCTTGAAAGGGCGCTGGCGGTCATGGATCTCGGGAGGCCCGTCGAAGCTGATCAGGGGTTCGATCTGCTCATCGGCGAGAAAGGCGATGACCGCGTCGCTGAGGAGGGTGCCATTGGTGGTCAGGTTGAACCTGACCACCTTGCCCCGCGCGGCCGCCTGCTTCCTGGCGTAGGCCACCACCTCTCGCAGCAAGGAGAAGCCGAGCAGTGGCTCACCGCCGAAGAAGCTGATGTGGACCTTCTCGGCTTCGAGCGAGCTCTCGAGCAGCCAGTCGACCGCGGCGCGGGCCGTCTCGGCGTCCATCAGGCCGCGCTCGCCGTACTCGCCGCCGTCGCCGTAGCAGTAGAGGCAGCGCAGGTTGCAGGTCTGGGTGAGAAACAGGGCCATGCCGACCACAGGCCGGCCGGCCTGTGCGGAAACGGCCGTGGAGGCAGTTGCGGGGGCCGCAGCCTCAGTGTCCGCCAGCTCATCCGCCGCCAGGCCGCAGCCGCGGAGCGCCTTCATCAGGGCGTCGGGGATGAGCGTGCCGGGGCTCGGCAGCAGGCGCACGATGGCCTTCGCCAGGGCCTCGCCGATCGGTACGGCCGCCATGTCCGGCACGCAGAACAGGGAGTGCGCGCCGTCGCGCGCGACGATGTGGTGCTCCTTGAGGGTGACGTTGCCGTGCCAGGTACGGCCGTCGCAGGCGATCTCATAGGGTCCGAACATCAGGGCACGAGATTCTCAGACGGCCTCTGGCGGGAGGGACGGGGTCCGGGGCGGCCGGACTGCGAGGGCGGACGCGAGCGCTGCCGAAACAGGATACGTCCGCGGCCGTGACCCTCCGCACTGGTCAGCGGGGTCTCCGCTCTCACGCCAGCTTGCCACATGACGGCTGCTGGATATCACTGCATCCGGGGGTATCAGACCAGAAGCATCCTCCGGCCGCCATGCTCTCCAGCAGCTCGTCCGCCAGCCTGCCCGGCGGCGCGGGGATCACCAGGTTGTGCACCTGCGCCGTGTCCTCCACCACGTTGACGGTCACGCCCTCCGGGACCTCCACACCTTCGGCCTCGAGGGTCGCGGCCGGATCGGCCAGCAGCTTCGCTTTGAAGGCCTCGTCCTCCCAGCACTTCGCGATGATTCTCTGCAGCGGGTTCTCGTGCGCGTCCATGGGCTTCGCCTCCGTGTGATGTACTTGTTATCATATCATTCATCTGCCGCCGCGGACACCCTCTCCCCTCGCGGATGCGGATGCCTGAACACAGGGTTGTCCGGCGCGGGCCTTTGCACGACGGCCGCCGACATGCTCACGGCGCTCGATCTGGAGCTCGACGCCAGGGCATCCATCCTGCGTTCGTGGAGCCGCGCAGCCGCCTGCGGGACCTGATCAGGAGAACGCGGAGGAGCAGAGGAGCCGGGCGCATTGCCGCGCGGTCACCTGAGAGCTACCCTTGCGCCGAGATTGCCGACAGGGGAGGAATGACGGCCGGGGAGAAGGCGCGACCGCGCCTCGATGGATTCTCGCAGTGGGTGCCCGGCATCGGGCATGTGCGCACGTACCAGCGCCAGTGGCTCACCTTCGATATCGCCGCGGGCCTCGCCTTGGGCGCGATCCTCGTGCCCAAGGGCCTCGCGTATGCCGAGCTCGCCGGCCTGCCCGCCGTCACAGGCATCTACGCGTCGATCGCCTGTCTCATCGCTTACGCCATCGTTGGAGCCTCGCGCGTGCTTGTGCTCGGTCCGGACTCGTCGGTGTCGCCGCTGATCTTCGCCGCCGTCATCCCTCTTGCCGCCGCCGGCGACCCGTCCACGGCGATCGCCCTGGCCGGCATGCTCGCCCTGATGGTCGGCGCGATCGAGATCGGCCTCGGCCTCGGCAAGCTCGGTTTTGTCGCCGACCTGCTCTCCCAGGAGGTCCAGGTCGGCTACATGAACGGGCTCGCGATCATCATCATCATCGACCTGCTGCCCAAGCTGTTCGGCGTCTCGCCGGAAGCGGAGGGCTCCATCGACAAGGTGCAGGCGTTCATCGCCGAGCTCGGGGCCACGCACTTCGTCTCGCTGGCGATCGGCCTCGGTACTCTCGCGGTCCTGCTCGGCTTTCCGCTGCTCACCAAAAGGATCCCCTCGGTCATCATCGGCGTCGGCGGAGCGCTCCTCGTGACCGCCGTCTTCGGCCTCGCCGACTATGGCGTCAAGACCGTCGGCGTCCTGCCGTCCGGCTTCCCGACGCCGTCGGTCCCGATGGTGTCTATCAAGGACCTCGTCCCGCTGGCCATCGCCGCCTTCGGCATCGTACTGGTCTCGCTGGCCGACACGATCGCCACGTCGGCGAGCTTCGCGGCGCGTCGCGGCGACGAGGTCGACGCCAACCAGGAGATCTTCGGCCTCGGTGTCTCCAACATCGCCGCCGGGCTCTTCCAGGGATTCCCCATCTCCGCCAGCGGGTCGCGGACCGCCGTGGCCACCCAGTCGGGGGCCAAGAGCCAGATGACCAATCTGGTCGGCGCCGCCCTCCTCCTCGCCCTGCTGGTCTTCGTGCCCGGCCTCCTCAAGGATCTGCCGCAGCCCGCCCTCGCGGCCGTGGTGATCGCCGCGGCGATCGGCCTTGCCGACCTCGGCGTGCTGCGCACGTACTGGCGCGTGCGCAAGTCGTCGCTGGCGATCGCGCTCGCGGCGACGGCCGGCGTCGTCCTGTTCGGCGTGCTCAACGGCATCCTCATCGCCGTCGGTATGGCCGTCATCCTCTTCTTCCAGCGCAGCTGGTGGCCGCCCGGGGAGGTGCTCGTCTACGACAGCACCCTCGACGACTGGCACTCCGCCCGGCGCCTGCCCGCGGGCACGCAGGCGCCGGGCATCCTCGTCTTCCGCTGGGAGGCGCCGCTGTTCTTCGCCAACGCGCGCGTCTTCCGGCAGCAGATCCGCAAGCTGGTGGTGCACCAGAAGCCCCAGTGGATCGTGCTGCAGTGCGAGGCCGTCTCCGACATCGACGTGACCGCCGCCGCGATGCTCAAGGACCTGGATGTCGAGCTCGAGGCGAAAGGTATCCACTTCGCCTTCGTGGGCATGCGCGACCGGCTCAAGGACCTCATCATCGACTACGGCCTCTACGAGACCATCGACAGCGAGCACTTCTACCCCTCGATCAAGCGCGCCCTCGGCGCCATGGAACGCCGCCGCAAGGCGAGCTCGGCGTTTCTGTGCGCGCCGGTCAGCGCCCTCGACGAGGGCGTCTACAGGCAGCGCATCCCGCTCAAGACGATCAGGGAGCACGGCGACTTCGCCACCGGTACCTTCGACGACCTGGACGGCGAGCTGGTCATGGTGGACGGCCGGACCTTCCGGCTGACGGCGGGCGGACGCGTACACGAGGTCGGCGAGGAGGCGACGACGCCGTTCGCCTGCGTGACCTACTTTGAGCCCATCAGCCACGACGATCTGTCCGCAGAGCTCGACTACCGTGACTTCCGCACGTGGATCCACGAGCTGCTGCCGTCGCCCAATCTCGTCTACGCGCTGCGCATCGAGGGGACCTTCGCCGAGGTCGGCGTCGATGCCGGGTCGCGGCAGGAGACGAACCCGGCGGCGAGGGAGGCCGCCGCCGGGCAGGACGTCGTGACGTTCCGCGATGTGCAGGGCGTCCTCGCCGGCTTCTACACTCCGGGCTTCCTCAAGTCGCTCAACAGGCCCGGGCTCCACCTGAGCTTCCTCTCCGCCGACCGCAGTCGGGGCGGACGCCTGGTGACGTGCCGCCCGCGCGAGGTCCGCGCCCAGGTCCAGTTCGTCACGGTGCTCGAGCTCGGCCTGCCGATGAGCCTCGGCTACCTCACCTGGACGTTCGACGAGGAGTCGGGCGCGTACGTGGAGGACGCGGAGGAGTAGGCCGGGCGCCATGGCGACCGCCGCCATGCGCGAAGAGAGGTGGTAGCGCATACGGGATTCGAACCCGTGTTACTGCCGTGAGAGGGCGGCGTCCTAGGCCCCTAGACGAATGCGCCACGCAAGTGAAACTGCTGCTCTGCCCGTGTCGCCGTCTCGCCCCGAGCAACAAACCGACTGCGAGACGAGGATGCGAACCTCGGTTCCACGGTCCAGAGCCGCGTGTCCTGCCGCTGGGCGATGCCGCGGCGGCAGCGACGAACTAGGGTAGCACAAAGCGCCTGCATCGGAAAACCCGCACGGTGTAGGCTACTCGTCGTGGCGGCTGCGACGATCACCTGCCGGCGAGCTACAGGATGCCCCAGCCGGGCTGGTATGCTTCCCTGTGTCCGCGACCGGGCGATGTGGAGGGATCCATGAGGCGCAGAGCCGCCGGGCACGACCACAGCACACAGCATCTCACCGATGTGCGCACGCGGCGCATCTTTGCGAGCAGCGGCAACGGCTACGTGGCCATCGGCTGGGACTACCCAGGCCGCACGCTGCTCGAAGTGCGCATCCTGCGTTCGGTGCACGGGTTCGCCGCGGAGGCCGACGGCGGCGCGCCTGAGGACGGCGGAGGCGCAGCCGCAGGCGCCGGCCAGACCGTGGTGTACCACGACGTCACGGGCTCGTTTCGGGACGCCGGTCTGCGCAATGGCCGTCCCTGCTACTACACCGTCTTCGCCCGGCATCCCGGGCGCGAGTGGGTCCGCTGGGGCGAGTATGAGCTGCGGCCGGGCGAACCGGCGACGTTCGTCGCCGGTCGTCTCCCGGCCGCCGCCGGTCGTCTCCCGGCCGCCGCCGGTCGTCTCTTTCGCCGCCTGCTGCCGGCCGCGGCGCTCCTGCTCTGCCTGGCCGCCCTGGCGGCGGCGCCCGGCTCCGCTCTCGCCGCCGCCGGCGAAGCCGAGCAGGCGCTCGATGCCGAGGCCGTGACCGCGGCGACCGCCGACCCGACGGTGGCGGCGGTGCTGCGCGGCACGACCTACCAGACGAGCGTCGCCGTCTGGGGCGGCGCTCAAGGCGCGCCGGCCGGCGCCACCGTGACCTTCACGTGGCCGGCCGCGAGCGCTCGCGCCGCTGCCGGCGTCTGGCCGCTGCTCAAGACAGAAAGCGGCGAAGCGCCGGCGCCTCCCTACGCTTCTGTCGAGCACCGTGTCCGCATCGACGACCTCACGGCCCTGCAGGTCGACGTCCTGCTGCAGGACGGCCGCGTGCTCCAGGTATTGCCCCTCCACGGCGAGACGCAGTTCCGGCTGCTCGAGGAGACCTGGCCGCCGTTCTCGTGGTTTCCGTGGTTCACGGCCCGCCCGTGGCTGCTCCTGCCGGTCTTCCTCGTGGTCGGCGCGATTGTGATCGCGCGCGCCTGGCGGCGCTCCCGCTCCTGGAACCGCAGGCTGCCGTCGCTCACGCGCCACGACCGCCAGTTCCTCGGTCGCCTGGCTTTCATCCTCTTTCTCCTCGCCGGGTTCGCCTGGCAGGTGTACGAAGCCATCTACGCGGCACGCGCGCCGGCGGTCGATCCCGGAGGTCCCAACGCCGGCGATCTGGCCGCCCTGCCGCTCCTCCTGTTCCCGCCCGCCGTCTTCCTCGCCGCCCTGGCCATGGAGCTCACGCCGTCGGGGCATCGCGTGGCTTGGGGTCTTGTCGCCTTCCTGGCCGCCGCCGGCAGTTTCTACAACCTCGCGGCGGCCGTCACCGGCACGACCACCAACCTCAATCTGTTGTACTACATCCTTCTCGGCGTGCTCTGCATCCTTGCCGCTCCGCGCGCCTTCTCCGCCGGCCGCATGGGCTGGAGCAGAAACAGCATGCCGCGCTACGCCTGACGCGCGCCCCGCGGCGGCACTCACAGCCGCCTCCCAGCCGCCTCCCAGCTTGCGCCCAGACGGGTCCGCCACACTCTTCGTGTCGGGTTTCCAGGACAGAAGAGGTAGAGGATGCACATGTCGACTCGCGCCGCGGTCCTTGCGGCGGCGCTCCTGCCGGCCGGCGGCGCGTCGGGCCTCGTGCTTGCCGCGTGCGGCGGTTCGTCCACGGCCGACCCACAGGCGCGGGCCGGGCCGTCGGGCATGCCCCGGGCCAAGGGCAAGATGGGCGACCCCGGCGATCTGATCGCTGAACGGCTGGACGCGCTCGTCGATGACGGCACGATCGCGGCGGCGCGGCAGACGGCCATCGAGGCGGCCCTGACGCAGGGCATGCACGGCGCTTCGCCCGCCGCGCGGCCATCCGCGGGCGGCTCGTCGCCGCAGACGTACTGAACTGTGAGGGGCGCGGCCGGCAAAGGCGCGCCGTCCATGCGGCGCCGGCACACGGGGCCGCGCCGCGCCCCTTGCGAGACCGTCAGCGCCGGATGAGCTCGATCTGGTTGCCGTCGGGATCGGCCACGAAGGCGATCTGGGGCCCTGTGCCCTCGAGCAGATAGGGCTCCCGCAGCACGGTGCCGCCGGCGGCCGTGAGCTTCGGCAGCAAAGCCTCGATGTCTTCGACATCGAAGGCGAAGTGGCCGAAGCGTTCGCCGCCCTCGTAGGCGTCGTCCCTGCCCCAGTTGTAGACGAGCTCGATGGCGAAGTTGCCCTCCGGTGGCTCGATGAAGGCCAGGGTCGCCTTGCCCTTCGTCAGCTCCGACGTGCGGCTCAGCGTCATGCCCAGCGCCTCGTAGAAGGCGAGCGCCGCGTCCAGGTCCCTGGTGCGCGTCGCCACGTGCACGAACTTCATATGGTCCTCCGATATACTCCGTGCATGACCATCCATGCTTTCGCTGACAGGGTACCCCTCTTCGCCGCCGATGCCTACGTCCATCCCGACGCCACCATCATCGGCGACGTCGTTCTGGAGGACGGCGCCAACGTCTGGCCGGGCGCTGTGCTGCGCGGCGACGTGGAGCGCATCCTGCTCGGCGCGCAGACCAGCTTCCAGGACAACTCCGTGGCGCACGCCGACCCCGGCTTTCCCGTCACCATCGGCGCCGGGTGCATCGTCGGGCACGGCGTCATCGTCCACGGGGCGACCATCGGCGCGTGCTGCCTCATCGGCATGGGGAGCACGCTGCTCAACGGCTGCGAGATCGGCGACGACAGTATCGTCGGCGCCAACTCGCTGGTCACTCAGGGCAAGAGGTTCCCCCCGCGCAGCCTCATCATGGGTTCGCCGGCCAAAGTCGTGCGCGAGGTGACCGACGAGGATCTGCGGCCGCGCGCCGCGCTGCACGACCGCTACGCGCGGCGCGCGCGCAGGTACGCGGAGCTCGGGCTGGCCGCCGACCTCTCCGCGTTCACCCGGTAGCTTGAGGCGCGTTCGCGCTTGCGCTCAGGCCCGTCCGCGGACGGGTAAGTAGGCCCCATCGCCGCCAGTGCAGCTACTGGGTCCTCGACGCCAGGCGCCCCGAGACGCGGACGCGGCGCGTCGCCGAGACGGTGCGCCGCGCTGCCGCCGGGCTCAGACCGGGGGGAGAAGGACAAAGGGCCTATCCCGACAGGGATGTGCGTGCGGGGCGTTCGTGGACCGAGCGGGGCGGTCACGAGACGGTCCCCTCGTAGCCCAGCTACGTGGGGATCCGGGGAGGGGCCGCATCCGCGACGTGTCCACGGGCGCATCCGTGCGTGCAGACCTGGCGGGATAGGCCCTAACCGGCCAGGTGCTGGCGAACGGCGGCGACGAGCTCCGGCAGAACCTCGCCGCCGGGGCCTTGCAGGAAGATGTCGGCGGCGGCGGTCAGGGCGTCACGCTCCGGATTCACGTCGATCACCGTGGCTCCGGCCTCCGCCGCCAGAAGTGGCAGGCCCGCGGCGGGATACACGATCCCCGAGGTCCCCACCACCAGCATGACGTCGCAGTCGGCGCTGAGCGCCTGGGCGCGGTCGATGGCGTCGCCGGGGAGCGCCTCGCCGAACCACACGACATCGGGACGCAGCAGCTCGCCGCATTCCGGGCAGCGCGGCGGTTTCTCGTCCTGGCCGGCGAAGTCGGCGAGCACGAAACCGTCGTGTTGCCCGCTCAGGCACTTGAAGCGGAACATGCTGCCGTGGAGTTCGATCACGTCGCTTGACCCGGCGCGTTGGTGCAGGCCGTCGATGTTCTGCGTCACCACGGTGACCTGGGGAAGCAGGCGCTCCAGCTCGGCGATCGCCGTGTGCGCCGGGTTGGGAGTGACGGCCGCCGCCGCGCCGAAGCGGTGCTCGTACCAGCTCCAGACGAACGCGGGCCGGCGCTCGTAGGCTTCGCGGGTGGCGAGCTCCATCGGGTCGTACTGCGCCCAAAGGCCGGTCTCGGCCTCGCGGAAGGTGGGAATGCCCGACTCCTTGCTCACGCCGGCGCCCGTGAACACGACCAGCCTGCGCGAGCGGGCAAGCGCCCTCGCCGCCGTTTGCAGGCGTGGATCCTGCGCCATGTGTCCTCCCGCGGTCGCGTTCCGGTGCATGCTGGTACGCTACCGTACAGTGGGACGCAGGGCGAATGACGTGACCGGCTTGCCGGAGGAGCGGGAACCATAGAGTCCGAGGGACGCCAGGACCACCCTTACGTGGCGCACTACGATAGTCCGCACGAGCCGGACGTGCTGGACGCCGCAGACGCGCGCCGCGACGCCGAGGCCCTCGCGAAGGCCGCGCGCGATTCCGCCCGCCGGATGGACTGCGCCCGCGGGCGCGTCCTGCGCACCGTCGCCGGCGTCTTCCTCGCCTGTGTGAGCATCGCCGGCGGCGCGGTCGCCGTGATGGCCGTGATCGTTGCTCTCTCGCCCGGCGCCGGTCCGGTGAGCCTGGTCACCGACATCGAGGGGGACAGCGTCCGCTCCGTGACCCTGACGAGCGCTCAGATGCTCATGTTTGCCGGTGCCATCGTGGCGCTCGAGGTGGTGCTCATCTGGGCCGCCACGCTCCTCTTCTCCAAAGGGCTCCATCCAGGGCAGTGGGTCGCCGTGGGCGTGATGGCCGCGGCGTCCACGGTCGGCATCGCGCTGGGCGCCGGCGGCATCTTCGTCAATGCGGTCAACTGGCCGTACCTCGTCGCGTTTCCGCTGATCGTCGTGGCTGCGCTGCTCGAGTCGCTGCGAATCAGGCGCCTGCGCGCGCGTTGGGGCGAGTAGGAGGATCGCGGGATGAACGAGCCCAGGCAGGACGAGGCGCTGCCCTGCGAGCCGGACAGCGCGCCCACGGCCGCCGCGGAGGGCACGCGTCCCGGCGGCGGCCTCCGTCTGCTCGCCGCCGCCGTCACGGCGCCGTGGCTCGTGGGCTACGGCGTCACCGGCGCCTGGGCCGTCACGCGCGGCGCACGCGCCGCGGCCGACGGCCTCTCTCCTGTCGATGTCGGCTACTCGCGCCTGGTCACGCCGCCGGGAGTGATCCTCATCGGCGCGCTCCTGCTGGCCGGCTTCGCCGTGCTCCTGGCGGCCGCGATGCTCGTCCTTTACGGCGCTCGCCGCCGCGCCGCCTGGGTCGCCGCGTGTATCGTCGCCGCCGTCCTGACGGCCGGGTCGCTGTGGGCCGCCGCGAGCGGCGGCCTCCATCCCGGCCTCTGGCTGCTCTTCTTCGGCGGCCTCCTCTACGCCGCCGTCCTCAGCCTCGTCGAGCTGCTGCGCGTGACGCGCGCCGCCCGTCGTGGCACAATCCCCGCACCATGAGCGCAGCCGTCACATGAGCACCAGCATCTTCGTCGGGCACGCCAAGCCGCCGGCCAACACCGTCAGCGGCCAGATGTACCCCATCCTCAGTGTGGTCTGCGAGGTCGACATGGAGACCGGCGTCATCATCGCCGCCGAGTTCACGGTCGCCACCGACCTGGCGAAGGACTACCTCAACCGCCTGATCAGCGGGCACAACCTGGCGACCGACGAGGACGTCATCATCGAGGAGCTCGAGAAGTGCTACTTCTCGGGCACCCAGAAGGCGCTCATCCAGGCCTTTCGCGACATGATGAAGCGCTATCGTGCGCAGGTGACCTGAGCCCGCACGGTGTCGAGAGGTGACGGGCCGGCAGACTGGCCCTCCGGGCCTCCTCCGGCCCCTCCGTTCTGCCCGTCCGACACGTTGCCGCCCCCGGCGGCGGGTGCTAACGTTATCGTTCTGCTCGTCGCATCGCCGCGACCCTCGGCGGCCGTCTCGCCGCCGGTCCACAAGGAGGCCCGCATGCCCAACGAAGATGGCACGCCCACCGTAGAGGAGCTCAAGGCCAAGGCGTACCAGCCCATGGAAGACGCCATGAAGCTGCACCCCTTCTACAGAGGCAAGATCGAGACCACCCTCAAGTGCTGCGTGCGCGACTTCCAGGACTTCGGCATCTGGTACACACCCGGCGTGAGCAAGCCGTGCCTCGACATCAGGGACGACCCGGAGAAGGTCTACGAGCACACCAACAAGGGCAACACCGTGGCCGTGATCAGCGACGGCACGCGCGTCCTGGGCATGGGCGACATCGGTCCCAAGGCGGGGCTCCCGGTGATGGAGGGCAAGAGCCTCCTCTACAAGTATCTCGGCGGCGTCGACGGCTTTCCGCTCATGGTCGACACCAGGGACCCCGACAAGTTCATCGAATTCGTCAAGCTCGTGCAGCCTGGTCTCGGCGGCGTGAACCTCGAGGACATCAGCCAGCCCAAGTGCTTCCGCATCCTCGACACCCTGCGCGAGGAGTGCGAGATCCCCGTGTGGCACGACGACCAGCAGGGCACGGCGTGCGTCACGCTCGCCGGCCTCGTCAACGCGCTCAAGGTCGTCGGCCGCGACATCGCCGAGGTGAAGATCGCCTTCATCGGCTCGGGGGCGGCCAACGTCGCCATCAGCCGCCTGATCTTCGCCTTCGGCGCCGACCCCGCGAAGTGCCGCGTCGTCGACAGCAAGGGCATCCTGCACAAGGGCCGCGGCGACATCGAGGCGGTCAAGGCCGAGTGGGTCGACAAGTGGAAGTACTGCCAGATCACCAACGCCGAGCAGCTCAGCGGCGGCATCGCCGAGGCCCTCAAGGGCGCCGACGTGTGCATCGCCCTCAGCAAGCAGGGCCCAGACACCATCGAGAAGGACTGGATCAAGGCGATGGCACCCGACCCGATCGTCTTTGTCTGCGCCAACCCCACCCCTGAGATGTGGCCCTGGGACGCCAAGGAGGCAGGCGCCGCCGTGGTCGCTACCGGGCGCTCCGACTTCCCCAACCAGGTCAACAACTCGATCGGCTTCCCCGGTATCTTCCGCGGCACCCTGGACGTGCGCGCCAAGACGATCACCGACGAGATGTGTATCGCTGCCGCGGTCGAGCTCGCCAAGGTCGCCGAAGACAAGGGCCTCAGCGCCGACTCCATCATGCCGACCATGGACGACTGGGAGGTGTTTCCGCGCGAGGCCGCGGCGGTAGCCATGAAGGCCATCGAGCAGGGCATCGCGCAGCGCACTGACCTGACCTTCGATCAGGAGGTCGCCGAGGCCACGGCGATCATCGCCCGTGCCCGCGGCATGGTGCAGGACGCCATGGCGGCCGGCTACATCGCGATGCCCGAGGGCAGCAGGCCGCCGGCGCCGACCCGGGCGGCCATGAAGGCCGCCGCCCGCGGCGCCGGCGACTACGCCGGCGAGGCCGTCGACAAGGCCGTCGATGCTATCGGGCCGGCCGCCCAGAGGGCCGCGGAAGCGGCCCAGTCGGCGGCCGACATGGTGGCCGACGCCATCAAGAGGGCCACCGATCGCACCAGGTAGGACGAGAGCCCGGCAAGGCCGGCGGACGACGCGTCGCCCGCGACGAAGGACCAGGAGTAGCGAGCACAGATGGACGGCGGGCGGGGCGGCTCTTCCGGCCGCCCCTACCGCTTCACCGTGAAGCTCATGGCGTTGCTCGCGCCCGCCGTGGTCGTCACCGTGACGCTCACCTTGCCGTAGCTGGCCGTAGCCGGCACCTTGCACTGGATCCGCGTGGCGCTCCAGGACACGTACCTGGCGCACTTCGCGCCGCCGAACCTCACCGTGCCGGCGCCTTGCGCCGCGCCGAGGTTCGCGCCGCTGATGGTGACGAGCCCGCCGCGCTTCGCGGACGCGGGGCCAAGCCCGGTGATCGTGGGCCAGGTCAGCGGTCCGACGTCCTTGCCCCACCAGAGATCGTCGTCCTCGAACCAATGACCGGGATCCTCGTCGATGATCTGCCGTCCGTTGACCCAGATCCTGAAACGGTCGGGCCGCCAGCCCCCGGCAACGCCGTCGCTCGACTTGTAGATCGAGACCCTGGCGAGGTGCTCTGCGGTGAAGGCAGGGTCGCCGACGTAGACAAAGTACCAGTCGTCATCGTTCTGCTCGAAGTCGCTGTAGCCGAGGCCGTCGCCGGCGCCGGTGTCGAGCTTCTTGTCGTAGCTGCTGCCGTCGTCGAGCTGCAGACGCAGGTAGACGTCGTCGTCGGTGCCGGCCAACCACACGTTGGCGGTGTGAATCCGTACCGTGACCTCGCCGATGGCCGTGCGCGGCCGTTCGCCGACGTCGAGGTTCCAGGTGTCGACGAAGTCCGAGTAGTCGCCGCGCTCGGCCTGCACGATCAGCTGCTGCGCGTTGTAGACGCCGCGCTCCATGGCGACGTCGATGTTCCGGCGCCGGGTCTCGCCGTTCGGCTGGCTCGCGTCGAGCGCCGCCGCCGACTCGGCGTAGTCGCAGTACAGGCCGCCGACGGTCGCCGTCAGGGCGTTGTTCATGGTTGCGAAGCAGGCGTCGATCCAGGCGTGAACGCCGTCTGCCAGAGGGCTCTCGCCGTACACATCCTGTAGCGCCTGAGCGAAGAGGCGCTCGGTGGGAGGGTGCAGCCCCCCGAGGTAGCCCGTCAGGAACGTTCCCGCATCCGCGCCCAGAACGTAGTCGGCGGCGTCGTGCCCGCCGAGGTCTTTCCAGATGTAGGGCTCGGCGTATTTCTCGAGCTCGCCGTGCTTGCTCTGCGTGCCGGTGTCGTCAAAGAAGACGCCCCCGGCCTCGGGATTGACGTAGAGGCCATGACCGGCGAGATCGCCGGTGGTGTGCGTGAGGTAGCCGGCCGCGAAGGCGATCTGCTCGAGGTCGCCGCCGGCGAGCGCGCGCCGCATGAGGATCGTGGCCAGCGTGCCGACGCGGTGATAGTGCAGCTTGTTGGTCCACGGTGTGTAGCCGCGGGCGATGTCGGCATAGCTGCTGCCGCCGTAGCCGAGGTCGGCGCCATAGGAGCCCCACGCCGCCGCGGCCGGATAGGCGAGCATCGCCTTCTTGACGACACTGTGGATCGGCAGCATGTCGCGGACCTTCTCGGCCTCGACGTAGTGCCCGCCGGCCTTCCAGGCGACTGCCGGGCAAGCCGCGCCGGCGCACGCGACCAGCGAAAGGACGAGCACGAGAAGCGCGATCCGGCAGCCATGCATCGATTCCCTGCCCCTCCGGGCACGTCTCCACGGATGCGGAGCCATACGGACCCCCATTTCGATGACCACGGAAACCATTCTCCGGCGGCTGCGATCCACTGGCAAGCATGTACGATAGACGGCGTGAAGGACAAGGCCACGGATCGTGCATCCGCAACGGCGCCGCGGAACGGCCGGGCGTTGAAGAGACGACAGACGGAACGATCAAAGGAGGCCGCACGTGTGTGGAAACGGAGCGCGTGAGCTCGACGTCGGCGAGATCACACAGGCCGTGAAGGCGATGTGCATCACGGCCAACTACGATCTGCCCGCAGACGTCTACGACGCCCTCGTCAAGGCCAGGGAGGCCGAGGAGAGCCCGGTCGGCAGGGAGGTCCTCGGCCAGCTCATCGAGAACGCCGACATCGCCGTCGCCGACCGCGTGCCCATCTGCCAGGACACGGGCTTCGCGGTGATCTTCGCCGCGGTGGGGCAGGACGTGCACCTCGTCGGCGGCGACTTCGACGCCGCCGTCAACGAGGGTGTGCGCCAGGGCTACGGCGACGGCTACCTGCGCAAGTCCGTCGCCGCAGAGCCCGCGCACGCGCGCCGCAACACCAAAGACAATACGCCGGCCATCCTGCACACCAGCATCGTGCCCGGCCGCAAGGTACGCCTCACGATGATGGCCAAGGGCGGCGGCGCCGAGAACATGAGCAGCCTCAACATGCTCAAGCCCTCGCAGGGGTGGGCCGGCATGGTCGACGCCGTCGTCGAGACCGTCTCGAAGGCCGGCTCCAACCCGTGCCCGCCGGTGATCGTCGGCGTCGGCATCGGCGGCACCATCGACATGGTCACGGTGCTCGCCAAGAAGGCGCTGCTGCGCGACCTCGGCAGCACGCACCCCGACCCGCGCCTCGCCGCCATGGAGGCCGAGCTGCTCGAGAAGATCAACGCGCTCGGCATCGGCCCGCAGGGTCTCGGCGGCAGCACCACCGCGCTGGCCGTGTTCATCGAGGAGATGCCCTGCCACATCGCCAGTATGCCGATGGCAGTCAACGTCCAGTGCCACGCGCAGCGGCACAAGACCGTGGAGCTCTGAGGAGAGGGGAGGACGAATGGCCGTCAAGAAGATCACGACCCCTCTCACTGACGAGGTGGTCAGAGGCCTGAAGGCCGGTGACGCCGTGGCCATCACCGGGGTCATCTACCAGGCGCGCGACGCCGCCCACAAGCGGCTCGTCGCGCTCATCGAGGCCGGCGAGCCGCTCCCCTTCGAGCTGCAGGGAGCGGTCGTCTACTACATGGGGCCGAGCCCGGCCAAGCCCGGCAACGTCATCGGCTCGGCCGGCCCCACGACCAGCGGCCGCATGGACGCCTACGCGCCGCTGCTCATGCGGCACGGCCTCAAGGGCATGATCGGCAAGGGCCTGCGCTCGCAGGAGGTCAAGGACGCGATGCACGAGTGCACGGCCGTGTACTTCGCCGCCACCGGCGGGGCCGGCGCCCTGCTCGCGAAGAGCATCGTGGGCAACGAGGTGATCGCCTGGCCCGAGCTCGGCGCCGAGGCCGTGGCCCGGCTGGAGGTCAAGGACTTCCCGGCGATCGTCGTCAACGACTGCCACGGCGGCGACCTGTACGAAGAAGGGCGCAAGAGGTACGCGAAGACGGTTTGAGCGGGCGGACGGGCGGG
>Ga0194043_1000529_pt1 | contig 21229 bp, 23 predicted proteins | sample JunL4415m_MetaG_FD_161274 | JGI IMG/M metagenome (GOLD analysis project Ga0194043, IMG submission 161274) | Anoxic zone freshwater microbial communities from boreal shield lake in IISD Experimental Lakes Area, Ontario, Canada - Jun2016-L442-15m | ecosystem: Environmental > Aquatic > Freshwater >...
TCGCCTGCCGCAGACGCTGCCAACAATGAGCCTGCCTCGTCCCTTCGCTCCTTCGCTCCTTCGCGGTTCAATGACTTCTGGCCACCGCTCCACGTCATCGGCAAGGACATCCTCATCCCCGCGCACGGCGTCTATTGGCCCATCATGCTGAAGGCCCTCGGCTTCACCGATGAGGAAATGCCCACGCTGCTCGTGCATGGCTGGTGGAACATCGCCGGCGCGAAAATGAGCAAGAGCCTCGGCAACGTCGTGGACCCCGACCTCCTCGCCGACAAATACGGCCCCGAAGCGCTGCGCTACTACCTCATGAGCGACATCGCCACGGGGAAGGATGCGGACTTCAGCGAGGAAAGGTTGGTGCAGGGCTACAACGCGGCGCTCGCGAACAATCTCGGCAACCTGCTCAACCGCACGCTGAGCATGGCTGGCAAATATCGCGAAGGCGTTCTGAAGCGAGACGCGGCGAACGATGATCCAGCCGCTCAGAGCATCTTTGACGAAACGCCGAGCGAAAGTGCAGGAAATGCGCGTCGCACCGAAGACCTGAAAAAGCTTATGGCGATTGGACTCGGCATGGGCACCGCCAAAGTCGCGCTGACCGAATCCATAGAGCGTTGGAGGAATGCGGACCCATCTGGGGCGATGGTCGAAGTCGGCCGACTCTCGTCCGCGTGCAATGATTTCATCGAGATTTCCGCTCCTTGGAAGCTGGCGAAGGATCCTTTGAGAGCCGATCATCTCGACGCCGTCCTCTACACCCTCGCCGAATCCCTCCGCATCATCGCCATCCTGATCTGGCCGGTGCTGCCGGATGCGGCGCATGGGATTTTTGACCAGCTCGCCTGGAAGCTGGACGAAGCCGGCAAAGACTCGCGCTTCCGCCTCGACGAGGCGAAGTGGGGCAGTCTGCCGGATGGGCACGTCCTCGGCAAACCCGTGCCGCTCTTTCCTCGAATTGAGGCAGACCCAACGCGATAGTCTTTCCTGAGCCTCAATCTTGTATGAGGCAAACGGCTTCCCGAAACAATGAGGTGGAGAATTGGGGAATCATTTGTCGCCGTTCTCCTTCCAAACATACTTCGCGACCGCGTTGATGTCGTACTCTACATGGTTGCCGAGAATCGAAATAATCGGCATTCCATCTACCACGTCGTCTACTGAAACATAAAGCGTCCTCCCTCTGGTTCCCCGGGCGAAAAGTTGATATTTTAGGAATGGCGTAACTTTCACGAAAATTCCACTTCCGAAGGCAATTACATATTCGGTCTCAGATACCTGTTTATAGTCTATGCCCCATTCTTTGAGCGCCACAACCTTTCCCTTGAAAGAAAACGCATTTCTCGATAAGTGGGCTGGAGTAGTTGTCGCGGAGCGCTGCTGCGCAGTAACGGTGGCGCAAAACGCGATCAAAATTAGGGCGGCGAGGTGGATTTTCATTTCTGAAATCCTAAGCTAAGTGGAAAAACTTGTCAATTTTTCCGTACTGGTAACTCACTGAGCTTACTCTCCTAGTTTCTGTGGCGCACGCGATCGTTTTCACGGTTGGATTGGAAGCTCGACGAGGCCGTCTAAGGCGGCCTGCCCGACGGTCATGTGCTCGGCAGCCCCGTCCCCTCTTCCCCCGCATTGAGCCCCCGGCCCCGGCGGCGGAAAAATAGACGCAAGACCCGGAGACAAAATGCCGAGCGGTGCATGATGCCTCTCGTTCACTCTCAGCGCGTGCTGCCTCTGAGCACCAATGGTGCGCCGCATGCCAGCCCAGGGCAGCGCCCTGAGTTTGTTCGGTCACACCGATAGAGCCCTGAAAGGGCGCGACAACTCGTGTGTCGCCCCTTTAGGGCTCTGATCATTTTTTGCCTGTGACCCAGGGCGTTGCCCTAGGCTGGCATGTGCCGGGCCTTTGGCCCTCAGGCCCTGCGCGTTTCCAAGAAACAGAAAGCCGCCGGCGCAGTTTCCTGCACCGGCGGCCACTCTGAACGACTGCTGAACGAACAACTGTTTGCTGAAACGGGTTACTTCGTCACCTCGGCCTTCGAGGGCGTGAGCACAAGCTTGTCGCCATCCTTCTTGCAGGTGGCGGTGACGGTCGCGGACTTCGGGGCTTTGCAGATTTCCTCGTGGAACTTCTTCGCGACGTCGTTGTCGGCGAAGTGATACGTGGTCTTCTTGCCATCCTTTTCGACGGCGAAGACGGTCGCGCACTCGGTGGCGGTCTTCAGGCAACACTTCGCGCAGCAGGCCTTGCCGGTGAGGGTGATTTCCTTGCCCTTGCTCTCGGCAAATGCGGGGGCCGCGATGAAGCCGAGGAGGGCGACGATGGTGAGGAGGATGAGGAGGGTGTTTTTCATGGTTGGGATTGGGATTGTTGGTTTGGATTCTGCGGCACACCGCACGGGCGGACGCGCTGCATTCGAGTCAATCCGCCGCACCAGCGCCGCACCTCACGGCGCTTGGCCAAGGCTGTGCAGAAATTGCCTGCACCGTGGCGCGGATGCTCCTGTCCGCAGCGGGGCGGCGGGAAGCCGTTCCGCGAAGGCATCTGCGCGACGGTCCGGCGGATGTTAAATTTTTGACATCTTTCTATTGATGCGGCGGCACAGCAGGTGTTGAAACTTTCAACATGCCAACCGACACCCACCAGCTCACCCGCCGCGAGCGGCAAATCATGGACATCATCTTCGCCCGCGGCGAAGCCACCGCCGCCGAGGTCGTCGCCGCGCTGCCCGGCGAGCCGAACCTGTCCACGGTCCGCACGCTACTGCGCATCATGGAGGAGAAGGGCCATCTGAAGCACCGCGAGGACGGCCCGCGCTTCGTGTACCTGCCCGTGCGCACGCGCGCCGCCGAGAGCAAGTCCGCGCTGAAGCGCGTGGTGAAGACGTTCTTCGGAGGATCGTATGCTGACGCGATTGCCGGGCTCGTGGATGCGGCGGACGGCAAGCTGCCACCCGCAGATTTGAAGCGCATCGAAGCCGTCATCAGGAAAGCGAAGGCCAGATAACTCCCGCGCCCATAAACACCGAAACTGACTTTGCGCCGCTGCCCGGCCCGGCAGTGAAAAGCGCCGCGCACGTCCTCATCCGCACAGCGCTGCTCGCTGCGGAGCCTTGCCGTGGCTGCAGAAACTTCCCGCGAGCAATGAGCGCGATGCAGCCGTGACCGCGTATGCAAACACGGTGACGCCCCGCGATCCCGAAGGCGCGGCAACGTGGCCTGCGACGGTCGGCGACGAGAACAAGCGCGAGAACGCCGTGCGCGCCGTGTATCAGCAATGGAAGCGGAACGATGAGTCGGCGGCGAACCGCTGGCTCGCGGGTTCAGCCGCGCTTTCGGACGATGCAAAAAAGCGGATCGGCGGGAAGTGAGGGTGTGGTGTCCCATTCACGCTCTCCAGTCGCGCCTGTGATCGTGGTGTGGGTGAGAGCGTGCCGAACTCGGATTCAAACGCAGAGGTGCGGAGGTGGAAGGAGAGGCCCGCAGAGGAAGATTTGAAATCATCCCTCTGCACACCTCCCTGTTTTCCTCTGCTCCTCTGCGTTTGAAAATGGAGCGACGGCACGTTTTCCGAGACCCGCGTAAAATTCCACGGGCGACGAGGAGGAACCACGGATTTCACGGATGGCACGGATGAAAGAATTTCACTCTGAAAACCATCCGCGCGATCCGTGAAATCCGTGGTGAACTCTTTTCCGATCCAAGCGGCCGGATTTTTCGCAGGGGTTCGAGATCCATGTGATGCTCGATTTTCGCTGGGGACATCCGTAGGTTGCGCGGCGTGCTTCCCCGCCTGATCCGTTTTGCCGTCGTCGTTTCGCTCGCGTTCGTGTGCCGCGTGGCGTTTGCGCAGCGCCTCAGTCCGCTCACGTCGGCACCGGAATGGGCGAGGCTGGAAGCGTTTCAGAACACGATCACGCGGGCGGAATTCCTGCGGCTGCTTGACAAGGTGTATGCGCCGGGCGGCGCGGCTGCGGGGGTGATCGAGGTGCGGGAAAATGAGGCGGTGATCCTGAAGACGCTCACGCCGCCGGAGCTGTTCGTTCTGCGGTTTGCGAAGGACGCGAAGTCGGCAAAAGCACCTCCGCGGAACTGGCGCGCGGCGTCGGCGCTGCCGCGCGCGAAAGCGAACCGTCCGCTCGAAGGTGTGAAGCTCGCGCTTGATCCGGGGCACATCGGCGGCGACTGGGCGCTGATGGAAGGGCGCTCATTCCAGCGCGGAAAGGACACGCCGGTGCGCGAGGGCGAGATGACCTTGCTCGTGGCAAAGCTCGTCGCGCCGAAGCTGCGCGCGCTCGGCGCGGAGGTGTCGTTTGTGCGCGATGGGAACGTGCCCGCGTCGCCCTTCACAGTGGACGCGCTGCGGCCCGCGGCGCGGAAGGAAATGCAGATCCTCGGCATCGCGGCGTCGCGCGAGAACTATGACGGCGTTCACGATCCGCAGAAGGGCGACACGGTGCAGTGGCAGGCCGAGCGCCTCTTTTACCGCGTCGCGGAAATCCACGAACGTGCGCGCAGAGTGCGGGAAAAGATCCGGCCCGATCTCACGGTGTGCATCCATTTCAACGGGACCGACTGGCGCGATCCGGAGAATCCCGACTTTGCGGAAAAGGAGGATCTGCATGTGATGGTGAACGGCTGTTTCAGCGCCGATGAGTTGCGTTTCGACGACCAGCGTTTCGAGATGCTCCTGCGTCTGCTCACGCGCAGCCACTCGGAGGAGCTTGCCGCCGCCGCGCCGATGGCCAAGGCGCTCGCGGCTGCGACGGGGCTGCCGCCTTTCACCTACTTCGGCGGCAACGCGGTGCGCGCGGGTTCGGACAAGTACGTGTGGGCGCGGAATCTTCTCGCGAACCGGATCTTCGAGTGTCCGGTAGTGTATCTCGAGCCGTATTGCATGAACAGCGAGCTGACCTATGCGCGCATCCAGGCCGGCGACTACGAGGGCGAGCGCGAGGTCGCGGGCAAGATGCGCCGGAGCATTTTCCGCGAATACGCGGATGGGATCGTGGCGGGATTGCGCGACTACTACCGGACGACGCGTCGTGCGAAAAAGTAGGCGGGATTTGAAACCTCTCGCGGGCGAGCGCAGCAAGGCGGCGGGGAGTGGGACGCCCGTCCCGCTCCACACCGCTGCGCTCACCCCGGCAGTGTGCCGAAGTAGCGGTCGCCTGCGTCGCCGAGGCCGGGGAAGATGTAAGCGCGCTCGTCCAGTCGCTCATCCACGGCGCTCGTAAAAATGGCGACGTCGGGGTGCTGTGCGCAGAGGTGCGCGATGCCCTCGGGTGCAGCGAGGAAGCAGATGAAGCGGATGCGCTTCGCACCTTCGTGTTTGAGCTTCGTGATCGCATCCGCGCTGCTGTGCCCGGTCGCGAGCATTGGGTCCACGACGAGCACGTCGGCCTCGGCGAGCTGCGCGGGCGCGTTGAAATAATATGAGGTAGGCAGATGCGTCGCCTCGTCGCGTCGCATCCCGATGTGGCCGACGGCGGCGTCGCCGAGGAAGGGCAGGATCGCCTCGGACATCCCGAGTCCCGCGCGGAGGATCGGCACGACGACGATCGGGCGTACGAGCTTCGTGCCATCGGTCTCGGTGAGCGGCGTGCGGATTCTTTCCGCGGCAGTCTCGAGGTCGCGTGTCGCTGCGAACGCGAGCAGCACGGCGAGCTCCTGCGCATTGCGGCGGAATTCGCGCGGCGATGTGCGCTCGTCGCGCAGGCGCGCGAGCTTCACACGGGCGAGCGGATGTTCGATGAGGGTGACGTTGGGCGGCATGGGGCGGGAAAAGTTGAGAATTGATGGTTGAGGGTTGAGAGGCAAGCGCCGCGCCGCCCGGATCGTTCGGGCGGCAAGTTCATCCTCTCAACCCTCAACTCTCCCTCCCCCGCCATTGATTTTCCCCCGCGCGCACGCCAGACTCCGCGGAATGAAAGCGCTGATCGCCATCCTTCTCCTCGTCCTCTGCGCCACGCAGGCCGGCGCAGCCGAACGCGTGACGCTCTACGCGCGCCTCACCGAGGATCTCGCCGTGGAGCTCACCGACGGCTCGAAGTGGGCCATGGAAAAGGGCGACTGCTTCCCGGTCGTCGCCTACAAGGAGTCGCACACGAAACTCATCCTGCGCCTCGCGAGCACAAACTTCGTCGTCGCAAGCCAGCACGCCGCGATCGTGAGCGAGAAGGACACGCCGGCGGCGATCGAACGCTACCGCGGAACGCTGCAAGTCTATATCGAAGGATTCTCCGCGCGCTGGAAGGCGCGAGCCGAGGCGGCTACGAAAAAATGAAACTCTACGTAAAAACTTGGTGCCCGTGGTGCGTCGCCGCGCGCGAGTGGCTGGACATGCGCGGCTTCGGCTACGAGCTGATTGACGTGGAGGCCGACCGCGCGGACTACGACGAGATGATCCAGCTTTCCGGGCAAAGCAAAACGCCCACGCTCGTCACGCGTGAAGGCGCCGTGCTGCCCGATTTCGGCCCCGAGGAACTCGAAAGTTTCGTCGCGCGGCAAGGGCTCAAGCCATGAGCATGGCCGATATTTTTCTGATCCTCGGCGTGTTCGCGCTCAGCGTGGCGCTGCGCACGACGGGCAATCTGGTCCTCGGCAAAATTGGGGTGCTCGGCTACCTCACCACGTCATTCCTCGCGGGCTGGCTGCTCACGGGCTGGTGGCCGATGGGCCTTATCTTCATGAGCTTCTGGCTCGTGTGGCCGTGGTACGAGCTGATCACGCGCGTGCGGAAAATCGCGATGCCCGTGAACACCGAACTGCGCCACAAGACGCCGCCGCACCGCGAAATGTTCCCAGCGCTCGACGACCTCACCGGTGAGATCGAGGGCGAGGGCTTCGAGCACGCCGCGGATCTCGGACGCGAGTGGGACGAGGCGCGGCAGTTCTTCCGCGTCTTCCACAAGCCCGACGAGCGCGTGCAGGCCGTCATCTGCCTCGTGGAGCAGGAAAGTTTCGCATTTTACTACCTGCGGCTCATCTCGCGCGGGGCCGACGGCACGATCTGGACGACGTGGAATTATCCGTTCGCGCTCAATCTCAAGCTCGCGCCCGAGTGGCGCACGAACAGCGAGGACGGCAGCAAGTCATTCCCACAGCTCCTCGACAGCCATCGCGATTTCCTCGCGCGCAAAGACGTCCTCACTGCCGAACTCGCCACCACCGATCCGGAAAAACTCGGCGGCCAGCTCCACGCCGAGCAGGCCGCGCAGATCGCGCACAACGTCACCGCCGGCATCCTCGCGCGCGGCAAGGACGGCGCGATCCGCTACACATGGCGCGGGCTGATGTTCATCTGGTTCCAGTTTCTCCGCGACTTCGTGCGGCTGCACTGAGGGCGTGCTGCTCGCCGTCCGGAAATCCGCACCATCCCGGCAGCACGGGCCCGGCGCATAATTCTCGCATTCACCGTCGCGCCGCCTCTATTCACTCCGCGTGAAGCGAAACCTCCGGCGACTGCTCGTGGCGCTGCTCTGTGCGGCGAATGTCGCGCTTGCGGTCGTGCTCTGGCGATCGCCCGACCCGGCCTATCACGTCCAGAAAATGCTCGCGCTGGGCCGCTACTCGGAGCACGACAGGCTCATCGCGGACGCCGCGAAAAAACACGGTCTGGACCCGCTGCTCGTGAAGGCCGTCGTGTGGCGGGAGAGCCGTTTCACGCCGACAAAGATCGGCACGTCCGGGGAGCGCGGGCTGATGCAGATCGGCGAGGCTGTCGCGCGCGACTGGGCCGCCGTGCACAAGATCGAGGTCTTCGTGTATGCCGATCTTTTTGACGCGAGGACAAACCTCGACGCCGGCACATGGCACCTCGGCCGCGCGCTCGAACACTGGAAGGATCGCGACGCCCCGCTCCCGTTCGCGCTCGCGGAATACAATGCCGGACGATCCCGCGTGGAAAAATGGGCCGCCGACGGCGCGGACGCGCAGCGCATGATGCGCGCAGCAGCAGGAAGCACGCGGCGCTACGTGGACGACATCATCCGCCGCTACCAGCGCTACACTGCGCAGCAGCAGTGAACCCCAATCCCGTGATGAGTGCTCCCCGCGAAAAGGTGGATTTCAAAAAGAAACTCGGCGAGGTGCCGCACAAGCCCGGCGTGTACCTGCACCGCGACCGCTTCGGCCGCGTGATCTACGTCGGCAAGGCACGCGATCTCCGCAAGCGGCTCTCGCATTATTTCACGCCGTCGCGGCTCATGCGCGCCGATCCGAAAGTGCGCGCGCTCATCGAGGCGATCCATGATTTCGACTGGCACGTCGCCGGCAGCGAGCCCGAGGCGCTGCTGCTCGAAGGCAAGCTGATCAAGGAATACCGCCCGCGCTACAACGTGAGTTTCCGCGATGACAAGCGCTTCCTCATGGTGAAGGTGGACGTGCGCGAGGAATGGCCGCGCTTCCGGCTCACGCGCGTGAAAAATCCCGATGACGGCGCGCGCTACTTCGGCCCGTTTGCGCACTCGGGCGCGCTGCGGCAGACGCTCACGTTCATGCGGAAAAAGTTTGGCGTGCTCACATTCGGTCGCGGCTCTCCGACGGAACGCGAGCGCAAATCGAGCACCTACCAGGTGCCGATGAAACTCGCGGAGACGACGCCCGAGCAGTACGCCGAACGCGTCGCGAAGGCGTGCGAGTTTTTCGAGGGCCAGTCGAAGGAACTGCTCGCGCCGCTCGAAGATGAAATGCGGAAGGCGGCGACAAACCTCGACTTCGAGCGCGCCGCCGAGATCCGCAACATGCTCGACGATCTCCGCAAGACGACGAAGCCCATGACGCGCTACACGACGACGATGCGCCACCGCCTGAAGCTCCCCGGTGCGATCGATCCGGCCACCGATCTCGCGGAACTCGGCGAGATGCTCGGCCTCGCCGGGCCACCGCGCCGGATGGAGTGCTTCGACATTTCCAACATCAGCACGACGCACGTCGTTGCGAGCATGGTGTGCTTCATTGACGGGCGTCCCGCGAACCACATTTACCGGCGCTACCGGATCAAAAGCATCGAGGGCCGGCAGGATGATTTCGCGAGCATGGCCGAGGTCGTGCGGCGGCGATACACGCGCACGCTGCGCGAGATTTCCGAATGCAGAATGACGAACGACGAGGTGGAATCGGAAAGCAGCGTCGTGCGCGAGCACGTGGACTACTCATTTTCCCAGGAGGGCAATGCCGACATCGCACGCCGGCTGACCGCAGGGACCAATCCGCAAACCGCAAACCGCAGTCCGCAATTGCCGGACCTGATCATCGTGGACGGCGGCAAGGGCCAGCTCAGCTCCGCATGCGCCGAACTCCAGCGGCTCGGGCTCTTCGACGTGCCGATCATCGGGCTCGCGAAGGAGTTCGAGGAAATCTACCGGCCCGGAAAATCGCTGCCGCAAATTTTGCCGAAGGACAGCGGCGCGCTGAAGCTCCTCCAGCGCATCCGCGACGAGGCGCACCGCTGGGCGAACGGCTACCACCAGCTCCTCATGAAACGCCGCATCGCCGAGAGCACGCTCGACGACTGCCCCGGCGTGAGCGAATCGCGCAAGCAGGCGCTGCTGCGGAAATTCGGAAGCGTCGCGCGGCTGCGGCGCACCAGCGCCGAGGCGATCGCAAAAGTCCCGGGCATCGGCGCAAAGCTCGCGGAGACCATTGCGCAGTTTTTGAAGGAGCGCGGGTAGAGCCGACAATCCTGTCGGCAGGTCAGGAGGGGCGGAGGCGTCGGGCTGGTGCGCTCCCACGCCGCGCACTGCAATTCATCGCCCGGAGATCCGCATCCGCATCTCGTCCTGGGCGGATCGTGCCGACAGATTGTCAGCACCACATTGCCGCACGCTCGGCCACCCTACTATTTCTCCCCGTCGAGCTTCTTCAGCCACTCGGGTTTTTCCACGTCCTCGAGGATGATGTTCTGTCCCGCGACCGTGCTGATGCGTCCGTTCGGATACTTCGATTCCGTCGGATTGGGTGGGCCGCTGCGGCGTTCGATGGCCTTGATTGTGTAGCCTTGGTCCGCCTTTTTCACGCGCCCCTCGGCGATCCACTCCGAGACCATGTCGCCGGTGAGATCGGTCACGGTGAGCTTCGTGTATTTTTGGCGGTCCTTGTCGGCGGCTGAATCCTTCGTTCTGGTGGTCTCGCATCCGGCGAGGAGGGCGAATGCGAGGAGCAGGAGATACTTCACGGCGCGGACTGTGGCTGCGGTGTGCGCGCGGCTCAAGCAAGGATTGCCTTCACCACTTTGCCGTGGACATCGGTGAGCCGGTAATCGCGGCCCGCATTGTGAAAGGTGAGCCGCTCGTGATCGAAGCCAAGGCAGTGAAGGATCGTCGCCTGCACGTCGTGGACGTGGACGGGATTTTCCACGACGTGAAATCCGAGATCGTCCGTCGCGCCGTAGCTCATGCCGGGGCGGATTCCGCCGCCGGCCATCCAGATCGTGAACGCCTGCGGATGATGATCGCGGCCGAGCGCGCGACCGAGCGAAGGATTCGTCTCGACCATCGGCGTGCGTCCGAATTCGCCGCCCCAGATCACCAGCGTGTCGTCGAGCAGCCCACGCCGCTTGAGATCCATCACGAGCGCGGCGCTGGCCTGGTCGGTCTTCGCGCAGTTGTCCTTCACGTTCCCGGCCACGTCGCCGTGTGCGTCCCATCCCTCGTGGTAGATGTTCACAAAACGCACGCCGCGCTCGATCATCCGCCGCGCGAGCAGGCACGCGCGGGCGAACGACGCCTTGCCCGGATCGCAGCCGTAGAGTTCGAGCGTCTCCTTGCTCTCGTTGCGCAAGTCCATCAGCTCCGGCGCGCTCGTCTGAAGGCGGAACGCCATCTCGCAATTTGCGATGCGCGTCGCAATTTCCGGGTCGCCGGTCTGGGCGAGCTGGCGTTCATTCATCGCGCGGACGAGATCGATAGTGTCGCGCTGCAGGCGCGCGTCCACGCCTGCCGGATTGCCGAGGTTCAAAATCGGATCGCCCTGATTGCGGAATCGCGTGCCGGTGTAGGTCGTCGGCAGGAAGCCGCTCGACCACAGCGCCGAGCCGCCGCTCAGTCCGCTCCCCGTGCTCATCACGACGAATGCCGGCAAGTCCTGTGTCTCCGCGCCGAGCCCGTAGAGCACCCACGATCCGAGGCACGGACGCCCCGGCTGCGAGAAGCCCGTGTTGAAAAAAATCTGCGCGGGCGCGTGGTTGAACTGATCGGTACGCACCGATTTCACGAGGCAGATATCGTCCGCGACCTTCGCGAGGTGCGGCAGCATCTCGCTCAGCTCCGCGCCGGATTTTCCGTGTTTGGAAAATTTGTAGCGCGGCCCGAGCACCGCCGCATCGGGCCGGATGAACGCGTAGCGCTGCCCTCCGATCACCGATGGCGGAAGCGGCTTGCCTTCAAGCTTCGTCAGTTCCGGCTTGTTGTCGAACAGCTCAAGCTGCGAAGGCGCGCCTGCCATGAAGAGATGGATCACGCGCTTCGCCTTGCCTGTAAAATGCGGCTGGCGTGGCGCGAGCAGATTCGCAGGCGCAGCCGAGCCCGCGCGCAGCGAATCCGTGAGCAATCCCGCGAGGGCGATTTTTCCGAGGCCCACGCCGCAGTCGCGGAGGAAGTGGCGACGAGTGACGTCGAAACAGCGTTGCTGGAGCGGATTCATCGGAGCGAATTTAATCCGCAGCCCCGCAAAGGCGAAACTTTTTCAAGCCGCCGAAGCCTCAACCACGGCGAAAATCTGCGGTGCCCATGGACGCCGACCGCGCTCAGTATCGGAGCACCTTCGCCAGAAAATCCCGGCACTGCACCGACTGCGGCGCATCGAAAAGCTTCGCGGCGGATTCCTGCTCCACGATTTTTCCATCCGCGAGAAACGCCACGGTGTCGCCCACGCGCTGCGCAAAACCCATCTCGTGCGTGACGAGGATGAAGCTGCGGCCCTCGCCCTTCAGCTCTTCGATCAGCTCGAGCACCTCCGCCGTCATCTCGGGATCGAGCGCCGAAGTCGGCTCGTCGAAAAGCAGCAGCCGCGGCTGCGCGGCGATGGCGCGCGCGATTGCCACACGCTGCTTCTGCCCGCCGGAAAGTTCCGCCGGTTTCTTCATCGCGTGTGCATCGAGCGCAAAGCGGCGCAACGTGCTCATCGCCGTCTCGCGCGCCTGCTCCGGTGTGTGGCCGTGAACTTTTTCGAGAGCGAGCGTGATGTTCGCCAGCGCGGTGAGATGCGGGAAAAGATTGAACGCCTGGAACACGATCCCGAGCCGCCGCCGGTGCGCGCGCAGCTTTTCCTCCGATGAATAATCCACCGCCTCGCCATCGAAAGTTACGCCGCCCGCATCCGGCGCTTCGAGTCCCGCGATCGTGCGCAATAGTGTGCTCTTCCCACCGCCCGAGGGTCCGATGAAAACGACCGCACGCGCATCGCCGAAGTCAGCGGAAATCCCGTCGAGCACCGTCTTCCCCGCGAATGCCTTCCGCACGCCATCGAGTCGCAGCTTCATGGCGTCAACGTGGTGGAACGCGACCTCCGGGTGCGTTTCCAGTTGCAAGACTTGCGCGCCGTCCTCCCGCCGAAGAAGAACGGCCACGTGAACATGACCGGGATCGCCGCCACGTCCGGACGGAAACCGCCGCGCCGCCACGCCACCGCCGTGAACACCAGCAGCACACCGAAAAAGAAATGCGCCGCCCGCGCCGCGCTCCGCAGAAAATCACCGAGCGCCATCCGCCGCCGCAGCGAGCGGAGTGTGCGGAGGATTTCAGCGGCGGGCTTCATGTGCGCCGACGCTAGACGAACGCGCGGGCCATGCAACCGCACGCTGCCTCCCGCTTGCCCTGCGCGCCCCGTACGTGCGAATGATGTTCGCATGAGCATCCCCGTCACCGACCTCACCCAGCGTCCCCCACGCAGCGTCCGCGCCCGCCTCGGCGGCTACGCGCTGCTTCCCCGCATGCTCGACAAGTGCCGCGCCGAACTCGCCGGCACCGCGGGCTCCTTCCACTACGCCTGCCCAAACGACCAGCGCATCCTCACCTTCCTCGGCATTGACGCCGACGCGCTGCGCACCGAGGTCGCGAACGGCAAGGGCGACGGCGAACTCCTCGCGTGGATTCAGCTCAACCAACGCCACCGCCACACGCCCGAGGAAATCGAGGCCTGGAGCGACGCGATGGACAAACGCACACCCTCCGCGGACGACCGGGCGAAGTTCGAGCAATACCTCGCCGAGTGCGGCCCGAACCGGAAAGACATCACCCGCTGGCCCGACCTGCTCGACCTCGACGACTTCGTCTCCTACGGCGGGAAGGCGTGAGTGCGTCAGGTAAAAAAAGAGAGCGACAGTTAGGCGGTGGTGAGAAGTTCCAGTGCCTGTCTCCGCTGCGCGAGCGTTGGAACGGGATTGTTGCTGAGTTCAGGCAATTCTCCCCAAATCTCTCCGTCGAGTTCGCGTCCAGTTTCGGATTTTCGCACACCGCCCCATTGTTTGAAAAAGAATGGCACTCCGGCTTCGGCGCATTGGTCGCGAATGCTCCTGACCCATTCCGCCTTCATCGGACGCGCACCGGGACCGCTTTCACCACCGACGATGACCCAATTGATTCCATCAAGATTGACCGTTCCGAGATCCTCCAACAAAGGCTCCACTGAAAGGAAACGCACTGCGACCGGCGCGGCGCGAAGCAGTTCAATTCGTGGCAGACCGTGCTTTCGGTTTTCGACGCTCACACCCCACCAAATATGCGATTTGCTGGCAGCGGACCGCAGCTTTCCGCGGAGTAGCGATACCAGCCTCTTTGGACGCTTGGTGAGCACCTGATACGTGTGCCAATCCGCGAGCCGCATCACCCGGGCGACCTCTGCGATGTATTCGTCAGGAACATCATCGTGAAACAGATCGCTCATCGAATTTACAAAGACGCGCCGTGAACCCGGCAAGCGGAAAGGATCTCCGAGCTTTTCAGGTACGATACGCAGATCGAATCCATGCTCGAACGGGTGTCCCGGGACGCCACGGAAACGCTCCGCAAACGTTTCGGCGTAGCAGTGAGCACAGCCCGGACTGATTTTGGTGCAGCCGCGAACAGGATTCCACGTTGCATCGGTCCATTCAATTTTGGATTGGTCGCTCATGGTTTTGGGTTGGCGGCGGAAATTACATCAAAAGGTCCATTCACGCTGGCCTTTCTCGTTGATGCGAAGAATCTTCTCCCAGAAATCCCCTGCGCGCTCGTTGCGGCTGAAGAGCGCGAAACGATAGAAAGGGTTGGTCTCGGGCACTGAAACATGGCGGCTGCCGCGAAACCCTGCGGTCTCAATCTGGCCGCAAAAATCATCAATCGCCATACGGCCGAATTCGGAGGAATCGCGCGCCTGCCATTTCCTCCATTCGGAGTGCCCAAGAAATTGTGTGACGGCCAAATCATCACTGTCAGAACGCTGATAGAGCGGAGCGTTCCAAACGAGTCCCAAGCGGTATTGAATCGTCACAAGGAGGTCGATCCGCGGATTCTCCATCAATTTGTGCATGGCCTTCATGGGAATATCTGCAATTCCAGTCGGGTCAATAAATGCAACGACGAGAGTGGAGGAATCGAACTCAAGCCGCCCGGATTCTGCGACATCGATCCAATTTTCATTGATGAATTTCATCTGGGATCTTTTCGGGTGCCCCTCCAATCGCTTGTCCAATGCGGCAAAAAGCGTCTTGTCGCCTTCGATGAAATAATATGCGGAGAAATCGAAATCCAATGCGACAAACGGTGAGCCTGGAAACTCTTCCTTGCTCTTTTCCTCAATGCACAACCCTGGCCCGGACATGGCATCAAGATACACGAGCCGAAACTTGCTCTTCATGGATTTCGTCGTGATGCCGCAGTAATTGCGAAGGTAATGGTGCTTTCGTCGCGCCCACTGCCCGCTGATTCGGGCGGGCAATCCATCACTTCCAACCGTGTAAACCGGCTTTTCCGAGGGAGGCATATCACGAGCGCATAGCAGATGACTTTGCGAACGCGAAGTCTGAAACGGCACTGATTTTATGTTCCGTCCGTGGAATCTTGCTCAGAAAAGCTCCGCCAGCGGCAAACCATCCGTCAGCGGGACGGGGCGGCCGTCGGTGGATTCGTAGCTGATGCTGCGCACGTCGTAGCCGAGCGCGGCGTAGGCCTGCTCCATCGGCGGGACGAGGCGGTTTTTGAGCGTGTTGAAGTTGTCCTTGTGCGTGTCCCACGTGATGCTCGGGCCGTTCACGGTGGTGACGAAGCGCGTGCCGGCCTCGACGAGTCGGCGCGCGAGCAGGTGCGACTGGCCCCATGAATGCCGCCCGTAGCGTTCGCGCACCGAGTCGGGCTCGCGCGTGAGGTCGAACGCCTGCGCGGTTTTTTCCGACTGGAGGATGGAGACGGCCTTGTCGCTGAAGATGTCCATTTCCGCCGCCTGCTGCGAGACGATGCGGCGCGACTGCGGAGATTGCGAGTCGGCGAGATTTTTCAAAAGGCCGATGCGCTGCGTGAGGCGCTCGGGCGTTAGGCTCGCGTCGAGCGAGAGGTTGCGCACTTTGAAGCCGGTCGCGTTCGGGTCGTCGTCGAGCACGAAGGGATCGAACTGCGCGCCGAGGCAGCCGCCGTATTGGGCGCATCCCGACCCATGTCCCTCTTTCAACTCGACCCGCAGAGCATCGCTGCCCGCGTGCGCGCTGTGGACGTTCCCGCTCCGCTGCCGACATGCGCCGCGTCGGTCGCGCGCGGTGTCGCCGGCTTCACGCTGCTGAGCGTCGCGGGCTTTGCGCCGTAGCCGATCCTCGATCTCTGGCTCCGGCGCGGGACGGAGACGCAGCTCTACATTTCCTGCATCGCGATCTTCATCGCGCTGAGCGGGCCGCTGCTGCATCGGCTGATCATCGGCCCCGGATCGCTCGTGCGATTTTACAAGTTCTTCGCTCTGGCATTCATCGCGCATGCCTCGGTGTGGATTGCATTCTGGGTGTGGCTGCGCGGGTCCGAGGGCGAGATCGCAGGCGTGCTCGGCGATGGGCGCGGTGCTCGCGTTTGCATTCGATGCGCAGCGGTCGCTTTTGAAAATCATCGCCGCGCTTGCCGTGCCGAATGCGCTCGGCTACTTCGCGGGCGGCTGGTCCGAGGGCAAGCTGGCGAACGATCACCGTTTCGCCGCGATGATGCTGTGGGGCGTGTGCTACGGCATCGGCTTTGGCGCAGGACTCGGCCTCGCATTCCACATCTGCCAAGCCCGCGCCCGCGCCGCACTCGGCGGCAGGTGAGCGATCTTCCGTGGATCACGCGGGCCGATGACATTGAACAACTGGCACCAATCCTGCGTCTCACGCTTGCGCAGTTCAAATCGGCGGCAGCGGTAAAATCCGTTGAAACCCGGCAATAAACCGGGACGGGGTTGGAATCCCCGGCCGCCGGCATTTTTTCGTCGGTGCGGAATGGCGGAGGCGGGATTGTCAGCACGGAAGCCCGCGCGTAGCGTCCGCGCGCCATGCCCATCCCGCCATCGAGACCGAAGCGCCGCCGCTGGCTTCGCGCGATCGCGTGGAACCTCCTGCTCGCCGGCCTCGCGCTGATCGTGCTCGGGATGCTCGCGCTTTTTTTCATCACGCCGCTCGGCGTGTGGGCGGCGAACCGGATGCTGCCCGCGTGGAATGTCGCGGCGGATCGCATCACGCTCGATGCGAAGGGCGGCGTGACGGTGAGCGGCCTCAAGGTACGGCTCCGCGAGGATCGGAGCAGCGTGCTCGCGTTGCGCAGGGCTCGCGTCACATTTTCGTGGCGGGAACTTTTTCAACGCCATCTCACGGCTGTCGATCTGAACGGCCTGAGCATCACTGCGAAGGACGCCGCGATCGCGGAGGTGCAAAAAATGATGGCTGGCGGCGACCCGAACGATCCCGGCTGGCGGATCGATCGTATCGCAGTGCGCGACGGCGCTGTGAAGGCCGCGCTCGCGGGCCGTCCGTCCGCCGAGGGACGGTTCGACGCGGAGATCCCCGGCATGGCCGCGCCGGGTGCAGACGCGAAGCCCGGCTTCGTGCGGCTCCGCGGTTTGGCGCTCCGCTCGCCTGCGGGCCGCGCGATCGCAACAGTCCCGGATGCGACGCTCGCATTCACCGCGGCGGAACTTTCCGCCGGGCACCTGCGCAGCCTCGCGGTGAATGACGCGCAGATCGCGCTGACCGAGGAGGACCTCGCGTTGCTCGGCACGAATTCCCCATCCGCAGGGCCGGCGCATCCGTGGCGCGTGGACGACCTCGCGATCGAGCGGACGGGCATCCGTTTCGATTTTCCAAAAATGCCGCTCGTGGAAGGCAGCGTCACGCTTCACGCAGCCGACCTTCGCTCCGATCGCACCGGCCCGGATTCACCCGGCGAATTGCAAATCGCGAATCTCTCCGTGACCCCGCGCGACAGCCGCGCGGCACCCGCGACGCTGGCGGCGGCGACTGTGCGATTCACCGGCTCCGAGCTTCTCGCAGGGCGCATCCGCGAGGTGAGGCTGGATGCGCCGTCGCTGACCTTCAACGACGCGTGGCGTGAGGTCGTGTCAGCTCTTGGAAATGGCGGCACCTCGGCGGCTCCGGGATTCCCGCTGAATTTTGATCGCGTGATCGTGGATGGCGGCAAGTTGGATCTCCGTCTCGCCGGGATGCCGCCGATGCGCGGCGCGCTCACGGCGCGGTTTGAAAATGCCGGTGCCGCCAGCACGGCGCTGCAAAGCGTGGAATTCCACGACCTGCACTTCGGCATTCCCGATCCGCCGGACGGCACATTTCACGAATGGCTCTCGCTGCCGAAGCTGAAGATCACCTTCACGCTCGCCGACCTCATGCAGCATCACCGCATCCACAGCGTGGATCTCGACGGCGCAGCGTTCCGCTTCGATCGCGAGTGTCGCGCGATGTTTGCCAAGCCGCCTGCTGCCGCCGACGCGTCTGCACCGTCGGCGCTCGCCGCGCCGTTCATCGCCGACGAGGTGAACCTCCGCAATGCGCGCGTCTCGCTCGACGATCTTGGCCTCGGCGTTCCGCCGTTGGATTTTTCGCTGAACCTCGATCTCGCGAATGTTCCCTTGAATGATCCGCTGAGCGCCGAGACGGCGGAACTGCAGACGCTGGAGCTGTCGAACATCAACTTTGTCTCGCCGCTCGATCCGTTTGTCCCGGTGCTCGTGCTGCCCAGCATTTTCATCCGCTGGACGCCCGGCGGCCTTCGCGCGCGGCAGCTCGAAGAGATCGTGATCGTCGGCCCGGCGATCCACGTCGGCCCCGACCTTTTCTGGTACATGGATCTCGTGGAAAAACGCCGCGCCGAGATGGAAGCCGCCGCGCCCGCGACGCCCGCGCCGGCATGGCGCGTGAAGCGTTTCTCCGCCACTTCCGGCAAGCTCGTTCTCGCGCTCGACGGCCAGGCGCGGCTCACACTGCCGATGCCGTTCGAGTCGCACGCGGAGAACCTCGACTTCCAGCGCCTGAGCGACGCGCGCCTGAAGCTCGCACTCGATGTGCCCGAGCAGGACTACGACCACGCCGCACTCGACATCCACCTGCGCGGGCTCTCGGGCAAAATTGACTTCCAGCTCCCGCCCGGAACGCGCTCGGAGAACCTCGTGCAGACGCTGAAAGTGCGCGAGGTGCGCTGGAAAAATTTCCGCGGGCGCGACTGGTGGCTCGGCCTCACCTTCGACAAGGCCGGCATCCACGGCGACGGCGGCGGCAAAATGTGCTCCGGCGAAATCCGCGCGGGCTTCACCTATTTCGTCGAATCGCACGAGCCGTGGACCGGATGGGTCTCCGGCACGCGCGTGGATTTGCGCGAGATCACCGAAAAGCTCACGCCCGGCAAGGCCTCCATGACCGGCCGCGCCGATGCGACCCTCGAGGTGAACGGACACGGCGCATCGCTCATGCGCCTCGTCGGGGATCTCCGCGCGCCCGGCGGCGGCACGCTGCGCATCACCAAGCTCGACGAACTCATCGCAGCGATCCCGCGCGACTGGCCGAATGCGAAGCGCGACGGCCTGCGCATTGGCCTCGAGAGCCTCCGCGATTTTCCGTACACCTCCGGCACCGCATCATTCTGGATCACCGAACCGGTCGGGCAGTTGCATGTGAAACTTGACGGGCAGCCGGGCAGACGCGAACTGGAGGTGAACTTCAACCCGCCCGGAGATTTGAACCGGCTCTTCCTCTTCACCCCGTTCAAACCATGAGCAAACGCCACCTCCTTCCGCTCCTCCTCGGCACGCTCGGCATCGTCGGCGGATGCAAGCCGTTCGACGTGAAGCTCGGCACCGACAAGCCGCTCAAGGTGGACATCAAAATGAAACTGGACGTGTACCAGCACGACCCCAAGGACGCCGCGAAGAAGACGGACGCGCACGTGAGCGAAGACCCCGAGAGCGCGCGCCGTTCGCGGCTCGGCGAAATCCAGGCGCTGAAAAATTCCCGGCTCGTCGGCGAAAACCGCTCCGGCCTGCTCGCGATCCGCAACCAGCCCGTGGGCGAATACGGCGACTACGTGAAGAAGACCGTCGCGGCGGAAAATGCCGACCGTGGGAAGCTCATGGAAAAGCTCGCGAAGGAACGCGGCGTGCCGCTCGCCGAAATCGAGAAAAGCCAGGCTGCGCTCTTCCGGCAGTCGTCGTTCACCGGCGAATGGTACGAGGAGGTGGAGAGCAGCGGCGGATTTTTGTGGAAGCAGAAAAATTAGGGCAGCAGAGAAAGGTGTGGCCGTTCATGCCGCGCATCTGTGGAGGCTTGGCGGAGGCCTGCGGCGCAAACGTCCAACGTCCAACGCCCAGGGAAAGAACTTCGACCTTGGACGTTGGGCGTTGGACGTTGGGCGTTGAGCGTTGCATCGGCGAGGCACAATCCGGCCAGCCCACAGGCATGGGAAAACCACCCCCGCATCCTCCCGGCAGAAAATTCCTGTTCCCTTTCCGCCCCCGTTCGCTTTCTTACCCGCCCTGCCTATGGCCAACACCATCACCAGTCCCGTCTTCGTCGTTCGCGACAACATTGACACGGACCAGATCATCCCCGCGCAATACCTCACGCTCGTGCCCACGAAGCCCGACGAATACGAGAAGCTCGGCAGCTACGCGCTCATCGGCCTGTCCGACCAGGATTACCCGGTGAAATTCTTCCCCGCGGGCGCGACCCAGACGCCGTATAAAATCGTCATCGGCGGGAGAAACTTCGGCTGCGGCAGCTCGCGCGAACACGCCCCGATCGCCCTCGGCGCAGCCGGCTGCCAGGCCGTGATCGCCGAATCCTTCGCGCGCATCTTTTTCCGCAACTGCGTCGCCACCGGCGAGCTCTACCCGTACGACGCCGCCGAACGCCTGTGCGAAACAATTAACACCGGCGACATCGCCACGCTGGATCTCGACGCCGACACGCTCACCGTGAACGGCACGACCTACCCGCTCAAGCCCCTCGGCGAAGTGCGTCCGGTCATCGATGCCGGCGGAGTCTTCGACTACGCGCGCAAGACGGGAATGCTCCCCGCGCAGCAGTGAGGCCGGAGTAGGGCAGGCGTCTCCGCCTGTCGGAGTGCGGCGGGCGTCCCGCCTGCCGACGCAAGCTGCGCGACGGTGAACGCGTCATCCACGCGGACGGTAAACGCGCAATCCACGCGGACGATAAACGCGCAATCCACGCGAAATCGGCCTTGAATCTGTGACGCAATGCCGCCAGATTCCTCACGCAATGCGGGTATAGCTTAGTGGTAAAGTTCCAGTCTTCCAAACTGGCCAGGAGGGTTCGATTCCCTCTACCCGCTCTCCCCCTGTATTCATCAGGGTTCCAGGGCGATTGGGGTGGTTGAAAACGGCGAAGTGAGAACAAAAGTGAGAACACGTCCATCAAAATTCACCGATGTTCTGGCATGTCATTGATGTGGATTTCGAGCACCGCGAGAAAAATATTCACGAGAGTTTTTCGAGTTCATCCGGCTCCAGGAAAAAATTTCCGGTGCCCGCTGCTCGCCTCCGCTCCGCGCAAAAATCGAAATCTCGACGCACGAATGCGCACGAATGGGAACGAATGAGTGAGCACCGGAATCCATCGGGATCCACACGCCCTGGATTTGACCGATTTCCAGCCGTGTCCTCACCGCGCCCGCCGGATCAGAAATGCGCTGGCGGTCAAAATTGAGCGTCCGGTTTTTCGAGATCTTGCGCCCTGAGGATTGCACGGACGACCTCACGCATGATGATTGGCCCGCCATGCAGC
>Ga0194043_1000531_pt1 | contig 21200 bp, 15 predicted proteins | sample JunL4415m_MetaG_FD_161274 | JGI IMG/M metagenome (GOLD analysis project Ga0194043, IMG submission 161274) | Anoxic zone freshwater microbial communities from boreal shield lake in IISD Experimental Lakes Area, Ontario, Canada - Jun2016-L442-15m | ecosystem: Environmental > Aquatic > Freshwater >...
CGTCCGCAATTCAGGACGAACTATGGCAAAGGAAGCCCCCGTCCGCACCCGAGTGGCGGCGGCTGGCTCAGAAGTCGAGGCGGGCGGCGGGGTCGGAGTCATGGCCCACTCGGGTACGGGTCGTTCAGGTCCCCCCGGACACGAGGTCGACCTTCACCGATTGCCCGCCCTCGACCGTCGTCGCAGCGCTGCCGTTCCACCCGGCGATGCCCCTCAGTGTCGAACCGATTTACAGTGGCGTCTGTGTGGTCGACAGGCACGAGGCCCGGTCTCCATCACTGAAGCCCCGTCAAGCCAATTACAAGGGAGAGCCCGTGTTTGCGTTGCGTCGCCTTAACCCTCGGACGATGGCCGTATCCGTGACGTGCCTTGCGATCGCGATCACGCTCGCAACCGCTACTCCTTCCCACGCCGACACTGACCTCCCGAAGCTCGGACCCAACGCGAATTCGATCATCGGCGACCACGCTTACCTTCAGACGGCCGGCGCCCCCGACTACTGGCAGTACTCCCCCTTCGACAAGCCGCAGTTCACCTCCAGCGCCTGCAGCATCGCCAGCGTGACCATGGCGCTCAATGGCCTGCGCGGCCTGCCGCCTCTGGCGAGCCAGAAGGTCCTTACTCAGCAACGGGTTCTCAAAGGTGTCGGCATCCCGCGCTGGGCACGGGAGAGCGCCGAGGGCGGCGACGGCGTCACGTTTGCCGAGCTGCGTTCCTATACCCGCAAGTCCTTGGATCACTACGGCATGCACGCCGCGACCATGGACGTGTTCAAGCCGACCTCCGTCGACGACTCGTCCCTGGCACGCATCCGTTCGATGCTGACCACGAACGAGCAGTCGGCGAGCACCGTGGCCCTGATCTACTTCAACCAGGGCGTCCTCACCGGCGACTGGAACGGTCCGCATATCTCCGTCATCGGGGCATTTGACGCCGCCACCGATCGCGTGCTGGTGCTCGATGTCGATCAGGAGTGGTACATCCCCTACTGGTCACCGGTAGAAGCGCTCGCGCAGGCGTTCATCAAGCCAGCTCCGAAGGACCAGGGTGTCCTCGCAGGCCAAACCGGTGGCATAGTCCTGATCTCCCGCTGACTCCGCCGCCGCCGCGTCGACGACCCTCGCTCGCCATGCGGCGATCCCCGATGCACGAGTGGTCACGTGATGGGTGTGCACCTACTTCGTCTGATTCGGGCACGCCCGACGATCTCACTTCGCGTGGGTGACGCTGGCATACTGGCGCTGCCTGCCGTGGAGGCGGACGGACAGGCGCAGCCGGCTGCGCGATCCCGCACCGCGAACCCGGCCTCACCTCACCAGGGGAGTCAACGAGATGGCGAAGAAGCACAAGGCCAAGAAGAAGAACGCCGCGGACGTCGCCGCTCCCCCGACGCAGGTCGACGCCGAGGCAGCCCCCAAGTCGAAGTTGACCAACAAGGAATACGAGCGGCAGATGCGGGTCCTGCAGGGCGAGCTGGTAGCGATGCAGGAGTGGGTCAAGGCGACCGGCGCGAAGATCTGCGTCGTGTTCGAAGGCCTCGACTCAGCGGGCAAGGGCGGCACGATCCGGCGGATCACCGAGCGGACGAGCCCTCGGGTGTTCAAGCACATCGCGCTTCCCACGCCCACCGAGCGCGAGAAGTCGCAGATGTACATCCAGCGCTACATGGCCCACTTCCCCGCCGCCGGGGAGGTCGCCATCTTCGACCGCAGCTGGTACAACCGGGCCGGTGTCGAGCCCGTGATGGGCTACTGCACCGCGGAGCAGAGCGAGAGGTTCCTCGAGCAGGTCCCGTCGGTGGAGAAGGCGATGGTCGACAACGGGATCATCGTGATCAAGTACTGGCTCAATGTCAGCGTGGCGGAGCAGACCCGCCGGCTGGGGAACCGCATCGAGGACCCGCGCAAGATCTGGAAGCTGTCCCCAACGGACTTGAAGTCCTACAGCCGGCACTTTGAATACTGCAAGGCGCGGGACGTCATGCTGGCATCCACCGACACCGCGTGGGCGCCGTGGTGGGTGGTGGACAACGACGACAAGAAGCGCGGACGTCTCAACATCATCTCGCACCTGCTCAGCCAGGTTCCCTACACACCGCTCCCACCCCAGGAGACGAAGATGCCCCGGCCGCCGAGTCCGCGTGGATACGTGGAGCCGGACGCGCCTGTGCGTCGCGTCCCGACCCCGTTCTAGGCACGAAGAGGAAGAGGAACGGCGATGACCGAGAAGTGGTACGCGCTCTCGCCCGAGGAGGTCGCCGACACGCTGGCCGTGGATCCTACGAGCGGGCTGTCGGCGGCGAAGGCCGCCGAATTGCTGAAGGCGAACGGACCCAACGCTCTGCCGGCGGAGAAGTCCCCACCGGCATGGCATCAGTTCCTCGCCCAGTACAAGTCCTACATGCAGATCATCCTCGTCGCTGCGGCAATCGCATCGATCCTCATCGGCCAAATCACGACCGGCGTGGCGGTGCTGGCGATCACGGCGCTGAACGCGCTGGGTGGAATGCGGCAGCAGGGCAAGGCCGAGAGCGCCATGAACGCGCTGCAGTCCATGCTCAAGACCACGGCCCGGGTGCGTCGCGACGGCACCGAGGTGCAGGTCGATGCCGACCAGGTGGTCATCGGTGACGTCGTCCTGCTGGCGGCCGGTGATGACGTGTGCGCGGACGGACGCATCATCCAGGCGTCGTCCCTGCAAATCGACGAGTCGGCGCTGACGGGCGAGAGCGTTCCCGCCTCGAAGAGCGCAGAGATCATCACTGATGAGAACCCGGTCTTGGGAGACCAGGTGAACATGGCGTTCATGAACACCCCGGTCACGCACGGCAACGGCATCCTGATCATCACCGGGACCGGTGCCGACACCGCCGTCGGCAACATCTCGGGCATGCTGAAGTCGGCCCCCGCGCTGAAGACGCCCATGACCAAGCAACTGGACACGTTGACGCTGTGGATCGCCGCGGCAGCCGGCTTGACCATCGCGATCATGTTCGCCTTGGGAATCTCCCGCGGAGAGTCCACCCAGGTCATCTTCACGACCGCCATCGCGCTGGCGCTGGCCGCCGTCCCGATGGCCATGCCAACCGTCCTGCAGGTGATCCTGTCCGGCGGATCCCGGGACCTGGCTGCGCACGGCGCCGTCGTCAAGAGCCTTGACGCGGTGGAAACCCTCGGTTCGACATCCGCCATCAACTCGGACAAGACCGGAACGCTGACGATGAACCAGGTCACCGTCGTCGAGGTCATCGACCCCACGGATCACTTCACGGTGAGCGGGATGGGCTACGGCCTCGAGGGCGAGGTCCATCACGCGGCCGGCAACACCAACACCATCGAGGCGGCGATCCTGCCGTTCCTGATCACCAACGATGCCAAGCTCGTCGATGGGAAGGTCGTCGGCGACCCCACCGAGGGCGCGCTCCTGGTCCTGGGCCATAAGGCGAACCTCGACATCGAGGGCACCCAGGCGGCCTATCCGCGGCGCGCCACCTTGCCGTTCGATCCCACCTACAAGCTCATGGCCGCCTTCTGCGACGCCGTAGACGATCAGGGCAACGCCGTCGTCCGCATCTTCGTGAAGGGTGCCGCCCCGGCAGTGATTGGCCGGGCCACGTCCGCCCTGGCGAAGGGCCAGAGCGTCCCGTGGACCGCCGAGGCCGGTACTCGCACCGATGGCGAGATGGCTCGCCTCGGCGGCAAGGGACTGAGGATCATGGCCGCGGCTGTGAAGGATATGGACCCCAAAGACTTCACCCCTGACGGCGACCTGCTGTCGATGGTTCAGGGCCTGCAGATGACTGCCATCGTCGGGATGATGGATCCGCCACGGGCGGAGTCCCTCGACGCGGTTCGCGCGGCGCAGGATGCGAACATCCGGGTCCGGATGGTCACCGGAGACGACGTGATCACCGGAGCAGCGATCGCCCAGCAGCTGGGCATCCCCGGTGAGGCGATCCTGGGGACAGAGCTAGCGGCGATGTCCGACAAGGAGCGTCTGGACCGGATCGACAAGATCGGCGTCGTTGGCCGCGTCGCCCCCGAGCACAAGGTACTGATGGTCGAGACGCTGCGCACGGAGGGAGACGTCGTGGCCATGACGGGCGACGGCGTCAACGATGCGCCGGCCATCAAGGCCGCTGATATCGGTATCGCCATGGGCACTGGCACCCAGGTCGCCAAGAACGCCGGTAAGATGATCCTCACCGACGACAACTTCGCCACCATCGTGCGGGCGGTGTCGGTGGGCCGCAAGGTGTACGACAACATGTTGAAGTACATCCGCTTCATGCTCGTCGCGCTTGTCACCTATGTCGTGACGTTCCTGATGGCGAGCCTGTTCAACATCGCGGGGGGCCAGCCGTTCACGGCAGTGCAGATCCTGTGGATCAACTTCCTCATCACCGCACCGGTCGGCATCGCCTTGGGCTTGGATCAGGCGACGCCCGGACTCATGAAGCGCAAGCCCCGGCCCCGGTCCTCCAAGATCATGTCCCCCGCGGTCATGGTCACGGTGGGCCTTGCCGGAGTGTTCATGTCCGTGGCAATCAACTTGCTGATCATCCTCGGTGAGAATCGGTACGACAGTGTCGTGATCGGCAGCACCATGGGACTCGTGGCGTTCTCGCTCATGCTCGTGGTTGCCGCGTTCGAATCACGCGACGAGAAGGCGTCCGTCCTCACCACGAAGACCTTCGACAACAAGACCGTCAACCTCACCGCGATCGTCGAGGTCGTGCTGGCCATCCTGATCGCCGAGGGTACGTTCCTGCCCCCGCTGCTCGGAACGACCCAATTGACGGGCAACCAATGGCTGATCGGCGCCATGCCGGCCGTGGTCCTGCTCATCGGATGGGAGATCGGCAAGCTCATCGCGCGCCGCCGTGCTCCAGCCGTCAGGGTATGAGACCGAGTTCCCTCGCCCGTCGCACGACCGTACGTCGGTTGATGGCAGTGGAACGCCCCTCCGCCTAGCCCGCCGGTCCGCGCCGGCGGGTGCCATTGCCCGACCCCGGCGGCGGACAGGTCGGACAGGTCGGACAGCGACCCCCTGCAGGTGTCCCGGGTGTAGCTGCATGAGGTTTTCGGGCCCGAGCGTCGTCCAGGCGTACCGGTCGCGCGGGAACCCCGCGTTGAGCACCTGTCGGGTCAGGAGATCGACGGTGCGGCTGACCGGTCAGCGGATGGCGGTTGCGCCTACGCCTGCTCGGCCGCCGGTCGGGTGACCACCAGGAGGCGGTAGTCGATCAGGCCCCCGGTCAGGCAGCGCTGCAGCGCGTCGCCGCCGGTCAGCATCCGCCAGTACTCGCTCCGCGGTCGCAGCGGTCCCCGGGCCAGGGCGACGCCCACGGAGATCGCGCGGTCGCGTGGACGGCGCAGTTCGAGGTACGGCGTGAGGTCGGTGTCGGACTCCAGGACGAGGCCTGCGTCGGCGGCGTGCCGGACGACGTCCTCGAGGGTGACGAGCGACCCGACCCGCCACCCCTCGCGGAAGTCGTCCAGCCGGCGCCGAGCGTCTGCGGTCGGCAGCGCTCCTGCGGCGGTCAGGAGGTCGTCGCAGACGGCGAGCCGTCCGCCGGGCTTCAGCAGCCGGGCTGCGGAGCGGAAGTAGGCGGCCGGGTCGGGGCCGTGGACGAACGCCTCGATGGAGAAGACGAGGTCGGCCGTGCCCTCGAGGTCGGCGGGCGGGGAGAGGAAGTCGCCCTCGCGGCATCGGACCCGATCGGCCAGGCCCGCGGACGCGACGAGCTGCTCGGCATGCGTCGCCTGCGCGGGGCTGATCGTGACGCCCTCGGCACGCAGGTCGGGGCGGCGCTGGGCGAGGTGGAGGAGGCTGCCGCCGACGCCGCACCCCAGGTCGACCGCGAGCGGGTTCGGGCGATCGGGCAGGAGGGCGAGGAGACGGTCCTCGACGTGGTGGAAGGCCTGCTCGCGGGACGTGACGCCCTGGCCCCAGACCGCGCGGTGGATCGACACGCCGCCCTGCCCGAGCCGCACGAAGCGCGCGGTGTTGCGGTCGTAGGACTCGCGCACCTGCTCGACCTGTCCGGCGGCGTCATCGGGCACGTCTCAGCGTAGCCTCGAGCGGCCATGCGAGCGGGTGACGGGATCCGTCGTTCGTCTGTCGACGAACTCCTCCCGATTCCCGGCGAGTTTCCCGATCGCGCAGAAGGGGTCCCCTAGAACCTTGGGGGACCCCTTCAACGCGAGCGGGTGACGGGAATCGAACCCGCACTGTCAGCTTGGGAAGCCGTTCGGGCTAGGCCAATAGTCGTTGCGAATAAACGAAAACATGGACTTGAGCGTGTCACTGTGTCACTCTTGTGTCACTTCCCGCTGAGCCGGGAGGTGTCGTGGGGGCGCTACCGGGCAGACCCGGAGAGTGGGGATCGTGGGCAGGCGGAGTGGCTTTGGGGCCTTGCAGAAGTTGCCGAGCGGCAAGTGGCGGGCGAGATATCAGTACGAGGGTCGATGGGTGAACGCGGGCACCACGTTCGCTACGAAGACGGACGCTCGTCTGTGGCTGGACTCGCAGCGCACGGACCTGTTTCGCGAGGTCATGAAGGCACCCAAGCGCGTGACGCTCTCCGTCGACGAGTACGGACAGCGGTGGATCCGGCATCGACGCGGCCTGAAGCCTTCAACACGGGAGCAGTACGAGATCGACTGGCGCCTGCACATCGCCCCATACCTCGGACGCATCCGCCTGGACCGGTTGACGCCCGACCAGGTCCGGAGTTGGAACGCCGAGCTCTGCGAACATCTGCGGGAGCAGTTGGCCGAACAGCGACGGCAGCAAGTCGCGCGCGAGGCGCAGCGGGAAGCGCGGGCGCGGAAGTCGGGCCGTGCCTACGTGCCACGACTTCCCAGCGCGGCGAGCAAGCGCGATGGGTCGGCCACCGCTGCGCGGGCCTATCGCCTCCTGCGCAGCGTGATGTCGACCGCGGTCGAGGACGAGCTCATCTCCGGTAACCCGTGTCGAGTCAAGGGCGCCGGCCTCGCCCGTGCGGCGGAGCGGCCGACGCTCTCCGTCACCGAGGTCAACGCCCTCGCCGCTGAAGTGCCGCCGCATTACGCGGCATTGGTTCAGCTGCTGACTTGGACCGGCCTTCGCATTGGTGAGGCGGCAGCACTGCAGCGCCGCGACATCGATCTGGATGGGGTCGCACCGTCCGTGACCGTCCGCGAGCGGGAATACCGGGTCGACGGCGTGTACGAGCTCGATACCCCCAAGTCGCGTGCAGGACGACGTACCGTTGCCCTACCCCCACATCTCGTGCCGATCCTGCAGGCGCACCTCGAGGCGCACGCAGCCCCCGCTGCAACGGCCCGGGTCTTCACCACGGAATCGGGCGGCACCGTGCTGTCAACGTACTCACAGGTGTTCGCGAGGGCGCTGGGCCGCATCGGACGAACAGATGTGCGCCCACACGATCTCCGCCACACGGGTATGACGCTTGCCGCACAGTCTGGTGCCTCGCTGGCCGAGCTCAAGCAGCGGATGGGGCAGTCCACGACGGCAGCCGCCGAGGTCTACTTGCACACCACGCTCGATCACGGCCGCCAGGTGGCCAACCGAATGAGCGAACTGGCCTCGTCAGACGACAACGTCAGGCCGCTTCGGAGGAAGGGGTGAGCGTGGGGCCAGCGGTGCGAGGGTCCCATGCTTCTCGGTCTGAGCCCGGTACAGACTGCCGATTCTCACAGGTACAAATTGCGGAATCAAATGGGTACAATCTGCGGTAGATGAGAGGAGGTGAGTGGTGCCGTACCTCCCTCGTGTTGTCGACCGCGAGCTCGCTGCCTCCCTGGCTTCGGCTGGTGCGGTCGTGCTGGAGGGTCCTCGAGCATGCGGCAAGACCTCGACGGCCCAGGAGCAGGCAGCCTCCCAGGTGAGGCTGGACGTGGACCAGGCCGAGCGGCTGGGTGCGGAGACAGCCCCCGATCTCGTTCTGGATCGTCCGGCGCCGCTGCTCATCGACGAGTGGCAGCTCGTCCCCAGCCTGTGGGATCACGTTCGAAGGGCCGTCGATGATCGTGGGCGTCCCGGGCAGTTCATCCTCACAGGATCCGCTATGCCGAACGACGACGCGCGACGCCATTCGGGGGCGGGTCGGTTCGCCGTCATCCAGATGCGTCCGATGTGCCTGGCCGAGTCCGGCAGCAGCGACGCCAGCGTCTCCCTCGACAGGCTGCTGGCAGGGCAGAGCCAGCAGGCCTCCGATCCCGGGCTGACGCTCACCGACGTCGCCAACGTGCTCGCGGCCGGTGGGTGGCCCGGCTGGCTGAATCGGCCGCTCGAGGCGACAGCCCGGAGTTTGCGGGACTACCTGCGACAGATCAGCCACGTCGACGTGCCTCTCGTGTCCGGCAGGCGGCGCAACCCGCAGAAGGTCGAAGCGACCCTGCGCGCGATCGCGCGCAACACCGGAACCGAGGCAGCGCTCACGACCCTGGCCGCCGACACCCGTCAGTTCGGTGCCAGCGTCGACCGGGACACCGCCCGTGACTACATCGCCGCGCTGGAGCGACTGTGGGTGATCGAACCGCAGCCGGCGTGGGCCCCTGCCATGCGGTCGCGGGCACAGCTGCGGAACTCGCCCAAGTGGCACCTCACCGACCCATCGCTGGCGGTCGCGGCCCTGCACGGCTCGCCGGTCAAACTCCTGCGCGACCTCGAGACTCTCGGCGTGCTCTTCGAGTCCCTTGTCGTGCGTGACCTTCGAGTCCTCTCCCAGCCGCTGGGCGGTGTCGTCCATCACTACCGCGACAACAAGGGACTAGAGGTCGACGCCATCGTCGAATGCCCAGACGGGCGGTGGGGTGCCTTCGAGGTGAAACTCGGCTCCGCGCGCATCGACGAGGCAGTTGAGCACCTGTTGACGTTCGTCGGGAAGGTCGACACCAGCACCATCGGGGACCCGGGTGTCCTCGCCGTCGTCACGAGCAGCGGTCCCGCATACCGACGTAAGGACGGAGTCCATGTGCTCCCGATAGGTGCCCTGGGTCCGTAGGCGCGCCAGCGTGGCTGTCATCGGACGTACCGATCGATGGCGGGCACCGTCCAGTCGTCGAGGCAGCACGCGATATCGGTATCGCGGATGCGGACGAGGCGACCGACCTTGACGAACGGCAGCCGTCGGTCGGCCGTGAGTCGTCGGATCATGCGAGGCGTGACACCGAGCCGCTCGGCGGCCTCATCAATCGTGAGCAGCTGCGCTGCCCTGCTCCTCGGCTCAGACATCACGCGCCTCCCTGAGTCGCCGGTGGACGGTCGCGACGCTGACACCCCCGAGCGTGGCTGCGGTGCGCACGCTCATGCCGGGAACGTCGAGCAGGTGCACCCATGCCCGCCCCTCGAGGGCGGCTGCTCGTAAGACAGCACCTTGGTACTCCGCACGGGCCATGTCGAGGCGCTCGAGGGCGAGCCCTTCCTGCCTCTGACGCTTCTGCTGTGCGCGCTGCAATTGGCGCAGCGCATCCTTCGCTTGAGTGAGGAACTCCGTCGCCATGGTTGCCTCCTTGGCTTGGCGGGGCCGAATGGCCTCCTGTCCTATCAAGCGCGTGGCCCCCTCGGTGTCTCGCAGTTCGAGGTCACGGGCCTCGTCGCGCACCGCCGTCGCTGTCGCGGGCTCAACCGTCGACGCCGTATCGGCGACAACGTCGGGAAGCGCGAGCTGCCCGTCTGGGTGATGCAGGTCGTTCATCGTCCACTCCGCGTCTGGGGACCACATGTCCCCTCACTCGGTAGACCGCGTGACCCCCTCGGTGCCTCGCAACTTCTGCGGCCCGCCGAATGCGAGGCACCGAGACCCCAATGCGGTTTGTAGGGGTAGGGACACAGAACGACCGGATGAAGCCCAACCACAACAGACCAAGGACACCTATGAACATCACGACAAATCCAAGAACACGAATCACAGACCAAAGAACGACAAGAATCACAATCCAAGGCACAGCCAAGAACACGAACTCATACACCAAGGACAACGACAACCAGCCAAGAATCAGAACCCGGGCTGGCATCCCGATGCCCTCCGGTCACGGTGCTCGTCGGGGAGTGGCCGGTCATGGCGCGTAACGGGCACCTGACGAAGCTCGCCCACGGGACGGATCTGCCGGCGCAGGTCGGCTACCGCCTTGCCGGAATCGATCCCGGCCGAAGCCTGTCGAGGCAGGCGCAGGAGGCTCAGGTCGACTACCGACTCGGCGACGGCAGCGTTGACTCCCGGCAGGTCTGGTTCCTCGGATCCGGGAGCACGGCAGCGCACTTGGGCTACCGGCCGGGAGAACGGCTGACCGCCCCCGATGGCGCAATCGTGCGGGACGCCATGTTCGGAATCGACCGGACCACCGGGGTCCGCGCCCGCATCACTCAGGAGCGCAATCGCCACGCGCGGATCGCTGCGGCGCCGTTCCTGACCGTGCTCACTGAGGCGTGCGATGGCACCGGCATCGATCCCGAGAGCCTGTGGAGTGGGCGCAATCTCGTCGCCCAGTTGCGGGCGGTCACCAAGGCCGCGGCAAGGCCCAATGGCACCGTGGCCTTCCGCTCGGTCGCTTCGCTACTCAGGTCGATCGAGTTCGCATGGGAGGCCCATGCGATCGCAACCGCAAAGGGCCAGACGGTGGACTCTCCTCGAATTCGAATCGATCGCGACGAGCTTCTGCGGCGACTGGGGGCCCATCACCGGGCCATGCATGAGGCAGGTAGCGCCCACTTCCTCGACGACCGGGAGTTGGACCTCGGCCTCGATGATCACGCCCTTGGTTCACTCATCTGGCAGCAGACCCAAGCGGATGCCGCGCTCATGATCGCAACCGGCAACGCCGGATACGAGCTGACCGCGACGTGCCCGAAATCCTTCAGCGTCGCTGCCTTCCTGGACGACCCTGAGCACCACGAGCAGTGGTTGGCAACGGTCCGCGATGCCGTGACGGATGCCACCGACGAGCTCATGCGCCGGGTCGCCCACGGGCGCACCGGGCACGAGGGCGATGGCGAGCAGGCGACCCCCATCCGAGGCGACGGCTATGCCGCGACCGTCAGCATCGAGTCCTACAGCCGTGAGCTGGACCCGCACCTGCACGCCCACGTGATGATCCCGAACCGCGTCGTCTGCGTCGACGGGGTCGAGCGCACCATGGCGACCGGCGGCAGCGATCTGGTCAACCACGCCTGGCTGTTCCAGGCCGAGTTCGAGCGTCGGCTCCAGTCGCTGTCGGTTGAGCGGGGTCTGGTTTCTGGCTGGGAGTTCGACGTCAGCAACTGGCAGTGGGAGGTGGCCGGCGCGGAGCCGGAGATCATGGCCTTCTACTCGCAGGCCCGGGCCCTCGTGAGCGCCGCGACCCTGGAGGACATGGAGGCCGACGGACTCGCCGTCAGCAACGATCGGCTCCGACTCCTCGATTCGCGAGCCAAGCGTCGTGTGACCCAGTCCAAGAGCGAGCAGACCCTCACCTGGGACGAGGTGCGGCACCGGATGCTCACCCGGGCTTACGCCGAGCACGTCGACGTCCGCACTGCGTTCGACCGCCCCGACACCCGCGCGGACTGGCAGCGGCCGGAGACCTGGAGTTCCAACGACTGGGCAGCCACTGTGGACGAGATCGTCTGCCAGAACAAGGGCGCCGAGATCAGCGCCCGGATCGAGGCCGCAGTCCGCTCCCTTGCCCCGCACGACTGGGACGACGACGCGATCGCCGATACCGTCAGGACTGTCATCCGGAGGGCGTTCACCACCGGCGACGTCCGCGCACGGGGTCGCGTCGGGACGCTCACGCACGCGTCCAACCGCGTCCTCCTGGCCGAGCGACGGGCCACCAACGCCTTCACCGCCGGTTTCGACGCGAACACCCACCGACTCACTTCTGAACACGCGGAGGTAGCACTCGCCCGATGGAAAGTCGAGTCCGGTTGGGCCGACGACGGGCGCGACTTCACCCCGGGCCAGCGAGCACTGTTCGACCAAATGACCTGCGGCACCGATCGTGTCTCGGTCGTCGTCGGCGCCGCGGGGTCCGGCAAGACGACGGCTGTCGACGCGGCCAGGCACGCACTCGCGATCAACGGGCAGCGGGTCTATGGAGTCACCGTTGCAGCCATCGCGGCTCAGGCGCTGCGTAACACTGCCCGGGTGGAGGCTGGCACGGTGTCCTGGCTGGTCCAGCGCATCAACATCGAACGGGACGCCGATCACCCCATCCGGAAGCAGGTCGAGGAGCTCGAGCGGTCCCGGCGCCGCCCCAATCTCGTTCGTGCCGAGCACATGCGGCGTCGCTTCTCGATCCCCGAGATGGACCACCTCGTCATCGACGAGGCCTCCATGATCCCGGCCACCGACCTCGCCAAGGTCCTCGACTGGGCGGCCATGCGCAACGTCACAGTCACTCTGATCGGCGACCACAAGCAGCTCCAGCCGGTGGGACCGTCCGGAATGTTCGCCCAGTTCCGTGCTGCTCGCCCAGGGGCGGAACTCGCTGAGAACCTCCGTCAGCGCACAGACATCGGACGTGAATGTGCGGCCTTCCTGCGCGACGGTGACGCCGAGACAGCGCTTACCCTGCTGGCGGATGCCGGACAGCTGGTGGTCGTGAGCAGTCAGACCGAGGCCGAGCAAGCTCTCGTTCACGCGTGGGCTGACCGCGCCGCGCGTGCCCACACGCCGGCGGAGCGCGTCACGTCCGTTGCCATCGAGTCCGACCGCAATGACCAGGTCGACCTCCTGAACCACCACGCTCGTGCCGAGGCACGCCTGCAGGGGTGGATCACCGGCCCGGACGCGACCTTCACGCACCGGGGCCGCTCCGTGACCTTCGCCGTGGGCGACCAGATTCTTGTCACGAAGAATATCAACCGGCGGAACTCCCCGGCACTGGCGAACGGCACCCGCGGCGTGATCGCCGCGGTCCACTCCGACCGCCTCGAACTCGTCCACTGGGCAAACGGCGTGCCCGTGCACGAGTCCCTCACTGCCAGGCAGGCCGTCACGCATGCCCGCCATGGGTACGCGATGACCACGCACAAACTCCAGGGACAGACCGTTGATTCGCTCGTCGTGGACGTCGGTCCCGATCGCGACCTCGCCTCCGCGTACGTCGCTCTGACGCGCCACCGAGACGACGTGGTCGCGGTCGTCAACATCGCGGATATCGCGGACGGACCCTGGGTCGAGCAGCTCATGCGAGCAACACCGGAGGCTCGCCGCGATGCAGTGGTGGCCATGGTCGCCGAGCGCATTCAGCGCAAGGGGTTCGGTGCGCAGCCGACGGCGCACCAGTCCGCAGGGATACACCTGCACTTGGATCCGCCGAGTGTCGGGATAGGAATGTCCATGTAGGGGTCGCTCTTCTGCTCGTGCTTGTGGACCGACCTGATCCTGTCTGCATGGGGAAGCGGGAGATTCCTGCGCGTTCCACTTCGAGGTCGAACAAGCACGGTCGGTTGCCATCCCGGGGTGCGCCTCGCACCGGCGTGGTCAATATGCAGGCTCGGCGCCGCCGTTCCCGGACTGATGGCGGCTCCCCCTATAGGAGTTCCGGGTGATCTTGCCTATCCGGGGGGTGAGTCGGTTCGCGAGGAATTTGGCGGCGGCCCTGCCTCTCCGATGAAAAGCTGGGCGATCACGACGCGCGCGTTTGTCGAATGGTGCGCCTCAATTCCCAGCACGAGCATGATGCGATGGATCATCGTTTCGACCGACTTGACGGAGGTTGATCGACGAGCTGCGATCTCCTCATTGGTGTAGCCGGCTGCCACCATCCGAAGTACCTCGGTCTGTGCCAGTGTGAGTTCCGCCAGTTTGCCGGCCGCTGTCCGTGCGTCGAGTGGCTGGGACCGGGCATCGGCCAACACTGACTGCAGGGTGTCCAGCAGCATTTTCGGGTCGTCCAAGTCGCGCTTTCTGAGGTAGGCGGCCTCGGCGAGCGCTGCGTGACGTCGGTCAGGTGCGATCGCGTAGTTCGAGAGGATGACCACGCGCAGGGTGGGGTGCCGCTTCTTCAGGGCGACAACGAGGTCGATGCCGGAGGGTCCATCGCGAAGGTCGATATCCGTCACGATGGCGGCCGGCCGAAACGTGGGGAACGCGCGGGACGCCGACATCGCATTGGAATGCGCCTGGACGTCGTACCCCGCGGTTGTCAGCAGTTCGGCGAGGAAGGTCCGTGACATTGCCTCGTCCTCGACGAGCAGGACGCGGACGGGTCCATAGTCGGTCATACGAAGATGCCCGTCGCACGGACCGATTCGTCGCTGCGACAGGCAATACGTGCTGAGAGCGTTGTGGTCGAGTCGAACTCGAGGCTCCAGGACGCGCAGTTCGCGTCGTAGATCCGCGTACCGGTGCCGCTCCCGGGTGATCCTGCCCGGGGAGTCCCGTCATCGTGGACCGTAAGCAGGAGATAGCCGGGATCGGTCTCGACCGTAGCCCGGACGGAGTTGGCGTCTCCGTGGCGTACGGCGTTCGTGACGGCTTCGCTTACGACCTGGAATGTGCAGCGTGCGGCGAGTGGGTCCTGATCCAGGACAGATTCAGCGTTTGGGGTGACGTTGATCGTCAGATCGATGGCCCCGTCCCACACGTCCGACAGGTTCTCGAGCTCACGACGCCAAGGCGTCTCGGCGCCCTCGCCGAGGGCGTACCGCAGGCGTGTGGACAGGCCAGCGATGGTCTCGGCGGCCTCCTGCGGTGACTGTTCGCGGACCTTCAGCGCGGCAGCCACCATGCTGGCCTGCACGGTGCCGTGCAGCAGACGACCGAGACTGCGCTGCTCGATCCAGGCCCGCTGACGAAGTCTGGCGGAGGCCCACTCCACCGAGGCCACGGTCTGCTGAAGGCTCCAGCGTGCCGTGCGCATCTGATACTCGACCGAGCCTTCCACCGCAGCCATCACCATCGTCGTCAAGGTCATGGCGACCAAGGAGAAGACGGCCGCCCTCGTGGGCGAGCCCCCGGCATATTCCATCCACAGCGCCGCCTGTCGATTAGAGACGCCGACCACGGCGCCGAAGAGTGCGCCGGCGATCACGGTGATGCCGAGCCATTCACCGATGACGACAAGAGCGCACCACCCCGTAGACCACCGAGGAAACGCGGCCATGGTCGACGCGCGCAGGGCACGTAGTGAGAGCCCGACCACGGCGGCCGACAGCAGCACGGCGAGGATGCCGATGGCTGCGCCGAACAGGTGGATGCTGACGACCAGGGGGGTTGCAATGACGACCGCCGTGGTGGCAAGCGGGGCGAACGGCCGGGCAGTGAAGATCCCGCCGATATAGGCGAACAGAGGAATGTGGGTCGTGGTGTTCGGCTCCTCGACCTGCGAAAGCAGTCGCGCATCGGCCATCGCCCGCTGCTCCAGCTCGTGGCTCAATGGTCGGATGACGTCGTCGACCGTGCGTTGCAGGGATGTCGCCGCAGCGGATGGCTGGCCGCTGACCGCGCTTGCTGATACGAGGCCGTCGCTGATGGCACTCTCGGTCCGCTCGACGACCGAGTGACGAAACTTGGTGATCATTACCGTGGACTGCTCGGCTAACGACTGCTCTCGAGACAGCTCGGATCGAAGCCTGCCGACGATCGTGTGATGTGATCTCCAGCCGTCGACAACAAGCATGGCGAGGGCGTACCAGACGGTGAAGGCCAACGCTGCCCCCGTGGCCCGTTCGAGAACGAACCCGTGCTCGGTCAAGGAAAGCTCCTCACCTGCGAAGGCGAGCAGGGCGCCGCGCAGGAAGCCGGCGACCAGGAGTGTCCCGATCAACGCTGCCGGACGTGATGGTCGAGGCTCGCGCTGAAGGTAGGTCACTCTGGCCATGATCAGGACACCGCCGAGGGCGAGTTGAGCGGCCAGGCTGAGGACCATCCATTCCGCGGCGCGGATGAGGGGGCCGTCGGGCATCCAGGAGAACGACGCCAGCGTCCCGCCTACCAAGGTGAAGATCCATGCCGGCAGGTTGATGGCATTGGGGCCGCCGAGACGTTGCCACCAATCCGTCCGCTCGTCCACTCGTCTCCTGTCAGATCGGCAGTGTGCCCCGCCACCTCGCTGCCAGGCCAGCGTCATCGTGGTCTGAGGGTATCCACGAGGCCACCGTGCACGTAGCACGAAGTGGATGAATAGACGGAACGCTTAGGGGTATCCCCATGTCCTACTCGCCATCGGGATGCCCAGCGTGGGGAAGGTCGCGGGGTATCCCTACACAAGCATCCTCACCCACCGCCCCCTCCTACTTTCGCAGGAGGAAGGAAGGCGGCGCCCCGCCGCTGCTGAGGAGAAGAGGGAGGTCGGCCATGGGAACACTCCTGGCCCGTCACGCAGAAGTACTGGTCACGATGGACGACGAACGGCGAGAGATCAAGGACGGCGCGATTTTTGCGCGCGACGGGATCATCGAGCAGGTCGGCCCGACGTCCGAGCTGCCAGACACGGCAGACGTGGTGATCGATCTCTCCGGCCAAGTCGTCCTGCCGGGCTTCGTCAACACCCACCATCACCTGGACCAGACCCTGACGCGCAACCTGCCGCAGGCGCAGAACATCAACCTGTTCCCGTGGCTGATCGCGCACTACGAGATCTGGGCCGAGCGCACTCCCGAGGCCACCCGATTCAGCACGCTGATCGGTCTTGCCGAGTTGGCGATCAGCGGGTGTACGACGGTCTTCGACCACTCGTACGTCTTCCAGAGCGGCTGCAAGGTCGACGACCAGATCGCCGCGGCTGCTGAGATCGGCACCCGTTTCGTCGCTTGCCGCGGCTCGATGACTCTCGGCAAGTCGCTCGGCGGGCTTCCACCGGACAGCTGCGTGGAGAATGAGGACGACATCCTCATCGACTCCGAGCGCGTCATCAACCAGTACCACGATCCGTCACGCGGTTCCATGCTCAACGTGTCGCTCGGCCCGTGCTCGCCGTTCTCGGTGACTCCCGGCCTTATGACGCGGTCCGCCGAGCTGGCTCGCCAACACGTAGGCGTCGGCCTCCACACGCACCTGTGCGAGACCTTCGACGAGGAGAAGTTCACCCTCGAGATGTACAAGATGCGCCCTGTCGCCTACATGGAGTCGGTCGGCTGGCTGGGCAGCGATGTCTGGTACGGCCACGGCATCCACGTGAACGACCTCGAGATCGCGCAGTTCGCCGCCACCGGCACAGGTGTTGCGCACTGCCCGTCATCCAATATGCGTCTGGCCTCCGGCATCGCGCCGGTCAAGAAGTACCGCGACGCGGGCGTTCGGGTCGGCATCGGCGTTGACGGCTCCGCGTCGAACGACTGCAACCACATGCTTGGAGAGGTGCGCTTGGCGATGCTGCTGGCCCGCCTGAAGATGGGCCTGCTTCCGCCCGAGGGCCCGCAGACCGTGCTCTCGACGTCGGATCCGCTCCGTGCGGCAGAGTGGATGACGGCTCGCGAGGCGCTCGAGATTGCTACCCGCGGCGGCGCCGAGGTTCTCATGCGTGCCGACATCGGTCACCTCGCACCCGGGATGTGTGCGGACTTCTTCAGCGTCGATCTCAACACGATCGACTACGCCGGCGGTCTCGTCGATCCGGTGGCGGCGACAGTGTTCTGCGCGCCGCAGAAGGCTAAGTACACCGTGATCAACGGCAAGATCGTGGTGGAGGACGGACGCATTGTGACGGTCGACATGGAGCCCGTGGTGCGGGAGCACAATGCTTTCGCCCTCGCGCATGCGGGGTAGTCGCCATGGAAACCACTGAAGCAACAGTCATCACCAACACCTGCGTAGCACCCGAGCACGAAGCCGAGTTCGCAGCGTGGCAGGCCGAGATGAACAAGGTCGTCGAAACGTTCCCGGGGTTCGAGGAATGGCAGGTGATCCCGCCGTTCCCGCCGACACAGGTCGACTGGGTAATCGTCCAGCGGTTTACCGGGCCGGACGAGGCTCGCAACTGGCTCGCCTCGCCCGAACGGGCGAACATGGTCCGGCGGATTCAGCCGGTGCTGTCCAGCGACGACGCGATCAACGTCTTCGTCGGTTCGCCCGGACCGGACCGGAGCTCGGAGACCACCGCGGTCATCATGACAAAGGTGGCACCTGAGGCCGAGAGCGACTTCATGTCCTGGCAGAGGCGCCTGGACGCTGCGCAGTCGAAGTTCCCCGGATACCTGGGTTGCGAAGTTCAGCCACCGGTGCCGGACTTCCAGGAGCACTTCGTCACGATGCTCAGGTTCGACTCCTCCGAACACCTCAACGCCTGGCTGGTGTCGTCACAACGTCAGGCGCTCCTCGATGAGTCGACCAAGTTCGTGGAGAAGTCCGTGATCCGGCAGGCCCGCTCGGGCTTCGGGAACTGGTTCGCCTTCGGCGCGCAGCGTCAGGGAATGCCGCCCGCGTGGAAGAACAACTACATCGTGCTGCTGGGCCTGTACCCCATCGTCATGCTGGAGATCATCTTCCTCAACCCGTATCTCCACTGGATGCCAGTGTCGATCAGCAACTTCATCGGCAACATCGTCAGTGTCGGCGTGCTCGGGTGGCCGGTGATCTGGCTGCTGTCGAAGTGGTTCGCCTGGTGGCTGGCACCCACGGAGGAGAAGAACCTCAAGCGTGATGTGGGCGGAGCCATTCTGGTCCTGATACTCATCGCGATCATGGGAATCATCTTCTATTTCATCGGATTCCCCGTCGCCAACGTGGACTCGATCTAGGTTCGGAGGACGCAATGACTGCAACCATCATCATCGTTATCGGCACAGTGATCGTCTTCGCGCTGTGGTTCTCCCCGCTGGGTAACAAGGCCGGCATTTGGGGCGGCAACGGCTAGGTGACGCTTCGAGTGCGCCCGGACCCGAACCGGGGTCCGGGCGCACTCATGTCTGAGGAGCGCACCGGTCCACGGTGGAAACAGCTGCGTGGAACGCCCGGAATGCTCCTACCCGCGCTATCAGCTTGGTTGATTCCGTGTCACTTCGTGTCACTTCTGTGTCACTTCTCGGGGTATTTAGGGGTGTTTTGCGGTTTCCGGGGGTTTGTCTGCTGATCTGATAGGAAAACGAAAAGCCCTTGCACTGCAAGGGGTTTCGGTGGAGCGGGTGACGGGATCCGTCGCTTCGCTCCTCCCGACTCCCGGCGTGTCTCCGGAGTCACCGTCGCCGCCATCGCGGCGCAGCAGCTGCGGGGCGCGGCACACGTGGAAGCTGGAACCGTGTCGTGGCTGGTCCAGCGCATCAATGTCGAGCGCGATCCCGACCACCCCCTCCGCAAGCAGATCGAGCAACTCGAGCGCTCCCGTCGTCGCCCCAACCTCGCCAGAGCCCAGTACATACGCCGTCGGTACTCGATCCCGGAGATGGACCACCTCGTCATCGACGAGGCGTCCATGATCCCTGCAACAGACCTCGCCAAGGTCCTCGATTGGGCAGCCATGCGGGACGTGACAGTCACCCTCATCGGCGACCACAAGCAGCTCCAGCCCGTCGGACCATCGGGGCTGTTCGCCCAATTCCGCGCCGCGCGCCCGGGGGCTGAGCTCACCGAGAACCTGCGCCAGCGCACCGACGTCGGCCGAGAATGCGCCGCGTTCCTGCGCGACGGTGACGCCGAAGCGGCCCTTACCCTGCTCGCGGACGCTGGTCAGCTCGTGGTCGTGAACAGCCAGACCGAGGCTGAGCGGGTGCTCGTCGAGTCCTGGGCTGACCGCGCCGCTCGCGCCACCACCATGGCCGAGCGGATCACAATGGTCGCCATCGAGTCCGACCGCAACGATCAGGTCGACATCCTCAACCACCACGCCCGCACCGAGGCGCGCCAGCGTGGATGGATCACCGGTGCGGACACCACGTACACAGGCAGGGGACGATCCGTGACGTTCGCTGAGGGCGACCAAATCCTCATCACCAAGAACATCAACCGGCGCAACGCCCCGGCGTTGGCCAATGGCACCCGCGGCGTCGTCACCGCCGTGCACTCAGACCGGGTCGAGCTGACACATTGGGTGAACGGCGGCCCGATGCGCGAGACCATCACTGCAAAGCAGGCCGTGGCGCATGCCCGTCACGGCTACGCCATGACGACGCACAAGCTCCAGGGCCAGACCGTGGACTCGCTCGTCGTCGACGTCGGGCCGGATCGTGATCTCGCGTCCGCCTACGTCGCGCTGACCCGTCACCGACACGACGTAGTCGCCGTGGTGAATGCCGTCGACATCGCGGACGGCCCCTGGGTCGAGCAACTGATGCGAGCCACACCCGAGGCACGACGGGACGCCGTCGTCGCCATCGTCGCTGAGCGCATCCAGCGCAGGGGTTTCAGCATCCAGCCCACCGCCCACCACTCGGCGGGGATGCATCTCCCGATCGACCACGCGAGCCATGGCATGGGGATGTCGATGTAACCGCGGCCGCGTTGCGCCGCCGCATTTGAAGGAGAGCTCGTGGTGGCCGGTGTCGATGCCGCGCAAAGTCAGTTGCTCGAAGTATCCGGTTTGGGCGGGTGGTCGTGGGTCGTGATCTGGGCGATGAAGGCTGCTCTGTGTTTGGTGATCTCGGAGATGAAGGCGGCGATGACGCCGAGGCCGAAGAGGATGTAGATGATGGTGAAGATCTTCGTTGCGTCTCCTGTTGGATGGAGGTCGCCGAATCCGACTGTGGCAAGGGTGACGACAGAGAAGTACACGGAGTCGATGACCGACCAGCCTTCCAGCCACCGGAACACGATCGTCCCCAGGACGATCTGGCCGAACGCCCACAGCAGGATCAGCCTGCCTTGAGGCTCTCGCAGCATGGACCGCAGGGCAGTGAACATCAGGCCTCAGAGCTCCTTGCGTGACAGGGCGTCGGCGATCGCGAGGACGATGAAGGCGATGGCAACGCCGATGACGGTCTCGACGAAGCGATCCTGCCCCGATTCGGTGGCGTCCGCGCCCAGGACTCGCTGGGCATAGACCACGAGGGCCGTGACGAACATGGCGAACAGTGCGTAGTTCGCCTCACGGAATGCCATGGCGAGGAACGCCGATGCCAGGAACAGGATGATCAGCCCAGGCCTGTTGTCGCCGACGAGTCCCGCAACGATCACGGCCGCGATCACACCGAAGCCCGTCCCAAGCGATCTCTGGAGACCCACGACCAGCGCCTGGCGGGTCGGCGGGCGCATGACGATGAGGGTGGAGATCGCCACCCAAGCCGGATGCGCGGGGAACAGGATGAACCCCAGCAGGACCGCGACGGCAAGG
>Ga0194043_1000534_pt1 | contig 21175 bp, 15 predicted proteins | sample JunL4415m_MetaG_FD_161274 | JGI IMG/M metagenome (GOLD analysis project Ga0194043, IMG submission 161274) | Anoxic zone freshwater microbial communities from boreal shield lake in IISD Experimental Lakes Area, Ontario, Canada - Jun2016-L442-15m | ecosystem: Environmental > Aquatic > Freshwater >...
GAATTTATGATTTGTTTCAGATTTCGTGCTTCGATATTCGTGCTTTTCATTTAATCAGTCCCCCCATCCAGCCAAAGGCTTTTGATAGACTGTTGGTGATAAGGTCGAAGATTGACTGGGCCTTCTGATTGGTAACAAGTATTTGCGAAGTTGACTTAGCAATATTCCCGCCGTCATCCTTTGAAATTGCTCTGAATTGGTAGACTTGTGATGGCTCAACTCCAGAGATAACAACAGCGTGAGAAGTGTCTAAGGCAGTTGATTCTTGCGAAGATTGCGTCAGGTTCGCATCTCCGGCTCCGACGCCAAACTCAACCTTGGAAGTTGCCGGCTCGTCTGTTTTCCACGAAGCAAAAGCTTTAATGGTATCACTGCCTTGTTCGCTCGGTTCTACTTCAACCGTAAAGTTTGAAATAACCGGTGGTCTGGTGTCGTTTTTGGTATTTATGCCCGCAAGTGTTGACGTAGCTTCATTACCAAATTGATCTCGTCCGGAAATCGTGAAAGTATAGGTGGCATTGTCTTCGAGCGCACCAGTCTCGAGTTCGTGAGCCGTTGAAAGTTCGGACTTTGAAACTTCGCTTGATTTGCCACTTGCCGGAGCGTATGTAATTGTCGAAGAAGTTGGAACATTGGTTGTCCAGTTGATCTTCAGCGCTTGCGATGGTCGATCGGTGATCGGCTGAGTTGTGATGTTTGAAACAAGCGGTAGGGGTAAAGTTGAGAATGAATAATCGTCCGAGACAAGATCGTTACTGTCTGTATCTGTGCCTCTAATCTTAAAGTGATATGTTGTGCCGGTTTCAAGCTTGGTTAGAGCGATCGAGTGACTAGTGGTACCGCTTCCTGACGACTCGGTCTTTGTGCTTCCGTATTTTGCATCTTTGCCGAAGTAGAGGTTTGTCTGAGCCACCGAGGTTGAATTCCAGGTTATCAGTGCTGAGTCTAGGGTGATATTTGAAATATTAACTTCTGAAATATATGGAGCATCTGAAGTTTTGAATTCTTCGATATTGCTTTTGCCTTGGTTGCCGTCAGCATCTAGCCAGACCAGTTGATAGTTATAGGTAATCCCCGGCTTAAGGCCGGTAACTGTAACCGTATGATCTTTTTCAAACGTTGCATGACCTTGCTCGGAAACGAAAGTGTTGCCCTGTGTGATGGTGACAAAACTTGAGGCTTCGCGATCAGTACGCCATGAAAAATCAACCGAACTCGGCTTGGATTCGACAGTCGGCGTTCCTTCTAGGCTTGGTGGGGAAGTAAATTTGCCGGTTGGATTCATTTGCACAATTTCCGATGACGCAATGGTTCCTGTTGTGTATTTTGCTTTGACTCTATAATAGTATGTGGTGCCGGTTGAAACTGTTGTATCAAGATAACCGAGCGAGCTTGTCGATGCGACTTGGGCAAAGGTAAGCCCGTCAGTTCCCCGTTCCACAAGATATGATTCAAACGCCTCTCCGTTTAAGGATGTTGGAACCTGCCAGCGCACGGTAATTGAATATTCAGCTAAGTTGCGATCGGATGTGTCGTAAATCCGGGTGTTTTGAGGAGCGTTTGGTGGAATAAGTGAAATTCCCGGAGCTGAAACGCCGGTGAAATTAACCCAACCGAGCGCGGTTGACCAAGCATAACCAATGAAGTCACCGGAAGAGAGGATGCGAACATTGCTATTGTAGGGAGCGGCATTGAAGTCGATAATTGATCCATCATTTATGACTCTGGCCTTGCCAGAGAGGATGCCAGTTGTCAGATTGCAGGTTACGGGGCCGTCGGGATTATCGGTAGCGCCAAAGGCAACCCAGCCAATGTCAGAAGACCAACCGTAACCGTCGAACTGACAGCCGATGTTGGAAGTGGTGACATTTGCGGAGTAATCGGTGAAATTGAGGTAGCCATTGGTGTTTAATATTTGCGCTCGGCCAGCCAAGTTGATAGCTACTGCGTCAGCCGGCTTCGTTTTGTAGAACAGAGAAATGCCAAGCGTGGCCACTAGAACTATGACCAGTGACGAAATAATGATTGGTTTTTTGTGTATTTTAAATCTCATTATTTTGATTTACAAAAAAGACACCCAAAATGGGTGCTCAAACTATCTGATTGATTAGCAAAACCGGAGAGCTTTTTACTCTCTCTCTCTCTCTCTCTCTCGAGTTCGGAACTTCGAACTCGAGCCAAAGCGTGCTCGTTACAGTTACGTTTAATAATCCCTCCTCTATATAAAACACGATCTCTGAAATGATTGTCTTAAGTATACACCATTACAATTTTTGTTGTAAACCCCTAATTTCTTTAATTATACCAAGAAACTCCATGGCTTTAAAATACCTGGGGAAATCATTAGCTCAGTCCTTTACATTTATGCTTGTTGTATGCTAAACCATAAATAACAACATAATAACAATGAGAATAAGGAGGCGGGCAAGGAGTATGTGAAATTTAGTATCTCCAATATATCCCTCATCCAAAACATCAGCCGTATATTTTGGTCTCCCCAGATGGTTGACCTCTATTATCGCCTAGTCGTTATAGTCCTCTACTTAATAGCCTTATGGCTATTTTTTGTAATTGTTTTCAGCGTTATCCGATTTATTCGCCACTTGAAAGAGCAGTATGTATTTTTAGAAATCACTCCGCCGGTTGATACCAAAATTCAGAATGTTTCCAATTCTCAGCTATTCAACTTAATCATGGGTTTGCTTGAACAAAGATCATGGCGAGACAGATTAACATTCCAGCAGATCTCCGCATCGTTTGAAATTATCTCCAGAAAAGAAACCGGCATTCAATTCATTATCCGCACACCAAAATCTTATGCTTCAACTTTTGAAAAAACTTTGCGAGCATATACACCGGATCTAAAGATTAAAAAGATTGAGGAATATATATCTCAAACAATTTCCAATAATGTAAAAGTTTTGGAGTTTGGCCAGCAAAAACATTTCTGTCTGCCACTGAATGAACAAGACGACCTTAACAAACATGACCCGTTGGCGTATTTGGGCTTAATAGACAAAAAGTGTTGGTAAATTAGGTTGTTTAACAAGTCCTGTGCTATGTTATTCAAGTACAAAATAAATCAGAAATATTATTGAGGTTATTTAATGAAAAAAAAGATGTCCAAAATGTTCTAAAAGTGAAGTGATTTTATGGGGGAAAACAAAGAATGGTAAAAGACGCTGGCGGTGTAAAAACTGTCAGCGTTCTTTTGTGTGGGAAAAACAGAGAAGTGGTCATAAATCATGGCTGAAAGATTGGATGTCTGGTATTAGTTTTGAGATAATCGCCGGCAAAGAGAATCTTTGCTCCAAAACCATTCAAAGAGAAATTAATCAGTTTCTTAGCAGTCCCCCAGAGATAGAAATCAAAACAAATAAAAATGCCCATCTACTGATAGATGGGACTTACTTCAAGAGAGCTAATTGTCTAATTCTTTACTTCGATAATGATCTAAAATATTTTCAGCTTATGCGTTATTCAACCAGAGAGATTAAAGATGAACTCATAAAGGATTTAAGAACACTTAAGAGGAGCGGGATTAATGTGACCAGCGCCACTGCAGATGGACAAAATGCAGTCAGCTCAGCCTTGAAGCGGGTATTTCCTAAGGCTGAGTTTCAGCGTTGTTTAGTTCATATTCAGAGATATGCTGAAACATATATCACCCAGAAACCAAAGACTTTAGCAGGCAGGGAGTTAAAAGAGATTGTAAGTACTCTAAATCGGATCGACAGCCACATTGCCAGGATGACATTCCTCGCCAGGCTAAACGACTGGAGAAGACGCCACAATGACTTTCTAAAAGAGAAAACCACCAAAGAGGACGGTAATGGTTGGTGGTACACACACCGAAACTTAAGGAGAGTTATCTATCATATCGAACATGCTATGCCGGATATGTTTCATTATTTAGATAATCCAAGTATTCCAAAAGACACCAATGCTTTAGAAGGAAGATTTACTGATTTAAAACAAAAACTAAGAGCACATAAGGGCTTGAGAAAAACTAAGAGAGAGAACTATTTGAAGTGGTATATCTACTACAGAAATCTTAAGAAAAAGAGGTGAAATACCAACACTTTTTGTCTATTAAGCCAGAAAAAGTGCCGGCAGACTGATCTGAAGTGTCAAAAATTGTAAAGTTCTGCGGCACATTGGGTGGAGTTGCATCGAGCAAAATATTGTAGTTAGCATCTGCATAATTACCAAAATCATCATAGAAACGAACGTAAACAGTCTTGTTTCCATCGCCTGCCGATAGTGAATAATTTGATTTAGATATTGAATATGCTTCCTGCGAATTGACAAAAGAGCTGTCATTTCTGATTTCCATATACTTTGCAGAGTCATCAGATGCTAAAAGCGACAAAGCCACTGTTGCTGAGTTTGTCCAACTGGCGCCACTATTAATGTTAATGCCAACACCACCGGTAACTGCTGTGGGAACAGGATTCTTGGTGTCTAGAGAGAAAGCTGACGAATCAAGCGAGGCAGTGTTATGCGCCTGCTCGTTGTCATTAGCATTCACTCGGATTTTTACCGTGCCGTTATAGTAGGAATTAGCCAAATCAGTACCAGCGCCCCAAACTGCGGTTTTGCTAGTCCAAGAGCCATTTGAGTTCACGGCTTGTAACCCAGAATTTGTAATTGTTGAACAATTAACCCAGCTTGAACCTGAATCAATTGAATATTGGAATGTAGCGGCTACTTGGTCTTGATTGTAAGGATTGCTCGACGTGTCAGGATCTTTAAGTTGATAAGCAATATTAACTGTTTTGGTGCCATCAGTCGCTTGCGAGGCAGTTAACGATTGAATTTGCGGTGCCTGGTTAATAACATACTGCTCTGTGATATCTGACAGAACCGGACTTGCCAAACCATCTGATGTTGTGAGTGTAATATAAACTTCGGAGAATTGATTTTCTGGCACCCCTGTGACTCCGCCAACATTAATAGTTTTAAGATTGACTGGTGTATCAGCGGCGTTTTTGCTGTCAGACCAAGTGGCAGCAGCGAGACCACCCTGAGTTGCAGCGGAACGAATTTTGACAGTCATCGCAGTATTAGCAGGTAGAGTATCGTTCCAAGAAAGAAGTGTGGGTGTTACCGCTGAAGTGGCATCATAAACCAAACTCATGGTCCCGGTGTTCGAAGTAAAATATTTGTAACTCAGTGCAATAGCGGTGATGGATGGCGTGACCGAAAGATCAGTAGTTGTTAAGTTGGCTTTCCAGCGCAAGTCGGAAGTAGCAGTAGCAAATGTATATTCTGCCCCACTGGTTACCGCATACCAGTTTGAACCACCATCATTAGATAGATAATAAGTAATTGCTGTGTTGGCCGGCACTGTGGCAGTTGCAGTTAATGTGGCCTTGAATATTGTTTGTGCTGTCGAATTGATCTTGGATGATAAACCATTCTTGTTAGAAGTGTAGCCAATCATAAACGAAGTGAATTTACCGGCAGCAGCCACCAAATACACTGTTGCAACAGAAGAAACATAGACCATGGTGTTTATCGCATTTGCACCATTTATGCTAGAAATGTTTGAGTAAAGATAGTTCCAAGTACCATTTGCCGGATCAGAGCCGCCGGTAAAGACTCCAAATTTTCCGCTATCTCCACCTAAGTATATTTTCCCGTTTGTAGAGTCAAATGTAAGATCTCGCATCCCAGTTGTCGACCAGTCAGCAGATATTTTAGAATATAAGTATACCCAAGTGCCATTGGCCGGATCAGAGCCGCCGGTAAAACAGCCAAATTTGCCCCCGGTGTAACCGCCCAAATAAACTTTTCCATTGGTTGAGTCAAAAGTCATTGCAATTATTATGTCCGTCGACCAATCGGCAGATATTTTCGAATACAGATACACCCAAGTTCCGTTGGCTGGGTCAGAACCACCTGTAAATACTCCGAATTTACCACTGTCCCCGCATAAATATATTTTCCCGTTAATAGAATCAAATACTATGACACGCATCGGTTGCACGCCCCAGTTGCTGGAAATCTTTGAGGTTAGGCCAACGACTGTTCCGTCAGAAATTTTGTAAGCCATAAATTGTCCACTGACGCCGCCGAGATACAAAAATCCATTGGTCGAATCATAGGCAGAGGCGGTGATGCTATACCCCACAAGACCTCCGGCGACATTTGAAGCCATATTAGTCCAAGTGCCATTAGCAGGATTTGCAGTACCAGAGTATGAGCCGAATCTACCACCAACTCCAGCTAGATAGACTAAACCATCCGCACTATTGAAAGTCAACTTTGTTACATTGTTTGCACCCCAATCAGATGTAATTTTAGAGTTCAGATAGCTTATAGCATCATTAGCTGGGTTGGCCATGGCGGTGATGGCAGCAAATCTGCCAGCGTTACCGGCAAAGTAGATTGCTTGATTCGCGGCATCGTAAGTAATCGAATAAATATAATTTAAACCCCAGCCGTTGTACCAAAGTAAGTTTTGCAAATGAGTGACTGTTCCGTTAGCCGGTACAGCACCACCATTGAATGCTTCTACCGAAGTTGTATCTCCAGCCAAGTAAACTATGCCGTTGAGACTATCAAAAGTCATGGTGCGAATGCCATTGGCTCCGAAAACCGCCATTTTTGAAGTTAAACTAGTAAAGCTAGCTGCAGCAGGGTTTGAAGTTGCTGTTATGGCTCCGCATTGACCACCCCCGGTACCGCCAATATAGATAAAATGGTTAACTGAGTCTAAAACTAACGACCAAACAGAGCTTGACCCCCATGAACCGGATATTAGAGAATTCAAGTAAACCCAAGTATCGCTTGATGGCGTAGCGTTAACAGCTAAAGCGCCAAACCTTACAGTGCCGCCGCCGACATACATGAAGTTATTGATCGGATCGAATGTTAAAGCGTTTACAGGAACAGTAGACCAATCTGAAGTTATCTTGGAATTTAAGTAGGTCCAGGTACCGCTACTAGGTGTAGCATTCAAAGTGTAGGCACCAATCTTCGCAGTATTACCAGCCATATACAGCACACTGTTCGTTGTGTCTATAGCCAAAGCGTAAAAAGAGTTGGTGGACCAATCAGCCAATATTTTACTAGTTAAGTTGTAAACTGTGGAGGTTGATATTTTATACGCACTAAAAGAGCCATTGGCGCCGCCAATGTAAATAACCCCGTTCACAGTGTCAACAGTGGTAGCGGCAATGTCCTCAGTGGCGCCAGTGGCACTCTTCCACTTCGCTTGCAGGTCAGTAGAAATCCCATTTGCCGGATCACCGGGCAAAGCTAAAGAGTGAGCCGAGGTATCCCAGTTAGCATCAGTAGCCGCATCTTTGTAAGTGGCGTTAGTAAAGCCTTCGTTGTAGCTGGCGTTGGTCGTTGTCGCAAGCTTGGCTTGGTCAGATGCTGTGTCGATGTTGGAGTTGGTTCCTGTATTAAAATCAGCAGTTGAAGTCCAGACTTTATTGTAGTTTTGTGCTTTCAAACCATTCTTAGGAGACAGCATTAACATCATGCCGATAATCAGTAAAGCGGTAACAACCGGCATACCAATTTGCTGAATTCTTTTGCGACGACTATGAATAAATTTCCCGGTGCGACTGGACGCAGAAAATAATGCCGAGCGTCCTCGACTCAAAAAGTTTCTGGTTCGTTCAATCAGTTTCCTCTCCATTCCCCTCACTGAGTTATTCTTTTTTCACTACAAATTTATTATACCAGAGATAGTCACAAAATCGTAAAATAAATATTCTTATTTTACTTTTGCCACAATAACAAATTCACCTTTGATGGTGTGACTTTTTAGATCATTAATAATTTCAGCAATATTCCCACCCCAATACTCTTCAAATTTCTTGGTCATTTCCCTAGCCAAAAAAACTTCTGTGTTTTCACCAAGGTATTTTTGAATATCAATTAAAGTCTTTTCCAATCTGATTGCGGATTCGTATATAACAATTGAACAATCGAGCAATTTTAGCCATTTAAATTTGGTCTCTCTGCCCTTTTTCTTCGGCAAAAAACCTACAAAGTAGAATTCCTTTTCAACCATCCCGCTGACCGAAATCGCCGCTGTAACCGCACTCGGTCCTGGTATTGGTATTATTTGAATATTTGTATTGTCATTCCGAACTTGTTTCGGAATCTCATTATTAGATCCTGAAATAAATTCAGGATGACAAACCTCGCGGACCATTTGAACTAACTTTTGCCCCGGATCGGATATCCCCGGCGTTCCATTATCAGAAACATAGGCAACCGACTTACCGGCTTCAAGCTCACGTATAATGAAACCAATTTTTTCATCACTTGAATGCTGGTGGATCGAAACCATCTCTTTTTTTATCTCAAGCTGGTGAAAAAGGCCACCGGCTACTCGAGTGTCCTCGCAAGCAACAAAATCAACGGTTGATAAAATTTCAACCGCTCTTTTTGTAATATCGCCCATATTCCCTATCGGCGTTGCAACAATGTAGAGTGTGCCTTTTTCCATGGCCCTTAGTATATCATTTTCCCCATATTTATGCTAGATTCTTAGCGACACGATCAAGGAGGCAGACAATGATTATCGCTGTCGACATGACAGGCGCAGACAAAGGCCCTGGTGAAGTCTACGAAGGGATCAGACTTGCTCTTCGGCGTAACAATTCCCTCAGAGTTGTCCCTACTGGGCCGAAGGAATTCGTTGATTTACTCAAGGCTGAGTTCGGCGACCGCGTCGTAGCGGGCTACCACGATGAGGAGGCAGGCAGAAAGAACAACTCCGCCACCGCCAAAGCAATCCGGCTGCTAGATATAGAGCGTGCAGCCGAACACGGCGGCCTGACGGCTGATGCCGGTGTTTTCTTCGGCAATACCAAGTGGCCGGTTTACTGGGCCTCGATTGGCCGCGAAAAAGGCGGCCTCGATCTCCTTCCCGGCATCATTCTGCCACCACTGGCACTGACGATGCCGACCTACGGCGGTCTGCGCAAGGTGTACATGGACGCCGGTGTCAGCGTCGACGACGTAACCGCGGAGATGCTTTATCAGTTCGCCTGGCTCGGGCGGGCCTTCGCACAAGTTGAGCTGGAAATCTTGGACCCCAAGCTCTCCCCCCACTCGAACGGCGAAGAGCCGGAGAAGGGCAACAAACTGACCAAGGATTTCTTCAAGCTCCTCACCGAGCGGAAGTTCCCCGGCTTCGTAGGTCACAACGCCCAGATGACCGACCTCATCGTCAACGTCATCGACGTCTTGGTGAGCGACGGCTTCGGCGGCAACAAATCCTTCAAGTCAGTTGAGGCCGGCGTTAGGCTGGTGCTCGAGGCCTTGAAGCGCCACATCAAGTCGAAGCTCATCTACAAGCTACTTGCCCGACTGCTGAAATCGTGCTTCGACAAGGTTAAGGCCGAGCTCGATTCCAGCGAGTTTGGCTGCCAGCCACTCCTGGGCATCGATGGTGCCATCGTCGGCATCGGTCACGGCTCAGCCGACCGCTACGCCATCGCAAACGGCATCGAGAGAGCAATGCACTTCGCAGAAATCGAGTTGGCTAAGCGCATCAAAAAACTGATTCCGGCAACGTTCTAGACCTACCGCACAAGTCACAGGCCGATCCGAAAGGATCGGTCATTTTTATTGGATAAACTCACGATAAAGTGCTATTCTTTAGCTGCGCTTGGAGGAGTATGCCATGATACATATTGATGTGTTGCTGGTTTTTCGCATCACAGTCGATAATCAAACCATGACTGTGATGACTGATGGGCTAGACATTGACAACGATGTCGACGTTGATACCAAGGAAGTCGAGCGAGCAATCGTCCAATTGCCCGGCATAGCCGGGTATTCATTTATCAAGCGCAAGACAAACCGGAGCCCTTAGCGTGAACTACGCGGGGCTCATTTTTTTCGTCCATAGAACGATCAACCTCTAGCTGATATTTTCATTTTAATTGAATAGTGCCCAAATAGTAGCGGCACCGGCAACCAACATTAGAAGTGTGGCGATGCCACCAATAATCTTTGCCGGCCAACGATTAGCTCGCTCGCCCATGACTTTTTTCGATGATGCCAAAATCAGGATCAAAATAAGCACAATTGGAGCAACACAGCCATTCATAATTGCTGAGTAGACCAAGGCTTTCATGGCGTTAATGCCGAACAAGTTCATCAATACACCAATGATCAGAGAGATAATAATAACGCCGTAAAACGCATAGGCTTGTCGGAGCTTGTAGTGCAAACCTTGCTTCCAACCGAAAGCTTCGGCAAAAGCATATGATGATGAACCAGCCAAAACTGGAATTCCCAGCGCACCGACACCGATGATGCCAACGGCAAACAATAAGTAAGCGTAATCACCAGCCAGTGGGCGAAGAGCGGCAGCAGCTTGGGCGGCTGATTCAATGTTTGTTATGCCAGCGACGTGGAGGGTGGCACCACAAGCAGCAATAATAAAGAACATCGCTAAATTTGAAAGAAACATTCCTGACCAAATGTCTATTCTCATGTCAGTAATATCTTCGGAGGAAACTGCGTCTATTCTTGATTGAATACTTGTCTCGCCACTTTGAATTGCTTCCTCAACTTCTTGAGATGTTTGCCAGAAGAAAAGATAAGGTGAAATAGTCGTACCCAAAGCTGCTGTAACGATTAAAATTTCATCTTTATTAAAAGAAAATGTCGGTTTAATTGTTGCCGACAATATTGCATGCCAATCGAGGCCCTTTATCAGTAGTGTTGCCAAAACATATGAGAACAAAACTAGTGCCAACCATTTTAAATATTTGGCGTATCGTTCATAGGACATAAAAATCTGCATGACGAGAATAACGGCAGCGATAATTATAATCAGAACAAAGTAATTAAGTTCTGGCCAAAATAAACGGAGCGCCTCGCTCATTGCACCCAAATCAGCACCAATATTGAAAGTATTCGCAATAAACAAAAGTATAGTGCAAAGTATCAAAACCCATTTTGGGAAAAATCTTTTGATATTACCGGCAAGTCCGCGACCGGTAACCATGCCAATTCTGGCGCACATTTCCTGAACCACCGCCATTAGCGGAAATGAAAATGGAGCAAGCCAAAGAAACTTAAAACCATACCCAGCACCTGTTTGAGAGTAGGTACCAATGCCGGAGGAGTCGTCATCGGCAGCGCCAGTAGTTAACCCCGGTCCAAGCATGCGCCAATAATCACTAGCCTTTTTAACTGGACCGTTTTCTGTTACTGATTTCTCAACGATTTTTGTAATCTCAATTGTTTCATCCAAAAATTTCGCTGGAGATTCGACTATTTTTTCGATAATTCTGGTTTCAGTCTTCTTGCCACCAACTTCTTCAATGGTGATCTTTTTTGTTATCTTTTCATGTGGCTTGTTCTTCCCCTCGCTCATTTTCCCTCCGTGTTACTAGATCGTATAATTTTTTCCAATTTTCAATTGTTAGTGCTTCCGCCCGAATTCTGGCTTCCAAACCTGCTGCTTTAATTATACCAGAAGCATCTTCTTTAGTAATATGCATCCCAGCTGACAAGTTATTCTCCAGAGTTTTTCTCTTAGCGGCAAAACCAAACTTTACTATGCGAAAAAACTCTTTTTCATTAATTCCTTTTGATAGTTCCTTCGGTGATATTTTAATAACAGCTGAATCGATTTTTGGAGACGGATAAAACGATGTATTTTTTACCAAAGTGATAATTTCCACCTGAGCGTAGAATTGAACTGAAACTGAAAGCAGTGACATATCCCCTGGTTTAGCCGTAATCCGCTCGGCAACTTCTTTTTGCACCATTAAAATTAATCGCTCGGGTTTGTTGGCCGTCTCCAAAAACTTGCGGATGATTAGCGAGGTTATGTTGTAGGGAATATTTGCAACCAATTTGTATTCGCCAAGATCAGTTGGGTCAAATTCCAGCGCGTCTTGATGTAAAATTTCAACATTGGTTCCAGAAAATTTACTCTCGAGCATCTCGGTCAGCTTATCATCTTTTTCGATTGCAATAACTTTATTGGCTTTTTCTGATAATCCCTCCGTTAGCACACCAAGACCAGGGCCTATCTCCAAAACTGTGTCAGATGAGGAAATTCCAGCAGCGGCGATGATTTTATCTAGCACTTCGTTGTCAACCAAAAAATTCTGGCCCATCGTCCTCTTGGCCCAGATCTCATTCGCTCGCAAAAATTGTATCAACTGTGCTTTGTTCACTCTTACAATGTAGCTGAGATGCGATTTTTTATCAACAAAATTGTTGTATAATTAGTACATGAGCAAATATCTAAAGATATCTCTGATTGTTGTTTGTATACTAGCAATTGGCTTTTTGCTGTGGCAAATTATTATTAGAGTCAAGAAAAATAGCACCCCAAGCCTCCCCCCTAGCGCCACAACTGAAACATTTGATCAAGGCGAGAACTCCGACGCAAGTCAAGGCCAATCCGCTGTTACAGATAGTGCCGTAGGCGAGAAAATTAGCATTGATAAAATTAGCATTTCAGCGCCAATTATCCTCAATATCGATGGCAACAACATGCAGGCTTACTTGACCGCTTTAGAAGGCGGAGTTGCTCATATGGCAAAAACAGCCCTGCCAGGCGAAAGTGGAAACTCTGTCATCTTTGGTCACTCAAGCTATTACAAAGCAAAGCCCGGTAGCTACAAAACCGTTTTTGCCAAATTAAATCTGCTAACTGCCGGAGACACAATTAAAGTCACGCGGGAAAATAAAAATTATTCTTACAAGATTTTAGAGACAAAAATTGTAAAACCAGAAGACATCTCCGTGGTCAACCAAGACAAATCCAAAAAACAATTGACGCTAATTACCTGCTGGCCACCAAAAACTACAACTAGTAGAATGGTTGTAGTAGCAAACCTGCAATAGAACTATTATTATAATCCCAATATGTCCCGGATTAGATTTTTTGATTCTCCGGTCTGAGGTAAAACAGTAATAATAGGACTCTGATAATTCTGGGCTAGATTCACTGTAGTATTTCTAGACAGCTCCTCTGTTGTACCATCTGTGTTGTAAACTATGGCTTTTACAACAGAATGATATTTGCTTGTGTCCCAAACAGCCTGATAGGTGCCAGAGACGTCCGGGAGAGTCGTGGTGGAGATCAGAGTGCTATCAATGTAAAATTCTACCTTAGACACTTTTGTAGTATCAGATGGATTTTTGAGTTTTAGAGAGATGATGTAGGGATTGGTGGTAATCACTTGGTTATCGGCCAGATTAATACTTTCGATAAGAGATGTTTTAATTTCAACTGGATTTAGTGCTGCTTTAACTTGGCTCATTATAGATGCCGTCCCGTAATCTTCTGGAATTTGATTGAGCTGTAAGCTATAAAGTGCTGCTCTTGCTTCTTCAATTGAGCCGAATTCAAGTGTTAATTTTCCATCAGTGCCAACTTCAACAGGCTTTATTTCTCGCAATCCTCTAAAGCTATTTTTCACAGCGGCGCTCGATAAATAATTTATTAACCATCCTGGCGTATTTGAAACAAATTGGGCATAATAATCGTAGTTTTTTAACTCACCATCATTAATTTTCAGTGTAAATTTGCTACCGACTGGCTTCTGGGCAGTCACATCCCACTTGGACGTATAAGTACCGACTTCAAGTGTTAGTTTGTAGCTGCCAGGTACAATATTATCCAAATTAATTGTGGCAACCCCTGATTCGGTTAACCCAAAACCCGGCAACGGTTCCGAAACTTCACGGTTAACATACATACATTGTTTATTGGCAGCGCTGTCGCAAAGTGTTATCTGCCAATTATTTGGCACCAATTTCCCATCAGCTAAGAGCTGATCAAATTTATAAGAATAAATGTTGCCATATTTAAGCAAATTTGGCACAGCCTTGATTTTGTCCAGAAGCGGTTGCACTTCAGAAATTGTCGCACTTTTGGCCTCAAGCATTTTTATCAGTTCGTAATCCTCCGCTCCCTCACGTATCATCTCTAATCTAATAGACTTGACCAAAGTCGGGTCTTTAATCGAGGCGTTATTGTACACTAATGCGCCATTCACTATACTAACCCCAGTCCAATTTTTATCCTCTGCAGGAGAATAATGTAGATAATTTGTTCCATAAGGATACATATACTTCGGATACCAAGGTGCAGCAAATAGGTACATGTTAGATGACCAATATAAATTTCCAGTCGCGCCATATTTATACGCCATCCAAGGCATTAAACGAGATTGCTCCGGTACCGCGTCAGCGCGATAACTAGTGCCGGTATCATATACCCACAGCTGGTCGCCGGCGGGTAACCAATTTTTCGGATCAGCGTAAAGAATACTGCTCAAGTGAGGTATCCAAACATCAACATCAGTTAGCTTATCCACTATTGGTTTGAGAACCGATATATCGCCTGTTACAATTGTTACAGCAATTTTTAGCTTTGGAGCCGATTGATGAATTAAAGATGCCAAATGTTGCACCTTGTTATAATCAGTTGATGTTGTATCAAGCTCATCGCCTATATAATAGATTGAGTCATCAATCATACCATTGTCAGTAAGGTATTGATTCCAAGCAGCAAAATATTCTTTCACTGTCAAGTCAAATTTCGAACAGCTTGAATCGTCAGAACAGGTGATGCTTGCTGAAACACCAGTCTCGGGCTTATTGCTAATGGTCAATGCTTTAGAACTTTTGCCATACATATATGAAGCAATATTATATGGCCTGAATGAACTATTTTTTATTCTATTGATATTTAAATGGCTGAAATCAACAATCAACCCCGGGTCCGTTGCTGTGGCATCAAAGTCCCAGTACACTTGTTCAGTTGGAGTTAAATTAGTCAAATTACTACCACTGTACAATGTAGGCGAAATTCTGTGCGCCGAAAAATCATCAACGTACTTATTGATTAAAGTTGTCTTTTCATCGCTCGTGGCACTGTCATATCCATGAGCCAATAATGCATAACGAGGATCAAGATTAACAATATTTGAGAGTGTTGACTTGTCCGGAAGTGCAACATCCATCTGATTAATTTTGATGTTAAAGTTTCCACCCTGGCCAAAATCAATGCTAGCTTGCTTGTTGCCAGCTGTGGCGCTTTTTTCAGCAAAAACATTTATCCAAACAAACTCTTCGCTGTTTTGCGAAACAGTAATTTCTCCACCACTGGCTATTGGAACCAATGGATCTGCATAGAATTCTGGGGTTGTTTCTCGTTGATATAATCCTTCATAACCAAAGTCAACATATTTGATGTGGTAAAGCTCGAACTTGTATCCAGTCAAAGTTGGCATCGTTAATTTTACGTTGCTATCGATATCCGAAGTATTCTTCACCGCCACCACGAAAGGCTCATACTCATTTTTGGCAATCGTTACCGCATAGTTATTTTTGTTTTCTGTAAGGCTCATACCTTTTATCAGTTTATCGTTGGGAGAAACACCATAGAGCTCTAAACTGCTATTTGTATCGGCCAAAAAATGAAACTTCTGGTTTAGAAAATAAAAAAGCCCCGCCAAAATTGCGATAAACACAACTACCAAAATTAGGACAGTCGTCTTTCTTTTATTCCCCATATTTTCTTATTTTATTATACCACCTCTATCGCTTAATTTCTTCAACCAAAACGCTGGGGCCGGCACCTAAGCCGTTCCATTTGAGTGACGAGAGAACACTCATGGAAAGATCTAAAACAATCCCTGGAGGAGCTGTGGCAGTACCCCAGGTGCAATCGACAGTGCCAAAGACTTTAACTCCGTTTGCGCTATTTGTAATCCGCACCAATGTGCCAGCTTTATAGTTAGCGCTAACGACAGAACATTGCTTGGGGCCGATAGTCGCTGTGCCCCTGACAGATGACAAAACTGTAACTTTGGTACCGGTATAGTTTATTTGTGTTTTTGGTTGTTTTGTAATTTCAGTAGTCAAAAGCACCCTACTTACCTCATCACCATCCTCACGAGTCACTCGATATGTTAATTTTTTCTCCCCTTTTATTCCTGAATCAACACGCTTTTTGCCATAATCAAGGTTTGAATCTTCTTTTTCTTGGACAGCAAAATCAATTGGCCTTGTATCAACAACATTAGTAATGGCCACGCGAGTAATTGATACAGTTGATCCATCAAATATTTGTGCGCCAAGTGAAACACTGACTTTATCATCGGTTCCAATTTCGATACCTTTTTCAGTAAACAACTCTCCTGCTGTTATCATCCAACTACGATATTGTTTTGATCGTTTGCCATCCCTAACTGATATTACTGGCGCCCGCTCTATTTTAATTGTCGAGCCAAAACCAAGTTTCGGGTCTGGAAAAGTTGAAATTTTGTCTTCGGGATAATATGCAACTTTAAGATCGGGAATAATTTTAATTGGATCAATGCTTGAACTCACTCCACTAATAGTATTTTTGCCACCCGATGGCTTAATTTCCGATATTTGGTACGGATAACTTGCAACTTGCAACTTGTAACTTCCAACTTCTTGGGCCTGACTTTTGAGTACAGAAAAAGAACCAAAACCGATAAGCGAGATAAAAACTACAGCGTAAAAAAAATTGCGCATGAGAGTATTATAACAAGATATGATAGTGCTTCATAGAAGCCACAAGGCGTTAAAACACGTGCAGGCGTGTTATAACAGAACCAGCTAATGGCTATTAGCTTGAAGCTTTTAGTTTAGGGATTCCCCTAACAGCTGACAGCTAGCAGCTGAAAGCTTTTTCTAGATTTCACTTTTCACATCATCCGGTATCTCGGCGATGAAGCGTGATGGTAAATTAGCAACCGGATTTCCAAAGTAAATTCGACCAGATGCATAGATTAAATATAGTTTTTTCCGGGCGCGAGTAATACCGACATAGCAGAGTCGCCGCTCCTCTTCGATTTCATTTTCATCAACAATGCTTCTGGCGTGCGGCAAGAGGCCCTCTTCCATGCCAATCATAAAAACCGTTGGAAACTCCAAACCTTTTGACGAGTGCAGGGTCATTAAAGTTACAACATCGGCATCAGAATCTCGGTCATCAGAATCCTGATACAAGGCAATTTTTTCCAAAAAGGATTCCAGTGGTTTTTCGACGCCCAAGGTATCAGTATATGACGCTACAGATTTAAGTTCCAAAATGTTTTCCCAGCGAGCCTCGGACTCAGGAGTGCCGTCAAGTAAATTATCTTTATACCCGCTCTGTTCAGCTATAATTTCGACTAGCTCCGATACTCCGACGGTCAAAGATTTTAGTCGAAATTCCTCTATCATTTCCAAAAAATTTACAATTTTCTCCGGCACATCAGAATTTAGTGAGGCCAAACCCTGGAGGTATTTGATAACGGTTTTAGATCCAATACCGCGGGTTGGAACATTCACAATCCGCTCAAAAGCAATCCGATCTTCTGGGTTGGCGATTAATTTCAAATAGGACAAGATATCTTTGACTTCACGGCGTTCATAGAATTTTATCCCGCCTACAACTTTATACGGGATGCCGTAGCGTAGAAAAGCTTCTTCAGCTGCACGTGATTGAGCATTCGTTCGGTAAAGTACAGCAAAATCATTCCAGGATGATTTCTCGCCATATGATAAACCGCGAATTTCCGTCGCAATAAATTCCGCTTCGTCTTTTTCGTTCAGCGCTTGATAAATTTGGATGGTGGGGCCATCAGGATTATCAGTGAACAGAGTTTTATCCGTTCGATGCTTGTTGCATTTAATTAGTTCGTCGGCTGCACGGAGTATATTTTTAGTCGAGCGATAGTTTTGCTCGAGCTTAATAATCTTTGCGCCCTTATAATCGCGTTCAAAATTTAAAATGTTGCGAAAGTTGGCACCACGAAAACCATAGATTGATTGTGAATCATCACCGACAACGCAAATATTGCCATGTTTTGCTGACAGCATTTTTGCCCACATATATTGAACCTGATTAGTATCCTGATACTCGTCAATCATAATGTACTGAAAAATCCGCTGATACTTTTCCAACACATCTTTGTGCTCTTCAAAAAGTTGAACACATAAAACTAACAGATCATCGAAATCCATGGCGCCAATAGTTTTCAGATATTTCTGATATTCCTTATAGACATCGTAAACCACTTCTTCAAACGGGGAATTAACAAACTTTTTGTACTCCTCTGGTGTAACCAGTTCATTTTTTGAGCTTCCTATAAAGTATAGAATTGCATTTGGGTTATATTGTTTGGTGTCGATGCCCTTGTCCTGCATAACCTTCTTTACCACCGCCAATTGATCCTGCGTGTCGTAAATAGTAAAACTGGTCGGATAGCCGATGTGGGTCGCTTCACGGCGAAGAATCTTCACGCAAATTGAGTGGAAGGTTCCCATCCAAGGCAGAATCGTTGTCCGTTGTCCGTTGTCGGTTGTCGGTTTTTTCTGATTACTGATTACTGATAACTGATCACCAAGTAGGATTTCCATCCTGCTTTTCATTTCCCCCGCGGCCTTGTTGGTAAATGTTACAGACAAAATTGATGCTGGTGATACTTTTTTTTCAGAAATGAGATAGGCCAGGCGATGAGTAAGCGCCTTAGTTTTACCACTCCCCGCCCCAGCTAAAATTAAAACCGGCCCATCTGTAGTTCGGACCGCTTCGCGCTGTGGTTCATTTAATTCCGCCAGTATATCTTTCATGCCTTTGTATTTTAGCAAGGAGTCGTCAATTAAAAAAGCCCGACCTTTCCATCACATCGACGGAAGTTGATCGGACACGGCTTGTTCAGATTATGTAATCCTGTGCCTCGTCAGTCGGCTTCTTCTCTTGCTCGAGTGCCAGTGCGGCAGCCGCCGCCAGAACTACCACCAGAAGGAACGTCCATAGAAACGAACCCTCTCCGTCTCCGTCGCCAGGAAGGGCAAACATTGGCATTCTCCACTCCAAAGTCACGGCCTGGGCAAAAGCCCAAGTGTGTAACACTTCTGACTGCCGCTGCAGGCAGCCACTATTACCGCTACTACCAGAATGGTCGTTAACATAGCGCCTCCAGACAGAGTTGGTTATCACTACTGTTATATCGCAAAAAACACTTTTTGACAACAAAAAAAGGCACAAACGATTTGCGTACTTATAGGGAACAAAATTTTTAATTATTGCCCTGTCGCTTCAATTTGTGCCTTAAAGGGGTGTCGCGAAAACGACTAATGGAATCGCTTCGTAGCATCCCTTTAATGACTTTTTGTCATAAAAGAGACACATTTCAACGTTTCCCTAAAACCCTGGTTCTCCTCACCAAATTTTTCTTCAGATTTTCTCTCTAGTGCTTTTTCTTTTTGTATTTGGTTTATTGGTAAGGAAAAGATAACCAGAAATCAATTGACCCAATTGGTCTAATTTTTCTAATTGATCTAAACTAGAGATTGTTTAGAAATTAGGTTAATTAGATATTAGAAATTGTTTTTAGCTAGCTCTCCCTACCAACGGTTCGGATTAACAAAAAACTCCTCGTTAGGAGGAGCAATAAGAAACGAAACTAAACAGGGAAAAGAAACAAGGTACAAGGTACAAAGAATACAAACAATAAACCCAAGAAACTCTAAGACCAAACAAAGATAACAATCAGTCTTTGGAAGCAATTCGCCCCTCCGCGAATGAGTACTATTAAGTTGTTAATGTTGAATCTATTATATACCTAAAATATATCGGCTGTCAATACTAAAACCTAACGGTTGAAAAAAATATCCTTTGCCAGAGCGAATAATATTCTTTATTTTCCTGCCACTGACCAAATTTGACGTCTGTGATATACTATTATTGAGGTAACTATGAAGACAGGGTCAGGCACAAACGTCTGGTATTTGTTAGTATTAATAATACTGGCTGTAATTTTCATTTTTGCCGGCGTAAAATACTTAGGCCGAGGCGAAACTGGTCATACCCCGGACCAAAATCAAAACAACACTGCCTCGACCGCGAACGATAAACCAAAGAGCACTTCCGGGGCATCAACTGAACTACCCCCAGATCAACAGTTAGCGGCCAAAGGTGCCGAGGCAATGGATAAGGGCGATTACGCGACAGCCATCGACTATTTTTCCAAAGCTATTGTGCTGGACCCGTCCATTGCAAGCTACTATTCATTGAAATCGCAGGCTGAGGTTTTGGCAGGAAAATCTGCTGACGCTAAGTCTACACTGGAATCCGGATTAAAAGTTAGCCCAGACAATGAACTTTTGAATTCAAAATTAGACGTATTAAATAATAGCGACAATTTAGCACCAACGGATCAGGAAAGTCCGAGGGCATAACGATGAAAAAGCGAGGGGCAAAATTAGTCTTGGTTCTGGCAGCGTTGATGGTTATTGCACTGCCAATTTTTGCCTATGCATCACACGTTGAACTGAAATATGTTAATGCTAGGCAGGCATATCTTGACACTTTCTACGGAAAAACTGTGGCTCAGCTAATTTATGATGAAAGCACCCAACACAATATAAATCCGCGGTTAATTTTAACTATTCTTCAGCGCGAAAGTGCCGCCGTTACGCAATCAGCGCCTTCTTCAGATACTCGCGCTGCCTGGCCAATGTTTTATAACTACGATGAAAACATGGCCAATTGTTTGAATGCTGGAACAAATTGCACAGACACAAAATACAATAAGCCAGATTACTCTTATCGAGCAGAAAATTACGGTGGAGTTGGTCAACAAATTGCTTACTCGACAGCACAATTTAGAAATCTGCACGACAGCGCCTCATATTGCGGCGGAAGTTTAGCCGTGTCTGTTGACGGGGGCACAATCACCACAGACAATGCTGCCTCCTGCGCAATGTACAAATATACGCCACACGCTGTTTCCTACGACACAAATTCTGCTTTTTACACCAACTGGCAAGCCTGGTGGAGTGCCACATCCAACGGCGGTGCTTACTCAGCCACAAATACTATTTCTGAAGTCAATTTCAACAACCCAGGCGATATGACTGCGGATCAAATCAACGCATTTTTAATCAGCAAAGGTTCATGGTTGGCAAATTATTCAATTGCTGAATATCTTTCCGTCCCCTATCCAGTGCTAGTTGATGATGCTCCGCCAGCGGCTCCAAAAAAACAGGGCGATGCCAACAACGATAGCAAAGTTGATCTCCTGGATTTGTCAATTCTTGCCACTTGGTGGGGCACCACGAATACAGATTCTGACTTTAACCATGACGGAACAGTCGATTTGCTGGATTTATCAATTTTAGCTTCGGCATGGAATACTTA
>Ga0194043_1000535_pt1 | contig 21168 bp, 9 predicted proteins | sample JunL4415m_MetaG_FD_161274 | JGI IMG/M metagenome (GOLD analysis project Ga0194043, IMG submission 161274) | Anoxic zone freshwater microbial communities from boreal shield lake in IISD Experimental Lakes Area, Ontario, Canada - Jun2016-L442-15m | ecosystem: Environmental > Aquatic > Freshwater >...
TTGTTGTAAATATGTAATAAGTATTTGCGTTATTGCAGTAGTTGTTAAAATATATAGACCCGCGCTAAATGCGATTCTTCTATCTAGATCAGTAAATTGTATCTTTCTTAATGGGTTGAACCTAATAATTAAAAATAAGCAAACATATATTTTAACATATGCATCCAAATTAGATAAATATTGGGGTGCTTGCGAAAATAAACCTAAAGCTGCTGCGGCATACAAAAAATATGATGCAAATATTATATAATTGAACACGGTTGATTGAAAGTCGTGAATATCCTTTGATAACGTCATATGACACTATATTATTATATGTTGTCATAAAAACTGTGGGTAGTGCCTTTTTTTCAGTGCGCTTTTTTCAGCGATTTCACTCTGCCGTTAATTCTTTGTAAAGAGTTAGTGTTCTTGCACTTGGATCCGTTGCATTTGTATACTTTGGCATCCAAAAATATGGAATAACGTTTCCAAGTCCTGGATATGCTGTTTCAAAAATTTTTCGGTAATAAAATTGTTCTGCCGTTTTTGGCACATTATGTTCGTTTATAAGCTGCATTACAGGATCTTCTTTGCATAAATTCTCATAGGTCCTTCCTTGTGGTAACGGACACAGCTTGGATGTTTCCTCTTGAATTATTTTATACAAGGATTTTTCCTTGCCACTTACGCCATCACTGAATGCCTCTTTGCGCCTCCAAATAACACTCTTAGGTAGAAGTGGATTGCCTGCTTTATTCTTAAAGTTATCTTCACTGAAAGCTGTTCTTAGAAGGAATTTTTCCATTTCACCCATCCTTGGATGATAACGAACACTTGGATCAATGGACAAATAATATTGAACCCATGTTCTGTCTAAGAATGGCGTTCTAGGTTCAAGCCCATGAGATGAAATACACTTGTCTGAGCGCAAGACATCATATTTGTGAATGTCTCTTAAAAGGCGTCTGCTTTCTGCATCAAACTCAATCTCATTTGGACATTCATGCATATACAAATACCCTCCGCACAATTCGTCTGAGCCATCGCCATTAAAAATGACCTTGGCATCGCTCTTCTGCGAAATGTATTTGCCAATCAAATAATTGCCAATGCTTGCCCTAACTGATGTTGTATCATAGCTTTCAATTACCTGTATAACCTGTGGAATAGCGTTGATAAAATCTTCTTCTTTCAAAACAATTTCGGTGTGTTTTGTTCCCAAATATTCTGCCACTTCTTTAGCAAATTTCAAATCCATTGAACCTTCCAGACCAATGCTGTATGTTTCTAAGGGTGTGGATGAAATGCCTTTATAATATTCATTTACCAGCGCAGTTATGATGCTGCTATCAAATCCACCTGAAAGAAGGCACGCGATTGGTCTCTCTGTAGTAAGACATCTTTTTTCCACTGCAGTTGAAAGATGAAATGGGATCTTCTGTATAGCATCCGCATAAGCATTCTCATACTTTAGTGAATTAATAATGCTGGTAAATCCCGTTGAATGATAACGACAAGACTCTACATGAATATTCCATCTAGCCATTACCTTTGACGATAATCTCATTTCACAATATGTGCCTGGTTGAAAATGATCAATTGTGTATAAATGTCTTGATTTAGTCAATTCTTTGTGAAAATCACTTAATACTTTCAACTCTGATGCAAATCCATAAACAGGAACGCATTTATTTAACAGTGGAGCATCAGTAATACCTTTGTAAGAAAACAGATTTTCTTCTTGAACGTTATTTATTGGTTTTAAGAAATACAAGGGTCTAACTCCGTATGGATCGCGCGCAACAAACATCTTGCTTTCATCCGTAATGTCCTTTCTTGCTGCATCGCAAAAAATTCGCCTGTCATATAAGACAAATGCAAACACGCCATCCAACATTTGCAACGTTTGCTCAATCCCATATTTCAAATATAGATGCAGGATAACTTCGCAATCAGAGTCCGTATTTGGTACAACATTCATGCGCTCATACAATTCTTTGTAGTTATATATTTCTCCATTGCAGACAAGCAACACATTATCAATTACAATTGGTTGATTAGACTCGGTATTCAATCCATTAATAGCCAAACGATGAAATCCTAAACTTGTATTTTGCCCCATCTTTTCTAATTTAGAAAACTCTGGACCACGATTCTCACCCTTTTTAAACTGTTCTTTTATAAAGTCATCTGCAAATCTGGAATCATTGTTTAGTAGTGAAAATATTCCACACATCTAGAGGATCTACTAATATTATTGCTATTTGTTTATATGGATTTATCAAAATGTTTATAATCTAGGATAAAATTTTGTAAGACCATTTTGTATAGCACTATAGCATATGACTGAAATTGAATTTGTTTCTATTGGAGGATGGTGTGGTACAAAAATGGCACTAACTAGAAATAATATTTTTAGCCCTAGCAATCCATTTGACTATGTAAGAAGTTCTATAATAGGCGTAATTGATTGTTTAGAAAATGATTTTGCTAATTTTTTCCCAAAAGAGAAAATAAAACAGGAGACGGGGTTTTATTTAAGCAAATGCTGCGAGTTTCAACATGACGATTTAGCTGATCAAGATGTAATTGATTCATTTAACCGCAAAATTACAAGATTTAAAGAAGTATTAAGCAAAAAAATGCCTGTTTGCTTTTTGCGCACAATTTGCTTGAATGATTATGAAAATGAATTAAAATATTATAAGACACTACAAAATGCTATTGAAAAATTATATCCACACTTGAAATATATAATATGTTTTATAATCACAAAACAAAATTATTTATCTTATTATAAAAATTTAGATGATAAAACATTTGTATTTGCAATAAATAATAAACTTGTTTTTTCTCCTTCGGAATATTTACAGGGAACATACAAATACATTATTGATTTTATAGTAAACGAAAATCTTTTTTTAAAGATTCCTTCCCCTAGTAATATTGAATTAATAAAAAGTGACACACGCTTAGAAGTGAAAAAATTATTTCATGAGTAAATACATTTGATTGAAAAGTTAAATATTACTTAATTGCACCCCACCTTAATTGCAAATTAAAATAATATTAAAACGGGTGTGCAATAATTTAAAATTTTATTCAATATTTTTATTATTTATCTATATTAAGTATTCATGTCCTCAAATCAATTTAGTGATCAGTGTGCATCCGAGAGATCAAATATCATTAATCAACGATTGTATGCAAGAAATGTCCCTTCCCAGGTTCTTCAGCCATATTTAAGTGTTACTCCTGCACAGACAAAATTCTCTGTTTTACCAGTAGTTGACCCTAGAAAGGTTATTAGAACACCTATGGAGCAAATGCCCACATATAATCCTGAGCAAATCTTTAATCCTGGAAATGCCACGGCGCCTTGGTCTGGCTACGCAGCAAATGTGAACAAGGAATCGGAGTTGAAGAATCAAATTTATGCTTTGCAGAAATGCAGTCAAGCTACATACGTTCCTAGCCCAAATAGTGACTTGTATCAATATAAATTCCAGTCAACCCAAGAACAACAACCATTCCCTGATCTATTTAAGGAAGAAATGTGGCAACCATTCAATCCTAATCAAAAAGATTTAGGATCTGGTCTCTTCAATAACTGCACTAGACAACAGATGAAGAGTCTTACAGATACAAATTAAAACTTGGATAATACACCATCAACTCGCTCTAATTCATAAAAAACGATATATTTTTATGACTTAGTATATTAGTACACATTATGGCACAATTAAAAACTATAAATGACATTTTTGTCAATGAAGACAATAGAAATGCAGTAGGAATAGAAGCATGGGTTAACTTTATTGTTACACATGTTGATGATATTCAAAGACGCAAAGGAAGACCTCTTATTCAAATAGCTTCTACTCCAGAAGAAATTGAAAAATTAACAAATAGCAGAGCTATTGATAATAAAAGAAGAATATTAAATTATAAAAAGCCCGAAACTTTTGATGAAAATACTGAATTTTTTAGATATAATGTTTATCATTCAGTTGGAGATGGCACCTGTTTTATTCATTCCTGTCTCAATTCACTAAGCCCAACTTATAGAAATATAGTTGACGAAGGAGTAAAAGGTCAAATTGGTAGATATTTTCGCAAAAATGTATTTTTAAGATTTGTGCCAGAAGACAACGTTGAATTGCAAGCAAATGTAAATTCTAATGCCTGGATGGGAGATGAATCCATACAATTATTTGCAAATTCATTCAATATTAATATATTAGTTTTTTCTGAAAAGGCTACATATAATCCTAGAACTAAAAGTTATACACCTCCACCGGGTTATCAAATATTTTGGTCTGGAGAAAATCCAGAAAATGGCCTAGATTTTATTTTTATATATTCTACCACTCAAGTTCATTTTGATTCAATTTATATAATTAGTGATAGAGGAACTGCTGAAAGCTTTATAATATCAAATGCTGAAGGTAGACGATTAGATGCGTTAAATCCAGCTAATGGAGTTGTAGTTCCAGAACCAGATGCAGCTATGGAAGAAGCTGTGAGACTATCATTGGAAATGGCTGGTCCACCTCCAGTCCCAGAGGAAGATCCTGATCTTGAAGCAGCAATTCAAGCATCTATGGAAAGCGAAATTACTGATAAACAGAGAAGACAATTATTGGCTAAAGCCAAAGAAGTAGAAAATAAAAAATCTGCTGCTGCTGCCGCTGCCGCTGCCGCTGCTGTTGGTTCAGGTGCTGGTGCAAATGCGCGAAATGTGTTGAATTCCGTTTTTAGTGAAAGTGATAGTAGTGACGAGAGTTCATTTAGTCCATCTAGTGCTTCCAGTTCTTCCTCTGGTTCTACTTCTTCTAGTTCTTCTAGCTCTAGCTCTTCTAGCTCTAGCTCTTCTAGTGCATCTCCGTCTACTTCTAGCAATGAATCATCTTACGCTCCTGGAGCCTCTGGTAAGGCTAGCTCTAAAGAATCATCAAAGTCATCCTCCGCAGAATCTTCTTCCTTAACAGAGGACGAATCAATGCAAAACGACAACAAATCGTCTTTATACACAGCCGCATCAACGATAAACAAACTATATGATAATCTTTCATATTTTGACTTGTATGGTGGTTCAGTATTTATGTTTCTCTTTATAACAGCCATTGTGTTTTTTGTATGGGCCTATTGCAATGTCATGGTCCAAGCACAAGAAATAAAAGACGACTGGAACAATCAAAAGTGCAACCCAAAAGTGATCCCATTTGCGGGATTCATAAATAAGCCAGATGGAAAAACAGCAATTGAGTTTACGGGAGACAACTTTACTGGATGCGTTCAGTCCATTCTAGAAAACATTGTTGGATATGCGCTCGCACCTTTCCAATACATTATTAGCGGTATTACTGATTTATACAATGATTTATCCAAGGCTGTTGGCATTGCTAGAAGTTTTATGGCACAATTACGATCCAACTTTTCAAATATAGCAGAGGATATTTTAAGCAGAATATTAAACATTTTAACACCACTTCAACAGATAATGATAACATTTGCTAGTTCTATGGGAAAAACGCAAGCTATTTTAACTGCTGGTCTTTACACAAGTCTTGGCACATACTACGCGCTAAAATCCTTGCTTGGAGCGCTATTCCAAGTTATTATAATTATTTTTATTGTTGTTACTGTAATAATAACACTCCTTTTTATAGCTGGAATGTTTAGTCCATTCATTTGGACTGCAGCATTTGCAGCATTAGCATCATATATAGCCATTGTAACCGTATTTGCAATTGTGGCTGTGTTTTTTGTTCAAGTTTTGCAAGTGCACGTACAAATGGCTCCAAAAGCTCCCTCGCCTCCAAGTGCATGTTTTGACCCAAATACTGAATTGACAATGAATGATGGTTCAACGAAAACTATAAAAGAGATCCATGTTGGAGATGTTTTAGAAAATAATAATATTGTTACAACAAAGGTAAAAGTTTTGGCAAAGGATCATATAATGTTTAGTTTGAATAATGTAATAGTAAGTGAGAGTCACATTGTCAAGTGCAAAGATAAGTGGATTTCAGTTGCAAAACATCCAGATAGTGTAGAAATTGCTTGCTATGCGGAACCTTATTTGTACTGTTTAAATACTTCTAGCAAAACAATCGTTATTAATGATCTGGTGTTTACAGATTGGGACGAAATATATGGCAAAGATTTGAAAGACATTTTAAAATTACCATCAATAAAAACCACAGAAAACATTCACAAACATTTGAATGGTGGATTTTCAGGTGAAACGCCGATAGTTTTAGAAAATGGATTAAAAACAACTATTAAAGATGTTGACCCTGGTTCTAAACTCAGTACTGGTGAAACAATATATGGAGTAGTTGAAATAGATGCAAAAAATATAGAAAATATTAAAGAATATAATTTAGGATACTTGAATAATTCTTACACTGGAAAAAACATATGCCTCTGCGATAAAAATATGGGTAAACTTTCAAAGATAGAAGGAAGAAATACGGAGGAATCCTTTAAAAAGCTTTATCACGTATTAACTGATACTTCTAGTTTTACTGTAAATAATTTAAAATTCTACGACTACAATTCCTTGATAGATTTACATTTAGGTAAAGAGAATGACAAATAAAAATTATTATCTATAAAATATGTATAATATGAATGTCTCTATTGGTTCATACAAATTTAGAGGGGAAATTCTCATCTTAATCGTAATTGTTGGTTTAATTCTTTTTGGTCACACCCTTTGTGGATGCTCAAAGGTGACTGCTAAGGAGGGGTTTTACATGGCTAAGAATGTTATGCAGAGCTTAAAGGAAGGTTTCAGCCCTGCAAACACAAATAATGGCGATTCTGCTCGTTACACATTAGGAGACTATACACCAGTAAATACCTCATCGTGGTTTCAAGCAAATCTTGCTCTTGCACCAGGCCAAAGGCCCAGCAAGGGTGCGCAAAAGATCTGGGATCGCAAGAAGCAACCTATTCCTCTTCCTGAAGGTGAGTTAGATATGTTTGCCACAACGCCTTTTAAAGGCAGTTGCTGCCCCAACACCTACTCAACCAGCACTGGTTGTGCGTGCATGACGGTTGATCAATACAAGTATTTGAATGGTCGCGGCGGAAACAATGTTCCATACTCTGAGTATTAAATCAAAGGTTTAATTTTGCAACTTAAAGACTCTCTAAGTTGCAAAAACAATATATTATTTATATTAATCAAATGTGCATTCACAAAGCCTGCAAAACTTTATCTTCATTGTTCTATCCACATCAATATCAATGTCATCCTCAATTATTTCGTGCTTGCATAGTTCTTTCAACCTACAAATAATAGCGTTATTAATGTGCTTTGCATTATTCATTTGAATATTAAAATTCATTTCATTAAAATACAGACGAAACATTGCCAACTCATTTATAATATCATTATCAATCTTAGTTTCTTCTTTTTCCGCTCCTTCTCCTGTGGAGTCTTCTTTCAAATTAAACACGGTTTTGTGATCGCTCACTTGGATATCATCATAATCGCTATTTACATCATCGCATGCATTTTTCATTGACAAGAAAAAAGATAAATAATCTTCACTAATTATTTTTAATTGTTTTAATAATTCCATTCGCTGGTTGTCTGCCATTTTGGTTATTATTAATTATATTAGAACCTTCTTTATAAATGGTTTTAGATTAATAATTAATTAGACATACAAATTTGATACCCATGCCTCTTCCTTATTCTTCTTGATCAACTTGTCAATCACGTCCTTTGTTACTGTAAATGGAAATTGAACCTTAATAGACATGTCCTCTTCAAACAAATTAGTATCTGGGCGCATAAGACGATACAAATTCAACTTGGTATGAATGATCTCAAGACAACGCTTCAAGTTGCGAACGCCATCCTCCTTGTTGCAGTGAGTCTCAATAATATAGTGAAGAGACTCATCTGGGATAATAATATCCTCTGTGCTAAACTTCACTTGCTCTTGAATCTTGGGCAACAAATAGTCGCGAGAGATGACAGACTTTTGCTTTCTATCGTAGCCCTTGGTTTGAATCCTGTACATTCTGTCGCGCAAAATAGGATTCACCTTGCTCTCATCATTGTAACTAAAGATAAACAAGCACTTGCTTAAATCAAAGTCAATCTCTGCAAAATACTTGTCGTGAAACTGACTGTTCTGCGAAGTATCAGTCAAATGAGTCAAAATACCAGCAATCTCCTCGCCCTTTGGCGTGTCGCTGATCTTGTCCAACTCATCAAAGTAAATCACTGGATTCATGCACTTGCTGTCAATAAGAATTTGCACAATCTTGCCCCATACACTTCCTTCGTACGTGTAAGAGTGCCCCTCCAAGAAGCTGCTATCAGTTGCACCACCGAGTGCAATAAACGCAAAGGGTCTATCTAAAATCTTACTGATTCCTTCCTTGACAAGTGTCGTCTTACCAGTACCCATTGGACCTTGGATTGCAATTGAAGTGCCGATTGCCTTTGGATTCGTTATGAGCTGACCCATCATTTGCATAATTTGCATCTTGGCATCATTTAGCCCATAGACTGCAGAATCAAGGCACTTTTGTGCGTTTTCCATAAAGCTATGACAGGCTTCAACTCCATCTTCAATGCTAATAGGAAGCGTATTCACCTTTCCAAAAGGAATCTTCATAAAGGTGTCAACCCAATTCTTAATCTTATAGAACTCGCCACTTCCAGGCTCCATGTAACGCAACGAGGTAAGCTTTTTCATTGCAGATGCCTTGAATTGAAGAGGAATATCAGCCTCCAAAAGAGTCAATCTATAAGGCTTTTCAATCCTGGTAATCTTGTTAATCTCTTCAAGCTCCTTGATAATTTTGGTCTGGTCTTCCATCGCCATCTTCTCAAAGAATGCAAAATCATTCATAGAATTTTTCTCCTTGATGATTGAGCGAAACTTTGATGAGTTCTTTTGCTTTTGTTTTTTCTCGCGCTTTTCCTTAATCTTAGTTTCCTTCTTAATAGTAGTTTCACATATTCCAACAAACTTCTCAATCATCTTATTATTTTTGTCGGTCGCGAGGATTCCTTTCAACTGTGAAAGAACCTGCTCATTTGAGTATACGGGCTTCTCAACAGGTTCAACCTCACCAGAACTCTCTTCCGTAGACTTGGACTTCTTGCCCTGCTTTTTAGACTTTTTCTTAAGGAGTTCTTCATCCTCGTCCTCATCCTCGTCCTCATCCTCGTCTTCATCCTCATCAAAGTTCTCATAATATTCTTGAAGCAGATCATCCTCATCCTCCTCATCTTCATCATCTTCCCACTCGTCTTCGTCTTCGTCATCACGATTAAGACCGCCGATAGTAAAGATAATATTAAATTTATTTCCATGCTTTGCTCCAATCTCATATTCTTGCATTTCCTCATCATCCTCATCATCCTCATCCTCCTCATCCTCATCCTCATCCTCATCCTCGTCCTCATCCTCCTCATCCTCATCCTCGCTCTCCTCAACAACCTTCTTGGTTTTCTTTACAACCTTTTTGTTCTTCTTTTTAGAAAGTTTTTGCACTTTCTTTGTGCGTTTTGTCTTTTTCTCTTCCTCCTCTTCCTCCTCTTCCTCTTCGTCCTCCTCCTCTTCATCATCTTCATCCTCCTTCAACACTTTCTTTAATTTTTCTCCAGACTTGATCTTTTTATTCAAATGCTTTGATGGAAACATTTTCGCCAAGAATTTGCGATATTCATGTACATCCATCTCGTCATCATCATCATCTTCCTCATAATCATCATCATCACTGGAAGACTCTTCATGAGACTTGCGATTTCTCGCCAAATCTTCACCCTTCTTCGTTTTCTTTGACTTGATGGAAGAGCCCTTCTTAGGACTAGCGACCTCCTTTTTTGACAGTTGAGTTTTAGAATCTTTCGGCATTTCCTTATACTATGGTATATCAATTTATATTCTTTTTATCTCAATCAATTTATTTATTAAACCGAAATAAAGACTTTGATAATTCATGCAAATACATGAAAGCTCAACTGTATTATTATTTTTCTTAAAATAAAATTGATATAAAACAATCTAAATATAATTTAGTAATATAAGGAGTATGTCAAAAAACGCTGGAATAATGCCACGCAACAATTGTTCAAAAATTATCGGTATCCAATTCAGTATATTATCTCCAGATGAAATTCGCAAGGGTTCCGTTGCAGAAATCACCAGTCGCGACACGTACATCAACAACAAACCTGTCATTGGTGGGCTGTTTGATCCTCGCATGGGAGTTCTAGAACCTGGTCTAATCTGTCCAACGGATGGTTTAGATTATATGCAAACACCTGGATATTTTGGTCATATTGAATTGGCTAGACCAGTTTATTACATCCAATACTTGAATACTATTCTAAAGATTCTTAGATGTGTTTGTTTCAAATGCAGCAAGCTTTTGGTAAGCAAGGAGAAGTATAGTCAGGCACTTAAAATGTCTAGCGAGAATCGTTGGAAATATGTGTTTGGTCTTGCGAGCAAAATGAAGCGTTGCGGAGAAGACACAGAGGATGGTTGTGGATGCCCGCAGCCAAATAAAATTCGCAAGGAAGGTCTAGCAACAATCTTTGCAGAGTGGAAGAATGATGCAGAGGGCGCACAAAACATGGTTATCAAACTTACCCCAGAGATGGTACTCAAGATATTTAAGCGTATCTCAGATGAGGATGTCTCTTTTATGGGTTTCAGTCCTGTGTGGTCAAGACCCGACTGGATGATTTGTCAAGTGATGGCCGTTCCTCCTCCTGCAGTGCGCCCATCCGTTAAGCACGATGCACAGCAACGCAGTGAGGATGATCTAAGCCACATTCTTGTTAACATTATCAAGACCAACAAGACTCTGCAAGAGAAGATGCAAAATAACGCGCCTGCCAATGTAATTGAGGACTGGTCCACGGTTTTGCAATATTATGTCTCTACTCAAGTGGATAATAAGATTCCTGGTGTAGCATCTGTTGCTCAGCGTTCTGGCAGACCATTAAAGTCAATCAAGGATCGCTTGAATGGAAAGGGTGGACGTATGAGAGGCAATCTTATGGCTAAACGTGTAGACTTTAGTGCCCGTTCAGTTATTACAGCAGACCCAAATCTTTCCATCAAGGAACTTGGCATCCCAATGAAGATTGCCAAGAATATCACCAAACCTGTCACTGTTAACAAGGTGAACAAGTTATTCTTGATGAAGTTGGTGCTTAATGGTCCAGATGAATATCCAGGTGCCAAGATTTTGGAAAAGAAGAATGGCGAGTCTATTACGCTTAGATACGTTGACCGCAAGTCAATTGTATTGGAAGATGGGGACATTGTTCATCGTCACATGATGGACGGCGACCCAATCCTCTTTAACCGTCAACCTACTCTTCACAGAATGAGTATGATGTGTCACATTGCAAGAATCATGAAAATAGGTGATACGTTTCGCATGAATGTTGCTGACACTAAGCCATATAATGCCGATTTTGATGGTGATGAGATGAATCTCCACATGCCCCAGGATGCCGAATCAGACTCAGAGTTGCGCAACTTGGCGGCTGTTCCGTACCAGATTATCAGTCCTAGTAATAATGCGCCGATTATTGGCATTTACCAGGATTCCATGCTTGGCGCGTATCGTTTCACCAGAGAAAATATTAGTTTCACACCTCGTGATGCAATGAACCTGCTCATGATGTTCCCCAAGATCAACGAGTTTGATTTGTTAAATAAGGGAGGACGCCTTACCAGCTTTGATATTTTGTCTCAAATTATGCCTCCTCTTTCACTAAAGGTGAAGAATAAGCAGTTTGGTGACAATGAAGATGGCAAGAAATCCAACAACGTAATTGAGATTGTAGATGGTCAATACATGCGCGGACAAATGGACAAGGGTATCCTTGGAGCAGGAACAAAGGGGCTTATTCACCGCACGTGTAATGATTTTGGCAATATGGCTTCTGCAGACTTTGTGGATGATTTGCAAAATATTATCACAGAGTACATGAAATCTAGCGCTTTTAGTGTTGGAATCAGTGATTTAATCTCAGATTCAAAGACAAACCAGTCCATTGTTACAGCGATCACCGACAAGAAAAATGAGGTTAAGAGTCTCATTGACCAAACACAGATTGGTGTCTTTGAAAATAATAGTGGAAAGACAAACTTGGAGGAGTTTGAGACACAAGTCAACAATATTCTCAACCAAGCATCCTCTGAGGCTGGAAAGATTGGGCTCAAGAGTCTAAGCAAGGATAATCGCTTTGTTATCATGGTTAATGCTGGCTCAAAGGGCTCAGATCTCAATATTTCCCAGATGATCTCTTGTTTGGGTCAGCAAAATGTTGATGGAAAACGCATCCCCTATGGATTTGAGCATCGCACGTTGCCGCATTTTACAAAGTACGACGACTCTCCAAGCGCGAGAGGATTTGTTGAGAACTCTTATATCAACGGACTTTCCCCTCAGGAGCTCTTCTTTCACGCAATGGGTGGTCGCGTTGGTCTTATTGACACTGCAGTCAAGACCTCAACTACTGGTTACATCCAGCGCAGGCTTATCAAGGGACTTGAGGATTTGATGGTTAATTATGACATGACTATTAGAACCAACAAGAGAAAGGTTGTGCAGTTCTCTTACGGCGATGATAATATTGACACAATCAAGGTGGAGAATCAAGAACTGAGAATCGGCACTATGAGCATTCAAGATATTTATGCACATTTTAATGTTCCTGAAGAGGACTTGAAGCCCAAGGCTCTTTCAGCCATGTTCTTGAAGAATACGCTTGCTCGTTACAAGAAGCAACTAGATTCTACGCAAATAAAGTGCAAAGAGTACACCGAGTTCATGATCAGTTCGCGCGATAATATTATGAAATACGTGTTTAAGAACAAAGATGAGAGCGTTGTTAGATCACCAGTTGCATTTGCATACATTATCCAGAATATCATTGGACAGCAACACCTCAACCCAGATTCTCTTGTGGATATTACGCCTCTAGAGGCATTTGAGATGATTGAAGCAAATTACAAGACATTGGAAATGCTTTACTACACGCCTCCCACACTCCTCTTCAAGACACTCTACTATTATTATTTGTCACCAAAGGTCTTGCTCTTTGTCAAGCGTTTTAACAAGGCCGCACTAACATTGCTTCTAGAAACAGTCTCAATGAACTACAAGAGATCCATTGTTGCCCCTGGTGAAATGGTTGGACTTATTGCCGCACAGAGTATTGGCGAACCGACCACGCAAATGACTTTGAACTCCGTAACATTTGAGACACCTATTATCGTAAGGAATAGTGAAGGTATTATTCAAAAAGTTTGCATTGGAGATTTTGTTGGAAAACACATTAACGATGCAAAGAAATTGGAACATTATGCTGAAAATGACACGACCTATGCTGAACCCAAGGAATATTTTGAAATTCCTTCTTGTGATGAAGATGGAAATGTAGTTTGGAAGCAAATTGAAGCTGTTACAAAACATCCAGTAATAAATAAGGATGGTACAAACACCATGCTTAAATTTACTACAGAAGAACAAAGAGAGGTTATTGTGACAAAGGCAAAGTCTTTGTTAAAATTGGTAAATGGAAAAATTGTTCAAATGGATGGTGATCAGTTCAAGGTGGGCGATTACATCCCCGTAAGCACAAAACAAATAGATTTTGTTGAATCCAGATCTTTAAATTTACGCGATATTCTTCCAGCAACAGAATATATTTACTCATCTGAGGTTGAAAAGGCAAAATCAGTAATGTCAGAATATCATTGGTGGTCTAAACATCAAGGTAAAACTTTTACTTTGCCGTATGCCAGAAGTGACTCATTTGTTGCTAAAGTGAATGAAAAGTTGAGGAGTGGTTGCATGACAAAAACAGTATTTGCAGCTAATTGTGTATATACGAAGCAAACAAATATGAATGCTTACAATATTCCCGAAGAAATTCCATTGGACTACAATTTTGGTTATTTGGTAGGAGCTTATGCGGCTGAAGGATGCATGACAAAATTTCAAATATCTATTGCAAATAACGATGTAGAATATTTTAAACCAATTATGACGCTTCTTCAACAGTGGAACATTAGTACCAAAGTTTATCGTCATGAGAATAAAGGACAAGAAGGCTGGACTAGCCAAGACTTGCGCATTTACAACACTGTTTTGTCTCGCATCTTGGAAAATCTTTGTGGAAAGCTAAGTCACAATAAATTTGTAAGTGATAAAATTATATTCTCTAACAAGGAATGTATTCTAGGATTCTTGGATGCTTATATTGGCGGTGACGGAACCGTTAGTACAAAAGATAATTCAATTATGATGACTTCTGTTTCCAAAGAACTCTTAATTGATGTGCAACAAATGATTAATAATCTAGGAGTTTATAGTTTCATCAAGCAGTTGAGAAAACAAACTTCTAACAACAGAGGAACCTTGCCCGAAAATATTCGTCAAGGATATACTTTGTATGTAAGAAATCAACAAGCCAAACAACTAGCAACCATGCTAGATATTAAGATTGGTTGTAAACTGGAAAATTGCAAGATCATTGCTGACCATTCATCTAAATTTTCATATAAAATTAACAGAAACTACTTGCATGTTCCCAACGAAATTGATGGACAGATTGTAATGGAAGCTAGAAAAAATGACAGCTTGATTGATGTTCTCTTTGATAAAATTGTATCAATTGAAGAAGTTCCCAATACCACCGATTATGCATATGACCTAACTGTTGCAGACACTAGAAATTTTAACATCTATAATGGTCTTGCACTTGTAGATACATTTCATTTCGCAGGGGTGGCTTCAAAATCTAACGTCACCCGTGGTGTTCCAAGAATTGAAGAAATCTTGTCACTTACCAGCGATCCAAAGAATCCCTCTCTCACAGTTCATTTGAAACCAGAGGATGAAGCTGATAAAGAAAAGGCTAGATCAATCATGTATATGTTGGAGCACACCAAGTTGCAGGAGATTGTGCAATCAGTTGACATCTGCTTTGATCCAGATGATTTGAATAGTCTAATTGAAGAGGATAAAAATACTATGGAACAATACAGAGAGTTTGAGAAAATGGTGGATGAGTGCATGGAAACCAATCCAGCAGAGGACACTGCAGAGGGATCCAAGTGGATTCTTCGTATGACAATGGATCCTGAAATCATGTTGGAAAAGAACATCACAATGGATGACGTTAATTTTGCGCTCAAGAATAGTTACGGAAATGAAATTGCTTGCGTTTACGCAGATTACAATGCAGATAAGTTGGTTTTCCGCATCCGCATGAATAATATTATCAAGCAAGGTAGCAGAGGAGGCCAAAAGAAGATCAAGGTGAACCCTCTTGACCAATCTGACCAGATTTATCTTCTCAAGAACTTCCAGGATGAGTTGCTTTCCAACGTTGTTCTTAGAGGTGTAAAGAAGCTCAACAAGGTTATTCTTAGAAAGGTCAAGGATAACATGGTAGAAACATCTGGGGCTTACAAGAAGCAGGAGATTTGGGTACTAGATACAATTGGTACAAACCTATTGAATGTGCTTGCGCTTGATTACATAGATGCTACAAGAACATTTAGTAATGACATTGTTGAGATTTACAACGTTCTTGGAATAGAGGCTGCTCGCCAGGCCATCTACAACGAGTTGGCAGATGTGATTGAGTTTGATGGCACCTACGTAAACTATCATCACTTGAGTGTTCTAGTTGATAGAATGACTTTTACCAGTAAGATGATCTCCATCTTTAGGCACGGAATTAATAATGATAACATTGGTCCCATTGCAAAGGCATCTTTTGAGGAAACTCCCGAGATGTTCTTGAAAGCTGCTAGACATGCAGAGTTGGACACTTTGCGCGGCGTTTCTGCAAATGTTATGTGTGGACAAGAGGGTTTCTACGGAACAAGTGCATTTCAGGTGGTTCTGGACATTGAAGAGATGAAGAAGTTGCAAGAAACTGTTGCTTTTGAAATGGGAGATGAAGTTGGAGATATTGAAAAGGCGTTTGGAGTTGAGGATGTTGCAGAAGACCCATGCAGTGTTTACAACTTGTCCATCCAAAACAATGTTGTGAATATCAAATCTAGCGCAATGGGTGACGATAACACATACAATCCTGGATTCTAATCTCTTTACAAAGACAAAGACAAAAACAAAGATAAAGACAAAGACAAAATAAGAACATAAAAAATATAATTCTTATGTATAAAATAATATTAAACACTTGAGTATAATATTATTATGCAGACCTTTTATAGGATTATTCAAACAATATTAAAAGCTAAAAATATTTTTTTTCCTGATAAAGAAGATGGCGGATTTACATTTTGGAATAATGTATTTCAACGTGAACCACATGATAAAAATCTTATTTTTAATAATCAGTCAACAGAAAATCTTACAATAGAAGAATATAATCATTTGGTTAGTGCAAATAATTTAACAAAACAATCTTTTTATTTTATGATATCGGCAATTGATAAAAAATTACAGGTTCCGTATTATTCACAGCGCGCAATAAAGGCAAAATTTTTTGAATTAAATAGTATGTTGAATAATATGTTTATGTCAAAAGCAAACAAGGAGAACATATTAGATATTTTTTGCAAGTGTCAACGAGTGTATTGGGGGTTTTCGCGACTAGCATTTGTATACAAATATAAAAAAGCAAAGATGCAGATTACTTGTGATCTTTATATGAATGATATATTGACTCATCAAGAAAACTCCATATTAGTATTTCAAAATAACGCAAAATATACATTTATTATACAAGATTTAATAAAAATTATAAATAATGCATTAACAAATGCCCCTAGTTTTTTTCTAGACCCACTTCAATCCAAAAATCCTTATACTAATATTCCATTTAATCGGTCAACATTATATCATATATATTTTCAAATGAAAGATCGTGTCTGCGTTATGCCCGATTTATTTCACAGATTTTTCTTATCAAGTTTTAATCTTGTAAAATTTAAACTGAATAATGAAACTTTTATAAAGGAGATTGTGTTTAAAAATTATATTAATAATGCTTCTCGTCAAATTGTGTGCGCTGACATTAGACTAATGTTGGAAGAAAATAAATATACAAGAAGATTAATTATAGATGACAGTTTTCCTGAAAAAAAATTGATTGAAGTTTTTTCGCCATATTTGGAATTATATTATCATGGACTCTACTGTTGTGCAGAAGAAAAGAAATATTTGGTAAAAGATATTTTAGATAAAAAATTATTTGGCTTCTATAAAAGTAACAAACTATTTGGGCGAAAAACGTATACAAAAGTATTTAAATTAGGAATGACTCATAGAAAATATACTACCAGTTTTAATGATTTTTATACACCTTTTTCTCAAATTAAAATTAAAACTTGGGAAAATATGGACGAAGATTGGTCATTCATAAATGAAGATTTTAATAACAACGATGATATGTCAATTGACACTGATGATGATAATAATAATGATAATAATTATAACAATGATGATGATAATGATGATGATGATAACGATGATGATGATGATGATAACGATGATGATGATGATGATAACGATGATGATGATAACGATAATGTGTATAATAATCTATTAGACGATCAAGACTCCTCACCTTTATCCAACGCAACGAGTATTAATGAGAGTTTAAATAATTTACCCGATGCTCAAAATAATCAAGAAGACAGCGATGAAGATAATTATGACCAAGCATTAATCAATATTGTTGTTGCAATAGAATTAGAAATAACAGAGGATTCACATGAAGATAATTCTGCAAATAATTTTTTTAATTATGAGAGCGATACTGATTCTATAAGCTGACTATGTCACTATAAGTTAATATTAGATTACTCTTCTTTTTCTTCTGCCGTTGCTTCTGGAACTGCTGACATAATTAAAGAGCTATTTTTTCTTGACCGTTTAAGAACAACTTTCTTTTTCCCCCTTGTGGTTCTTTTTTTTCTTTTTAATGTGTCTTCATTAACTTCAAAGATCATTTCATCTGCACCAACGGGTGGAGCTGCTTCAGCCTTGGGCAATACTGCTTCTTCTTGGTCCAACTCTTCTTGGACAGATTGCAATTTTGGCTGGATGGAGGCAACCGTTTGCTTTTGTATAGCCAATACATCGGCTACTAAAGGAGGAAGAAGTGCTGCAGAGGATTCTTGTTTTTCTTCCTCTTCTTGAATTTCTAATTCGGGGGCAACTATAGTTTTTGTTTTTCTAATAGTTTGTTTCTTAACCTTTGGTACAGCAGCTTCTTCCTCTCCTTCAACAATAAATTCAACCTCGGGTTTCTTAGCCTTTCTAGGTTTGTAAACCGTCTTGGATGCTCTTTTAAAGTTCTGCAAAAAATCTTCAATTGTTACTCTTTCTTCCATGGCCTCGTATACAACATCCCGATTTTTAAGTGTATCTAAATTTAAAAGGACACCATTGTCCCTATCTGTTATAACCTTATATTTGGGTATTTTTTCGGGAGCATTTGGCGGCGCAAAAATAAAGGCATATCTGGGCGAGAATTGTTCTTCATCCACACTTCTCTCTCCCATCTCCTCCTCTCTGGATAATGAATATGCACTAAAACAATTACTTTTGAAATCTGTTTCCATGAGCGGCTTATTTGAAATAAAAAATGATGGAATTTTAAAACGTTCCAACAACATCCACATATCTAATTTTGTCAAGTAATAGTTGTCTGCAAATAATAAATTCTGGAATGACAAGACACCATGTTTTACCTGATCGCCCTCTGTTTTTTTGCCTTGCATTATAAGCAAATCAATAATCTTCATTTCAAAGCGATCCAAGTATTTATTGTATTCACTAAACAGCTCATTCCTGATTTCAGCAATATCATATCTTTTTCCAACCACTGCTTGAATAATGTCAATAATAACATAGAATGAACACAGAGCAGTGTCGGCATATTTAAGCTCTTTATAGTCTGCTGGAAAAGTTGACCTTACAAATTCACCTTGAAGTTTTTCATACTTTGTCAAACATTCATTAGATTCTTCTGGGTGAATAGCAGAATCAATATTCATTCTACTAGAATACTCTTGTGTAAGAATTGGTTCAGCTCCATCGTAACTGCTAAATTTGCTATATTTATTTATCTCTGCAGGAATTAAAGAATCAAAATATTCTTGCGTTAACAAAGATTGGATAATAATCATCTCGTCTTCACGCAAATTATAACCAACAGACCCAAATGATAAATATGAATTTGGCTTAAAAATAAATGATTTGATTCTATTGTAACGAATTAATTCATCTGCCATACGGCCATAGTAATACGTCTCATTATTAGAGCCTGTAACCAAGTTTTGTTTAGGAAGAACTAATGAACAACGATCGCCTTCAGTCAGTGTGCATAGCTGCACCGTTTTGCTGCACTTGTCAGGATTTTTAACAATGCATGTAGAAACTTCATCAACTAATGAAAGATCATATTCATCTGCAAAAATTATTATATTAGATGCGAGCTCCTTCAACAATCTTATAACATTCCTCAACTTGGTATTATACAATCTCGCCTTGTCATTAGTTTCTTCCTCAATGTCTTTGCGAATTTCAATATTTTCATAATCATTCAACAATATGCGAACAGTGTTTCTAAAAACATTAAAGAAATTGGTTTCCATTTTAATTTTTTTCACAGTCTCAACTCTCGTTGTATCTACCGAATTGCTGGTAGTTGTAGCTGCGTCAGCCACCAAATAATCTCCATCATTGACCGCTTTTATGGTATTGTTAATGGAAGAAACAGGATAAGGCGCGGACAATTGAACAAACTGATTTGTTTGCGTAATAAACCCAACAACCATCTCGTCCTCTACGATTTGTTTTACTGGATTGCAAGGTATTCCAGTGGTTGAGTGTAATCCATTTAAGAATGTCAACGTTTCATTGTATGGCTGCCATATACTTGCATCCAACATATAGATAAAATCTATTCCTGGAAGTAGGGAAGAAGGAGCGCACGGCACATATCCCGCAGTACCATTTCTTTTGCTCAAAACCTTGAGGCCAATTACTTGACTATTGTAGTTTACCACTTGGGCTACAATTTCATAGTGTTTCTTAGTAAGTATCTTTACCAAATCTCCCAATGAAACTGGTGGTTTAAAACGATATTCATTTGGAATGCTGGGCAAAGGACTGCACATGTTTTTCAAGACAGGCTTGATAATTTTTTTAAAGATGGCTCTCATGGTTGACGATAACTTAGGATCATATTCACTGAAAGTCTTGCTAACATTAATTTTTTTCTGTTCGTCACGATAAGAATAAATAGGCTCAAATCTGCCGCGTTTTTGGATTAAAATGAGCGTCTGTTTTCTTGTCTCATAAAACTCGTTCGCATAATGGTTTGTTGGACAAACTAGCTCCACATTATCAGTTGGATCATTCTCAGGAATATTTAATACAATAAGATTCAACCCATCCTTGAACAGACCTGGATTTCTTGAGCAAACTATATCCCACAAATAGGTGTAGTCTATTATAACAGAGTCATCCTTCAAAAATGCAATAAAATTTTCATATGCGCCTACTAATTTTTTAAAATATCCCATCTCTTCGGCACTTGTTTTATCTACAATCTTCCTGTACATTTTTGATTCATAGTATTTTTCAAGTACAGCTGTATCAACAGAATCTATGTCTTTATTTGCAAAATTAGTTGCAAGATTACCGTTTTGAAATGTCACAAATGAATCAAGTGTTATAGCGTTTAAAATTTGTTGTTTCATTTGTTTAATTGTTGGGACCTCTGCTTTTACGAAATACATGGCATCTGCTATGCACGCCACAAATGATTGATTTTTACTCTGTTCAACTCCGTGTCTTAGCAAGCATGTGTGAAATGGTTTAATATTTGTATTTGTTTTGCTTATTTGACATTTTGCATTGACTTCATGGAGGAATTTTTGGATACCCATAGGCAAATATCCCCAGCGTCCAGGGTTGAGAGGAAATTTTTCAGGCCCCTTTATATATTCATCATTTTCCTCTACTCTTGGAGAACCTACTGATCGCGGTGTTTCTGCAGTTCTAGGCGTAGCATCTGGTCTAGGCGTAGCATCTGGTCTAGGAGTAGAATCTGGCCTAGACAGCTCTTCTTGTACTCCCTCCAACTCACCACCTTCAAGAATAGGAGATGGGGCTTTCAAAGAC
>Ga0194043_1000536_pt1 | contig 21119 bp, 26 predicted proteins | sample JunL4415m_MetaG_FD_161274 | JGI IMG/M metagenome (GOLD analysis project Ga0194043, IMG submission 161274) | Anoxic zone freshwater microbial communities from boreal shield lake in IISD Experimental Lakes Area, Ontario, Canada - Jun2016-L442-15m | ecosystem: Environmental > Aquatic > Freshwater >...
GTTTTATAATATAAGCATGCAATCAGGAGAATAATTATGTCTATAGAAAATCAAAATCAATCAAAAGCAGAAGGAGAAGATGTTTTGGAAGTAAATCAATTACATCCCACAACTCATCAAGAAATAATCGATAGTAGCCGCAAAATCATAAAAGACACAAAAAAAATGACAGAAGATGGTAAAGTGGCTAATGAACAACGTATGACCATGATTAATAAGACATTGAATCTTATTAATGATTATAATAGCGCCGACCATAAAAAAGAAGATTCATAACTATACTCTTCTGCATTCATCAGGTGTAAAATATTAAAAAAAGTTGACGCACGCTCCTGTTAGAGTCATAATACAAAATATATTTAATAAGGAGCAAAACATAAAGGTAATAAATAAAAGAAAGCCTAACTGGACTATTATAGGCGCTGTTTGTATCGTAGTTGCTTTCTTATTCTTTTCACCTTTCATCGGTACAATCTGTCTGGCTGCACTCATGGCTTTCCTTTGGTTACCGCTTTACCGGAAATCGACAAAATATCTACCAGATAATATATCGTCGGTTATTGTTTATTTAATCAGTTCTTTGATTATTATTATTCCTATCGCGGTCTTATCCGTATCTGCGTTTAGTCAATTAGTTAACTTTTCAAAGACGTTAGTAGGAGTAAACTTTGATTCACAAACATTTACAAGAATAATTAATGGCTCGGTAGTATCGAATATAAATAGTCTACTAGCCCCATTTGGAAATAATTCATTAATTAACGCAGATTCATTAGCGGATTTTTTTAATAAACTTTTACCCTTAACTATTAATCAGATGACCAAGGGAATAACTAACTTTCTTTCCAATATTCCATATTTATTTACATCAGTAATAGTCTATACTTTTATATTTCTAGCCATACTAAAGCACAATGAATCTCTACAGCAGTACATCAGGAACATAAGTCCCTTTGATGAAGATATCAGTAATAAATACATAAACAGGTCTGGTCTTATTGTTGCGGCTAGTTTAAGAGGCCAATTTATTATATCGTTAGTAACAGCTATTAGCTCGGCACTTTTAATAGGTATTGCATTTGGAATGATGCAGTTTTTTGTTTTATTTGTATTCGTCTTTACAATTCTAGGTATGGTACCACTCGGCAGTGGGATAGTCGTTATACCTATAATAATTATTCAAATGGTTATAGGTAATACTTGGCCAGCCATTTGGAGCCTTGTGATATATCTGGGGTTAATATGCAACCTTGACACTGTAATGAGGCCACATTTAATTCCGAAAAAGGCCAACGTAATACCTGCCATAACCACACTAGCAACTTTTTGTGGATTATATTACTTTGGTACAATAGGGATAGTTTACGGACCATTAATTGTCATATTACTACTTACCACATCAGATATATTTATATCAACAAGAAATGATCAAGAGAAAATTGATAACTCATCTGATAACGTAACAGTAAAGTGAAATATTGTCAGATTTTAAGAATCTGGAAGTATTTTTGTTAATGTCGATATATTAATAAAAAAAGATTACCGAAAAAGAACTCAACAAGTCGATAAATTTTATATTGATTGATTCTTTCATCATAATCCAACACATAGTTATAAGAGTGATATAATCGAGAGATGAATTCAATCATCCTGTACTTTAAAGAACGTTTTCCAGTCCAACTTGTCTTATTACTGTCGCTTAGCTACAGCTTGATGATTATGGGTGTATGTAGTCATCTTACTGGTACTGCGACTAGTTTCGTAATCATAGGGCTAGTAGCTTTATCATTTGCGGCATTCCTACTACGACTTCGAGTAACTGATGAGTTCAAAGATATAGATCATGACTCTAAAAACTACCCCAACCGTCCTTTTCAACGCGGAGCAATCAGCTCACGGCAATTAATTGGCATTGGAGTAATCTCACTTATTATTGAACTCGGCTCATTGTATATTATCAACCCTAAAGCAGTCATATTTTACATACCGGTGCTAGTATACTCTGCGTTGACAGCAAAAGAATTTTTTATATCATCATGGCTGAATAAACACTTTACTATATATTTTATTACTCATCAGATGATATTTGTCGTGTTTGCTATGTGGGGTTTTATAACTTTTGGCGTACAGCTAAACCTTAGGGCGCTACTCGGCGGTCTGGCATTCGTAATGACAATGTCTGTATTCGAAATTATTCGAAAACTAGAATATCGTCATAATACACATGGTAAGATCGTTAAAGATTCCTACCCTGCCGTATGGGGTGCGCCTTTTACAACTGTACTACTTATAACAATGGTGTCATTTATCGGTATTTTTCTATCTGTTATAACTGGTAATATTTGGCATTTAATATTAGCTCTGATTTCGGTATTATTTACTTATTCTGGAAAATTCGAGTTGATACAAGCAGCGTTTGGCATATCACTGGCAATCCAAGGGTTATTGTTGTTTATATGATAGGCAACAAAGCGAATAATTTGATTCGATTGAGAGACGAGTTCCAGCTTTCGGTACCAGATTTTTTAATTATACCGTTCGATGAAGCCATTGAAAAAAATCGCAAGACGGACATAATAACCCTTAATAATGCAGCTATAGACAAGGTACACCTCGAGCTTGAAAAAAAAGGTTGGGGCAAGGTAAGTTTTCGGACATCGGCGCTTCAAGAAGACGGTGAGCGCTCTTCATTTGCTGGTCAATACAAGTCATTTGTCGACATCACATATTCAAAAACAGCACTGAAAAAATACATTATTGATTGTTATAAAAGTACATTCAGCGAAGGCGTAAGACAATATGCGTGTAAACATGGTTTAGAGCTAAAAGCTGGTGGTTCGTTGATCGTTCAAGAGATGTTTTATGGAAAACAGAGTGGCGTTATTTTTAGTGAAGACGGTAATGGTAATATGCACATTGTCTACACCGACTCATGGAAGAACGCCGTTGTAGAGAATGAGTCTGCTAAGCAATATTTGGTTCCAAAAATTAGCATCGCCAATAGCGTAGCACCTAGCCACATGCGGAAACTCGCTAATGAAGTAAGTAGACTAGAACAGACACTTAATATGCCACTTGATATTGAGTGGTCATATGACGGCAAAAGCCTTGTGTACTTGCAAATGCGGCCTCAAACTACAACAAATCTTGATTATGATCTAGTTTGGGATAGTACTAATATTTCAGAAAACTACCCAGGTACGACATTACCTCTAACTTATTCATTTATTCGTTCGATATATGCACAAGTATACCCAGAGTTTTTGCAAATAATCGGTATAAATAAAAATATCTTAAACGCAAAATCAGACGTGTTTGAAAATATGCTGGGATATCTAAATGGTCATGTGTATTATCGTATTTCAAACTGGTACAAGCTGGTCGAGTTGATCCCAGGTCGACATAACCAGGTCTATTTTGAATCTATGTTAAATCCAGTTAAAAAGCGTGGTGCTTTAAAGAACACTACACGAATGGATGTAAGATCTACTATGGCGATAGCCAGGTTTATATGGGTAATACTCAATTCTCCTAGAATTTCTCGAAAGTTCACTCGCCTATTTTCACAACGGTACGGTGCTCTTCATCAGGCTATACCTGATAACGTGAATGCCAACACTATTTTCTACAATATCCAACAAACGAAGAGTAGTTTGCTTGAATTATGGGCTATGCCAGTGCTTAATGACTTTCGTACTATGGTATTTCACGGTATGCTAAAAAAACAACTTCTCAAGCGATATAGTCACGAAGAGTACTTACAGGTATTACAAGGTTTAACAAAACGAGCGAGTATTAAACCACTTCAAGCGCTTCAAGAACTCGGAGACTTTATAAATTCTCAAATAAAAAAACAGAATGTGACTACGATTGATTTATTAAAGAATACTGAGTCATGGCAGGAGTGTATTGATAAAACAATGGCGTACACCAAGAAATATTCCGCTAGAACTCCAGACGAACTTAAACTTGAGAGTGTTCCTATTACAGAAAATATAGAAGACATCATGATACTCGCTAGCCATTCCAACGGTTCAAACTACAATTCACCACCTAATAGCGGAACGCAAATCTCTACCCACGGACTGTTGATACACTACCTTGCAAAAAATACACGCCAAGCTATCGACTGGCGCGAAAGTTTTAGATTTAACAGGGCTCAAGTATTCCGCATGGCAAGCGATGCCTATTTGGTTATTGGCAAGAGGTTTTCCGACGAAGGTATTATCGATACCCCACGTGACATTTACTATCTATACGAACGAGAAATTGAAGAGATTATCAATGGTCACACATTGGACTACAACGCCAAATATTTAGTAACTAGTCGAAAAAATAAAATAAAAGAGTATGAATCTTGCACTATGTCGTTGCTTGTTTCAGGGCGGGGCAAAATCGCTCCAATCCACTTAGTTAATGAAAAAAAGCCGTCTGGTAAACTTCAACTCGGAACAGGTGTTTCAAACGGAAAAGTATCCGGATATATTGTTGTTGCAACGACTTTTAACCCGCACCTAGATATATCGGGTAAAATTTTAGTTGTTACTCACATTGATCCGGGTTGGACACTACTATTTACGCAAGCTGTGGGTGTAATAACAGAACGTGGTAACGCCCTATCACATGTTGCCATCGTCGCTCGCGAGCTTGGTATTCCGGCTATAGTTGGCGCTCAAGACTCAACAACCCGTTACAAAAATGGTGATTTTGTTATAATGGACGGGTTATCAGGAGAAATAATACTTGAAAAACGCAAAACAGATAATAAATAAACTACATATACCTGGCGCCATTACATTGATGAGCCTGCTTTTTTCATGGATAGCAATTTTACTATTACTCTCGAACAATCTTAAAGCCAGTGTAGTTATGGCGGTTGGAGCATTTTTACTCGATAGTCTTGATGGTTTCGTTGCGCGTAAACTAAATCTTATTAGCGAATTCGGTCGTCAGCTCGACAGTATAGTCGATTCATTCAACTACTCTCTACTTTCAGCATTAGTCATTTGGAAAGAAATTTTACCAGGAACACTCGGCGCAATCGTAGGCTTTATTGTAATTGCCACTGGCATAATTCGACTTGCAGGATTTAACCAAGAAGGCTACATAAAGAAAAAAGGCATCACTTACTACCGAGGTTTAATTACTTGCCACTTATCACTAATTACATTTATATTTTTAATTATTGTACATGTAGTACAACTACCACAATTACTTGTTGCCGGTTGTATTTCAATATTTGCTCTTCTCCAATTGTCTAATATAAAAACTCGAAAGTCAGGCGCCTTATTATTCTGGGCACCAGTAGCGATAATAATTGGCATCATTGGATTCATATGGCTATAACCGTCACTACTGATCCCACCGCAAAAGACCTAGATGAAATCATTCGCTTACTTAATGAAACTGACGAACTAACTCCTCGATCAAAAGCTTCACTAAAATCGAACAAGATCGCCATTGCCCGAGATGAAAACAAGATTGTTGGTTGGCTAATCTCTGAGCATTTATGTAGTAATGTTTACGAAATAGGTGGCGCATATATTCACCCATCCTATCGACGTCAAGGAATTTTTTCTCGACTTATTGATGAATTGACTCTAAAAAACCAGACTTACGTTGTGGCTTCATATTCCCCATATATTATCAATCATTTCTGTAACAACCATGGCTATCATAAATCCTCACTTTTAGAAATTACGTCACTAAGCCGAGGTAAATTTATTACAAAACGCGTCCATTCATGCCTACGAGTTGCCAGTCATTTAGCAAAACGACAAGCAATCTATATAGTCAGATTGGCGAAAAAATGATTAGACGTCCTATTATTTCGGCAATACTTATACTTTTACCAATTGTCATCGTTACTGTAATCGAGTATACCAGTCGTAAATTTCGTGTCTCTCCCGAAATAACGCGTAAACTTGTACATATAACACTAGGTATAGTAGCTACTTTGGGATTTATTGAAGGTCCCATCTGGTTATATGTATTTATTGTATCAATTCTGGCTTTGTTTATCGCAATCTCATTTCGGAAAAAACTACTCTCATCTATAAATGGCGTTAAACGGCCAACATACGGAGAAGTGTTCCTTCCAATTGGTATACTCGCACCCCTCGTACTTGTGTCTCATACGCCCTATATTTATGTTGCCAGTATTTTAATTTTAACTCTTGCCGATAGTGGCGCAGGTTTAACGGTATATTTACTAAATAAAAACAAGAAGACGATAGCAGGCTCACTTGTTTTCTTTGCCATTGCAAGTGTAGTAATAATTTTATGTACAAACTCACCGCTATTAATGGCCATGGGAGTTGCCCTTGGGGTTACTGTAGTAGAACGTTTCTCGCCTTTTGGGAGTGATAACCTTACTGTGCCTCTAGCGGCTACAGCCTTAATGCTTCTTTTTAAGATTTAACTTATACATGGCAAACTCGGCAAACCAGTGGATTAAAACCCCAAAAAACAGGGCCGCCAAAGATTGCCAACTAAAGCCATAAATAACAATCAAAACTATAGTTACTACAACCGGTCCATCCACAAGATCAAAAAAATATTGAATTTCGGTAAAATGTGAATTTACACCTCCCGGTTTAATACCAAGGCGACGTTTAATAAAGCTATTGATCAATTCGCCCAGTGAGTATGAAAGACCAAAAAGGCAACCCAGTACAATTGGGTTATATGCAAAGACCCAGTGAACCCACATCTCACCATTCAGACGTAATGACCATAGCAATACTGTAGTAGCCAAAGATCCAACTATATATATAATCACACCACGGTAGGTTTTGTTTCGACCGAATAGTGATTTACCCTTAAATAAAATACCGTGATCTACTGGTATGTCCCACGATGAAAAGGCACCCGTTTTTAGACAGATAATCAGCATAACACCAGACACCGAAACTGGTAAAATAAGCGTTAAGGTCTGAAGAGCAAACAATTCTATTTAGATTCCAGCGGCACAAAAATATGTGTTGCAGCGATCATAACAATACCAACCACCATGCCCGTACCATTAATGATTTGCATGTAGTTATCGGGGCTAGTGATTAGAATAGCAGTACCGATAGTAATTAACGAAAAACCAAACCGTGTCACGCCCGCTAAAAGAGCGCTCTTTGTTATAGCCGCAACTCCATATGCAGCTGGTACCATAGAAAATGCAATCAGAACAACATAAGCATAAACAACCAATTGGTCTATATTGAAAGAAAAAAAGCCGTCTTCTGAAAATCCAGGATTAGACTTATGTAGCACGAATCGGAGTGTTATAAATGCCACTAGTGCGACTGTTCCAACAGCCCAATATGCTATGCGCGCTTTCTTGCGCTTAATAGTACTTGTATATGAAAGGAAGAACGAAATCAATGCCCCTAGAAAAAGCAGCACGCCTATGTTTGTATATAACCCGATGTTCTCTGGATGAAAGCCTGTTACATACGACCAACATGTAAAAGCTAGTCCAGTTAGTACAAGTCCAACACCGAATAATCGAAAAGTTTTATTTTTTTTATGCCACAAGTAATAACTTGATATTAATAGTAGTAGAAGCGCCCCTATTGCGAAGAACCCAAACACCCATGGGTTAACTTTGTCACTAAGTAAACTAATTAGATATTTCATAATGCCTAGTATAGCATAAGGGCATCTACATATACTTGCTTACCGTCAACCGCAAGCCCGTTTATCTCCTGAATATATAGATTATTTTCAATCGCAAAGTTATATCTTGTCTGGAGCGATCTGTAGAGTGGGCTTTTTGTTGTTACGGCCAACGTGAATATATCAGCTTTCTTTCTAGCTTCACAAGAAAGACCATATAACAACTCCTTGTACAGATTCTGATCGTTTTCGGAAACCACAAAAATAGTCGCCGTTGGACATATAACTGTTTTGTCTTGTTTTGGAATAGAGATATAACTTAAGCGTCTAGCAAACAAATTAAATGGGATTCGAATAAAACGCAATATCCACGCATAGCGAACAATGATGAATTGCTTCCATTTTCTCTGATCTACAAGTCCAGCAAAACCAACTATGTTACCGTCACGCAATAGCACAAAACTGTTTTTGTCCGTTATGTCGAGGCGCTGAAGCAGATATTCGTTCACGACCGGAAAGAAATTATATTTGCGTCCTTCCCTATTAATAAATTCCAACAACTCTGCCCGATTAATGCCGACTGTATTTTTGAATATACATTTACTATGATGTGGCACAGCAATCCGACGAGCGTTGATGATCATAATATTATAGTCTGCAACCAGACTTGATAGCACGAGTGACTCGTGGGGTCTTGTAAATGCTTGAATGGCACGGGAGTTACTTTTCATAACTGAAAAAAAATAGTTTCTTTCGCTAAAATAATTAAAAAATGGCATTCTCCAGTCAATAAATCCTTGAAAAGTTGGATTTTTCCGGACTGCGCTCAAATACCCCAACCCACAAGATTTTCCGTTAATATAGTATTCGTCATGTGAGCAGGCGCACATGTATTTTATATCCTGTCGACTATCTTTTATCACACCGATATTTGCTTGCTCATGTTTAAATGATAGTAGTGGCGATGGACGACGAGTATAAATTAAATAGAACATACCTTTTCTTGATAGGCCTTCCAACAAACTTAATATGGTTTTATCATCATTTTTTGTAGGGTTTTCAACTTTGGAAATTATAACTTTATCGCCATTATATTCCATGTCATAGGTGCTGTATGCCTGAAAACTAACTCCAGAATGACGTGACAAAAAACGCAGATATGTTCCAAGACCCTTGCACATAATTTGACTCATAAAAGCCGGACGAATATCTCTCCAACTCCATACCATATCAGGATACCAAGTCATTACCCAAAAATATTTTAGCCACGCGCGTAACGGTATTAAACCATTTAAAAACTGATGTAGCATCATGATTCTAAATTGAATCTTTGGTTGTCGCATTAATACTCGTCCGATTGTTGCTCGCGGGTTTGCTTCCAGAAGAACTATTTCACCATCAGGCGTTAATAGAAAATCTAAACCCAGTTGGCCAGAATAGTTAAGCGCTTTACGTATTTTTATATCAATATCACGCACTTGTTGCGGTGTTTCTACCCTTATTGCAGCTGCCATTGCCCCCGGTGCACTAGTCGTTAGTGCACTTTTATACGTGATGATGTCACTCCCATCGCTTGACATTGAAAAAGAAGATATGTCTTCACCTTTGATATATTCTTGAATGATATACCCATCCTCGTCGTCCCAATCGAGACTCTCAAGCACAGTCATGTTGATATCATAAAGTTCTTTTACCTCATAGCCAAATCGAGAATATATTGGCTTTATCACGCTATGTTGTGATGACCACTGTTGCAACTTAGCAATTTCACTTGGTGATTTTACGAGTGCGGTTTTCGGTACAGTAAATTTTAAAGACATGGAAAGCTTATAAAAGAGCCATTTATTATGTAATGTGGAAAGTTTATCAAGACTATCTAGTTTTATGCAGACATCGGAACATGACTGTCGAATCTTTTGTATATTATTCGATAGGTAAAATGTTTCCTCACCAAGAGCTACAACCTCATCTATTTTGTACTCTATTATGATTTCACAAAGTTTTTCAATATACTTCGTTTCCTCAAAACGTACAGATGGAACGAGAAAATGCTTTTTGACTGCATTAGAATACATCGTATAGTCAAAATTTACACTATCCGCCGTATATACTTCACAACCCGAATCATGAAGTATTCGGGCTTCTTTTAATGCAACAAAATGTCTACTGCCTGTTAGTAGTATCTTGCGTGGCATTCAGAGGCTCTGACTGAGTTTGTGGTGTTGCGGCAGTTTGCGTTGGAGGCATATAGGTAGGTTGTGTAGATGCAGATGGCATTTGATTTGAGTTTGCGATGCCCATTTTAGCATTTTTTTTGTCTATTTTTGCATTTCGTTTATCAATAGCAGCTTGCATATTACTAGGCTGTTTAATGTAAAAGTAGTAGGCCAACGGGTATATAACCTGAATTGATGCAAAAAAGAAACCAATAACGTACGATAAGGAATTTAAATCCCCAGAAGCGCCAGATGTGAATGTTGCATTAACAATTAAAAACCCAATTGCCACGAAAAATGGCAGTAACCCTACGCCAAAAGACCTTAATTTATTATTATCTCTAATACTAATCGCGACTATGCCAATTATAATACTACCTATAAAACCCGTTGAATGATATAAACCGTCATAAGAAGTAGTGCCACCAAGCCACTCGTACTTTACCACTGCAAAAAAGAAGATAGCAGCAAAGATAGCTGCCACGTAAAACAGCTTAATAAAAGTAGATTTCTTCTCTGGTACAATTACGATTCCCTTAATTGCAATGCTCATCGCCAAGGTGAGCCAAGCAACCGAAGAGATGGCACAAATTAAAAAGAATATAACAGGACCAAATGAAAAAACTGTATAGCCGGCGCCCATAAATATATTATAGCATGCCCATATAAATTCGAATTGATTATATCTTTTTTATAATTTTAACATTTTAAAATAAACAGACGAACTGTATCAGATAACAGTATTTTTGTGAATCTCGATATACTAATAAAAACTAAAGATGACCCATTCGGGTCACCTTTGGTGTTAATCTTGGCTGGGTAAGTCGGTCTAAGCCGTTTATTATACCCATCAAAAATCAAATTATTTAGTAAGATTTTTTAGCGCCGTCTTCTAGGGCTTTTTCAGCGGTTTCTTTAGACATCATTGCGCAAACAGTTGTTCCGCATTTCTCATGCTTACCTTTTGCCATGAAGCCACCTTTTGCTGTTTTATGAATTTCTGGTGCCGACAAATCGACTCCTTTTTCTTTGCATTTAACGCAGTATCCTGTTGCCATATTAGCTTCTCCTTTAGTTGGTTAATATACCACTACTTATTATAGCGTTTTTTCATAATACTTTCTAGATGAAATACTATCATATAAATAATATATAACGTCAATCTGTCTAAGATTAGTAGTCGTGTTTCAGGAAAACTATTTTACCTTCAGGGTAGACCTGATTAAATCATAGACTGCCATATACATGTCGTATTTTTTGTCTGAACGAAAAATTGCTATCCCATATTCGTAATTAGTTTTTGCAAATCTAGTAACAGGTGACCCAAACTGATCGATGTAACTATAGGCTTTATATCCATCAACCATTATAGTGTTAACGTCAGTATAGTAGTCTCTGTCGGCAGCAGACTTAACCTCTGTATCGATTCTCGGACCATTATCCCCAGCTGGGTTTGGCCCATTCTTTACAATAGAAATTTGTGTGCCCTCTAGTATATTCGCTGAAGAACCTGGATTACCATCACCACTCTCCTTGAAATCGTCACTACGTAAATATACGGAGTGGTACTTAAAACCATAGCCAGAAGGATCATCTCTTGTATTAGTGGTGGTTGACCACCCTGTTTTAGGATATTCAAAACTTAAATTATTATCTGAGTATACATTATTATCTGACTTTTGTTTTGCGCTAGTTCCGGCTATTGAGTTATTAGACTTTTTCTGTACAAAATTTTTATAAAATAAATACCCTGAAACTCCAACTACGACCATACCGACTATGACTACTATTATAATAATTGGGGCAAAACCTGACTTGTATATTTGTTTTTTCATGATTTATCCTATTAAAAATTAAACTTAATCTAATTTAAACAAACATTAGCATTAAATGCAATAAAATAAGCACTTCATACAGAGTGCTTATGATTGACTGGGGTGGAGGTATAGCGCTTCACTTTGTGTCGCTTCTCCGTTCATTCACGAAAAAATGTAAACACTTTTTCACTTCAATCGCTTCGCCGAACCCCGCGATGTTTTGTTTCACAAAACCGATGATTCGGATCCCGACCACGGCAATAAAAATGCAGACCAAAAGGTCTGCGTTTTTATTGGCTGGGGTGGAGGGATTCGGTCACGTTCCGCGACCCCGAAACTTACATACTATTAGCACAGCTAATAATCTGAAAGGTTTCTCTCAAACTGCCGTTTGGCAGTTTTCGCCCCCGAATGCTCACTCGGGGCATCGAATCACTACAGCTCAGTTATAGAAAAAGTCCTAGGATAAAAACCTAGGACTTTTTTCTATGGCTGGGGTGGAGGGATTCGAACCCCCGAATGCCGGCACCAAAAGCCGGTGCCTTACCACTTGGCGACACCCCATTACAATGAACAATTATATCTTAAAGTGCTGTAATTTTCTACAGCTTTGGTGCCAGGACCAAAACCCGTCTCACAAATATTTATCTGGGGATAAATTTCGCGAGCCCGCCTCAGTGCCGTCGCACTTCCGGCCTTGCGAATTGCCGTCTGGCAATTCTCACCTTACCACTTGGCGACACCCCATTAACAATACAAATTGTACACTAATCAGGGTGACGGCTCAAGTATTGATTTTATTTTTCTTTTTTGACTACTTTAGCAGCGTTAAAATGTGATCTTATTTCAAATAAGAAATATGCACCTATAACAGCACTAATGATGGCCGAGGCAATGTTTGGTATTAGACCATACGCATTATAAGTAAGACTTAGGGCAGCACTAACAACTGACGAAGCAACACCTAATAGAAATACTATAAATAACAAGTCCCAACCTTTTTTCTTCATACCCTGCAAAGGTTTAATAGCCATTGCTGTGATAGCTGTTGTTGCGATAATAAAAATTATTGATACAATCGATGAAAAATACCACATTCCAGAATATGTTGTGACTGATGCTCTGTAATACGCACCTAGAAATGCATCTGTAGTACTAACAACTGCCATTGCAGCAAATATTGCAGCAACTAGCATGAATATTGCAATAACCTCTAAAATTACCCCTATTAATGTTAACCACCAGATATTTTCCGATAACCATTTTCGCCAAGTATCCGGCAAATGTGGAAGTGGTTTTAACCATCCTCCAATTACGTTTTCTAATTTACGTATTGATTCCATAATATTATCCCCCTTATAATTTCATAATAAACCCATGAAATAAAGAACGCAACTAGGAGCGACTATTTTTCGGCTTTTTGTTTTGACAAATGGCCCTTACTTATTGGAAATGGCCACAATCCCCAACTAGCCCATATCGACAACATAACTAATGCAAAACTAAAGAACATTGTCCACCAACCTGGGATTAAGCTAACCGTCGTACCTAGGAAACCAATATTTGAAACTGCGTTTGTCGTTACGTTTAGCCATATTGATAATAATAACCAAATAGTCGGAGCAAGCCAACAACAAACCATACTGCATATTCGCATTAAAGGACTAAGCGACATACCTAATAAAAATGGAAGGGCAAATAACTCGGTTGTGACAATGATACTTGCCAATAATTGGGAAGAGACATAACCACCGGGGATCCAAAAGCTTTCAACTAATAATAAAAATTCATCGAATGAATATAATTGACTAAGTAAGAATATTATTAATATTACCGCAAACATATAAGAAACTTTTTGTGATTCAAGAGTTCTAGGTTTTTTTGCTGGTAGAGCTTTGACTATTAAGTTCATATTACTAGGATACAACCTGAGTACATAAAGCACAAACGTTGTTATTTTTGTTATTATGCTTGCGCTTTTTATATTTTTAACTTAAAGTACATTCAGCGAAAGTTACAAAAACAAACATAACTCCAAAAAAAACATATGTTGTGACTGATCGCTCTATGATATTCACCACAACAAAAAACCCCGCTATTATGGCGGGGTTCCTTGATTATTCCTCTTCAGTCTCAACCTCAGATAATATTTTCATTACAAAATGTGCCAATCTTTCCTCTCGATGGTATGTTCCGCCCCCGCATTCGCTATCTATTTGAACCTCTTCCTCCATAAATTCAGGATAATGTTTAACAAAAAAATCAGTAATGTTTGATAAAGATTCTTTGAGAATTTTACCTTCATCTGGATTAGAGTGAGATTCATAATTTACTAACCCATAAAAACCTACAATAAAACGCATCGCTCGTGCCTGTTTTTCTGGGTCATTGAAAAATGTTCTTGCAAAACCTCTAAATTCTGGAAATTGACTTCCTAGCTCAGGTGGTAATATTTCAAATTTTTCTTTATCAAGCATAAAGTTAAATATATATGAGGCCCAGACCAAACACAAACATAAACGTTTAATCTATAATGATTTTTTTGAGTTTTCAGAACGCCATTTTTCTATTTCGGCGTGATTACCACTTAATAAAACATTGGGCACTTTTTGACCTTTATAATCATCTGGCCTAGTGTATTGTGGAAACTCTAATGTTTCGCCATCACTAAAACTTTCGATTGAGGCACTATTTTCACCACCCAGTACTCCAGGCATAAGACGGACTATACTGTCAATAATCGTCATTGCAGGTATTTCTCCACCAGTTAATATATAATCACCTACACTAACCTGTTCATCAACAAGATTTAGTATCCGCTCGTCATAGCCTTCGTATCGTCCACAAACAAAAATATAACTATTATTAGAGTCAGACCAAGATTGCGCCAGAGACTGCTTCCAGCGTTCCCCACGTGGTGTTAATAGAACAACTTTTGCATTTGAGTCATACTCTTTACATTTTAAAATAGCATTTGTCAGTGGCTCAACCATCAACAACATCCCATCACCACCTCCATAAGGAGTATCGTCGACACGTTGTCGAGGCCCTAAACCAAAGTCACGTAAATTGACCGTCTTAAATTCGACAGCTTTTTGTTCTTGAGCCTTCCACATCATTGAATTATTAAAAACACCTTCAAACATTTCAGGGAATAACGTAACAACTTGTATTTTTATCATCTATGTCCATGATAAAGTATTGCCACAAAAAAACCACCCCTAAAGGTGGTTATTCTGACATATAAGGCTCTCAAACCCTGTTGGTTTGCTCGCATAGAGCTCAATTTCTCGCAGTTATAGTAAATTACTTCTAACTGTCTTTGATTATATATCTAAGTCGTCAAGTTCCGCAAGTTCTTGGCGAGCGGTTTTTGCATAATCACTAGCGTTATCCACAGGTTCATCTGTAGATTTTACCACAGGCTCGCTAGGAGTGCTGTCTGATGATGTCGTATAGTTTTCACGCTGATCATCATTATTGACAATCTTAAGGTTATAACGAGCATCATTCTTTGTACCCAGTGCGCGTAATAATGTTCGCAAGCTTTGCGCTGTCACGCCACGTTTGCCAATAACACGTCCAAGATCTTCTGGGTTTACAGTTAGTGATAACAGGACGCCCTTTTCATCAATAAGACGCTCTACAGCAACATCGTCAGGATGTCCTACGAGAGATTTTACGATATATTCTACGAATTGTTGGTCGATTGTCGACATATTGCCCCCTCACCTCTTCGGTCATTACTACTATGTAATTTTATTGTACCATGTTTATTCTTGGACTGCAGGCTCGGTTGTTTCTTCGGCTTTTTCAACTTCAACTAATTCTTGTACTTCTGCTACTTCTTTTTTTTCAACAACTTCTTCAACTTTTTCTTCTTTTACAGCTTCAACTTTTGGTTGATTCTTGCGAAGTTTTTCAGCATTTCTGATTGTTTTTGACTTCTTGTCACTAGCTTCTGTTACCCATTTTGGTAGTTTAACACCAGCATCTTTTAGAAGTTTAACTACACGAGGTGATGGTTGTGCACCATTATCAAGATATTTTTGTGCTATTTCAACTTGGACTTTTGCGTCTTTGGTGTGTGGATCATATGTACCGACATAAGCAACTACACGACCACTTGATGGGTGACGTTGAGACTCTTGAACAGCCATACGGTACATTGCATGACCTTTTCGGCCTACACGTTGTAAACGAATTGCGAGCATAAATTATAAATTCCTTTTTCTTATCTTTAATTGATTTTTACTCTTGACCAATTCTACACTGTTTTCATACAAACGTCAATTAGACTGACGTCTTGAATATTCATCCAATGCAGCTTGTGCAGCTTGTTGCTGAGCCACCTGTTTGCTTGGACCACTACCTTTACCCATCAACTGGCTACCGACATAAACACCTAGTGTGAATATCTTGTCATGGTCTGGACCTATCTCTTCGATTACACGATATTGAGGAGTTTGGTTGTCGATGCGCTGTGACACTTCTTGAAGATTTGATTTTGCATCCCGCCAAGTTCCTGATTCCAAGATACCATCCAATTTACTAATGATGTTTTTATATATAAAAGCTGCTGCATCTTCATAGCCACGTTCAAGATATATTGCACCTGTCACTGCTTCGAAGGCATTAGCAAGAATTTGTTGCCTAGCACGATCACTACCTTGTTTTTCGCCCTTACTCATTCTAACGAGAGGTTCGTAGCCCAATAAAACGCCAGCTTCTCCGATACTCTCTGTTCTGACTAACGCTGCTCGCCAACTAGTTAATATACCTTCTTGTTCGGAATATTTTCTATACAAATAATCAGTTACTGCTAACTCAAGTACAGCGTCACCTAAAAACTCAAGGCGCTCGTTGTGTTCGCTGACACTTTTTTTATGCTCGTTTACATAACTTCGATGAGTTAAAGCTGTAATAAGCAGCTGCAGGTCATTAAATTCAAAACCTAACTTTTCCCTAGCGAAATTTTGATAAGGTTCCGTTTGCATTCCGCTCATAAATTCTCCTGTCTAATTCGCTTCATAGCTAGTAACATTAATTTTCCAATATCTTCATATTCAATTGCATCAAGTGCATCATTAAACTTGAACCATTTTATACCATTCATCCATTCTTCTTTTTGAATTGCAGTGGTATCGCCTTTGGCACGAACAAGATAAATTTGAGTAGTCATTAGGACTAACTTATCAACACGTCGATAACGAAAATGTATCTTACCTAGCCACCCCAATATATCAACATCAGAAAGACCTGCCTCTTCATTAATTTCACGCTTTGCTGTTTGTTCAGCAGTTTCGCCTTCTTCGATATGACCTTTTGGAATAGTCCAGCGATCTTTTCCATCTTGAATTAATAAAATCTCAACGCCATCATTTTTATCACGACGAAAAATAATACCACCAGAGGTCGGCTCACGAACTATTTCCTGTATTTGATTTTTTTTACTAAAGTATTTTTTGAAATTCTCAAACTTTACTGCTGTCATCGGTTGTTTCCTCGACAAGCGTTCTATATGCGGTGCCAAGCACACCATTTACGAACTTACTTGAATTATCGGAACCAAACGCTTTTGCCAACTCGACAGCTTCGTTAATTGCAACTTTTGGTGGAATAAGTTTTGCTTGATAAAGCAACTCATATAAACCAATTCGTATAATATTACAATCGATTCGCGCTATCTGATCAATCGGCCAATCAGGCGCAATTGGTTGGATTTTGGCATCTAAGTCGGCTTGTTCGGAAATAACACCCTTTACGAGTATTCCTACAAAGCCTTTGTCATCAATCGTAGCCTCGTACCTATCAAGGTTACGAGTTAGAATTTCGTCAACATTTACTGTTATGTCTGCTGATTGAACACGAAATTCATATTCGTATAAAGTTTGCAAAGCAACGATGCGACCGAGGTGGCGATTAGATGCCATAACGTTTAATTCTTTCTTTAATTATTTTTTAAAGGTAAGTGACAAATCGCTATTTTGCGAGTGCCTTGCCAGATTCTTTGGCGGTTGTACGTGCTTTTACAGGTGATGTCTTGTTAACACGTCGGGCTAGTTCAAGACGCAGATGACTGCGACGCAAACCAGTTTTTCGTGGACTTGATTGCTTTTTCGGTTGTCCCATATAAAGAACTCCTTTTCAGGTTATAATGATAAAACTTAGCTCTATTATATCTAACATTACTCTTAAGCTCAAGTGTTCGTAAAAAAACATTGACAATCATAACCATTAGTGGTATAAAAGAGCAATGAATCAAAATGAATCGAATAGACCAAATCAAGAGAAAAGCAGGAATACTGGTAATAATTTATTGATGAAGCGCATTGGTGTTTCAACCTTAGTATTAATGGCCCTTGCTGGAGGCATTGCAGCTGATAAATATGCGAATCGTGCCCCACAGCTCTCCGAAAAAGAAATTGAATTTGTTGCTGAACCAGGCGATAGTACTTGGACTGCTGCAGAACATGTTAAGGGTATTGATAGTGTTGATATTAGACGTGTTGTTGATGAAATTGAATCAAATCCAGATAATGCCGAAACTTATATAGACGGTCTACAACCCGGTGAAACTATTGTAATTCCAGAAAGTGTTAAGCGTTAAGTAATTTTTATTGTAATTAAAATATATGACAACCAGAGATAACACTTCTGGTTGTTTTTTTGTTAATAGATTATTTGACTATGAAAGCATACCCGGATCGTCAATAAACTCTGGTTTAGATTTACGCTTTTTAATAATGTATATCCTGACAATTATTACCACTACTAATGCGACAGATACTGATACTATTAATATATACCATGCATTAATACCTAATATGTAAATATTACTGTCCTCTTCTGAAGTTAACAAATATAAACCAAGACTAGTATTCTGTGACTTAACTTCATTTATCCCAAACTCAGATTTCAAATATTGAACTTTTCCTAAATCATTTTCAAGAAACGTGACTTTTTGTGTTTCAGATTTTACTCTTCCGATATTTTTATCAATTTTGAACTTTATACTAATAGGCTTTTCTAACTTACTTACACTTACACCTTCTGCATTATTTGCTCTAATTTGGTAAACACCCGATGCTTTGATACGGCCGTTAGTATATTTAATATTGGTTTCAATTTTCTCTATAACTAGAAAAACGTCCTCTTTGAATGAGCCGGAAGAAAACGAAAAAGTCACAAAACCATCGGCTGATTTAATATCATAAGATTCATCTGCCAATAGATCGACAGCTACAACATTCTTCTCTTTATTTGGTTCAGATAAAGATGCTGTTTTGGTATTGTCAATTATTGAATTTGGTATTTGCTTTGAATCCAATATCGTTGTATCTTTTCTGATTTGTATAAACTTAGCATCTTTAGACCATGGCAAATTATAGGATGCATAACTACCATCTTTTTGATCAGCAATAGCTTCATCTTCAAAAAGAACAGCTTCGTCCGAGAAGCTATAAATAACTTTCTTGGAATTATCTAAAACCTCTACAAAATAAATGTTATGCTGACCCAACTCAGTATTCGGAATCGAAAATCGTGAAACCTCATATACTTTAGTATCAATAATCTTTGCTGCGTTTAAAGAAAAACTATCAGAATATTTAAGATTGACATAAACTGAAATACCCCTGTTTGATTCTGCCGCAACAGTACCTGAAAAAATGAAAGAAATTGTGATTATTAAAAATATATAGCTTTCCAAAAATTTTTTTATCATATTATTTCACCTATCATTAAAATTATTTTTCCTATTTATTATTTACTATACTTTTGGAAAGCTTCTTTTACTAAATTAAATTGTGTGGGAGAAAATACAAAAGAGCCATACTTAGCCATAATATTTATGGAAGTTTCTCTAGACCAATTATAATATAAGCAGCTTGTTGTCCAACCTGTTTTTCTTCCCGCATAACAAGTACGATTAGAGAATTTACCATCATCCGTTTTATTAGGTATTGTATTAGTAGTCGAACCAGGCGTACTATCGTAATATAAGTATTCATCATTCAAGAGAGCAAAGATATGTGTAAATTCATGTAAGACTAAATGCTTAGGAGATGGGGAGAGACTCAGTCGTGTAACAGTTGCTATGCCCAATGTTGGATAACCCGCTCCTCCACTACTGACGGTTCCATTTGGATATTTGTAACTTACTTTATTATCTATTAATAATACTAAATCAGCACCATATTTAGAACGATATGCTGTCACTAATGAATTATTACATTGCACAAGGGGACCACTCGTTGAACGCGGGGGTGGTTCCATAATACATTTAAACTCGTTAGCCGAAGAGCTATAAGACACAAAATCGTATGCGCTCTTATTACTTTTATAAGGCTCTGCTAAAGTAAGTGCAGACTGTACATCACTTAAAGTAGTTTTAAACTCTGAAGTAGATGCAAATTGATTTCCAATTACTAGAACCCTGACTGAGCCTGGTTTTAGATTTTTTACTATATTTGGGTTAACGATAGGTGGAGGCGTAGTTGGTTTTGGAGGTGTTTTTGGTTTTGGAGGCGTAGTTGGTTTTGGAGGTGTTATTATTTTTGGCTTGGCAATTACTAAACCAGCTACAACGTTAGATGGTAATGATACGTTACCAGCTGCATCAAATGCTTTTACCCTATAGTTATATTGGATGGTACTGTTAAATATTGAGGTATCTCTGAACTCTAATTTTGAAAAATTACTAACATTACCTATATTAACCCACGTAGTTGATGTGCCTGATGATGAATCGATTGATCTTTCGATAAAATACCCAATAACACCAACATTGTCAGTGGAGCTATCCCATGAAAGTTTCGTATAACCGCCATAACCTTGTGATGATAGATTTTTTGGTGTAGTCGGCGGAGTCGTATCGATAAATGTAGATTTGGAAATGATTGTTTTTGATTTTGGTGGATTCGTTGCAAATAAACCGCCTGGAATCAAAAAATTCAAGAATGAGTATAACAATGCATACATTATTATACCTATTACTGTGCTGGCTATTATTGCTCGCGCTTTTTTTGTTTGTTCAAGATTACCACCTGCTGTAGTATATATTACAGATCCATAAACTACACCACCAACGGCCACAATACCCACACCGGCAGATAAGATACTGAATGATAATAAAACAACTCCCCACAAACCAGTGTCTTCGAGAGAACCCCAGCCAAGCTCTTTACATGAAACTATAGACGTTACCACACCCCCGCAGCAACTCTCACCAGATTTCAGGACCTTACCTCCACAATCAGCAGCATAAGCCGTAGGGATCGCAAAAATCCCAATAATGGCCATGACGAGTAATGCACCAACAATAATTGTTTGTTTTATTTTCATTCCAACTTAAACAATATTGTAGAATCTATAATATGTCAAGATTTACAGTGGAAATTTAAAGATGAAGCTCAAAACATAATTTATATATAATAAATATTGACATCGATTAGCATTAGTGGTATAATTTAAG
>Ga0194043_1000537_pt1 | contig 21104 bp, 18 predicted proteins | sample JunL4415m_MetaG_FD_161274 | JGI IMG/M metagenome (GOLD analysis project Ga0194043, IMG submission 161274) | Anoxic zone freshwater microbial communities from boreal shield lake in IISD Experimental Lakes Area, Ontario, Canada - Jun2016-L442-15m | ecosystem: Environmental > Aquatic > Freshwater >...
ACCCTGTCGCGTCACACTCGATGCGCGCTTCTACCCAACCAGCGTCGATGGTCGTGGAGTCATTTCAGTCCTCGAGGAGTGGCGTGTAGAAGAGGGTTGGTGGAATACGCCCTATCGACGACGCTACCTCTCTGTGGCGCTCGCAGAGGGACAGCTGCAGACGATCTTCGAGGATCGACGCAACCCGGGTCAGTGGTGGCGACATGGGCGCTAGTACGTCGTACGTAGAGCTGCATTGCCATTCGGCATACTCCTTTCTCGATGGCGTAGCCCAGCCGGATGAATTGGTCGACCGAGCCGCTGCCCTTGGCTACTCCGCACTCGCCTTGACGGACCACGACAACCTCTGTGCAGCGCTGCCGTTCGCCCACGCGGCCCAGGCCGCCGGGCTCCAGGCAATTACCGGCTGCGAACTGACCGTCTCGGATGCCGGTCAGGCGTTTCATCTCGTGCTGCTTGCCGAAACACGTGTGGGCTACACGAACCTCTGCCGCCTGATTACTGCCGCTCATGCCGGTACACGACGAGAAGACGGTGCGGTTGGCCACACGCCGAGCGTGGATTTTCTGCACGTCCTAGAACACGCGGAGGGGCTCACCTGTCTGACTGGCTGTCCTCGTCAGGGAGCACTAGTCGGGAACGACGACCCGACTGCGCGTCGTCGTCGTGACCTGCTGCTCGAGGCGTTCTCTACCCGGCTGGCCATTGAACTACAGCGCCCGTTTCAGCAGGGAGCCGAGCCAGAGTTGCGTCGTCTCAGCCGGCTGGCTCACGAGCGCAGTATTCCCTTGGTCGCGACGAACAACGTGCATCTCCACCTCCGCCGGCGGGGTCCACTGCAGGACGTTCTGGTGGCAATTCGCCATCACCTCGCCCTCGACGCCTGCACCAGCGCGCTGCGTGGCAATCGCGAGCACGTGCTCAAGTCGCCAACTGAGATGGCACGACTCTTTGAGGAACTCCCCGAGGCAATTCTCGAGACCAGCCGCATTGCTGAGCGCTGTCGCTTTGACCTCACCGAGAGTCTTGGCTATCAACCACCCGCACGAGCGGGCAATGCCGACCATGAGCTCGCCGGCTTCTGTAGAACACATCTCGACAGTCGCTACCCCCGTTCCTCGCCGTGGCGGCAGCAGGCAGAGCAGCGGTTAGAGACCGAGCTCGCGCTGATCCAACGCCATCAGTTAGCCGGCTTCTTTCTGCTCCATCACGAGATTCTCGAACTGGCGCGCGAGGTCGCTCTCGAGCTTCGGGGCAGCGATGCAGCACGCAACGTTTTGCCACCGGGGCGCGGGCGCGGTTCGAGCGTTGGTTCAATCGTCTGCTACCTGACGGGTCTCTCCCATATTGATCCGGTTGCTGGGCGTCTCTCGCTCGGGCGGTTTCTCAACGAAGAGCTAGCCTCGACGCCGGATATAGACCTGGACTTTCCTCGTGACATCCGGGCCGAACTGATTCGTCGGATTCACCTGCGCTTTGGCCCGCAGCAGGCGGCGTTGGTTGGCGCCTTCTCGACCTATCGGGCACGTGGTGCAATTCGGGAGATCGGCAAGGCGTTGGCACTACCAACAGGCGACATCGCTCGACTTGCTGCGGGCTCAGATGGTTGGCGTGCCGAATCGGTTGGCGAGGAACTGCGTCGGATACCAAGCCTGCGCGACCGTGCCAACGATCCACGCCTACGACTACTCGTGGCGCTGTGTCGTCAGATCAGTGGTCTGCCACGTCACCTCTCTCAACACCCCGGCGGCATGATTGTCTCTGACCGCCCGCTCAGCGAACTGGTTCCTTTGCAACCCGCTGCCATGGCGGGACGCACGATCTGCCAGTGGGATAAGGACGCCTGTGCTGATGCTGGCTTTCTCAAGATCGACCTACTTGGGCTCGGCATGCTCAGCGCAGTCGAACGCTGCGTCAGCGAAATCCATCGCAGCACGGGCGAGACGGTCGACCTCTCACGCGTTCCGCTCGACGACGCCGAGGTGTACGCCGAGATTCAGGACGCAGACACAGTCGGTGTCTTCCAGATCGAATCGCGTGCACAGATGCAGACACTGTTGCGCGTACAACCAACGTGCCTTGACGATCTTGTCGTTGAGGTCGCACTTGTTCGTCCAGGACCCATCCAAGGTGGTGCCGTCAATCCCTACATTCAACGACGACTGGCACGACGGGCCGATCCGACTGTGCCGATTCCCTACGAGCACCCCCTGCTCGAGGAGGCACTGCATGAGACGCTCGGCGTGATCATTTTTCAGGATCAAGTCCTCACTGTCGCGCAGGCACTCGCGGGCTTTACACCAGGCCAGGCAGAGGCCTTGCGGCGCGCAATGAGTCGACGGCGTAGCCGCGCAGCGATCGAGGCGCAATGGCTGGCGTTTGCCGAGGGAGCGGCCGAGCGAGGAGTGCCGGAGCACGTCGCACAACGCGTCTTCCAACAGATCATCGCCTTCTCAGCGTTTGGCTTTCCGAAGTCGCATGCGGCCGCATTTGCCTTGCTGGCCTATCAGAGTGCCTGGCTTCGGCGTCACCACCCGGCCGCCTTTCTCTGTGCCTTGCTGATGGAGCAACCAATGGGGTTCTACCCACCCGCCACGTTGATTCGCGATGCCGAGCACCGCGCAGTCGCAGTACTCCCGGTCGACATCGAACACTCACTGGCTGAGGCCAGCTGCGAGAGTCCCTCCGCGGTTCGCCTGGGCTTTCGTCAGGTGATTGGCCTCGGAGCAGACGATGCTGAACACCTGGTCACAGAGCGTCACATACGCGGGCCTTTTCACACAGTGAGCGAACTCGCCAACCGCCTTGATTTGCCGACGACACAGCTTCAGCGGCTGATCGCAGCAGGAGCCTGCGACCGGTTTGGCCCTCGTCGACAGCTGCTCTGGGAGCTCGGCCTTGCCACACGACCGCAGGCGAGCCCGGCCGGTCGACAGTTGGCGTTTGACTTGCAACTCGGCGAGGTGCCTCAGACGCTCCCAGTCCCGAATGCGTGGGAACTCTTGGTCGCCGACTACGCCACAACCGGTGTCTCGGTCCGAGAACATCCGATTGCCCAGCTTCGACCTGCTCTGGTCGATGTGGTCAGTAGTGCGCAGCTTGAGCAGTTACCAGACGGGACACCAATCAGAATCCCTGGGCTGGCCGTTGCACGTCAGCGTCCGGGCAGTGCCAAAGGCATTGTCTTCCTGCTCCTAGAAGACGAGTACGGACTCTTCAATCTCGTAATCATGCCCGACGTCTACGAACAGCACCGTCTGCTTGTTCGGAGCGAGCCATTGCTTCTCGTCGAAGGCATCCTCGAGCACCGTGGTCGACAACTCAATATTCGCGTGACTCATCTCAACGCACTCGGCACACCCGACCGGCACGTGCTTCCGCCGCAACAGGAAAAGGACGGCGGAACGTTGCGTTCGGTCGCGCCGGCACCGCAACACTTCGCACAGGGTCGCCGGCGCGCGTAGCGCTACGACGAGTGGTACAGAACGACGGGCGTACCCATGTGCGCGAAGTCCCAGACAATCGGCGCATAGGCGTGCTGGAGCCGCACACAGCCATGCGATGCTGGGTACTGGGGAACATCCGGGTACTCGTGCAAGGCGAAGCCCTCGAAAAAGTACGAGGCATACGGGAGAAAGATCTTGAACTTGTAATCCCAACTGTTGATCTCCTTACGGATGATCGAGAAGTCACCGTCGGGGGTGTTATCGGTGGCCCCCGTAGACGTATGGATCGTCCGCTCAACAAAGCCCTTGTCGCGTACCAGCATGACGATCTGGCGCGAGATGTCGATCTCGATGTGACGTGCCCGATTGGGGTATTTGGCTACCGGACGCTCCGCACGCATAACCTGAGCAAGCGTGACTGCCCCAGCCGCACCCGTGCGTTCCATGCGTGTATAGCCTTGGAACGCAACCACTGCCTGCCACGTCGCATCGTCATACGCACCGTGCGCGTACTTGGGAAGCACATACCCGAGCTTCATCAAGTTCTCTTGCAATGCACGCACGCCGGGACCATGGTCGCCCAATTCAAACCCGCCCGGATAACCGGATCCTGGGTTACGACCCGATTGGGCGCGAAAGCCAATCGCAAAGTATCCCGAGGCTGCGACTCGGCCCCACGTCGTCAAGGTCTTCCGTCCCTTGGACATCGCGTCGGGCGTGGGCGTGTCCCAGCCCGCGACGATCGCGCCACCGCCGCCATCAATCACGGTCCAACCCGTCACCCAATCGAGCAGTCCCTGCGACCAGCGCAGTGAGTCGGTCGTCGTCCGCGTGGTGCGCTTCAGTCGAGCGGTCGTTACCGGAACGAGTGGGTCAACCGTGGTTGTCGTCTGAACGCGCGCAATGTCGTCGAACACCACCGGGGCGATCTTGGTCGCCGCGGCGAGCGACGTTGTCAATGCCTGTGCATCGGACTGCTTGAACTTGATCTGACCCTCCGACGAAGGATGGACGCCATACACGAGGTTGCGATCCCCAAGAGCCTTGATCCAGTTGACGGCAACCGATTGCGAACCTTGCGGGAGGTTGACCATGATTGGCGTCTTCACGCCGGCCGCACGGAGGGCCTTGATATTGAGCGACTGAGTCCAGATCCACGCTTCTGTGTCACCACACTGACCCGTAGCGTCAAACTGGCCGCAGTTGGGATCGACGGCAGGGAGATACCAGACGTTGTCTTTTTTCGTGAACCAACTCGCCAGTGTCGCCAGCCATGGGGACTGGTCGTCGACGCTCAGTGGAACGTTTGCGAGCAGGAGCACTAAGCCTCGCGACTTGGCAAGCCGTTGCAGCTTTTGGAAGGCGAGCCGATGCGCATCGTCGTTCGACGCGCTGGAGATGTTGATGCGCACGACGTTTGCGCCGAGGCGCGCGATCTGTTTGAAGGCGTTGGACGCCGAACTGATATCGGGTGGTGCGACAGGTGTGCCAAGCACGGTGGGCACAAAACGCGTACCGCCCCATGTCACTCCACGCACCTTCATTTCGTGCTTCCCGGCATCCATGATGCGATTGCCCGAGACATGCGCCGGCCGGGCCTGCGCGACAACAGCAGTGGCCATTAGGGCAACGAGCGCGAGTACGGTAGCGGTTGCTGTTTTACGCAAGGAAAAGGTCGCCAGCACCCTAAGTGGGTTCGATCCGCGGATGGCGTCTCCTTCCTGAGGGTATTCTGTGCTGGTGCGAAGACTCGTAGTAATCCTGTGCGCGCTCACAATCTTGACCATTGCGCCGGTCATGGCCGGCGCGGCCGCCCTCGGTGTAGGCGCTGACGGCAGCCTTAGTGCGGGTAACGCCACAAGCAACACCGCGGCTGCCACAGCACTGCATCTCACTTGGGCCCGCGTTGACATCTCCTGGCCCACCATCGCCCCCACTCAACCGAAAAGCGTGCGGCTTCCGACGAGTAGTGGGTATGTCTGGACCAGCGTCGATTCTCAGCTCGCGGCAGCGGCGTCACTGGGTGCTGGCACACAGGTACTGTTTTCTGTGAGCGGAACACCAGACTGGGCGCGGGCGGACGGCGGTGCGGGTGGTTCGCCGGGGGATCCGTCGTGGATGCCAAAGCGTGCGTCATGGCAAAATTTCATCGCTGCACTCGTCACGCGCTACAACGGCACGTTCGCTGCCATTGAGGTCTGGCCCCAACCGAACCTCCAGACGTCGCTGCGACCACAGCGGCTCGCTGGTCGCCTCGTAGCGCCAGGTTTTCTGAAGGTGCTGACGAAGCTCGCGACGCTCGAAGCACGCAAGGTGTCGGCAACCGTGCCGATCATCACGGGCGGCTTGGCGCGTACAGACCCCGCCAGTACGACGGATACTCCCGCTCTCACGTTTCTCCGGTCGATGGCCCGAACGCGGATGTCGTTCGACGCGATCGGGCTTCGCCTGGTACCGCCCAATGGGCTCGAAGGACTGAGCGATCCAACCAATCTTTCGCTGACTGATTCTGCCGGCATCGTGACTGCTGTCGACAGCTATTGGCCAAACGCTGGCAAAGGCATCTGGTTGACTGGCTACGGAGTACCGTCGGGGCCGGCCACGGCCGGGTTCAGTTCCGCCACCCAGAACGTTGGCATCACGAGCCTGCTCACGGCCGCCGCGAATCCGCGCATTGGTGTCGCAGTTTGGAACAGTCTCGCGAACACGACGACGTCTCCTTATGGCGGCATCCTGCTGGCGCCGACGGTAGACCCCTTCGTGGCTCCGGCCCCGGGGACCGATCCGGCCTGGGATACCTGGACCACGATCGTGCCCGTTCCGGCTCCGCCAGTCTGACCCTATTCTCGTTGAAGAGCGAGGACCAACGCGTCCCCGGCGAGCACGAAGCCAAATGGCTCGACCAAGGCAAGGACTCCCGGATCGGCAATGTTACTGACCAGCGCGACGGCTCGACAGTCGCGTTGTCGTGCTGCATCGATTGCTCGGGCAAGGAGACCTGAACCAAACCGCTTGCCCCGTCCGTCGGGATGGACGTACAACTCGAGGATACGGAGCACACGGCCCTGCCCCCTCCCCGTGTCAATTGCTCGCTGCCAGGCGACGTAGCTATTGATTGTTCGATCCGTCGTCCCCACACGAACATCGCCCGCGCTGATACGCGGCAACACCCAGTGGCCCCAGCTCGCCTGATTGACAAACCGCATGTCGTTCGCCTCGAGGCGATAGCGCTCCCATAACACTCCCAACGCGACAAGATCAGCTCCTGCCGCCGGGCGAATCACGCGCCTTCGTACTCCACCAGAGAGACCACAGGCAAGGCCCCAAGTTGCCGGCGCCCAGCCAAGCCACGCAATTCGGCGACGAAGCACGCACCAACCGGAACGGCGCTGGCTTGCAAAGCGAGCGCAACGCTTGCCGCCGCCGTCCCACCCGTCGCCAACAGGTCGTCATGGATCAGGACGCGCATGCCAGGCTCGATCGCAGTGTGTGCGAGTTCGAGTGTGTTCTGGCCGTACTCCAACGCATACGACTCAGTCCAAGCTTTACCGGGCAGTTTTCCGGGCTTCCGTGCCGGAGCGAAACTACAGCCGAGCGCGTGCGCCAAGGTCGGGCCGAACAAAAACCCGCGGGCCTCCGCGCCAAGGATCACGTCTGGCTGAAGCGGCTTTGCAAACGCCACAAAACGCTCGATGATCTCGGCGACGACGGTCGCATCTGCGAGCAACGGAAGCAGGTCTCGAAAGAGAATTCCGGGACTCGGAAAATCCGGAATCTCATCGATGCGCTGCTGGAGATCGATCACACCAGCACGGTAGCGATCATCAGGAGCGGGCGACTCAGGTCTTGACGTCGCGCACGAGCAGACGCTCGGTCAACTCAGCGCTCAAACCTGCGAGTTGGGCCAGTTCATCGAGGCCTTGCTCACGGCGCTCAGCGTTGCGCGATCGCAGCGCTGGTGCAAGCACTTGGTCTAAAAGTCCGGCGACGCGCTGGACACCCGTATAGAGCTGGCGCACGTGGCGGGGTCCGAGTCCGAACTCCGCCATCCGCTGACAAATCTTGACGATCTCGACTTCGCTCTCGCCGTAGAGCCCATCCTCATCGGCTGTGACAATGCCGTAGGACTGAAGCTCTGCGAAAGCGACATCGTCGAGGCCCGTCTCGCGCAGGAGTTCCGAGCGATCGACGCGCCGCGCATCGACCGCGACCTCGGTTCGCATCGACCGGCGCGCCTTGCGCTCGCGACTCCGGGCGACGGTACCGCTGCCCTCGATTTCCTGACGAATCACCTTAAGCGGGAGGAACTCGTCCCGCTGTAGTTGCAGAATCGTACGGAGCCGCTCAATGTCCTCACGGCGGTAGAGACGATATCCACCCTGCGTGCGCAACGGGTTGAGTAGCTTCTGCTCCTCGAGGTACCGAATTTTGGAGATCGAGACGTCATCGAACTCGGACTTCAGTTCCTTGCAGACCGCACCGATCGTCAACGGTTTCTCTTCGCTTCGGGCTGCCATCGCCGTCTACTCGAGGTACGTCAGTTTAAATTTGCCGATCTGCAGTTCATCGCCATCTCGCAGTCGGGCTCGCTCAATGCGTCGATGATTCACGTAGGTGCCGTTGAGGCTGGCGAGATCAACCAGGTAGTGACCGTCAGCCTCGGCCTCAATCGCAGCATGACGGCGCGAAACGGTAACGTCGTCGAGCAAAATCGATGCTTCGCCTGCACGACCGATGGTCTCGCGTGGCTGCTGTAGAGGAATGTGTTCACCAGCGCGACCACCTGTGCGGATGACCACCGCTGGGAGCTGGTGTCCGGGCGTGGCTGGGACCTCTTGCGTATCCGTGTCACCTGTATACGTGGCCGTGTCGTCCGGGCCGTCGGGATCGAGCAGCGTGCCGCACTTCGCACAGTAGTGCGCAGTCGCCGCGTTCCGATATCCGCATTCCTGACAAAACATATTCGGGCAGCATACACAGGAAATGACGGAAGGGTACAGCGCTAGTTGAGGGTTACCTCTGCGTGGCGTTGGGCGATGCTTGGGAACGGCGCTCCAGGCGAGGTTCGCGGAGCACTCCACGAACATAGATCAGCGCTGCGACCAACAGCAGGGCAACGCCCGTCCAGAGCACGACGCTCGCTGGAACGGCGCCACGGGGCGTCACCAGCGTGAAGAGCAGACCGATCATCACCACGAGCGTGCCAGCCTTACCAACCACGTTGACGCGGACGCCGTGCCCCCTCCCCGGGCCGACCACGAGCGACGCGAGCAGCAGGATATCTCGCGCTAAGACGATCAGCACCAACGCCATCGGCACTCGATCGACGTGCCAGAGCAGCACGACGGCGACGTCGATCAGAAGCCGATCGGCAATCGGGTCAAGCACGCGTCCGTAGCGACTCTGGGCGTCCAGACGACGGGAGAGTTCGCCGTCGAGAAAATCGGTCACGGCGGCAAACGCAAACACGGCCGCGGCGACCGGCGCAGGGGCACCATCTGCGGCGAGCAGCAGCGCTGCAAACACCGGCACCGCTGCGAGCCGTACCGTCGTCAACAGGTTCGGGAGTTGACGTACGAAAATTGCGGGGAGCCGAGCGTCTTCCACGCGGATAGTGTCTCACGGGCCCCGTCAGAACACGAGTCGCCTAGGTTGCGAGTGTGACACGCACAACCACAGCGCAGCCGTCCGATTCGAAGGCATTGCCATCAACGTCAGCGAGGCTGGTGAGAGTCGTACAAAGCGTCTCGCTGGCGATCTCATCACCAAAGCGAGCCAACACGCGTTCGGCCAGCGCATTCGGAGCAATCTCGATCGTGATCCGGTCGGCGATCTCGAAGCCAGCAGCCTTGCGCTCACCCTGAATGAAGTGGATCAGCTCGCGTGCGAGCCCTTCCTCCTCTAACTCCTCATCGAGCTCGGTGTCGACGGCGACAGCGAGGCCACCCTCGTCAGCGACGGCAAAGCCTTCGCGCGGACGCGTGCGGAACTCGACCTCGTCGTCCGTCAGCGTGTAGCCACCAACCTCAACGCCAGCCTCGCTTCGCGCATACTCGCCGTCTTTCAACAACTGCTGCACACGCGGGATGTCCTTACCGAGCTTCGGGCCGAGGGCGCGGAAATTCGGAATGATCTCGACTTCGAGCAGTTCGTCCACGGCGTCAGCGAAGCGCACGTTCTTGACGTTCAACTCGAGTGCAATCTCGGCGCTGAGTCGCTCAACGGCGGCGCGGGCGGCTGCGTCCGGCGTGGCGATAACGGCTTCGCGGAGAGGCTGCCGAAGCTTGCGGTTTCCCTGAGCACGCGCAGCGCGTCCCAGCGAGATAGCAGTCTGAGCGAGACCCATGGAGAGCAGCGCGGCCTGATCGGGTGTATTGGCCGTCGGCCAGCTACTAAGGTGGACCGACGTCGGTGCATTCTCAGCACGACCGCGCACGAGGTTCTGCCACATCTCGTCGGCCATAAACGGCATCGCAGGTGCGATCAGTCGGCAGATCTGTGCGAGGCAATACCAAAGCGTTCGAAAAGCTGCATCCTTGTCGGCGTCGCTCTCAGAGCGCCAGAACCGCGCACGTGAGCCGCGGATGTACCAGGCCGAGAGGTCGTCGATCAGCGACTCCACCGCACGAGCGTAGGTGGGCGTCCAATAGGCATCGAGTGCCTCATCACACGCAATGATCGTCTCGTCAACCCGAGCCACGATCCACGTATCGAGAGCGGTTGTCGCGGGCGGTCGTGCATCGAGATCTGCCCAGGTTGGCGTGAAGTTGTCGATCTCGGCGTACCGAATCAGGAACGAATAACTGTTCCAGAGCGTCAGCAGCCGCCGGCGAACCTCGTTTGCCGGCCCGTAGCCGAAGCTCATGTTTTGGGACGGCGTCTGTAGCGCGTACAACCAGCGCATCACGTCGGCACCCATCTCTTCGACTGCGTCGTCAAACCAAATCGCGTTGCCCCAGGACTTATGCATCGCGCGACCGGTCTCGTCGTGCAACTTCTCGTAGCCCAACACAGACTTGTACGGAGCCTTGCCAACCAAGACGACGCTCATAAACAACTGCGAATAGAACCAGAGTCGGATCTGCTCGCGCATCTCCGAGATCCAGTCGGCCGGGAACCACTTCTCCCAGTAGGCATGATCGGGCAAATCGGCGCGCGTCAACCCAACGCCGGCGCCCTCGGCGTAGCCCTCGGGCGTGTAGGTGTCGCGACCCCAACCGAGCGTCGAGAACGGCACGATGCCAGCGTCGAGCCAGCAGTCGCCGACCTCGGTGACGCGCTCCGCAATCTCGCCACTATCGGTACGGATGCGAATGTCATCGATCCACGGGCGATGAAGCTCCTGCAGATCATCGATCGGATCAACCGCTCGCTCTCGCAACTCCTCGACCGAGCCGATCACCGTGATCTCGCCCGATGGCGCTCGGTAGAAGGGCAGTGGCAATCCCCAATAGCGCTTACGGGAGATACACCAGTCCCCCATGTTGCGCAGCCAATCCTCCATGCGCTTGCCGTACTGCTCTGGGACCCAGTTGACTGTCGCCGCTGCCTCAATCATCGGCTGTCGCACCTTGTCGGCGGCGATAAACCACTCTTCGACGACCCGGAAGATCAGGTCGGTGCCGCAGCGCCAGCAGACGGGGAAGCGATGGTCGATCGAGCCCGACCGAACGAGCACACCGTTCTTCTCGAGATGCGCGGTGATCGGCTCGGCTGCGTCGGCCGTAGCCATCCCAGCAAGCCAGCCGTACTCCTCCGTAAAGTGGCCTGCCTCGTCGACCGGCACGAGCGTGGGGATTTCCTCACGCTTCCCGAGCTCGAAGTCCTCAGCGCCACAGCCAGGCGCAATGTGAACCACGCCGGTGCCTTCGTTATCCGAGACCATGTCCCAGGCGACGACCCGATGAGCAACCTCGGCCTGGGCAGCGAGCTCGTCGAACGGACCGATATACGCCTTGCCGACGAGCTCGGCTCCGAGTGACGTGCGAGCGACGTCGGCACCTTCGCCGAAGAGGTCTTCCACGCGGGTTGACATCACCCAGTCGATGCCCTGCGACGTACGAACGCCGGAGTATTCGGCCGTTGGATCAACGGCAGCGGCGACGTTGGCCGGGAGCGTCCACGGCGTCGTTGTCCACACGACGACGGCCTCTTCGGGAGCGTCGACGAAGGGAAAGCGCACGTGCAGCGTTGGGTGCGTACGATCCTGGTACGAGTCGATCAGCTCGTGCTGTGACAGTGACGTTCCGCAGCGCGGGCACCAGACCATCGGACGATTGCCGCGATAGAGCATCTCGCGCTCGTGACAGACCTTGAGGAAATGCCAGATGTAGGCGATATTGGGATCCGTCATCGTGTAGTACGAGCGGTCCCAATCCATCCACTGTCCGAGACGTTGTGACTGGCGGGCCTGGATTGCGGAGTACTCGGCGACACGGTCGCGGCAGGCGCGTGCGAAACGGTCGAGACCGTATTCCTCGATCTCTTGCTTCGAGTTGAGCCCCAGCGACTTCTCGACCTCAACCTCAACCCATAGCCCTTGGCAGTCAAAACCGTTCTGGTAGCGCAATTCGTGTCCGCGCATTGCGCGGTGACGCTGCATCAGATCTTTGAGCGAACGGCCCCACGCGTGATGAACGCCCATCGGGTTGTTCGCGGTGATCGGACCGTCGATAAACGAATACGGCGTGCCGCCAGCGTTCTGGGTTCGCAGCTGCTCGAACGTCGACTCGGCCTCCCACAACGCGAGCACGCGGTGCTCAAGCGCAATGTGGTCGGGCGTGGCGGTGACGGCATCGTAGGAGCTCAAGGTGTTACGGAAGGTCGACGGTCTCGAACTCTACCGGCGAAGGCCCTCTAAGCCTCCGCACCACCCGGTCCGCGACCATAGCGCCGCGTCTGCTCATCGCACCAAAGTTCAAAAGCCGCGTGTCGAGCGAGGTAGCGGTCGATCGAGGCGAGGCCGCCTTCAACCCAGACATCCTCGTCCCACTGCTCGAGTCCGGTCAGGGAGGGCTCGTCGCCCCAGTCATCATCGTCAAATGCCATTGCGATCGGGAGATTCGCGCAACCACCGCTGAGTCCTCCCCCGACTTAGGCACCAAGCAATACGAGCGCTTGGCTGGTGCTCCTAAACGCGAGCAATTCCCGTCGCGGCAGATCGTCCAACGCGAACCACCGCAGCTCAGCCACGTCATCCGCTGGCACGGGTTCACCCGACGTGAGGTGCGCAACAAAGACGGCGTTGAGGGTGAAGTCACCGTCGTCGCCGTAGGTGTCGATCAGATGTCCAAGAAACCGATCAACGTGGATCGCACAGCCGGTCTCCTCTGCAAGCTCTCGGATCGCACAGGCCTCGGGCGTCTCGTCTGGATTGCAGAAGCCGCCTGGCAGATCCCACAGACCGAGCATCGGCTCGCGTGCCCGCTTGCCGAGCAACACGTTGCCAGCCGAATCGAGGACGATCACAGCCGCGCACGGCTTTGCGTCGTGGTAGGTCGGCACGCCACAGCCAACACAATCTTGTTGGTTGCCCAGCAGTGGAGACAGGGGGCCACCACAGAAGCCGCAATACGAACGCAGACGCATGCCGCCAGTCTGGCGCTATGGGCGGACACGACAAGTGCGCACGTGTTATGTCCGCCCTGTGTCGCCGGCTCAGAGTCGATTGCGCTTCGCGGGGGTTGGTGGTCCCATCAGGCGACAAGCGCCGCGCAGATGTCGGGCCAGCCACCGGGCTCCAACATCCACCGCGTGTACGTCCCGCGATTCGCGAGGATCACCGCCGCTGTGCCCGTGGCCGGGTCCGCGAACGCAAGCGTGCCCGACGCACCGAAGTGCGTAAAGGCCGTGGCGGACAATGCGGTTCCTGTCCAGTGGGGCGACTTGTCGGACCGAAGCTCGAAGCCTGCACCCCAGTCACAACGCTCCCACTCCATAAACTCGCCGACCCCTCCCGGCAAACTGCCGGCCTGATTCGTCGCCAACAGATCCGCCGTCTCGGGCGCAAGCAGGTGCCGGTCAGGCGACAGCCGACCATGACGAAGGGTCATCTGCAGCAGCTGGAGATAATCAGTCGCTGTGCCAAAAGCGCCCGACTGTGGCAAACCGAGATCGCGGAAGCGGCTGCCATTGAAGAGTTGCTGGTCATGACCCAACAGCCCCGGCTCGCGGACCGACAGTACTCCCTCGTCATCGGCTGCGACCCCAAACGTGGTCTGCTCCATCGCGAGTGGCATCAACACCGATTCCGTGATGTATGTCCGATAGTCGATCCCCGTCGCCTGCTCAAGCGCGGCCGCAGCCAAGGCATAGCCGGCATTGGAGTAGATGCGCTGCGTTCGGGGCGGAACCACCGGCCGGACCTCTCGGTAGGCGGCTGCAACATCGTTCCAGGTGGAATTGGGGTCAAATTGGACGCGCCTGGCCCTGGCGTCGTCAGCAGGCAGTCCGCTCGCATGCGACAACACATCGCGGAGGGTGAGTGCCTGATCGACGCCCGCCAGGTGTTCCGATAGCGGCGCGTCGAGATCGAGCACTTCCTCCTCCCAGGCCACAAGGCACGCTGCGGCCACAATTGGCTTGGTGAGCGAAGCGAGTGCAAATCGAGACGTTAGCGTAGCGGCACCAAAACAGACCACCGTAGGAGCATGATCGCCCCTGGCATACGCAACCTGTAGCCCCTCCACCACGCCACGCGCGACGAGTTGTTGACAGAGGTCGAGGGGATCAGAAGGCACCCTCAGACGCTAGCAACGTCTGAGGGTGCCTCCCTCTCCTAGCCCTTCTTGAAGAACAGCTTGCGGGCAGCGTTATCGCCGTAGACGCTGACGGCCTGTACGTCGAGATCGAACGTTGTGCCGCTCGCCATCAACGACCAGTCGAAGCAGGTTGCGAGGTCGATCGTCCACGAGACGGTGTTACCCACGTTGGCCTGTGCATCGAGTGCCGGGTCAAGCACGCCGTCGCTGAGAGCAGTGGTCGCCACGGCTGCACCATTGCTGGTCGCCGCAGAGTAGGCGCCGACACACGAATGCTTTGTGCTGCCAGCGGGAGTGTTGGGGGTATCCGCTCGATAGTTCAATCCGCCGATATCGGTCCAGGTACCGGTCTCGGTCGAGAGTGCCTCACGTTGTGGCCGCCAGAACGTGAGCGTCAGGGATGTGGCTCCGGCAGCAAGCGTGATTGGTGCTGCTTGTGTCATGCCCGTAGCGGCAACGCCCGAGGCGTCATAGGAAACCGCCTGCACACCGCTGCCGACGTTGTAGGAGGCCAACGCCGGGGCAGTGTTGAAGACGAAGTTGAGCGTCCCCGGATAGCTGCTGGACCCGACCATCTCGATAAACGCATCCCCGGCACCAATGTCTGCCGGGGCTGCCCCAGGCGAGATCTGAGCATCACCCGTGGGACCCGTCACCAGATCGAGGTACGTACCGGTGAAGGTGGCGGCTGCGGAATTGACGAGCGGGTAGGTCGCAGAACCAACCGTGTGACTCGCGCAATACGTGTTGCCCAAGCAATCGAGCGTGGCAGTCGCACCTCCGATCACCTGTGTTGCCAGCGTCACTGTTGTCGGTACTGCCGCTGCGATCAGCGGATTCAGATCCGTGATGGCAGCGATGTTGGCGTTGATCGAGGTCGCCCCCGTCAACTTGAAGTTTGAAAAGAGCTTGACCTCCGTGGTGGCACTCGCGGTGGTGGCACTCGCGGCTCCGCCACCACTGGGCGGAGGTGTTGGTGGAGTACATCCAGCCGGCTGTGGCTGATCCGGCGTTGGACAGATGTCTCGGAGCGCGGGTCCAAACGCACGCACCAGTGCGAGACGCTTGCCTGCCCGTCCCGTCCGGTCGACGTTATCGAGGATCAGGTTGCCGTTATCGTCAATATCGAATGCACCCGGAATACCGTCGAGGTCGGCGTCCTTGCCCGGACCGTTGTAGCCCGCGAGCGTGCTGGTGCCATTGCCAACCTTGACGCGACCAAGCTTGCTCGCGCCTATCGGCTTGCCCTTGGCTGCCTTGACAGAGTAGGCCGCGCCGGTCTGATAACGCGTCTTCGGCGCAACGGCAACGGCATAGCCCGTCTTGCGTGTGACGGTGCCAAGAACCAAGTTACCGGAGCCCTTGATGGTCTCGTAGACCTTGGTGCCGGAGCCAGCCAGGACGACTGGCCCCCAATACTGCCCGGTGGACGAGATCAGGTTGATCGACGCACCCGAGAGGGTGACTCCGGTCACCTTAAACGTACCTTTGGCACTCGTAACCTTTAGTTTCTTGGCTTTACCATTGCTCTGCACGACGACGATCGTGTATCCCTTGCCGCTCTTGAGGGTGCCGGAGACCGTCGCAGCGGTAGCGGGAGCCGCAGCGAAGGCTGTCGCAGCGACCGCGACAAGGGCGAGGAGGGAGCGCTTCATGGTTCGATCCTACAGAAGTCAGCAGCAACTTTCAGCCGTCTTCTGCGATTGCTAGGTACAACCACCCATCGGCTGCTCGTGCAGCTGCGAGCGAAGAGCGACGTAACAGCCTGCGATAGGCTTTAAGCATTCGACTCGGAGGACTCTCGTGGCCACGATCAGCGACAAGGTAATCGATCCCCTCGACTACATCGGTTTCGACGCGCTTCTCAGCGAAGACGAGAAGTCGATCCGCGATGCGGTCCGTGAGGTTGTTCGCGAGCAGATTCTGCCCGAGGTTGGCGACTGGTTCGATAAGGGCATCCTGCCGCGCGAGGTATTCACTGAGTTCGGCAAGCTGGGTTTCCTTGGCGCCCACCTCGAGGGCTACGGCTGCTCAGGCGTCAACGCCGTCGCCTACGGGCTGATCAATCACGAGCTGGAGTACGGCGACAGTGGTCTGCGTAGCGCCGTCTCCGTGCAGGGCTCGCTGGCGATGTACGCGATCTACCGGTGGGGCTCCGAGGAGCAGAAGCAAGAGTGGCTGCCACGCATGGCCGCCGGCGAGGCGATTGGCTGCTTTGGTCTGACCGAAGCCGACGCCGGATCCGACCCAGGCTCGATGCGCACGTTTGCGCGGCGCGACGGTGATGACTGGATTATCAACGGTTCGAAGATGTGGATCACCAACGGCTCTGCTGCTGATGTGGCAATTGTCTGGGCCGCTACCGACGAGGGCATTCGTGGGTTCTTGCTCGAGAAGGGCATGCCCGGATTTTCTGCGCCGGATATCCACAAGAAGATGTCGTTGCGCGCATCGATCACGTCCGAACTCGTATTCCAGGATGTCCGTGTTCCCGATGCCAATCGCCTGCCGGAGGCAACGAGCCTGCGCGGCCCGCTGTCGTGTCTCAACGAGGCGCGGTACGGGATCGTCTGGGGCGTTATGGGTGCTGCTCGCGCGTGCTACGAAGAGGCACTTTCGTACGCGACCGAGCGCATCGTCTTCGAGAAGCCGTTGACCTCGTATCAGCTGACGCAGCAGAAGTTGGCCGAGATGGTCTTGGAGATCAACCGTGGCATGCTCATGGCATTGCACCTTGGACGCATGAAGGACGCGGGAACGCTTCGGCCCGAGCATGTGTCGCTTGGGAAGATGGGCAACGCTCGCGGAGCACTCGACATCGCCCGCTCCGCCCGTTCGATTCTCGGCGGTAACGGCATCACGCTCGAGTATCCGGTCATTCGGCACATGAACAACCTCGAAAGCGTGGTCACCTACGAGGGCACGCATGAGGTCCATACGTTGGTCGTCGGTGGCGCCGTGACGGGCATTCAGGCCTTCCGATAGGCGGCTCTGTGCATCCCCTCGCTGGCCTCGACTATGTAGCCACCTGTTGTGGCGCGTCACCGGGCTGGTCAGAGCGCCTCTTCGAGGTTCGTCAGCGGATCGTAGAGAGCGACGGACAGTCGACGGTGACGGTGGTTGCATCACCAACCGGAGCCGTCGGCCAAGCGCACACGGGGGCGATCGAGCTGGTTGCCGAACAGGGTGACGCACTGGTTATGCGAAGCGAGGGATCCATCGACGGCGCCCCCATGACGTCGTTTTTGACGCTGCACTCGTCCTCAGTCGGTGAGTTGTTTAGCACCGACGGATCCGACTGGGTGCGCTGCTCGGTCGCAGTGCGTTCGCTGCCAGCAGTCGCACACGAGCACTGAGTTATTCGCCAGCTGGTGGCCGAGGCACAAAGTCGCCCTCATGCTGTCGTGCCTGCGTCACGCTGGGGAGTGCGTGAAACCGATCGTAGAACGCTCCTAAGGCTGGCGTGTCCCACCACGGGGTCTCCGCCAGTCGGGTCCAACGAATCAGCATCCCGAGGAACACGTCGTCAACGCCTGGCTCATCTCCACGGATAAACGCGTGGCCACCGTCGTACCAGGCGGCAACCCGCTGCGAGAGCATTTCGAGCTCGCGATTGCCGTGCGCTGAGACTGCGGCCTGTGCATCGTCGCCGACGGCAAAGCGGCCGGGGTAGCGAGCGCGCAACACGGCTACCTGCACGGTGTTCGTCAGAAATACAAGACGCGCGATTACTTCGGCGCGCGCAGCTTGGCCCACGGCGGGAAGCAGGCTTTCGCGACCAGCGGCCTCGGCTGCGGTGAGACAGATCGCCGCCGACTCAGTCTGCACGGTTGCGTCACCCCACACGATCGTGGGGATACGTCCCGACGGATTGAGTGCCAAGTAGCCGGCTGGCTCGACAGGGATGCTGTTTTCATCGCGCACCACGCGATGGATCTCGTGGGCGATACCGGCCTCCTCAAGCATAACGTGGGGAGCAAAGGAGCCCGCGCCGGGCAGGAAGAAGAGTTGAGCGACGGATGTCATGGCAGGAAATCTACAGCGTTACCCCTGACTCCGTCAGGTCGACCTGACACGCTTGCAGGAAATTCGAGGAGACCACCATGGCCTATTGCATTGCTGTTCGATGGACGATCGTGCCCGGCGAGGAGGCGACGGTGATTTCGCTGGCCCAGACCATGCTTGCTCCGTCGAACGCCGAGCCCGGCTGCGAGGCCTACATCCTGCATACCGATCCGGCTGACCCTTCCGCGCTGTTTCTGTACGAGCAATACACCGACGAGGCTGCGTTCCAGGCTCATTGCGAGTCGCCGCATTTCCTCAGCACCGTCGCCGGGCAGATCTTCCCGCTGCTGACCGATCGTCGGCTCGAAATCTACGAAAACGTCTAGCCCGGAATGACGAACGCCGCCTCGGGGGCGGCGTTCGGTCCGGTCGGAATCCGAGGATTCTGAGTGGGCGATACTGGGCTCGAACCAGTGACCCCCGCCTTGTCGAGGCGGTGCTCTACCAACTGAGCTAATCGCCCGAACGAGACGAGAATCTATCAGAGACCACCGGTTCGATGACGAAGGCGGCGTGCGGGCGAACGGTTCGTGCCGGCTCGCCATGCCAGTTGCTGACTATGGCGAGATGAGTTCGATCGGCGCGTACGCCACGTGCAGCCGGCGTTCACCTGCTTCAGGAAAGCGCACCAGGATCTCTTCGGCTGAGGGCACGCCGATCACGATGCCGTCGCCCCAGCGAAGATGACGAATTGTGTCTCCGGTGGAGATCAACGGGAGATCCTTCGCCGGCTCCCGCACGATTGCCCGCGAGGGTGCCACGGGCGCTGGCCGATCAGACCAACGACCGTGGGCCGACGGTAGCGACGTGCCACCACGCGAGGCCACCCGTTCGTGGTTGACGAACTCCGCCGGGATCTCGCTGAGGAATGTCGACGGCGGGTTGTAGTCCTGACGTCCATAAAGACTCCGGGTACGCGCATACGTCATCGTTAACTGTTCGCGGGCGCGGGTCATTCCGACGTAACACAGGCGCCGCTCCTCTTCGAGGTTTGCCTCCTCGAGGGCCCGAGCGTGGGGAAAGATGTTGTCTTCCATGCCGACCATGTAGACGCGCGGAAACTCGAGGCCCTTCGCGGTGTGGAGAGTCATCATGGTGACCGCGGAATCATCCTCCGAGTCTGGCAACTGGTCCGCGTCGGAGACAAGGCTGAGTTCCTGGAGAAACATCGCGAGGTCCGCCTCTGGATCCCCCGTCAGCGTCGCCGAGCGGGCCACGCCCAAGAGCTCGTCGAGGTTCTCAATCCGACCGTTCGCCTCGAGCGTGCGTTCTGCCCGCAGCGACTCGATCATCGCCGTCTCGTCGTAGATCCGTTCCAACAGTTCGGCGGGCTCCATCGATGCAGCGGCCGCAGTCAGGCGATCCATCAGCTCGGCGAAACCGGTCACGGCCTTACGTGCTGCCGCCCCTGGCAGGATCGAGTCCGCATCCAGCAGTCCGAGTCGGAGCGAAACCCCCAACATGCCTGCGTGCTCTGCGAGACGCGAGACCGTGGTGTCGCCGATCGCGCGGCGCGGGACATTGATGATGCGTCGCAAGGACACGTCGTCGCTTGGGTTTGCGATCGCACGGAGGTACGCCAGCGCATCCTTGATTTCCTGGCGATCATAGAAACCGGTACCGCCGATGATCCGGTACGGCACGTCAGCCTGTCGGAGCGCTTCTTCCAAGGCTCGCGACTGCGCATTCGTTCGATAGAAAATTGCTACATCCCGGAGCGAGCCACCCTCGCCTATCACCCGCGCGATCTGTCCCACGACGAAGCGTGCTTCGCTGCGCTCGTCCTGACATTCCACCACGCGCACCGGTTCGCCCTGTCCTAACTCAGACCAGAGGCGTTTCTCTTGACGTCCCTCGTTGTGTTCGATGACGGCGTTTGCGGCGTCGAGGATGTGCTGCGTCGAGCGGTAGTTCTGTTCGAGACGGATCGTGCGCGCGTTCGGGAAGTCCTTCTCGAAATCCAAAATATTGCGGATATCCGCACCACGCCAGGAGTAGATCGACTGGTCGGAATCACCGACGACAAAGATGCTTTGATGGCCTGCCGCGAGCGAGCGAATCAGTCGGTATTGCGCATGGTTGGTGTCCTGATACTCGTCGACGAGAACGTGCTTGAAGGCCGTCTGCCACTTTTCCCGAGCCTCAGGGATCTGCTCCAGCAGGTTCGCTGTGTGCACGAGCAGATCGTCGAAGTCCATGGCGCCGGCCTCGAGCAGCCGCGACTGATAGCGCAGATAGACCTCACCAACTGTGGTGTCGAAGTAGCCGTCACTGTCATCGGCGAACTGTTCGGCCGAGATCAGACGATTTTTCGCGTCGCTGATGCGGGCATGGACACCACGCGCCGGATAGCGCTTGCTGTCTTTTCCGAGGTCGTCCTCGATGATCGAGCGAACAAGTCGGACCTGGTCGGAGGAGTCATAGATCGAAAACGACTGACGGAATCCGATCCGTGTGGCCTCAGCGCGCAAGATTCGCGCGCAGGCGGCATGAAAGGTCATGACCCACATGCCGGTTGCCGAACGGCCCAGAGCGCGATTGACTCGCTCGGCCATTTCGCCTGCGGCCTTATTGGTGAACGTGATGGCCAGGATCGAAGCAGGCGTGGCGCCATGCTCGTCAACCAGATGAGCAACCCGATGGGTGAGCACCCTTGTCTTGCCGGATCCCGCGCCCGCTACGACGAGGATTGGCCCCGGTTCGGCAGTGACGGCCTCCAGTTGCGCCGGATTGAGACCGGTCAATGCGTTCGTACTCATACCCAGCCAACGTAGCAGCCAGACCGCTTTGCACAGCGTCTAGCGTGCAACCAGTCTGAGTGGTGCCGAGACCA
>Ga0194043_1000539_pt1 | contig 21053 bp, 25 predicted proteins | sample JunL4415m_MetaG_FD_161274 | JGI IMG/M metagenome (GOLD analysis project Ga0194043, IMG submission 161274) | Anoxic zone freshwater microbial communities from boreal shield lake in IISD Experimental Lakes Area, Ontario, Canada - Jun2016-L442-15m | ecosystem: Environmental > Aquatic > Freshwater >...
CCCTCTGGGGTCCCGAAGATGTGTCCGCAGTCGCTGCAGACATAGTCCCTACCCGGCATGGATCCTCCCTTCAACGCCGTAGGGGTAGTGTACCCGCTCAGCGAGGATCGTTCTTCAGGTGACCCCCGGTTCGTGGCCGCTGGTACACTGCGCGGATGGCCGCCGAATCCAAAAAAGCCGTGATCGCCGCGATCATCGGCAACGCCGCCATCGCGGTCATCAAGTTCGTCGCCGGCAGCATGACCGGCAGCTCGGCGATGATCAGCGAGGGCATCCACTCTCTGGTCGACACCGGCAACGGCGGGCTGCTCTACCACGGCCTGCGCCGTGGCGCCCGGCCCGCCGACGAGCACCACCCGTTCGGGCACGGCATGGAGGTGTACTTCTGGAGCCTCATCGTCGCCGTGAGCATCTTCGGCATCGGCGGCGGCATGTCGATCTACGAAGGCATCATCCATATCCAGCACCCGGCGCCCCTTGAGAGCCCCACGATCAACTACATCGTCCTGGCGCTGGCCATGGTCTTCGAGAGCCTCTCGTTCAGTGTCGCGTGGCGAGTCTTCCGCAAGACCAGGGGATCGCGCCGCACACTGGCCGCCATCCATCACGGCAAGGATCCCAGCCTGTTCACCGTGTTGTTTGAAGACACCGCGGCGCTGCTGGGCCTCGTGGTCGCCTTCTTCGGCGTGTTCCTGAGCCATCAGCTCCGGGAGCCGGTGCTCGACGGCTTGGCGTCCGTGGCCATCGGCGTCATCCTCATCGTCGCCGCGTTGTGGCTGGCTTACGAGAGCCGCAGCCTGCTGGTCGGCGAGGCGGCCGACCCGGAGCTCGTGGCCGCCATTCGCGAGATCGCGCTGGCCGACCCGGCGGTAGTCGGCCTCGGGGTCGTCCTCACGATGCACCTCGGCCCGGACGACGTGCTGCTGAACATCGAGGTGCAGTTCACCGAGGGACTGCCGGCCGAGGAGATCCACGCCGCCGTACACCGTATCGAGGAGCGCATCAACGGGCCGTACCCCGAGGTGAGCCGGATCTTCATCGAGGTCGAGATCCCGCGCGCCGCCGCTGCGCGGGCGCCGGCATCCTGAGGGGTCGAAAAAGCGTCTTCACCGGCGGCAACGCCGGTCGCTGAAGTCTCGCGCGTCGCCGGCCGATACCTGCCATCGAGATGAAGCCGCGGCGTTTCGCGCCGGACGGTGGCGCCCGCCGGCTGACCTCCGTCCCGCCCCGGCCGAGGGCGGCGCGGGGGCGGCCTCGCCGGGCTCCGGCGCACCCGCGGCTTCGTCGCGCCGCGGATGGGTGTGCATGGATTCAAGACGGCGCGGACGTGCCGCCGCGGGCGGCTGTGAGGAGGTCACATGGCGACGGAGCTGGGTCCTATCGGGCAGATCCATTTAAGCGTCAGCGACATCGGTCGGGCGCTCCCCTTCTACCGCGACGTACTCTGCCTCCCACAGGTCTTCGACGTGCCGTCACAGACGATGGCGTTCTTCCAGTGCGGCGGGACCAGGCTGTACGTCGGGGAGGCGGAGCCGGGGCGTGACGTGTCTCACCCGCTCCTCTACTTCCGCATCGACGACATCGACGAGGCGCAGCGTGACCTTCAGGGTCGCGGCGCGCTCTTCGAGGGGCCGCCGCACCTCGTCCGCGAGGACGAGTCGATGCAGCTTTGGCTGGCGTTTCTGCGCGACCCCGACGGCACGCTGCTGGCGCTCATGGAGGAGCGCGCCGTTCTTGTCGCCGTGAAGTGAGCGACCGCCGCCCCGGGGGCGTCTGGGGCGTCGGCGCGCGGATCGTCATCGCGGCGGGACGACCCGCGCGCGGCCGGCGGCCCGGGTAGGGTCAGCCGCCGGCAGCCCGGGTAGGGCCTGCCGCCGCCAGCGTGTACACTAGAAATACCCGCCCGGCCGGCGTAGCGCCGCCAGGCATTCGAGCGTCAGCCACCCCGACAGAAGGCCCCGACCGTGCACGCCGCCAGTCAGATCCGCAATCTCGCCATCATCGCCCACATCGATCACGGCAAGACGACCCTGATCGACAGCATCTTCCGCGCCGCTCACGTGTTCCGCGAGAGCAAGCACGTCGACGAGCGCGTCATGGACAGCAACGATCTCGAGCGCGAGCGCGGCATCACGATCCGCTCCAAGCACTGCACGGTGGAGTGGAAGGACTACCTCATCAACATCATCGACACGCCGGGCCACGCCGATTTCAGCGGCGAGGTCGAGCGCGTGCTCAGTATGGTCGACTCGGTGCTGCTTCTGGTCGACGCCAACGAGGGACCGATGCCGCAAACGCGGTACGTGCTCATGCGGGCGCTCGGCTTCGGCCTGCGACCGATTGTCATCGTCAACAAGGCCGACCGGCCCAACGCGGATCCCTCCGGCGCTCTCGACAAGACCTTCGACCTCTTCGTCGAGCTGGGCGCGAACAACGAGCAGCTCGACTTCCCGGTGCTGTACGGCTCCGGTCTCGAAGGCTGGATCGTCAGCGATCTCGACGAGTATCAGAAGGAAGAGCGCGAGCGCGAGGAGCACCTCGCCGACGGCGGCACGCTGTCGGCGGCGCTGCTCAAGGAGCTCGCCGACGCCAGCATGAACGATCTTTTCGAGACGATCATCGCCGAGGTCCCGGCGCCTCAGGTGGACCAGGACGCGCCGTTCCTCATGCAGGTGAGCACGCTCGCGTGGAGCGACTACATCGGCCGCATCGGCTGCGGGCGCGTGCTCGCCGGCGGCCTCAAGATCGGCGACGAGTTGCAGCGCATCACCACGCGGCGCCTTGAGATCGGCGATCCCGACGCCGGCTGGGAGCTCACGGGAGCGCAGGCCGCGCGCGTGACGCACCTCTGGGTCACGCGCGGCCTCGAGAACCGCGAGGTCGAGGAGGTCGGCGCCGGCGACATCGCCTGGCTCGCCGGCCCCGACGAGATCAGCCTCGGCGACACCTTGGCGGCCCCCGAGCTGGAGGCGGCCGGCGCAGCTCTGCCGCCGCTCGAGATCGAAGAGCCCACGGTGAGCATGTTCTTCCTCGTCAACAACGGCCCGTTCGCCGGTCAGGACGGCCGCGCCGCGACGCTGCGCCAGATCAAGGACCGGCTGGAGCGCGAGCTGCGCGTCAACGTCGCGCTTCGCGTCGAAGACCTCGGCCGCCCCGACGGTGTCAAGGTCAGTGGACGCGGCGAACTGCACCTCGCCATCCTCATCGAGGAGATGCGCCGTGAAGGCCTCGAGCTCTGCGTCTCTCGGCCCGAGGTGATCACCCAGCGAGACGCGAAGGGCAGGCTTCTCGAGCCGATGGAGCAGCTCATCATCGATGTGCCCGACGAGTACCAGGGCACGGTGATCCAGGAGCTGAGCCTGCGCAAGGGCGAGCTGGTGGCCGTGGAGGCGACCGGCACCGGCCTCGTGCGCCTCGAGTTCACGATCTCGACGCGCGGCCTCATCGGCTACCGTAGCGGCTTTCTCACCGAGACGCGCGGCCTGGGCGTGATGAGCTCGCGGTTCACGGGCTACGGCCCGTGGCGCGGCGAGATCCCCGGCCGCGACCGCGGCTCGCTGGTCAGCCAGACCGGCGGCGAGGCGGCCGGCTACTCGCTCGAGAACCTGCAGAACCGCGCCGTGCTGTTCGTCGGCAACATGACCCCCGTCTACGAGGGCATGATCGTCGGCGAGAACTCACGCGCCGACGACATGCTCTGCAACCCCACCAAGCGCAAGCAGCTCGGCAACTACCGGTCGTCCACCAAAGAGATCGACGCCGGCCTCAAAGTGCCGCGGCCCATCACCCTCGAGAGCGCGCTGGAGTGGATCGCCGACGACGAGCTCGTCGAGGTGACGCCCAGGATCGTGCGCGTGCGCAAGCACATCCTCAGCACCGAGCAGCGCAAGAAGGCCGAGAAGCGCGGGCTGGCCGAGGCCTGAGCGTGGCCGGCGGTTGACGGCTGCCGCCCGACGCGCATTCGCGGCGCGCCTGTGGCCCCCGCCTACGCGTTCCTCTTCTCTCGCACTGTGACCTCCACCTCGCAACCGAGCACCTGCAGCAGTGCCAGCATCTTGTCGACCGACTTGCGGTAGTTGGTCGTGTCGATCAGCCGGTAGAACTGCGCCGGCGACGTGCCGAGTCGGCGGATGATCTCGCGCTTCGAGAGTGATGTCGTCTCGAGGCGGTCGAGCGCCTCGCAGGTCAGGTTGTGGAGGAGCAGATCGCGCATGTACCCGGGCTCCTCGTTGTAGTCGAACACCCAGTCGAGCAGCACGCAGCCATCGGCGCCCGAGGCCAGCACGTAGCTGAACCCCTCATGTGCCAGTTCGGGATCGATGAAGAGTTCGACGATGGGATCGTCCCTGCCCGGCCGCGGGTCGGCCTTCTCGTACGGGAAGATGAAATCTCCCTTGACGCACGTCACCTCGAAGGCCCGGCGCCGGTTGTTGGCCTTGACGGATGCGATCTTCACAGTCGTTCTTCCTCCTGCAGTGCCACGATGATGTCTCGGAGCCTGGGACCGGCAGTTCCGACTATGGTCTGGCGCCTCTCGAGGTCCCACTTGATGAGGAGGCGACCGCCTCGATAGACATGCACGTGCCGCGGCGGGTGATCCCCGACCCAGGTGACGAAAACGTACCCGCCGCGGCGGATCCTCGTCATGGGAAACGATACCTCCGGTGGTAACGCTTGGCAAGGCGCCGATGAACCGAGAGGAAAGCCTGACGGGTCGAAGCGGCGGGCGCGAGGGGTTGCCGCCGCGGACGGGGTCACGATGCGTACCGCGAAGGGTTGACGTTGAAGGTCTCGGCCGGCGCGGACCGAACGCGCCGGCGTGTGGCGGCAGGCTACGCGGGCTCGCTGCCGGGCCGGTTCGTCGCTACCTGAGGCCTCTGAGTTCTGCGATCGCCGCGGCGATGATCTTCTGCTGCCGCTCGATCTCGTCGAGCAGATCGTCCGGAGTGCGCGTATCTTCCTCGACCACCCGATGCGGATTGACCGCTTTGAGGTCGTACTTGCTGGCCTCGATGGCGTCGCGCGTCACCGTCCAGCTACGCTCTGAGTCGGGCCGGTCCGCTGCGCCGCCGGCCCGGCAATCCCCGACCAGTTCGAAGAAATCGCCCATCCGTTCAAGCGTGAAGGGCGTCTTCTTGCCGACCTTGAGGTCGCTGAGGTCGTAGTACCAGATGCGCTCCGTGGGCCGGCCCTTATTGAAGAAGAGCAGGTTCGTCTTCACGCCGGCGCCGGCCTGGCTGAAGACGCCCGGCGGCATGCTGACGATGCACCAGAGGTCGCAGTCATCGAGCAGCTTGCGCTTGGTCTGCACGAAGGCGGTTTCGTTGGTGCGGAAGAGGACACCCTCGTCGATGACGAGGCCGCAGCGGCCGCCGATGACTTCATCGCCCTGCGGCGGCCGGAGGCTGTCGATCACGTGCTGCAGGAAGAGCACCTGCGTGGCGCCGGTCTTGTAGGCGAAGCGCGTCTGGGCGTCCTTGCCCTCTTTGCCGCCGAAGGGCGGGTTCATGAGAACCACGTCGTAGAGCGGCGGCGCGCCCTCGAAGAGGCCGTCGTAGGCGGCGGTGGCCGTCAGCGTGTTGCCGTGCCAGATATGCGGCGCGTCGATGCCGTGCAGCACCAGGTTGGCGAGCGCGATCGGATAGACGGCGTTGTCCTTCTCGCGGCCGAAGAATGTGTGCTCCTGCAGCGTCGTGAGCTGGTCGCCCGACGTGATGTTGGCGTTGCCGGCGCCGGTCATCTGCTCGAAGGACTGGGCGAGAAAGCCGCCGGTGCCACAGCCTGGGTCGTAGATCGTCTCGCCGATGCGCGGGTCGACGACGCGCACCATGGCGCGGATGATCTCGCGCGGCGTGAAGAACTGGCCGCCGTCGTTGCCCTTCTCGCCCATCTTGAGCAGCAGGCCCTCGTAGACCTGCGAGAGCGTGAAGACGTGCTTGGTGTCGACGGCGGAGTGGTCGATCTCGTCGACCTTGTCGATCACGTCGAGGAGGTTGCGCTCGGTGTCGATGCGCGTGCGCTCCACCGAGCTCATGATCTGGCTGATGACCTTCTGACGCGAGGTGGCCTGCGGTTGCTCGCCCAACTCCCGCAAGTGCGGCAGAAGCTCCTCGTGGAGGAAGTGGAAGAAGGCGCCGAGGGCTCCCGACTGGAGCTCGGCGCGCTTGGCGCCGTCCGGCGCCGCCCAGTCGCGCCAGCGGTACGGCGCCGTCAGCGACGGCTTGTACTCAGCGCCGACGGCGCGAGCCTCATCGGCCTCGATCTCCTCGCGCTCGTCGAGGATGCGCAGGAAGAGGATCCAGGTGACCTCCGGCACGTACTGCAGCGCCCCGGCGCAGTTGGAACGCCGCATGATGTCGCAGATCTGCTTGACGGCGGCGTTGACCGATTGCTGGGTGGGGAGCTTCCTTCCGTTGGCGTTGGGGCGGCCTGCTGCGCTCACATCTCCTCCAACGGGTTCTTGAGTGCCTCGAGGACGGGTCGCGCGACGTAGAGCCTGCGCCACTTGCGCTCCCCCACCTCCTCGAGCAATCCGGCATCCGCGAGTGCCAGTACTGCTGCCCGCGCCGTTGGGTTTGTCACCCCGAGAAGCCGTTGAGCCTCGGCGACAGTGATGAACGGCGAACGCACGACCTCGTCGACGAGGGCCAGAGCCTTGGGCCGATCCTGGACGCTCTCGCGGTACTTCTCACGGATGCGGATGAGCTCCCGCGCCTGCTCTGCGGCCCTTTCGGCCGTCTGCCGCACTCCTTCAAGGAAGTAGAACAGCCAGCCTCTCCAATCCCCGTGGGTACGCACGCGGAGCAAGGCCTCGTAGTAGTCGGAGCGATGGGCTTCGATATAGGCGGAAAGGTAGAGCAGAGGTTGCGTCAGCCGTCCTCGCTCGGTCAGGAACAGCGTGATGAGCAGGCGCCCCACGCGGCCGTTGCCGTCGAGGAACGGATGGATCGCTTCGAAGTGCTCGTGCAGGAGCGCGCACTGCACGAGGTGGGGCAGGCTGCCACGCTCTTGAAGGAACAGCTCCCAGGCGCCCAGCGCCTCCATCATCTCCGGTACGGGTGGCGGCACATAGGTGGCCGTGGTCAGGGTCGACCCCGGACGGCCGATCCAGTTCTGCGAGCGGCGGAACTCTCCGGGCGTCATGTGGGCGCCGCGGACGCCTTGCATGAGCCGCTCGTGAAGTTCGCGTACGAAGCGAAGTGACAAGGGGAGCCCGCTCAGGCGCGCCAGTCCGTACTCCATGGCGGTGATGTAGTTGCGCACCTCGCGCAGGTCATCTGGGTCTCGCTCGCGCGGAGCGGCGGCGACCTCGTCCATGAGGAGCTCGGAGAGCGTGGTGCGGGTGCCCTCGATGCGTGACGAGAGGACGGCTTCCTGCCGCAGGTACGGCGCGATGAGCAGGTGGGGGTTCGGCAGCTGCTCCCCTGCGATGGACAGCTCGCTCAAGGCGGCGTCCGCCCGCGAGAGCGCGAGCACCAGGTCGCGGTCGTAGTCGATGTCCGGAGGCAACGGTGCGGGCACGAACGCGTCGTAGCCCTGCGGAGTCCTCACGATTCGGCCGGCCGCGCTGTCTTTGAAGAGACTGGTATCCACTGCGACTTCGACGGAAGGGCTTGCCACGTGCGCTTTCAAAGTGGCCGACGCTTTGTAAATTAGCTACCGGATATTTTCAAAGCGCGTCTCACAATGCAAGCTACATCTTCCGCTTCGCGGAAGATGTACGCGCGCGCGAGGGCAATCATGAAGTCGCGGTCCTCCCACGGCGAATCTGTTGGTGGATCGGCAAGACCGGGGCTAGTTGATGCGCTTCACCGAGCCGTCTTTGCCGACCCTGTAGATGAAGGGAGGCTGCTCGCTTGCGGCGATCTCGTCGATGCGGGTCCGGGCCTTTTCCAGAATCGCAGCGGTCTCTTCAGCCCTGAGGTTGGCGGTAACAACGACGAAGACCCTCAGTCCCGCCTCGCGCCAAGCTGTTGTCTCCGCGCTGTGATAGCGGATTCTGGCGTCCTGAGTGATGAACACCCATTCTCGCCGGGCTACCGCCGGAAGAAGATCGACATCCTTCGTGTCTTGCGCGAAGTGATCGTCATGAATCTCGACCGCCCAGCCTGAAGCCCGCAGCGTGGCGGGCACGCGCCGACCGAGGTTACGGTCGCAGAAAAACGTCAGGCGGCCGGCCGCAGCCAGAGCTCGTACCTGAGCGCATGCTGGACGTCGTCGCTGCTCAGGCCGAAGTCCTCTGCAATCACGTCGATCGGCTCTTCGGCCTCAAAACGCCCGCGGATCGTCTCGGTGCGCACGCCGTGCACTTGAGGGAGGCCGAATTCGACTTCTGGATTCTGGCGAACGACGCCGCTCTTCGGCCGCCACTCGATAGGCCAGCGGTCCTGCCACTCTATCTGGTGGAGGTACTCGGTGAGTACGGGCTCCAGCGCGCGTTGGCCGCCCTTGGTCAGGGTGGCGAGGTTGTCTGGTCCGTCGCCGAGCTCCTCGTTCGCGCGCATGAAGATGTCCGTTCCGGCGACCAGGATGTCCTTGCGCGCGAACGGGTGATCGCCGACCTCCGACTCTGCGACACGGTGTGCAACACGGATGGTCTGGATGGAGATGCGGCGCGAGCGGAGCGCCGCGATGACAGCAGTTTCGATGAGATCGTCGAACGCCAGTGGCGCCTTGCTCGTCGCGCGGGCCGTGGCCCTGAGGAGCGGCGGCCGTTCGCGGTCCCCGCCGCCGTACCCAAGGTAGAGGCGCCTTACGAGCTGCGACTGCGCACGCGCATAGCGTGACACATCTGTCATGGAGTAGAGCGGAATCGATGACGGTCTGGTCTTCACAGCCTCCTCACTTCGTTACGCCTGTATTCTACCCTTCGCTCGAGACGGCGTAAGAGAAAAGAGCGAGCGTCAACGAGCGGCCAATCCGTTGTCACCCACGGCATTCACGACCACACGCCACGCCTCAACCTTGTCAGCCAGAGTCAGCCTTGCGTTTGCGGGGGAGGTGGAGGGCAGTGTCATGCAGGACAGATGCGCGGCCACCGGTAGCATCGCCGCGACATGCCGGGCCCAGAGAGCTCGCGCCGCCCCACCGTTGAAGAAGACGGCGCGAATGCCTGGATGCTGCTCGAAGAAGCCGGCGAAGTCGTTGACGATAACGGTCTTGGCGACGATCGACGAGTCAAGGCTCCCCGGCCGCTCGGCCGACCGGAGAACGTCCCACAGCGCGACCTTCGCCTGAAGCAGCACGCCCTTCCTCGCGGCGTGGCCCAGCCCTGGCGACTGTGCGAAGAGCGTCTCCATGATGCGCCAGAAGGCGTTGCGCGGGTGGGCATAGTACTCGCCGGCGTGCAACGACATCACGCTGGGCGCGGTGCCGAGGATCAGAGCGCGAGCATCGGGTGCGGCGACGGCGGGGAAGCCGACGACAGGGTTGGGCGCCCTGCCACTATCGGTCGTCATCGGGGACGCGCGAGAGGCTCGGTTCCGGGTCGCGGGCGGCGTGGAGGCAGGCGATCAGGATGACGCCGTCGCTGTCCAGACGGTAGAAGAGGCAGAAGGGAAAGCGCTGGACGAGGACGCGGCGCGCGTCTCCGTGAACGACGGGGGTAGGCGTCCGGAAAGGCGCTTGCTGCGGCAATCGCGGCCTCAACGGCGCGGATGAATCCGGTGCCCAGGCCTGAGTGCTGACGCTCGTACCAGAAGTAGGCGGACTCAACATCGCCGTACGCCGCCGCGAGGAAGCGAGCTTCGGCGACGCTCACCGGTCGTGGAGATGACGCTTGGCTTCGGCCCAGGTGATGACGGTGGCCTCGCCGCTCTCCAGCTCGTCGAGGCGACGATCGAGCACTTCGCGCTGGGGCTCGGTCAACGGAACTGACTCCGGGTGAGCACGCAGGCTCTCCCAGAGGTCTTCGATCAAGTGGAGCCGCTCTTCGGGTGCGAGCTTCTCAATGTCGATGGTGGGTGTGCTCATGGCTCGATGATACGATTCTCGGGCTGCGGGGCCAAGGCGCGACGGGCTCCGCCGGGGCCACAATGGCCGCCGAGTATCGCTATCCCTGACGTCCGTTGCATGCGTAGAATCCTCGTGGTCAGGACTGCTGAAAAGACTCGAGGAGGCGCACGTGACCCAGCCGAAGATCCCCGCCAGCGCGCCCACTCCATCGCCGCAGCAGCTCACTCGCATCACCACTCAGCTCCGCGATCTCAACGCCTCGTACAAGGCCGCTGTCGCCTCCAACGGCAAGACCCAAGCCGGCTCGGCACCCCGGTCGAAGTCCGGCAAGTAGTCCCATCCGCTCGCGGGTCATCCGATGATGCGCGGCAAGCCGGCCGTTCTCGCCGTTGTCTTCGATTTCGACGAGGGTTTCGACCCAACACGCGCCTACCCCGGGCTCATCCCTGAGTACGTCGGCGCCCGGCAGTGCAGTGCGGCTCCCGAAGCTAAGGGCCTATCCCAATAGGTCTGCACGCACGGATGCGCCCGTGGACACGTCGCGGATGCGGCCCCTCCCCGGATCCCCACGTAGCTGGGCTACGAGGGGACCGTCTCGTGACCGCCCCGCTCGGTCCACGAACGCCCCGCACGCACATCCCTATCGGGATAGGCCCTAAGCGATCGCGGCCGCGCGAAGCTGCTGAGTCTCAGGGCCCGATGTGGGAGTGTCCTGGGCCACGACGGCGACGGACGCTCCGGGAAGGACCTGGTGGGCAACCATGCGCTTCGCGGCCTGGGGCGAACGCATGAGGCCGCGCGCTGGAGCAGGGACTTCGAGGCCCTCGTCGAGCGCCCAAGTGATGTAGTCATCGAACGCAGCTCTCAAGTGCGTCAGCGCTTCGTCCTTCGTGAGACCATCGCCGGCGATGGTAGGGATCTCCCTCACTCGATACAGCAAGTAGCGCTGATCCCCCTCGTGGCGAATCTGCAAGACGCGCTCGTATGGCTGTCGCCGGTAGTAGTCAAGATCCTTCGTCACCGGGCTCCTCCTCCCGCCGAAGCAACTCGTCCACGGCGTCGATCGCGTCACTCACCACGTATTCCCTCAACGAGCGATGCCGGGGCACCATGCCGCGAAGGTCAGGATGAGACGGATGATGGTAGCACACGTGATCTCCCACATCTCTTCCCGCGAAGCCGAAACCTTCGAACAACTTTCGAAGCTGGGCCTCTCCCCAGCCGAAGCGACTGCGTCGCATCCTCTCGAGCAACTTGGCAGCGCTTCTGGAGTGCGCGCCGCCCCCTGCATCTTGGGCGCTCATCCGGCACGCCGTCCCTCGGTCACTGCCCGTGGAGCCTGAGCGAGACGGTCTCCTCGAACCTTTCGTCAATGAGGATATCGACGGCATACGGGCCGTGACTCGCGAACGTCAGGTTGCCCATGCCCACGACGAGTTGCAGAGCTCCCTCAGCGTCCCCGTCTAGTGGGACCTTCACCGTGAAATCGGCCTTTAGCTCCGCTCCAACCGTTTGACCATCGGGGTCCACAAGGCGCACTGTCAGGGTGTGCGAGCCGTTGTCAGCCGGTCCTGAACAAACGCGAAGTGCGACGTACATCGAGTGATGCTGCGCGGGTAGAGTCGGAGTAAGGATGCTGTCGAAGACACCGACGATGACGAGCTTCTCGTCGTGAGTGACCGTCGCATAGTCCGCCAGGACCGCCAGATCGACCCGCACCAGAAACCTCCCGTCAGCGCCCGTCCGCACGAGGACTGTAGCACACCGGTCAGACCTCAGACATCAGATCTCGACGCCGCGCGGTTGGCAATCGCACGTGGTCTGGGGATGACGATTCGAGCTTCTCGATTCGAGCCAAGCCGACCAGTCTGTGAGCCCCGCGCGGGAGCTGTGAGCGGCCCCCAGAAGCAGCGTATGGATGAGGTTGCCAGGCACTCTTCGAACCCAATGATGCAGGCAAACATGGCCTTCAGGCCAGCGGAGGTGGCACGTCTTAGGTTTCGCCAGTGAACCATGGTCGCGACGTCAGAGATGCGCTGAAAGCGGGATCAACACTGCCTGCGAACTTGGTCGCAGCCGCCTGCAAGAGGGGTGCGTGGCCCTGCGAGATCACGAGTGTCTCGAAGACCGTCAGCGTGCATGTCAGGAGGGACAACAACGAGTTAAGGAAGTCCTCAGCCTGCTTCTGGCTGGCCAGTCCCACGAGGAACGCGTCGACGTCGCGGTAGTCGGTGCGCACCCGAAGGCGCCAGATGAAGTCGAAGAGCGTCGTCGGCATGAGCGCGTCGGCCAATTGGGCTGACTGCGCTGAGGATATGCGACGCTTCTTGCTCCGGCGCTTCCAGTCTGCTTTGGCCCTATCGAGCTGCCTACTGCGCGTGGTCCTTAGTGCCAGGCAGAGAGTCGACCATGAGGTGTCACAGGAAGGTCTGACGAGGTTGTGGCAGGCATCTGCTGCCACGCCAGCCGGTAGGCCCTTGTATTCGGCGCAGCCATCTGTAGGCAGCCCGGTGCACGCAATACTCCACGGCTGCGGAAAGACCCGGCGCTGGAAGACGATGTTGGCCAGAGCCTTGAGAACGGCAGCGTGGTCCCGGTACTGCTGGGAACCGGTCGCAGCCAGGTACGCCTGCGCCCCATGGTAGACAGCATAGTAGGCGTCTGTCGGCGTGCCGGGAAGAAGCTCGGGCTGGCAATCCCACAGCTCGCCGAGCGAGTGAATCCGGGCTTCGCGAAGCCAAGCAATTCGAAGGTGGTTCTGCACCCGAGCTGCATCGAGATCGGGAACGCGCCTTGACTTCGTCGATACCACGTCCGGCAGGGCTTGCGTCGCCGCGTACACGCCGATCTCCGGTCGGTCTTGACCATGAAGTTGGTGGACGAGTATTGAGAGATGCTCGAGGTAGTTGAGATAGGTCGTGAACGCAGCGCCCGCATCTTCATCGTCACAGCCGTGCAGGAGTTCCCTGCCGAGCGCGGTCGACATTCTCAACTCAGCCCCAACGCCTTGAACGCCGCCTGCCGCAGATCGCCGTAGAACACGGGATCGACCTGCTCGAGCACGTCCGGGCTCACATCGAGGAACTGCCGCTTGTTGTCGATGGGCACCAAGGCGCGCTTCCCGCCGTTGTCCATCGCCACCTGGAGCGGCTCGACCAGCGAGCGGATCGGCTTGATGTTGCCCTGGATGCTCATGTCGCCGAGCACGAGGAGCGCCGGCAGCGGCGGGGCTTTCCTCAGCATCGAGTAGGCGGCGATGAAGAACGCCACGCCGATCTCAGCGGCGACCTTGTTGCCCAGCAGGTCGATCACTTCGACGTGGAAGTCCTGAGTGTCGACCTCGCGACCGACGCCGAAGGCCGTCTTGTTCGCGAGCAGGTAGCTGAAGGCCCTGTTGATCGATTCCTTGGTGCTGCCCGCGATGCCGCCGGCTGCTTTGAGCTTGCCACTTCCCGACGAGAGGCTCACCTCGATGCGGTAGAGCCCCGCGGTCCCGTCGCCGCTCACCGAAGCTGCGTACAGCGTCCCCGGCGCCAGCGGATCGGCGGAGATGAGCTCTCTGCCGCCCTGCTCCGGCACCCCGACGAAGCACTCCTGGCCGGTCTCGCTCACGAGGTAGCTGAAGGAGACCTGCGAGTACTCGAAGGCGCCCATCTTCTTGAGCTGCTCCTTCACGCGCCGCCGGCCCTCGATGGCGAGCTCAAGGATCTCGGCGAGGTCCTCCTGGCTCACCTCGCCGCCAATCGACTCATCGCGAATTCATTCTGCCGCCTACGCCTTCGGATCCGGTCGCCGCCATACCTCATGCACCGCCTCGAGCTCTGCCTTCCAGAAGGTCGCTTCATCCTCGTCGGGAGCCAGGAGCCCAAGGGCCTGCGCGAGAGTGAAGAAGCCGCGGGCGGGGCGGCCTCTGCAGCCCAGCACGACCGCACCCAGCATGGGCCGCCCGCGGTTCACCTCGTCCTCGCAGATCTCCGCAAGGACCCGGCTGACCGCCCTGTGCATGGAGACCCCGCCGCGCCTGATGCCCATGAGCAGGGCCAGGTCCGCGCACGTGATGGTTCCCTGACGCTCGGCAGTTGCGGCGATCTCGCAGAGGACGCGAACGTAGGCCTGCGTGCCTCTGTACCTGTCTCCCACCACGTTCACCCGCGGCGAGTCCTCCACCCACGGCATCTGCGGCAGAGGGGCCGGCGCAGGATTCGGGTGCTCCACCAAGAGGATCTCGCCGTGATCGGGGCTATGGAGGGCGATCCTGGACCCCCAGAGGAAGGGCCCGAAATCGTGGAAGGAAGCCCGGTAGTCCAGGAAGGGAGTCGCGTAGTTCCGAAGGAAGTCGACGAAGGTTTCTGAATCGACCGATGCGTCGCCGGCCAGTCGCTGGTAGATGCGGTCGTTGTACCATTCCTGGCCAATGCCCCTCTCCGGAGAGGCAAGTCCCACGGCGTGGACTTTCCATCCGATAGACGCCAAGTCCTTCGCGTCCGCCCCACCGAGCTCGTGGAGCCTGTGCACGCCGGTGTCACTCGCGGCCACGAGGCGCAGCTGCAGCTCGAGGAGTCGGCCGGCGAAGGTCGCAACTCTGCCGGGGAGGCCGGCGCGCGCAGTGGCAGCGGCCTCCTCGAAACGCCCCGCTCGACGGCAAAGGTCCGCAAGCAGCGCGGTGTCCCCTCTGAAGTCGGGTCCCTTCCGTCTGCCGGACCTGCGCTGCACCCTCAAGGCAGCCGCCGCTCGCAGCCGGCAGGCGATGGCCGCGTCTGCACTGGCCGCATCGTCGCAGACCCAGGCGGCGCGCATGTGGCACTCCACGATGCCACGAGAGGCAGGCCCATCGGCGGCCTTGGCGATCAGGGCCGCGCAGAGGCACGACCTCGCCAGGACGGGCAGGCGAGCGTCCTCGAGCTGCCTGCGATAGGCTGCCGAGCGCACGACCTCGGCCGCCACCTTGGGGGCCCAGTCGATGCGTCCCGCACAGTACCCACACTGCGCACAGCGCGTGACCCACCAGCTCATGGTGCAGGGCCCCATGGCCGCCAGGCGCCCGTCAAGGTGCGTGGCGGGCAGCGAGCTCGCGGCGAACACATGCGTGACCCTGTTCACTGTGCCGCACACGGCGCAGGTGTCGTCGCGTTCGAACGTCCACCCCATGATCGCTCACCTCCCCCCTGTGTTCGCTTCTTGCCTCTGCGCCGGCTGGCTCTTCGACAGGGGTCGCCGCCATGCTTCGTACACCGACTCGCGTTCGTGCGCCCAGAAGTGTGCTTCGTCTTCACGGAAGGCCGGCAGACCGAGCGCCCGCGCGAGCGTGAAGAGGCGAGCGCTGGGTCGGCCCTTGGAGCCCACGACCACCGCGCCCAGCATCGGCCGCCCGCGGTTCACCTCGTCCTCGCAGATCTCCGTGAGGACCTGGCTGACCTCCCTGCCCGTGGAAGCTCCAACGGGCCCGACGCCCATGATCACGGCGAGGTCGCCAAACCCGGTGGTATGTCCCTGTTCGGCAGTCCGCACGAGCTCGCGCAGGACGCGGACGTAGGCCGTCGTTCCCCTGTACCTGTCCCTCACCACGTTCGTCCGGGGTGGGGCCTCCGTCCACTCCGTCGCTCTTGGGTGAGGCGCCGTCGCGTCGCGGAGCGGCACATGGCCAAAGACGCCGCGGAAAGGGCCACGGACGATCCTCGAGTCGTCCTCGAAGGCCCTCGCGAGAAAGCCGACCAGTGTCCGAGGATCGAGAGCCGCGTTGGCGTCCAGCATGTCGTCGACGAGGTCCTTGAACCAGATGCCGTCCGGGTTCTGCCGCAGCCTCCCGAGCGCCTCGTAGAAGACCCACTTGCCGAAGAATCTCACGTCTTCGGCGTCCTCCGCGGTCACCTCGCAGAGCAGGTGCTCTGCCACGTCGCCCGCGGCCACCAGGCGCAGCTGCAGCTCGAGGAGCCGACGGGCGAAGACGTTGGCTGCGCAGGGGAGGCCGGCGCGCGCCGCCGCCGCGGCCTCCTCGAAGCGCCCGGCCCGGCGATACAGGTCGGCAAGCAAACCGCAGTCGCCGCTGTAGTCGTGAGGTCTGTAGGTGCCGCCGGACTCGTGGAGCGCTTCCAGGGCAGACGCCGCCCTCAGCCGGTGGTGTGCCACGACCGCCGCATCGACGTCTTCGCCGTTGTCGCAGGCCCAAGCCGCGTGGAGACGAGCTTCCACGACGCCACGGGAGGCGGGCCCCGCGGCGGCGGCCTCGACGATCAGCGCCCAGCAGAGGTACGCCCGGGGAATGAGAGGCAGATCTGGGTCGTCGAGTTGCTGCTTGTACTCCTCAGAGTGCACGACTTCAGCGGCACCTGCCCGCACCAAAGTGATGCTCGGTGCGCAGTAGCCGCACTGCGGGCACTTGTAGAGCCACCTATTCATGTAGCCGGGCTGCATCGCGGGCAAGCGCCCGTCGAGGTGCGTCATGGGCAAGGAGTTCGTCGCTATCACATGGCCAAAGCTGGTCACTCCGCCGCACACGGCGCAGGTGTCGTCGTTCGCAGTCACGGAATCCACGGCCGCTCACCTATCCGTGTCGCGGATCGTCGGCTTAGAGCTCGCAGTCGCCGGCTTCGCCGCTACGATCGCCACGAACGGCGGCAGGAGCCCGTCAGACATCCTTCGCCCCGTGGGACTGGCGGTCGCACTCAGGCAACGGGTGGCTTGGGTGGTCTTCGGCTTCACGACAAACGGCCCGATAAGAAGCGCGCAGTCTCGCCGCGCGGCTCACGCCTCCACGTAGTCCCCGCGGCCAGGCGCAGGACCGAGACGATCACGAAACCGTCGTCACCGCTGAAGCTGCCGCCATCCACGGGGCGTCCGACTCACACATTCCGCAGGGGCCGAAGGGTTCGCGACCGCGCAATCACGGTGCCTTCGACTCCCGCCTCTTGCTCATGTAGGTCCAAATGCTCTCTTCCAGCTCCGCTGCTGCCACGCCTAGCAGCCCAGCGGCATCCGAGATGACCTTGTGCTGATTCCAGAATCCCTTGACGTCCACGTCGGCTTCTTCGAGCATCCGGATCAGCCAGCGGTCGACCGCCACGGCGTCGCGGGCTCCACAACGCAGCCGCATGAACTCCCCGGTCTTGGGCCCGATGCCCTTGATCTGAGCCAGCCGCTGCCTGTTGGCTGCTTCGTCCAGCCACACGCGAAGCTCTTCCTCGGTCTCGACGCGGGTATCGAGCAGCACCTCGGTGAGCTCGCGGATCGTCGCCAACACGTACTCCCCGCGAAAGTCAATGAGGCTGCTGAGCTCCACCTGTTGCATGAGCCCGGCGAACCCGCTGGTCGTCGCCGCCTCGGGGTGGTCGTCCCGCAGCTTGCGCACTCGCGGGAGCACGACCGCGTCATAGTTCATGCCGCGCTGAAGGATGCTGTCGACCAGGGTCGCGCCCATATGGGCGTGAGGGGGGTCCGGTTCAACGAAGGCGAAGCCTTCAATCGAGCGGATGTGGTCCGCCAGGGCTTTGGCGTCGGACGCGCCCGGCGGTCGCTGCGGGCGTTGCGGATCCCGCCGGGTTGCCATGCCCTGTCCGCCCGTTGAGCCCCCTGCACCCCGTGAGTCCCTCTGAAAGCCACCGGCCTGTCCGCGAAGAAGCCCCCCGTACTCCTCAATCGGCAGCAGCACCGCTACGGGCCGACCATCGCGGCCGAAAATGAAGGTCCTCCTGTTGTCGCCATCCATGTCGCTGAAATGATCAGCTGTGCCCGGCGATGCCGGTCGCATTGGTGGACCGGCGGGTGGGCCGTCGTACTCGACGAGCTGGATGACACCTCTGGCCGGCCTGCAGACTCGATCCGGGTAGCTCTGAGCCAGACCCCATACGTAGTAGCGCACCGTCTCGGGGTTCAACGAAGAATCGCGTGCAATGATCTCGCGCGTGAGGGCCGCAAACCTGACCCCATTGGGGCTCTCCCGCAGAACTTCCAGAGCGATCTCAAGGACTCGCTCTCTGCTCGTGGGCAACTTGCGCCTCCTCCACATGCATTGCGTCGTTCGGCCTTGGTCTCGAGGCCGACGGATGAGTGTTGACCACGCCGCCAACGTCTCCAGGAGAGCGTAGCACAATGCTAAGTCTTTTGCTAATACTCATAGCGACTTGAGTAGTCACAACTACTCAAACGTTGGACGAGACACGCGCAGAGGCGTGGCCCAGGATCTCACGCTTGCGTCTCGGGATTCCGGGATATGCAGGGGCAACGCGTCAGTCTCTTGTTCAGGGCGGCCCGTGAGCCAAAGCTCACGGGCCGCCCTCATCATTTCGAGCCATCGCGCACAGGCGCCCGTGCGCGCACGTGGCCAACGTCACCCGAGGTCCGCTGCACGCGAGCCGCCGGGCTGGGGTATCCTTGGTATGGCTGCCTCGCGCGACAGGTGAGTGGATTCCTGACACGCCAATAGGGCGCGCTGCACGTAGATGACGCACCGTCCAACTCTGAGGAAGAAGACTGATGCCTGGCGTGCTCGAAGAGAGCGCAGGAGGCGCCGCTCGCGTCTACGTGATGCCCAACGCTCGGGTAGGTGGCACGGCGACGATTCGCAGGCCACCTCGAACGGACCAGACTCAGCTGCTCGGGAGCGTTGTTTCGCTCCGACACGCCTCTGTTCCTGGCGATGCGAGCCGAGCGGCCACCGCTACCGATGATACACAGCTCTTCGCTGTCGCTCATGCCTACGCCAACCGAGTCCACGATGCGTGGCCGCAAACGCAGATCTGGACGATGCGTGATCACGCTGACCCGAACACGATGCGAGTCTTGGTCGTGGCACCCACGTGGAATATCGATCTCATGTCAGAAGCCATCGACATGTCTGTGCTGCCGGACGCCAAGGGCATCGGCGTGCACATCGACCCATCGGTGTTCTTCTCCGATTCGATCATGCCTTCCTTGGAGGGCTTCATTCGGCTGGCGTAGACCATGCCGTCGGAACAAGACCACCGGAAACAGGAGGCCCGCAATTGGGCCTTCTACCGTGTGGAGCTTGGCGGCCGGAATGCGGCGTACTGCGAATGGGCGGTCACCGTGATCTTCTACGCAGCAGTCCACAAGGTCGAGGCGTTCCTCAGAGGGAACAGCGCGCGCGCGAGATCGCGCATGCCAGTGTCGCTGCCCGCGGCGACCGCGAAGCCCTGCCTGACGACGTCGACGACCTCGCTGGGGGGGAGGGCCTCGACCCATTCGCGCGCCGCCACGTAGGCCGCCACCTGAGACGGCGCGTGTCTCGCAGAGCCGGCCCTCGCCCCGCAGGCACCGCGCCCATCCGACTCGGTGCCCCGGACAGATGCGTCACCTCACGCGATGCCCGACTTGCTTCCGATCTGTGCTCGGCATTCACCGGGTCTGAGGTCGTACACGCCGCAACATGGGGACGAGGTTGAGCCCTGGCGTCGGCATCCCCTTTTGGGGACCATGCTCCAAGCCGCGAGAGGAGGTCGGCGCATCATCGGTAGTCGTGCGCCCCACAGGTCCGGTTAGGACGGAGATGCCGTGGTCCTCTGGCAGTGGTACAGTGTCTTCGCCACAGGCCGACGCGGAGGGGGACCAACATGGCGGACGATTCTGACGGCGGACTGACTCTGAAACAGGCGCCGCAACAAGGTCTGGCCGGATTCCCCATTCCGACTGCGGACTTGACTCCGCACTATGCCAACTCGGCGCAGATCCAGTTCTCCCCGTACGAGTTCATGCTGACGTTTCTCAGGGCGGAGTACCTTCTGCAAGGCCCCGGCCCGGACGACGGGACGCCCGTGGTCATCGCGGCGCGGGTCGCTTTGTCGCATCGAGGAATGAAGGAATTCCTCAATGCCGCTATCGCTAACTACCAGATGTTCGTCGCGCAGAATCCCGGCGCCGATCAGCTCAAGATTCTCGAAGATGCAGCCGACGCTTAGACAGATGGAGACAACCGAGGGTGCCGACGCGGCTCTTGGCTTTCGCATCGTCGGATCACCGGAGATGGACGAGGAGTTGCATCGTGGCTTCTGCCTGCCAAGGAATCTCCAAGGTCCGCTTGTCCCTTGCAGCGAGTCGTCTGTTGACTGGCGCGTCCTGCAGCAGTTGCTCGTTGGCTCGGTGCGGGAGGCCCTCATGACGGTGACGACCACAACACGGCCGGCTGCTATCGCGGACGCCGTCATGAAGTACGCGGCACGAGTGTCGAAGCGGTGCTCTGAAGCGGATGTGTATCTGCGCAGGGGAAGTGACGACCCATCCTTGGTTGACGTCGCAGTGATCGCTCCCAGTTGGAATCTCGCGCTTCTGGAGGATCTGCAGACCTTCGTGTTCTCAGACGACGTCAGGAAGGATGGCGTCTTGCTGGATGCCACCGTCTACTTTGCCGACGCATTCGTTCCCGACCTGAGCGAGTACACGAGGGTCGCGTAGCAGTGCCTGAGGCGGCCCGCCATCGCGAGCAGTGCGAACGCAACGCGAGGGCCTACCAGACGCTGGGTGGCGAGCAGGCTAGATTCCTCGAGTGGCCCATCACCACCCTCTTCTACATCGCGGTACACCTCGCTGAGGAGTATCTCGCTCGTTCGGCGACGCCGCTCCACAGCAGTGGACACAAGCAGCGCTATCAATGGCTGGCCCAGCGGGCGCCTGTCGCCGCGGCCAAGTTCAAGATCCTCTACGACGCCAGCCGGACGGCCCGGTACGACTGCGTCTTCACGCACTTCTCTGAGGGCGACGTGCTGCGGTTGCGTGACCTCGCGGTCAAGGAGGTCCCTCGGGAGCTTGGCGTGGACGCCGTGAAGCTATAGGGCGGTGCGGACCTGTTGGATCGACGCAGTGAGCGGGGCTTCATGGGGCTCATGTTCGGTTCTCAGCTCAGCCCCAACGCCTTGAACGCCGCTTGCCGCAGATCGCCGTAGAACACGGGGTCGACCTGCTCGAGCACGTCCGGCGCCACCTCGAGGAACTGCCGTTTGTTCTCGATGGGCACCAAGGCGCGCTTCCCGCCGTTGTCCATCGCCACTTGGAGCGGCTCGACCAGCGAGCGGATCGGCTTGATGTTGCCCTGGATGCTCATGTCGCCGAGCACGAGGAGCGCCGGCAGGGGCGGGGCCTTGCGCAGCATC
>Ga0194043_1000540_pt1 | contig 21046 bp, 17 predicted proteins | sample JunL4415m_MetaG_FD_161274 | JGI IMG/M metagenome (GOLD analysis project Ga0194043, IMG submission 161274) | Anoxic zone freshwater microbial communities from boreal shield lake in IISD Experimental Lakes Area, Ontario, Canada - Jun2016-L442-15m | ecosystem: Environmental > Aquatic > Freshwater >...
TGCGCAGCCTTGACAGCCGCGTTCTGGCGCTCTGCCATCGAATGACCGTTGAGGATCAGGTAGATCAGGATGCCGATCGGACCCGTGACGATCATGAAGACCAACCAGAGAGCCTTCTTGCCACCGGCGATGTCGTGGCGGCGGAACAGGTCACTGAAGACCGTGATCAGCAGCCAGAACCAAATCACGAAGCCCAGGATCAGCAGCAACGACCAAAGCATATGCAAGAGCGGATAATCTTCCACGAATTCTCCTAGTAAGGGTGTCCGCGCTTCAGCATAGCGACCGGACTGTGTACACCTGTAGCGTGGTTACCGGCAGTTCTGGAAGTAGTTGCCCGCCGACTGACGTGGCGATGTGAACCGGCCTAGACGAATTCGGTACCGGTCAGATAGCGCGGCTCGGCAAAGACGCGTTGCACGATCGGTTCGAAGAACGCCGCCGGCAGACTCTCGAAAGTGGGGTCGAAGCAGTTCTGGTCGTACTGCTCGCAAAATTCGGCACACGCGTCGTACCACTCGTTGTCCTTAAAGCGATCGCGAGCGTTGCGGTCGCCGCCCGAATGGTGCGCGTAGTAGTACATCTGAAAGACGCCGTGGTGCTTGGCGATCCAGACCAGCTCGGGGCGGACGTAGGGTCGAAGGATCGCGCCCATCATCTCGCCGTGCGTGAGTGGAGCGAGCTCGTCGCCGAGGTCGTGGAGCAGCGCCATCGCGACGTACTCCTCGTCCTTACCGTCGGTGTAGGCGCGGGTCGCGGACTGCAGCGAATGCTCGTAGCGGGTTACCTGATAGCCCGAAAACGAGACCTTCAACTCCTCAAGGGCAATCATCAGGCGTCCCGGCATGCCAGCCATGTGCTCTTCGCCGGCACGATCGAGGAGTGCGTAGTCCTCGGCGGTGCCGTCTTCCATCCGGGTGAATGCGACTGTCTCCATGGTGCCTCCCTCGAGCTGAGAGAAGCCTAGCGGTCGCGGTATTTGCACGCAGATTCGGCTCCGGCGGCACCTCGGGTAAGGGACCCGAGGTGCCGCCGGAGCCGGCCGTGCGTTAGCTCATGTTGTGCTGGAGGACCATTGGCAGCGTCACCGGGGTGCCCCGGAAACAGCCGATCGAGTACGGGTACTCGTTGTTGAGTACGTAGTGGTAGATCTTCTGCATCTTGCCGTCGAACATGACCGTGCTGGTCATGCCGTGGCATTCGTCGAGCTGCGTGTTCGTGATCCACTTGCCCTTGGCGTCACGTGGTCCGTAGATGCCGAACCCGTCCCAGGCATAGCCGTACAGCGGCGAGGCCTTGCTGCCGGGCTCACTCTTTTGGGTCAGGCACTTCCACGAGAAACCGTGGACGTGGTACTGGGTGTTCCACGGGTGGCCGTAGCAGTTGTCCGTGGGCAGTGCCGCGTTTGGGTCGACCCACGACGTAGCGGAGGTAGCGGCAATCTCGGCGTGCCACATGATGCCGTCGAGGGCGACGCCCATGGAGAGCGACGGGATGCAGGTCGGCTTCTTGTTCACCTTCGGATGGCGCGGGACGCTGACGTCGAGGTTGTACGGCTTGATGGGGATCAGGTCGGCCGTCGCATAGGGCGGAATTCCCGGCGCGGCGTGGTAATACGCGTAGGCAGCGCTATTCGGCGGGATCGGGTACTTGCCAACCGGCCACGGTGGAATGCCATTGCCCTTGAAATGCCGCATCGTCGTCGTTGTCATGACTTTGAACTGATGCGCCATCTTGACCTTGCCCGGCACGGCAGAATCGAGGGCCTTTGCGACATTGAGGACGTTGCCGTTGCGCCAAGGTACGTTCACCTGCGACACGGGCGGCGGTTTGTTGCCGCCAAGGAAGCTCAGGCCGCACATGTCGAGCTGACCTCGGCCCGGCTCGCTCAGGGGCGTGCCGGCTGGGGCCGTGAAGAGCGCGCTTGGCGTTTCTTTGACGGGAGCCGCGCTAGCAGTCGTTGCAGCAACGACCGCCATCGTTGCTGTCAGCGCCACTAGGAATAGGCGCAGGAATTTGCCGTGTCTCATTGCATCTGCTTTCTGGAAAGAGAGGAATCGCTGAGAACAGATACTAGATGACAATTATGTTATTTGCAATTGATCGTCGTTTACGGTACTGGCGCTGTAATCAGTAGATCGATCCGTGAGTGGACCAAACTTCAAAGATTCGATGGCTGGTCGCGCCACAATCATGTCCACCCGTATCGCTAGCGGTCGTTGAAGACCAACCGAGCACCGCCGCAACGTGCGCCGTCACGTCGGTACAAAGGGCGCGCAGATTCGGCTCCGGCGGCACCTCGGGTAAGGGACCCGAGGTGCCGCCGGAGCCGGCCGTGCGTTAGCTCATGTTGTGCTGGAGATTCATCGGCAGCTTCGCCGGGGTGCCCCGGAAACAGCCGATCGAGTACGGGTACTCGTTGTTGAGTACGTAGTGGTAGATCTTCTGCATCTTGCCGTCGAACATGACCGTGCTGGTCATGCCGTGGCATTCGTCGAGCTGCGTGTTCGTGATCCACTTGCCCTTGGCGTCACGTGGTCCGTAGATGCCGAACCCGTCCCAGGCATAGCCGTACAGCGGCGAGGCCTTGCTGCCGGGCTCACTCTTTTGGGTCAGGCACTTCCACGAGAAACCGTGGACGTGGTACTGGGTGTTCCACGGGTGACCGAAGCAACTGTCGGTCGGCAGTGCCGCGTTCGGGTCGACCCACGTGGTCGCGTTCGCACCCGCCAGCTCGGCGTGCCACATGATGCCGTCGAGGGCAACGCCCATGGAGAGCGACGGGATACAGGTCGGCTTCGCATTCGCCTTCGGATGGCGCGGGACGCTCACCTCGAGGTTGTAGGGCTTGACGGGGATCAGGTCCGCTGTCGCATACGGCGGCAGGCCCGGCAGGGGGTGGTAATACCCGTACGCAACGCTGTTCGTGGGGATCGGGAACTTGCCGATCGGCCACGGCGGAATGCCGTTGCCCTTGAAGTACCGCGTCGTCGTCGTTTGCGTCACCTTGAACCGGTGCGCCATCTTGACCTTGCCGGGGACGGCAACCTTCTGGATCCCGGCGACATCGAGGATGTTGCCGGTGCGCCACGGTACGTTCACCTGCTGCACGGGCGGCGGCGTGTTGCCACCAAGGAAGCTCAGACCGCACATATCGAGTTGGCCGCGGCCCGGCGCACTCAAGGGCGTACCGGCCGGCGCTGTGTGCAGCACCGTCGGCGCGTTACTGGCGGGAGCAGCGTTCGCGGTCGTTGCCGCAGCGACGGCCAGCACGGCCGTCAGGGCCAGCAAGCCGACCCGCTGAAATCGTTCTCGTTTCATTTCGTCCTTGTCGATGTAGGGGCAGTAGTACTGCGAAGATCTTATGCTACATCAAATCTCTGTTTTACGCAACGCCGTCCGTATTCAATAAATCCGATGCTTTTTTCGCACGTCGTGTGACAACGCTCGGTCAACGCCGGCTGATGCGGGCCCGGTCCTGCCTCGTCCTCGGCGCCGTACGGGCTAACGGTCGTTGAAGACCAACAGAGCGCCCCCGTAACAGGCGGCCCACACGCGAGCCGTCGGGGCGTCGTAGGTGATACCAATCGGGTGCTCGCAGGCGTCGATCGTCTGCAGGACCTTCATATCGCGCGTGCGAATCTTCGAGACCGATGCGCTCTCGTAGTTGACCACGTAGATCGCCTTGCCATCGCTCGACATCGTCAGGCTGCGTGGTGCCTGCCCCGTCGCCACCTTGTCGACGTTGCCAGTCCGCAAATCGAGCTTGGCGACAGTGCCCTCGGCGTTAAGGGTCGCGTAGATAAAGCGGTCGTTGGGAGCAAACTCAATCGCGCGTGGTCCCGAGCCGATCTCGATCGAGCGTGTCTTCCACGACTTCAGATCGACGCGCACAAGGTTGCTACCGCCCATCACAGCCACGTAGGCGGCATTGCCCTTCGGCGAGATTGCGATGCCGCGCGGATAGGCGCCAATCGGAATCGTGCGCACCACACGACCCTTTGCCGTCGAGATCACACTCAAGTCCCACGAGCACCAGTTCGAGACGAGCACGTACTTGCCGTCCGCAGTCGCCTGAACAACCTTCGGTACCGAGCCGACCTCGTAGACCTGGTCGATCTTCCAACTGCCGGTCTTGATGCGGTACACAAATGAGCGGTCGTAGCCCGAATCGGGCGTGCAGGTGTCCATCCCCTCGGGACCAAAGCCCGCGCCGTACATCGAGTAGTTGGTGACGTACTCGTACTTCGCGTCGGGCGAGAAAGCACCCTCAACCGGGGCACCCTGTGAGGTGCCGGGATGGCCCTTGTAGCCAAACTTGGCCAGCACGACGCTGTCGGGGATCGTGGCCAATAGACGCATCGACTTGTCGCCGTAGACCGTGACGGTGTGCCGGTACATCATGTTCTGCGCGGTGATGTAGCCCGTGCCAGACGACACCACAGACTTCGGCGAGATGTCTCCGCCGATTGTGTTGATCAGCTTCATTTGCGTCTTGTCGGACGGCGGTCCAACGTGTGCGGGCGGCGGGGCCACGGCCGGCGCGGCGGAGGTAGTGGCGGCGGCTGTCGTCGTGGGAGCGGTTGTCGCTGTCACTGCTGTTGCCGCCGCAGTCGTCGCTGTCTGGCCCGTCGCCTCCGAGGTTCCGTTGAGGCGCGGATAGACGACGACAAAGGCCACAGCGAGAACGATTAGACCGACGATGCCGAGAGCCACACGTCGTCGGCGACGGGCGCGGGTGTAATGGACCGAGGCGCGGGATGGAGGTAGACGGGGAGCCATTAGAGATCAATTTCGCTCGTGACGCGAGCGCTCCTGCCTCACCTTATGTCTGGTCTGGCTCCAGCGGAATAATCGGGAAATTTGGCGATGGTCGGAGATTGCCCTCGAGGTCGATCACCAAGGCGCTATAGCCATCGATCGCAGCGATCCGTTGCAGGCCCGGGAGCCCCTCGACGAAGAGGCCGGTGGCGAGTGCGTCGGCGAGCCAGAGGTCGGGGCCGACGACGGTCGCCGACAGCACACGTTCGGCTGGCTCGCCTGTCGTGGGGTCGATGATGTGCAGGCCACGTTCGTAGACACCAGACGTGGCAATGGCGTCGGTGACGTCGACGACGCACGCCAACAGGTCGGCACGATCGGGGCTACGAATACCGATGCGCTGAGGCGTGCCAAAGACTTGGATGTCGCCACCACCGTTGAGCATGCCGTTTTCGAAGCCAGCATCAACCAGCAGACCAATGGCCGATTCGATCGCCCAGCCTTTGACCAGCCCCGTGGGGTCGACGCCACCGGGCAGCCCCCAGGCATCGAAGGAACCACCACTCAGACGCCCAGCTGCCTGGCAGAGGTCCAGCACGGTGGCGACGTCAGACGGTGCATCTCCCACTGCCAACTCGGCGCGACGGATCTGGTTGATCGGGCTGTCAGCGATCCAGGTACTAAACGTCTGATCGACCTCGTGCAAGAGGGTGCACGCGGCTGTAAGTGCCGCCGCCGCCTCTGGTGGTGCCAAAGCGCCTGACTCGAGATGGAATGAGAAGACGGTACCCATCGCCTCTTCGACGTGGATCATCATTGGCTATTTGCCAAAGTTGAGCTTGTTGAGTGCCGACTGCAGCGACTGACGGTAGGCGTCGCTCGTATAGGTTGCACCCGAAACACCGCTGATCTGCGCACTCTGAGCGGAGATCGCCTGTTGGGCGAGGACCGGGGCGACCTGGTCGGTGATCGACTGCGAGGTCGGGTCGCTGTACGGCATGTTGACCGCGACGACGTTCGCCAGATTCGTACCCTTGACCGTCACTCGTACCTGCACCGTGCCGTAGGGATTACCAACGGCGTCACCCAGGGCACGTTGCGTTGAAGGCGCCGCCTGCTGCTGTGTTGTTGGTGGGGCCTGCGCGGTGGTGGCTGGCGCAATCTGATCAGTCGTCGCTGGTGCAGCTTGGTCTGTCGTGGCGGGAGCGGGTGGTGTCGTGGTGGCTCCACTCGCTCCACCGAAGCCACCCTTGGGCTTGAAGTGCTGCTTCGTGGCCTTGGCGTCGTAGAGGGCGAAGGGCGTGCCGAATTGGTGTTGATCAAATGCCAATAGACCAGCCAAACCAAACGCCGTCGCACCGAGCACGACCCAGCCACGTCGCATAGCCATTAGAAGGAGAAGACCTCTGAGTGGATCTGATCGTCACTCGCACCGTAGCGACGGGCAGTTGTGGCGACGGCTTCGGCGAAGTCTTCGGGGCCACAGATATAGATGTCGCGTCCACCAAGATCGGGCACGACGGACGGCAATGCCGATTGGAGAGGCACCTGATCGCGCGTACCGAGCAGCGTGTGGAGGCGGCCGCCACGCTTCTCGATCAGCCGCCCAATCTCATCCAGATGAGGCAGTTCTTCAGCGGTGCGAGCACGGAGCACGCACACCACATCCGTGTGCTTTGGAAGGTCCTCGAGCAGCGCCCGAATCGGCGTCACGCCAACTCCAGCTGCGACAAGGAGTACGTGTTCACCGGTCTTGGAGAAACGGGTAAAGGCTCCGTATGGTCCTTCGATAGCCACGCGGGTGCCCGGATGGAGCCAGCGCATCTCGCCCGAGGCATCGCCAAGGTCCTTGACGGTCACCCGCATATAGGGAGGACGCGGCATCGCTGAGAGCGAGTACGGATGAGCCTGCCACCAGTGGCCTTTGACGAGGAACCGCCACTGGAAGAACTGGCCGCCCGAGACGGCGAGGCGCTCGAGCTTGCGGCCCTCAACAATGATCGAGACGACGCCTGGTGCCTCCTCTTTGATCGAGACAATTTTGAGTTGGTGGCGGAGGCTGCGATAGAGCGGCAGCAGAAAGCGGTAGGCAATTGCGACGCCGGCTGTGGCGAGCCAGATTGCGATCCACCAGGCGCGGTTCGCGGGGTGTCCAACAAACGACGCGCCCGTCGCAATCTGGTGTGGGAACGACAGTGCGAGGGCGAGATAGATATAGAGGTGCACGACCCACCACGTCTCGTACTTCATACGGCGACGGGCAATGCGATACGACGTTACGCCAGCCAACACCACGAGGAACGTCGCAACGAGCGCCAGCAAGATGCCGGGATACGACGAGGTCAGATTCCACAGTTCGCCGACGGGACCACGCTGGTACCGGGCGCCGTAGCCGAGGGTGATCAGCACGGCGTGAATCAGGATCAAGACGATCGGCCACGGCCCCAACGTGCGGTGAAGCGAGACGAGGCGATCCTGCCCGACGACGCGTTCGATGATCGGAATGCGCGCGATCAAGAGGACGGTGATCAGCATCAGGTAGGCGCCCGTCAGGCCTGTGATGCGACCGATTGCCGTCAGCCAACCGCCGGCAACGTCAAGCGAGCCCGTGTCCTCCGCGATGATCGCCAGTCCGATCGTGACGCCGAACCCCGCGCACAGCAGCGCAATCAGGATCAAGAGCGGCCACTCGCGTGGCGGCTTGGCCACCTTCATGCGCAGGGGCGGACCACCTGTGGTCTGCTTGACGGGTGGTTTTCGGGTGCGAGCGGTGCTCTTCACACTACGAATGCTGACCGCTGTTTCTTAGAGGACGATGAGAACGTGCGCGTGATCACGGATGGTGACAAGCCGATTTCGGACGCCAGTCTCTGTCGTATGCTGCCCGGCATGGCACCAGAACCACGCATTGGCATCTTTCTTAACGTCCAGCAGCCCGAGAGTGTCTCGCCGCAGGAGATCGTGCAGCACGCGGTTGCGCACACGGCGTTGGTACGCGATTTGGGCTTCGACCTCGTCTCGGCGGGGCAGCATTTTCTGACGGGTGTCTTTCAGATGCTCCAGACCATGCCGCTCCTGGGTCGGATCGCTGCGGAGTCGGGCGATATGCGCGTCGCCACGAACATCGCGTTGTTGACGCTCCTCAACCCGGTCGAGCTGGCCGAGAACGCCGCAACGCTCGATGCGATCACGGGTGGTCGGCTCGTCCTCGGCGTCGGGCTTGGCTATCGTCAAGAGGAATTCGACGCGTTTGGAATCCCGGACAAGAAGCTGCGCGTGTTCCTCGACAAGCTTGACGTCGTCAAACGTCTGCTCGAGGGCGAGGCCGTCACCGCCGAAGGGCTTGGCTACCGCCTCCACGAGCAACGCCTCGCCGTGTTGCCCGTGCAGCGACCCCGCCCACCGATCTGGCTGGCGGCGAATGCCGACCAGGCCGTGCGTCGTGCTGCGCGCGTGTGCGATACGTGGACGGTCAATCCGCACGCGAGCCTCGCCGAGCTCAAGCGCCAGGTAGCGATGTTCCACGAGGCGCGAGAAGAATCCGGCAACCCGCCCGTCACCGAGCTGCCCGTGATGAAAGAGATTTACGTCGGCGAGGACAACGAGAGTGCTGAGCGCGAGGCGCGTCCGTATCTGCAGGCGAAGTACCAGGCGTACGTCTCGTGGGGGCAGGACGAGGTGATGTCGAACCAGGACTCACTCGACCAGGATTGGGAGGCGCTCAAGTCGGGCGGGCGCTTTGTGCTCGGCGATCCCGATGCCTGCGTTGCTGCGATCCAGGAGCACCTCGATGAGTTGCGCTGCGACACGCTGATCTTCCGCTTCGGCTGGTCGGGCATGCCCGACGAACTGGTGCAGGCAAACATCCGCCGCTTCGCCGAGACGGTCAAGCCACGGCTACGCGTCGCGGCTGGCGCACCCACGCCGCTCTAACTCGAGCAGACACTGGCGGCAGTGAGTGCCGCATCAGCATACGCCTGAGCATCGTCACCAAGGCGCGACTTCAAGGTCTCTGCGCTGGTCAGATCGGACGTGGTCACTGCACGCTGATAGTCGGTCACCATCATCTGCATCGCACCGCTCATCGACGTGAGGGCATCGTGGCAGGGGCCGTCGGTCTGGTCGGTGACAGCAGCGATGGAATCCATCAGGGTGGTGCCAGCGGTCGCGACCGCCGTGTAGGTATCGCCGGCGCACTTCGCAAAATCTTGCCCAGCCGCGGCGTCGGTCTGACATGACGCGATGCTTTGTGTCGCCTGATCGAGACTCGCGGCAAAGACCTGTGTGCTGGCGTCCACTGTCGACCAGGCACCCCGATTGTCGGCCGTGCTCGTGGCGACGGTCGTCTCGATGGCAACGGCAGAGGTATCCGCCTCGGCAGCAACTGTGGCTACCTCGACCGTCGACGCGGCCCCGGCGGCCTTCGCCTCGGTCGCTGTCTCGGTGTCCCGCAGAGCCGCGCTGCCGCAGCCAGCCGCGACGATACCGACAAGAAGAACGAGGCTCAACGAGAGAAGTGGTGCGAATCTGCGCATCGGGTATCTCCCCATGGTGCTTCAGATTCGCTGTCGTGTGGTGTTGATCCTGCCTTTGGCCGGTAATTGAGCAGGTTGACGACGCTCTCGACACGATTCACTCAACGACGACCTCGGCGCTTAATCGTCCCGAACGACGCGTAGGATGCGGTGATGCGCCGCATTGTTCTCCTGCTCTGTCTCGCCGCTCTCGCGACCGGGCTGCTCGCTCCCGTTGCGGGTGCCGACCCGGCCCGTGGTGCCGTGTTCTCTGGCACCGGCGTCTGGATCGACATCTGGGATGCCTATGAGAAGACGCCCGATAAGGTCGTGGCACTTGCACAGCAGCAGAGTGTTTCGGTCATCTACGTCGAGACGTCGAATGCCAAGAGCAAGGTCGACGTCGTCAACCCGGCTCCGCTCAAGCAGCTGGTCGTGCTCGCGCACGCCGCCGGGATTCGTGTCGTGCCGTGGTACCTCCCGGGCTTCCAAAAACCGAAGGTCGACCAGCGGCGTCTCGCTGCTGCCATGGCGATCGGCGGGACCGATCCGGTCGATGGAATCGCCGTTGATATTGAGGCGACGTACGTCAAAAGTGCGAGTCTGCGCTCCCAGCGGGCAGCCGCGCTTGTCGCCTGGCTTCGGGCGACCTACCCACAAGCGGCGATCGGTGCGATCACGCCCTCGCCCGTCAACATGTACTGGCCAATCTTTCCGTACGACGACCTGCACACGAGCGCGGACGCGTTTCTCCCGATGTGTTACCCACCTCGCAAACTCAGTGCACAACAGATGTACAACATGACCGTTGGGTGTGTCACGAAGATTCGTGACGTGACGGGCGACCAAGGGACTCCGGTACACCTGGTGTCTGGTCTCGCCGGCGGACTTTCGACTGCTGGTCTTGATGCGGCTGCCCGTGGTGCGCGCGATGCCGGGGCGAATGGCTTCAGTCTCTACGACCTCGCCACGACAAAGGCCAATGGCTGGGCTGCCCTCGCGACTTGGTCGGCGGGGTAACTCAGGCTTCGTTGAGCGAGGCGGGGTAGAGTGCCAGTCGTGGACTACGCCGGCCTCGTTGACGATGCCCTCGATCGGCTCAAGGCCGAGGGACGCTACCGCTCCTTTGCGGAGATTGAGCGCATTGCTGGTACGGCGAAGGCGACGTTGCATGATTCCGACGGCACGACCAAAGACGTCACGATCTGGTGCTCGAACGACTACCTCGGCATGGCCGCGCACCCCGAGGTGATCGCGGCAGTTGCGGAAGCCGCAACGTACGGCGCCGGCAGCGGTGGCACGCGCAACATCTCTGGCACGACCAGCATGCACGTGGCGCTCGAGCGCGAGCTCGCGTCGTGGCATCGCAAGGAGGCTGCGCTGCTCTTCTCGTCGGGCTGGGTCTCCAACTTCACCGCGCTCGCCGTGCTCGGCAGCGTGCTGCCCGAGTGCGTGATCTACTCCGACGCCAACAATCACAACTCGATGATTGAGGGCATCCGTCGCAGCGGGGCAACCGTTCGCATCTTCAACCACAACGATGCTGCTCACCTCGAATCGCTCTTGCGTGCCGAGGAGTCGCCGCGCCCGCGAGTCGTCGCCTTCGAGAGCGTGTATTCGATGGATGGCGACATCGCACCGATCGCAGAACTCGCGGATGTCGCTCGGCGTCACGATGCGCTGACGTTCGTCGATGAGGTCCATGCCGTTGGCATGTACGGCCCAGAGGGTGCGGGCATCGTGGCTCGCGAGGGTCTTGAGACCGAGATCGACATCGTGCAGGGCACGCTCGGCAAGGCCGTTGGTGCGATGGGCGGCTACATCACGGGTTCTGCGCGTCTGATCGATCTCGTCCGCTCGTACGGCGCTGGCTTTATCTTTACGACCTCGCTCGCTCCCGTCGTCGTGGCGGCTGCGCACTCCAGCATTCGCCACCTCCGTTCGACGGATGAGGAGCGCCTTGCGCTGCACACTCGCGTCGCCAACGTACGTGCCGCGATCGAGGCGGAGGGCATTCCGACGCTGCCCGCCGAGAGTCATCTGATCCCCGTCATCCTCGGCGATCCGACGCGCTGTCGCCAGGCCGCACGGCTCCTGCTCGATCATCACAACATCTACGTGCAGCCGATCGATTATCCGACCGTGCCGCGTGGAACCGAACGCTTTCGAATCACCACGAGCCCGCTCCACACGGATGCCGACGAGCAGGCTCTCGTTGCTGGCCTCGCGGATATCTGGGAGCGGCTCGAGCTGCCACGGGTGGGCGAGTTGCCCGTCGCCTCGCATTCGTAGTCGCTCGGCGACTACAGGCGCGCGAAGTCGACCGGGGCGCCATCGACCCACGTCTCTTCAACGCGGATCGAGCGCAGCTCGTCGATGGCCGAGGCCAGCGGGTCGTCGGACAGCACGACGAGGTCGGCCAACTTGCCTGGCTCGAGTGAGCCAACGAGGTGGTCACGCTTGGTCGCAGCGGCACCGTTGATCGTGTAGCCACGCAGCGCCTGCTCGACCGTGAGGCAGAGTTCGGGACCACCGAGCGTGGAGCCGTAGCGGGTCTGGCGTGTGACGGCGGCCCAGACAGCCTCGAGTGGGTCGGGACCCGAGACAGGCGTGTCGGAGCTGAGCACGATTGGTACCCCCGCGTCGCGAAACAGGCCGTACGGGTTGTAGCGGTTTGCCTTCTCGCCCAGCGCCTCGACCAGAGCGTCGCCGACGAGATAGTGATGCGTCGGCTGGGGGATCGGGTAGATGCCGAGCTCGGCAATGCGGGTGATCTGCTCGTCGGTGGGCATGCCGCAGTGCTCGATGCGGTGGCGATGATCGTGTCGCTCGACATCGTCGAGTGCCTCGGTGACGGCGTCGAGCACGATCTGGATTGCCGAATCGCCCTGTGCGTGCGTGCCCGTCTGCAGACCAAAGCGGTGCGCACGGCGGATCAGACGGCGCAGCTCGGCAGGCTCGTGGTAGAGCTGTCCGTGATGGCACGGGTCGAAGCGGTAGCCACTCTCGAAGTAGGCCGTCAGCCCCGTCAAGGTGCCGTCGGCGTAGAGCTTGAGGCCAGCAAAGGCGAGGTGATCATCGCCAAGGCGCGAGCGGAGACCAAGCTCGATCAGGGCCTCGAGCAAGGTCGACAGGGTCAGCATCGAGACGCGTAGCTGCAGCCGACCAGCGTCGCGGGCCGACAGGTAGGTCTCCATCTCGCGGCGTGTCACTTGGCAGTCGGTCACCGACGTGATGCCGGCCTTGAGGAGCATCGTCTGGGCGTTGCAGAGCAGATCGACGAGGCGCTCGGGCGCATCGGGAATGTGGATGTTCGGGCCGTGGTTGAGCGTCTTGACACCGTCGGGCCCCGTGATCAGGTCGATCGCGGCATCCCACATCACACCCGTCGGATTGCCGTGCTCGTCGCGCTCGATGCGGCCGCCGGCCGGGTCCGGCAGGTCTTTCGTAATGCCGTTGAGGGCGAGGCAGTGGCTATTGACCATCACGCCATGGCCCGAGCGATGCATGACGGCAACCACCCGGTCGGTCGCGACGCGGTCGAGATCCGTGCGCTCCGGATTGCGTTTCACGTCGAGATCGCCATGGTGGACGCCGAAGCCCCAGACGTCAGCGGTCGGTGGCAGCGAGTCGCGCCGACGACCGAGGACGGTCACCAGCGCATCGATCGTCGTGACCTCGGGCGGCGCGCAGTCGACCCAGGCAGCGCATTGGCCGAGCATCAACGGATGCGTATGGGCATCGACGAAGCCGGGCATCAAGGTGCGGCCACCAAGGTCGCGCTCGGCGGCACCCTTGCCGGCAGCATCGCGACAATCTTCGAGCGAACCGACAGCGAGGATGCGACCATCGAGCAGGGTGATTGCCTCAACGCGCTGCTCGTCGGCCATCGTCAGGATCGGGCCGCCCGTGATCACCGTCTTCTGGTTCATAGGAGGCAACGGTACCGCGTCTTTCCTGCTTCGGTGGGCTCAGGTCAGGCGGGCTTGGCGCGCAGCAGCCATTCGGCGCAGCACGAGATAGAGTAAGCCGCTGATTAGCACTCCCGCCTCGTAGCCGAGCCCCCCGCCTCCCGTAAAGTGTCGCGGAACGATGCCGAGCCAGGCGAGGGCATCGAAATCTGCTGCCAACGAACTGCCGACTGGTGTGTCGGAAAATGGGAGTAGCAACACCAGCCCAGTGGCGAATGCAATCAGCGCGGACCCGGGGGCAACGGGAGGCAGCAGCCACGGTGTGGTTTGTTGACGGCGCAGGTAGACCTCAATCGCCACAACGCCAAACCAACAAACCGTGTAATACCCGGCGATGATCAGAATGTCCTCCGCCAAGTTGCCGAGTGAGCTGCTGCGGAAGATGAAGGCGAGCCCCAGTCCAGAGATGGCAATGATTGTCGATCCCACCACACGTCGCAGGCGAAGCCCAATATTTTGCAGTGCGAGCCCAGCGCTGTAGTCATTGAGACCATTAGCGAGCGCAAAAGACAGGCACAGGACGACGAGCGCGATCTGCGCAGTTAGGCCGTTGCCGATCACATTGCCCATGCGACCAAGGGGGTCATTCAACGTGGCGGCTGTCGATATGTAGGCTCCGATGCCGCCGAGGACGAGCAGCGGCACTGCCATGCCGATCGATACACCGAGGAAGATCAAGCGTCGAGAAATACGCGGCGGAAGGGTTCGAGAGACGTCGCAGGCCTGCACCCCCCAGGTGATGCTCATGCTGAGGCCAAGCGCAATCGCCACGAGCACGCCGCCGAGCAGAGACCCATGCTCGACGGTGGTGATCTGCGGTGTGATGCCCTGGCGGATGATGCCGATAATGCCGAGCACAACGATCACTGCCACTGCGGCGGAGATAGCGACACCGCCGACACGCATGAGACGCTCACCAACGATCAGAACACATAACTCGAAGACAAAGATGCCGAAAATCGCCACCACGGTGGGGATGCCAATCGCATCGTTGAGCGCTTTAGCGCCGAAAAGATCATTGAGAGCGTTGTAGGAGGTGAGGCTAAACAGCAGTGCGACGATTGGCATGACGTTAGCCCGGCCAAAAGCGAAGCCACCGACGGTCATGGTTCCCAGGCCCCACGTAGGGCCAACAGTGGAGATCCAGGCAACGCCAATCGAGCCTGCGACGATGCCGATCGCCAGTCCGGTCATTCCCCAAACAAAACCTGGGCCGTGTCCATTACCGACCGCCAGCATCCCGGTGATCAGCGTTCCGGGGGCGAGGAGGACGCCTGCCCAAGCGAAGCCAAGAGTGCGAGGGCTACCTGCTCGCTTTGACTCGGGAACGAAGTCGATTTGTTCGGGAAGGCCCGGGGGCCGGGTTTCCGATGCCGCCATTACGCGAGCGTACCCTCTTCACGGACAGCAACGAAGTCGTCAAAGTCGGGGCGCAGCGTGCGCTTCCAGTAGCCGAGCATGAAGCCCGACCAGTTGTTCTGGACCTTGCCGTCGGCCGTCACGTACCACGAGGCGCAGCCGCTCGCCCAGACCGATTTGGAAAGATCGTCCTGGAGTTGGCGATTAAAGTCGGCCTGCGCCTGCGGGTCGACCGCCAGCGTCTTGAGTCGGGCCTTTCGCATGTGTTTGATGCACGTACGGATATAGCGAATCTGGCATTCGATCATGAAGATGATCGTGCCGTGGCCAAGGTTAGTGTTCGGCCCGTAAAGCATGAAGAGGTTGGGAAAGCCCGCCACCGTGATCCCCAGGTGCGCCTGCGGTCCGTCGGCCCACGCCGTCGCGAGATCGATGCCAGCGGAGCCGGTGATCTTGACCAACGACATGAACTTCGTCGAGTCGAAGCCGGTGCCGAGAATGATCGCGTCGAGCGGGCCTATCGAGCCGGCCTCCGTCTCGATCGTGTCGGCGGTGATCTTCGTGATGCGGTCGGTGACCAGCTCGGTGTTGTCGCGCTGCAGCGTCGGGTACCAGTCGTTCGACAGCAGCACCCGCTTGCAGCCAATGCCGTAGTGGGGCGTCAGCTTGGCGCGCAGCTCGGGGTCGGCGACCTGCTTCTCGAGGTGGCGGAGGGCAACGCCCTGCCACTCCTCGGCCTTGTCCGAACCTTGGATCAGGCCCCACCATTTTTGGCCTGGCCGAAAGGCGAGAAAGCCCGACTCGTTGAACCAGAAGATGCCGAGTCGGTGCAGGCTCTCGACACCGGGAATCTTGCGGAAGCGGCGCTTTTGCGTCTCTGAGTAGGGAAAGTCGCGGCGCGGCACGATCCACGAGGGCGTGCGTTGGAATACGGCGAGTGAGGCAACGCTCTTGGCAATCTCGGGCACAAACTGCGCGCTGCTCGCACCGTTGCCGATCACGGCGACGCGCTTGCCAGCGAGGTCGTAGTCGTGGTTCCAACGGGCCGAGTGGAAGACCTCGCCCTGGAATTCATCGAGGCCGGGGATGTTCGGCCGCTGAGGCTCGTTGAGCTGCCCACAGCCGAAGATCACGACGTCGTACTCGAGCTGCTCACCCGTAGCGGTCGTTAGGGTCCAGCGGCTCGTGTCGTCGTCGTACGCCGCTGTCTCAATCGCCGTATTGAGACGCGTCTTGGCGTAGAGGTCCTGTTCGCGCATGCACGTCTTGAGGTACTCGAGGATCTCCTCGTGGCCCGCGTAGGTCTTGGTCCAGTCGTGTTTGCGGCGAAACGAGAAGGAATAGAGGTGCGAGGCGATATCGCAGGCGGCGCCCGGGTACGAGTTGTGGAACCACGTGCCGCCAACCTCGGAAGCCGCCTCGAAGATCTCGAAGGACGTGATCCCTGCTGCCTGCAAGCGCATGGCCATGCCGATACCACTAAAGCCAGCGCCAATGATCGCGATGCGTGGAGAGTCGCTGTCGTGCCGGGGAGTCACACGCGGCAGTTTACGCGCACTCGGGTGTCAGTCTATGAACGGCGCTGCACCGATATGCTTGTGGCCACGGCGCGAGAGACGCGCCTTTCGCGAGGAGCGTCTGATGGATCTCGATCTGCCTGTTGAATGTGAGGACTTCCGCGCCATGGTGCGCGACTTTGCCGAGACGAAGATCGGGCCGATCGCGGAGGAAATCGATCGCGAGCATCGCTTCCCGTACGAGATCGTCGAAGAGATGGCGACGCTTGGTCTGATGGGGATTCCGTTCCCAGAAGCGATCGGTGGCGCAGGTGGCGACACGCTGCTTTACGCGATTGCTGTCGAAGAGTTGACGCGCGTCGATGCCTCGGTCGGCGTCACCGTCGCTGCGCATACGTCGCTCGGCACGATGCCGATCTACCTGTACGGCACGGACGCCCAGAAGGAGCAGTGGCTACCCGAACTCGTCTCTGGCCAGCGCCTCGCAGCCTTCGGCCTGACCGAGCCCGAGGCCGGCTCCGACGCGGGTAATCCGCGCACGCATGCCGAGCTCGAGAACGGCCAGTGGCGGATCAACGGCTCGAAGATGTTCATCACGAACTCCGGTACCGACATCACCAAGTGCGTGACGATCACTGTGCGCACGGGCGAGGACGAGATCTCGACGATCATCGTTGACAACGGCACGCCGGGCTACACGCAGAGTGCGCCGCTGCACAAGATTGGCTGGCACGCCTCCGACACGCGCGAGCTGACGTTCGCTGACGTGCTCGTACCCGAAGGGAACCTGCTCGGCCCGCGCGGCATGGGGTTCAAGCAGTTCCTGCACATTCTCGACGGTGGTCGCATCTCGATTGCCGCGATGGGCCTCGGCACGATGCAGGCCGCCTACGACCTCTCGCTCGCCTACGCGCAGTCGCGCAATCAGTTCGGCAGGCCGATCGCGAAGTTCCAGGCGATCCAATTTAAGCTCGCCGACATGGCGGTCGAATTGGCTGCCGCGCGCGCTCTCGTCTACCGGGCTGCATGGCTGAAGGATCAGGGTCGTCCGTTTGCACAGGAGGCAGCGATCGCCAAGCTCTACACCGGTGAGGCGTCGAATCGCGCGGTCAACGAGGCCGTCCAGATCCACGGCGGCTATGGCTACATGGATGAGTATCCGATCTCGCGCATCTACCGCGATCAGAAGGTCCTCGAGATCGGCGAGGGCACCAACGAGGTGCAGCGCCTCGTGATCGCGCGTAGCCTCGGGCTCTAACTCGGACTGCTAGTTCGGCTCGATCGCCACGATTAGTGCGCCGGCGTCGATAAAGGCTCCCTGCTCGACGCCAAGTTCGGCGACGGTGCCGGCGAACGGCGCCTCAAGGCGGTGCTCCATCTTCATCGCCTCGAGCACGGCGATCAGTTCGCCCTCGGCGACCTGTTGGCCTGCGGCGACAGCCAGCGAGAGGACGATGCCGGGCATTGGGGCGATCAGACGACCATCGCCACTACCCGCCACGGCAGTCCAGTCGGGCGATTGTGGCACCGGGAAACGCGCGGTCGAGCCGGTGCCAAGGCGCCACGTGCCAGCGAAGGCTCCGCTGGGTGCGCGGCGCGTGCTGAGTGGTGGATGGTCTTCGAGAAATGCGGTGGTGGCTGTGCCGGCGAGCACTTCGGGCTGGCGAACGAGCCAGCGCAGAAACGGCAGGTTGGTGATCACGCCCGCCACGCGCGTCTGGTCGAGCGCCGTGGTCAGGCGCTCGAGTGCCTCGCCACGCGTCTCGCCGTGGGCAATCAGTTTGGCGATCATCGGGTCGTAGCCGGTTGGCACCTGGTCGCCTGCCGCGATACCGAGGTCGATGCGGATGCCCTCAGGTAGATCGAGCTCACGCACCAGACCGACGCGGGGGAGAAACGTGAGTGGGTCCTCGGCGTAGAGGCGTACCTCAATCGCGTGGCCACTCGGCGTCGGGGCAGCAGGCACGTGGCCGCCATCGGCGATGCGGATCATCTCGGCGATCAGATCGACGCCCGTCACCAGCTCGGTGACCGGGTGCTCGACCTGGATGCGCGCGTTGAGTTCGAGGAACCAGATGTCGTCGCCACTGACGAGAAACTCAGCCGTACCAGCACCGCAATAGTTGGCGGCGCGAGCGAAAGCGATCGCAGCCGTGTCGAGCCGTGTGCGCAGCGCGTCGTCGACGATGGGCGACGGGCTCTCCTCAAGCACCTTCTGGTGGCGACGCTGGATCGAGCAGTCGCGCTCGCCCAGGGAGATGACACCACCGTGCGAGTCGGCGAGCAGTTGGATCTCCACGTGATGCGGGCACTCGACGAGGCGCTCGGCATAGACGCGCCCGTCACCAAACGCCGTCTCGGCCTCGCGCGCTGCTGCGGCCGTGGCCTCCTCGAGCTCGTCGGCCGAACGCACGATGCGCATGCCGCGTCCACCGCCACCAGCTGCGGCCTTGATCAACAGCGGATAGCCAACCGTTGCGGGATCGCCCTGCGGGAGAACGGGGACGCCAGCGGCCTCGGCAATTGCCTTGGCCTCCAGCTTGTCGCCAGCGCGCTCGAGCACGTCGGGGCTCGGACCAATCCAGATCACACCGGCCGCCTCCACCGCACGGGCCGCGTCGGCCCGCTCCGACAAAAAGCCGTAGCCCGGGTGCACCGCGTCGGCACCGCTCTCGCGTGCAGCTGTGGCGATTGCGTCGGCGTCGAGGTACGAGGCGATCTCGACCACGCGATCACAGGTGCGGGTGTGGAATGCGTCGCGATCGTCCGGCGCCTGCACCGCAATCGACTCGATGCCGAGCTCGCAACAGGTCCGGGCGATGCGGGCGGCGATCTCGCCGCGATTGGCGATCAGGATCGAGCGGATCGCCACGGAGGATCTTCTCGGGCAAGGAATGCCTGCAGGCCAGCCTGGCCCTCGGCCGAGGCGCGCACCTCGCTGATCAACCGCGCGAGCTCCTCGTTCGACGGGCGCTCACGCACCAGCTGCTTGGTAATGCGCACAGCGTCGGGGCCAACCGTCAGCAGCGTCTCAACCAGTCGCTCGGCCTCTGCTGCAGCATCGTCTGCGACGGCACTGACCAGGCCAATGCGCTGCGCCTCAGCCGCATCGAACAGCTCGGCGGTCAGCAGATAGCGGCGCGCGGCGGTCGTACCGATGCGATCAATCACGTACGGCGAGATCGTGGCGGGGATCAGACCGATCCGCACCTCGGTAAAGCCAAACAGGGTGTCGGTCTGGGCGACGGCGATATCGACCGTGGCCACTAGGCCCGCGCCACCACCAAGGGCATGGCCGTGGACGGCAGCGACGACGGGGGCTGGGCAGGCATCGATCGTCGCAAAAAGGGTGGCAAGGCGCAGACCTTCGACGCGGTTTGCCTCGGCGTCAAGGTCGACGCTGGCTCGCATCCAATCGAGGTCCGCACCCGCGCTAAAGCTGGGGCCCTCACCGGACAAGAGCACGACACGAGCGTCGCCGACGTCGCTAAAGGCGGCCGTCAGCTGATCGATCGTCGCCGCATCGAACGCGTTGCGTCGGTCGGGGCGCGTCAGGGTGACGCGCAGGACGTCGCCGTCACGGGTGGTGGAGACAGCATTGCTCATGGCTACATCCGGAAGACACCGAAGCTGGCGTCGGGCACGGGAGCGCTGCCGGCGGCGGCGATGCCAAGCGCGAGGACCCGACGCGTGTCGCGCGGGTCGATCAGGCCGTCATCCCAGAGGCGCGCGGTCGAGAAGTACGCGTCGCTCTCGTCTTCGAGTCGCGTGCGGGCCTCTTCGGCTGCGTCGCTCCCGACCTGAGCCAAGACGAGTGCGGCCTGCTCGGCGCCCATCACGCCCGTGCGGGCGTTCGGCCAGGCCCACAACTGGCGGGGCTGGAAGGCGCGGCCACACATGCCGTAATTGCCGGCACCAAACGAGCCGCCGATGATGACGGTGAACTTCGGTACCTGCGCACACGACACGGCCGTCACCAGTTTGGCGCCGTCCTTGGCGATGCCACCATGCTCGGCACGCGTGCCGACCATAAAGCCGGTGATGTTCTGCAGGAAGACCAGCGGCAGCTTGCGCTGGCAGGCGAGCTCGACGAAGTGTGCGCCCTTGAGCGCGGCGGCCGAGACGAGCACGCCGTTGTTGGCGAGGATCGCGACCGGCTGGCCCTCAATCGAACCAAAGCCGCAGACCAGCGTCTCGCCGTAGTCGCGCTTGAACTCGTGAAAGCGACTGCCATCGACGATGCGACCGATGACTTCGCGCACGTCGTAGGGCACGCGGTAGTCCACGGGGACGATGCCAAGCAGTTCGTCGGGGTCGTGCAGCGGGTCTTCGGCGGCGTCGACGTGCCAGGTTGGGCTGGGTGCAGGTCCGAGCGTGCGAACCGCCTCGCGCACCAGTGCGAGCGCGTGCTCGTCGTCGATTGCCTCATGGTCGGCAACGCCGGAGATGCGCGTGTGGACTGCGCTACCGCCGAGGTCCTCAGCCGTCACTTCTTCGCCGGTCGCGGCCTTCACGAGTGGTGGGCCGCCGAGGAAGATCGTGCCGGTACCCTTGACGATGATCGTCTCGTCGCTCATTGCCGGGACGTACGCGCCGCCGGCGGTACACGAGCCCATCACCGCGGCGATCTGCGGGATGCCGGCCTGTGACATGCGCGCCTGGTTATAGAAGATGCGGCCAAAGTGATCGCGGTCGGGAAAGACATCGGCCTGCATCGGCAGGAACGCGCCGCCCGAGTCGACCAGATAGATGCACGGCAGCCGGTTCTCGAGCGCGACCTCCTGCGCTCGCAGATGCTTCTTGACCGTCAGCGGGTAGTACGTGCCGCCCTTGACGGTCGCGTCGTTCGCGACGATCACACACGCGCGCCCTTCGACGACACCGATGCCCGTGATGATGCCGGCCGACGGCACGACGCCGTCGT
>Ga0194043_1000541_pt1 | contig 21030 bp, 16 predicted proteins | sample JunL4415m_MetaG_FD_161274 | JGI IMG/M metagenome (GOLD analysis project Ga0194043, IMG submission 161274) | Anoxic zone freshwater microbial communities from boreal shield lake in IISD Experimental Lakes Area, Ontario, Canada - Jun2016-L442-15m | ecosystem: Environmental > Aquatic > Freshwater >...
ATGTCGGCGGCTTCGCGAGCCACGTCGGTGCCCACCTTACCCATCGCAATACCGATGTCGGCTCGTTTAAGCGCGGGCGCGTCGTTGACGCCGTCGCCGGTCATGGCGACGACCTCGCCGTTGCGCTTGAGTGCGTCGACGATGCGGAGCTTGTGCTCGGGATTGACCCGCGCGTAGACGCGGATGTCGCGGACCTGTTCGGCAAGCTGGTCGTCGGTCATGACTTCGAGCTCCTGGCCCGTCACAACGCGGTCGGTGTCGAGCAGGCCGATGTCCGCAGCGATAGCGCGTGCGGTCAGGGCGTGGTCGCCGGTGACCATCGCCACGTGGATGCCCGCGCGGTGGCACTCGGCGATCGCGTCGCGAACCTCCTCGCGTGGCGGATCGACGAGGCCGAGAATCCCGACGTAGGTGAGGTCCCGCTCGACCTCAGCCGCTTCCTCTGAGGCGCCCGACTCGAGTTCGCGTACGGCGAACGCCAGCGTCCGGTAGCCGGATGCGGCGAGCGTCGAGTTGGCCGCCGAGATCGCCTCGCGGGTCTGCTCGGACAGCGGCACGACTTCGCCGCGCAGGCGCGCGCTCGTGCACAGCGCGAGGACGACGTCGGCGCCGCCCTTGGTGTAGGCGATCAGGGCCTCGTCGATGCGGTGGATCGTGGTCATACGCTTGCGCTCAGAGTCGAACGGCACCTCCGAGACGCGCTTGGGCCGCAGGTGTCCGGGGGCGAGGTGCTTCGCGGCAACCAACAGCGCGGTCTCCGTCGGGTCGCCGACGAGTCCACCGCTGGCCGTGATGCGCGCGTCGTTGTTCGCGGCAGCCATCTCCAGCAGCAGCGCAAGGTCTTGAGCAGCAGGGACGTTCTCGGCGGGTTCGAGCCCGCGTTCCGAGGTCACCCTGACCTCATCAAGACCGACGATCAGCCTCTTTACCGTCATCTCGTTCTTGGTCAGTGTGCCGGTCTTGTCCGAGCAGATGAACGTCGTCGAACCGAGCGTTTCGACCGCGTGCAGCTTGCGGACGATGGCGTGGCGCTCGGCCATTTTGCGGACGCCGAGTGACAGCGAGACGGTCACGATCGCGGGCAGTCCCTCGGGAATGGCGGCGACCGCAAGCGAAACCGCGACAAGCAGTCCCGCCGACAGACCCGCGCGGAACGCGGGATCGCCCAGGTCGTCGATGAGCGAGCCGCCGATCTTGCTCCATTCGAGCCACGCTTCCTCGAAGAAGACGATCGTGGCGATGACAAGCACCAGGACGGCGATGCTCTTGCCCACAGTCGCGAGCTCTTTCTGGAGCGGCGTGGTCTCATCTTCTGTCGCCGCGAGCAGATTGGCGATCTTACCCATCTCGGTCGCCTGACCGGTTCCCGTGACGACCATGCGGCCTCGGCCCACCGCCACCGACGTTCCCGCGAACACCATGTCGCGGCGGTCGCCTAGGGGAGCGTTGGACTCTGCGACCGTTTCGGGTCGTTTGCGCGCGGGATTGCTCTCGCCGGTGAGCGCGGACTCGACCACCCTGAGCGCAGCGGCCTCGACAAGGCGCCCGTCGGCCGGGACTTTGTCGCCGGCTTCGAGCAGGACCACGTCGCCGGCGACGAGTTGCTCGGCGGGGATGTCGCTCTCGGCGCCATCGCGGATGACGGTGGCGATCGGTGCCGAGAGTTGCTGGAGAGCGTCGAGCGCCTTCTCGGCGCGGTACTCCTGGATGAAGCCGAGCACGCCGTTCAAGAGCAGAATCGCGAGAATTGCGATCGATTCGGGCACCTGTCCTTCGAACGCCGAGATAGCGACCGCGACCAGCAGGACGTAGATCATGAAGTCGTTGTACTGGGAGACGAAGAGGCGCCAGGCCGGTGTCTTGGGCTTCTCGTCGAGGCGGTTGGGGCCGTCGGCGATCAGTCGCGTCGCAGCCTCGGCTGAGGAGAGGCCGAGCTCGGCATCACTGCCGAGGCGCGCGATGACTTGGGGCGCATCGAGGGTGTGCCACGCGACGGCATCATCCATGTTCGTGGCTGTCGGGGAGTGCGGCTGTGACATGTATCCTCCGGCGGGTCGCAGCAACGATGCTTCACCGCCGAGAGTCTCGCTGCTGGGGACAGAACCGGGGCTTGTCGCCCGTGCTGACGGCCTGCCTCTCCGGCGGTGCACCGGAGCGCTACTCCCTCTCGACTGCTCGATGCTAGCAGAAGCGGAGAGAAGCGCGTCGGGATCTCATGACCTTGGCGGCATCGATCACAAGCACGGGGACGATGATTGCGGGAGCGATGATCCTCCACTCGGCAAGCCCGAGGGGGACCGTTCGGAAGATCTGCTCGGCCCCCGGGAAGTACACGACCACCAGCTGCATCGCGACGCCGAGCGCAATCGCTCCCAACAGGAGGGGATTTGCGAAGGTTGCGCGCGAGAAGATCGAGTGCGCCGGCGAGCGGAAGGTAAGCGAGAAGAGCAACTTCTGGAAGACCAGCGCGGTGAACGCGGCGGTCTGAGCGAGCATCACCCCGTCGGTGTACTGCGGAGCGAACGCCTCGTGGGAGAGCGGCACGCCGTGCAGCACGAGCACAGCCAGATACGCGCCGAGCGTGCCGACCATCAGCACTGAGCCGCGCGCGACGATCTGGACGATCGACTGCCGCGTCATGATGCCTTCGCCACGGCCGCGCGGCGGGAGGTCCATCATGCCCTCCTCGGCGGGGTCGACGCCCAGAGCGAGCGCAGGGAGGCTGTCGGTGGCCATGTTGGTCCACAACAGCTGCACGGGGTAGAGCGGGACCGGCAGCCCGGCCACGGTGGCGAGGAACATGAGCAGCACCTGGCTCATGTTGGCCGAGAGCAGGAACTGGATGAACTTTGAGAGGTTGGTGAAGACGACGCGCCCCTCGCTGACAGCCGCGACGATGGTGGCGAAGTTGTCGTCGGCGAGCACCATATCCGAGGCGTCCTTGGCTACTTCGGTGCCGGTGATGCCCATCGCGATGCCCACGTCAGCTGCCGAGAGGGCCGGGGCGTCGTTGACCCCGTCGCCAGTGACCGCCACCACGTGCCCGCCGGCCTGAAGCGACTTCACGATGCGCATCTTGTGCAGCGGATCGACGCGCGCGACGACACTGGTGTTGGCGAGCGCCTCGGCGAGCTCGTCGTCATCCATGAGCTCGATGTCTCGGCCGCTGAGTACTTGGCCGCCCTCGGGCAGGCCGACTTCGCTCGCGATGGCGCGCGCGGTGACCTCATGGTCGCCGGTCACCATGATCACGCGTACACCGGCGTGCTGCGCGACGCGGATTGCCTCCGGCACCTCCGGCCGAGGCGGATCGACCATGCCGACCACGCCGAGCAGCTCGAGTCGCTCCTCGGCGAGTTCGAGGTTGGCCGGGCGCGAGTCGAAGCGCCGCTCGGCGATGGCGAGGGTGCGCAGGCCGGCCGAGGCCAAGCGGACGAGCGTGGACTCGACCTCACTCGCGGCGCGCTCATCGAGCGCGCAGATGCGCAGGACCTTCTCAGGCGCGCCCTTGGTGTAGGCGATCCAGCCTTCGTCATCCTGGTGGAGCGTGGTCATCATCTTGCGCTCTGAGGTGAACGCCACCTCATGGAGGCGCGGCGCCAGCGACTCGACCACGGCCTTCTCGAGGCCCGCCCGCTGAGCGGCCGCGACCAGCGCCGTCTCGGTGGGATCGCCCACCGCCTGCGTCGCCGTGACCTCGGCGTCGTTGACCATGATGCCGGCGCGCAGCATCCGCTTGGCCCACTCAGGTGCGTCCGGCCCCAGGTCGACCGGCCCGATGGAACTTCCATCGGGACCCTCGAGCGCGACGACCGTCATCTCGTTGAGGGTCAGTGTGCCGGTCTTGTCGGTGGCTATCACGTCGGTCGACCCCAGCGTCTCCACCGAGTGCATCTTGCGCACGATCGCGCGCTTCTCGGCCATGCGCTTGACGCCGACACCCAGCGTGATGGTCACGACCGCCGTGAGCGCCTCGGGAATCGCCGAGACGGCCAGCGAGATCGCCGCGAGGAACATCTCGTCCAGCGGTCGGCCGGCGATCGCCCCGGCCGCGAACACCAGCGCCGAGGCGACCACCACGAACGCCGCGATGAAGCGGCCGACTCGCTTGAGCTCACGCTGCAGCGGCGTCGTAGGCTCCTGGCCGCTGGCGACCTCGGCGATGCGTCCCAGTTCCGTGCGGTCGCCAGTGGCGACCACCAAGCCCAGCCCTCGACCGCGCTGGATCGTCGAGCCGAGGCTGGCCATATTGCCTCGGTCGCCAAGAACGAGGTTCTCGCCCTCGATGGCGTCGGTGCTCTTGAGGACGGCAAGCGATTCACCCGTGAGCGAGGACTCGTCGACCTGCAGATCGGCGGCCTCGATGAGGCGAAGGTCGGCCGGCACGATGTCGCCGGCAGCCAACACCACGATGTCGCCGACGACAAGCCCGCCCGCCGTCACCATCTGCTTCCTGCCCTCGCGGATAACCGTCGCATGCGGAGCAGACATCTCACGCAGCGCATCAATCGCCTGCTCGGCCTTGTTCTCCTGGACGAAGCCGAGCACCGCGTTGAGCACGATGATCGTCAGGATGACGACGGCATCCACCCAGTCGCGTCCCGCAGCGGCGATGAGCACCGCGGCGATGAGCAGCCAAACCATGATGTCATTGAACTGGGCGAGAAACATCCTCAGCCGGGACGGTCTCGGGGGCGGAGGGAGTTCGTTGGGGCCGTCGGCGTTGAGCCGTCGCGCTGCGTCAGCGGTATCGAGACCGCTCGCAGGAGACGTTCGCGTGCGCTCCAGGGCCGCCGCAACCGTCAGTTCGTACCACTCATTCGGGGTGGACTCATCCCTGATTCCGGGGGGCCGAGTGCTCGGCATCGCTTCCTCCTGTGTCCAGACGGCATGCGACGCGAGGCACGCCCAACGCTCTTGGGCGGACGTGTGAGGATGAAGGGAACTGCCTCGGAACGCCCTCGCGCCGAAGGTCTGGTCATTTCGTGGTCCGCCCGGGGCCTACTGAGCACCCGTGATGACGACCGGACCGCCGAGCGACGCCCGGCCGACTACTCCCCTTCGTGTGTGAGCATAGCCGTTCTGCGCGCGAACCGCAGCGGGATCTGGTGAAAGCGTCAGTGCGTCAGCCCGCGTTGACGGCCTGACTCTCCGGCATCACGCCGGAGCGCTACTCTCTCGACGGTTCGATGCTGGCACAAGGGGGCAGACTCACAACAGAGCGGCACAGGCGCGTGTCGCCGAGGGACGCGCTACACGCGCGGAGAACTACGGGTCGTCCAAGGGGGAACAACATGAGGCGCTCAGCACCGCTCGCACAGCTCGTGGCACTGCTCATGGTCACGGGAACCGTCGCACTTGGTGGGTGTGTCACCGTCAACGTGCCCAAGACGCCGGTCACAGCACCAGCCGAGAAACCTGTCACCGCAGAGAAGCCCGCCAGCGGCTTTGCCGTGGGGGACAGCGTGGCGGCCCTATGGACCGATGGCAGCCTCTATCTCGCGACGGTGACGGGCACCGATGGCGACCAAATCACCGTGAAGTACGCCGACGACGGCAGCACCAAGACGGTGGCTGCGACCGACATCAAGCCAATCACCAAGAAGACGTGGGTTGTCGGCGACAAGGTCTTGGCGGTCTGGGCGTCCGGTCGATTCTACAAAGGGAGCGTCATTGAGGTCGCTGGTTCAACCTACAAAATCAAATGGGACGATGGTAGCGCGGCTTCGGACGTCAGCGCCGACAAGATCGTCGCGCAGTAGCTTCAGTCTCGATCCCGCAAAGAGGCCGCCATCTCGCGACCGCACGGAGTGACCGCGAGTCCCCCCAGTGCGGTTTCGCGAAGAGAGGGCGGCAGCGACCTGCCCACAAGACCCATCGAGTCGGCAACCTCATCAAACGGAATCGGGAACTCGACACCTGCGAGCGCCATCTGGGCCGCGGCTAGGGCCACTGAAGCTCCGGTGGCGTTGCGGAAGACGCAGGGCACCTCAACAAGGCCGCCGACAGGATCGCACACGAGCCCCAGCTGTCCCTGTAGCGCGAGCGAAGCGGCCTGACCTGCCTGCGCCGGTGTCCCGCCCGCCAGCTCAACTGCGGCCGCGGCTGCCATCGCCGATGCCGAGCCGATCTCGGCCTGACACCCGCCGGCTGCGCCGGACAGCGTAGCGCGGGCCGCGATGACCCCGCCGATGCCTGCAGCGCAGAACAGCGCATCGACGAGACGGTCATCGTCGGCCCCGTAGTGTTCCCCCACACCGAGAAGCACCGCTGGCAGCACGCCCGATGCCCCGCCGGTCGGTGCCGCCACGATGCGGCCCATGGAGGCGTTGACCTCGCCCGTCGCAAGCGCTGCTGCGATGACCTGCACGAAGGTGGCGTCCAGCGGACCGGAGCGTGAAGCGGCAACCCGCGCTGCATCGCCGCCGACAAACCCGGAGCGCGACCTCACATCGCCGGTCAGCCCTGCCGCGACCGCCTCCCGCATCACTCCGAGTGTCTCGGCCATCCGCTGACGCAACTCCGCAAGGTCCCTGCCCGACTCCTCGGCTTCGAGCTCGAGGGCCGCGGCGCCGAGCGAGCCGCAGTGCACCGATGCCGAGAGCAGCTCGGCGAATGACGAGTAGGCCATGGGGTCCTTCCGGATCCGTAGACGCGCGATAGCGTAGGCGTGCAGTGGCGAGATCGTGCCGTGGCGATTGTAGCGCGGCGGGGCAGACAGCGGCCGCAAGGGGTCGACTCAGGGGCGAGCCAATCCCAACTACTTGTGTCGTGTTCATTGACGCGGCACATCCGAGGGGGTAGTATCTGCCCAGTACCGAAGTTAGCACATACTAATTATCGCAGTATCAGACCTTAGCCCATTGGTCCTGAGCACCCGAGTCATCGCGGTGCAATGCCACAAGGGAGCTCCGCAAGCTATGCCAGAGGCCTCCGCACCGCTCTTGAACCCAGAGGCACCGCTCCTGTGCGAGCTGTGTTCACTGGACTGCATCCGCAAGGGCGAGCGCATTGAGATAGTGTCGGTGGATGACCAGCACGCCCGCGTTCAGGCGCTGCGCTTCGGCATGGCCGAAGGCGCGTGCGTCAAATGCGTGACCAAGATCCCGGCCGGCCCGCTCGTGTTGAAGAGCGGAAGGCAGGAGATCGCCGTCGGACGCGCGCTGGCAAAGCGCATCAGCGTTCGCAGGTTGTCGTAAGCACGCTCGGTGAGTGGCGCGCAGGATTGTGTGCCGCACCGAGGAGGCGACAGCCAGCACCACACAGATAGGAGATGAGCCGTGAGCGAGGCTCACTGTCACAGCCCTGCGGGAACGCAGGCGCGAACTGGCGCCGAGACGGTCGTCTTGGTCGGTAATCCCAACGTCGGCAAATCCGTCGTGTTCAACGCGCTCACGGGCACGTACGTCGACGTGAGCAACTTCCCGGGGACGACGGTTGAGTTGACGCGCGGGCGACTCGGCGACCACGACGTGATCGACACACCCGGCGTCTACGGCGTGAGCTCGTTCAACGACGAGGAGACGGTTGCTCGCGACATCATCTTGTCGGGCGACGTGGTGATCAACGTGGTCGACGCGGTGCATCTCGAGCGCGACCTGTTCCTGACGCTGCAGCTCGTCGACATGGGCAAGCGGATGATTGTCGCGCTCAACATGGCCGACGAGGCCCGCAAGCGAGGCGTCGCCATCGACCGGGACCTGCTCGAGGACTTGCTCGGCGTGCCGGTGATCGAGACCGTGGCGGTCGAGGGCAAGGGATTCGACGAGCTCATCGCCTCCGTTTCGCGAGCACGCTGCGGACACGCCGATCCGGAGCTTGACGTCGACATCGTCGAGATGGCCTCGCGAGTGGGAACGCGCGCCGAGGCGCTCATGGTGCTCGAGGGCGACGAGTATGTAAGCGAGCGCCACGGTGTTCCGGCGGGAGACATGCGAGACGACGTCTACCTGCGCAGGCGCCACCGGGTCAACGACGTCTGCGGGCACGTGATCACCGAGACCGTCCAGGGCGCGTCGTTGTCGGCGAAGCTGTCGCACGCGATGATGCACCCGCTGACCGGCATTCCGATGCTATTCCTGCTCCTCTACGCGATGTGGGTGGTGATCGGCCAGTGGGTGGCTGGCGACGTCGTCGGCTTCCTCGAGGGCACGATCATGAACGGGTACTACGAGCCGTTCGTGCGACAGGTCGTCGGGCGCGTGTTTGCTCCGGGGTCGCCACTGTTCGTGATTCTGGCCGGCGAATTCGGCGTGCTCACAATGACGCCGACGTACCTGCTCGCCGTCATCCTACCGCTCGTGACCGCGTTCTACCTGCTGCTCTCCGCGCTCGAAGACACCGGCTACCTGCCGAGAATCGCGGCGCTCACCGACCGATCGCTGATGTCGATGGGCCTCAACGGACGCGCCATCATCCCGCTGATTCTCGGACTGGGATGCGTGACGATGGGGACGCTGACAACGCGCATTCTCGGGAGCAAGCGCGAGCGCTTCATCGCCACGGCGCTGATGGCGATCGCCGTGCCGTGCTCGGCGCAGATCGCCGTGATTGCGGCGCTCATGGCCAAGACGGGCGCGATCTACGCTGGGGCATACCTGGTGATTCTGTTCGCGATCTTTGTCGCGCTCGGAACCGCGCTGCACCGAATCATGCCCGGCCAGTCGACCGATCTGCTCATCGACCTTCCGTCGCTCCGGCTTCCTCGGCTCGATAATGTCGTGCGCAAGAGCGGGGTCAAGGTCTGGGGCTTCATGAAGGAAGTCACCATCTTCTTCCTCGCGGGCGCTGCCTTCATTTCGGTGCTTGAGATACTTGGCGTACTCACGTGGATCATCCGCGTCGCGGCTCCGGTCACGATCGGCTGGCTGGGGCTTCCCCCCCAGGCGGCCGCGGCATTTGTGATGGGCTTCGTGAGACGCGACTTTGGGGCCGCTGGCTTCTTCACGATGAACCTGTCCTCGGCGCAACTGCTCGTGGCGATGGTGACGATCACGCTCTTCGTGCCCTGTATCGCCAGCACCATGGTGGTGCTCAAGGAGCGGGGCTGGCCGTTCACCATCGGGCTCTTCGCGAGCTCGATTGGACTCGCGTTCCTTCTCGGCGGCATCATCGCTCGCGTCGTCGGCGTGGCGTGAGCGAAGCGGATATGGGAATCCTCGCGAAATGTCCCTCGTGCGGCCTGGCCTCCAACGAGATCCGTTGCCCGCGCTGCAACACGCTCAAGGTCGTGGGCTGCTCGGGCTCGTGTGCGGGCTGCAAGAGCGGGTGCGAGGATGACTCCTCCCTCGTACACAGTCACTCCAAAGTCGATGACGACTGCGGATTCGAGACCGTGGTGCTCGTATGGCAGCGGGTGCCTACGGCGGTGCGCAACCTCGCGGGCCTTCAGGCGTACGCTCTGGGCATGTACGTTGTGCCCGAGCTGCGACGCCAGGGAGTGGCGCGAGAACTTGTGACTCGCTCGATCGATTGCGCCGCGGAACACGGAGCGTCGCTTGTCGCCCTACACGCGAGTGACCCGGGAATGCCGCTCTCCGAGCGCCTGGGATTCACCCTGACCTCGGGATGCGGTTCTTCACCGAGAACGCGCCCCCGTCAGCCTGGAATGGCCTTCGCGAGAGCGCGGGCTAGATTGCGGGCGCTTGCCGCACGCTCTTGACTCCATGTTGTTCGGCGATTCGCTCGGCAATTGTACGGTCAACCTCGGCATCGATCTCGATTGGCATCAGCGCACGGGCGCCCTTGCGTTCGCGCGACACCTGCATTGAAGCGACGTCCAAACAGAACGTTTCTACTGCAAACTTCCACCCATGGTGCGTGACTCCACGTACCACTGTCCGCCAACTTTCTTGAAGGTCCATGTGTAGGTTATCGGCATTTGCGGCGTGACCTGCTCGTTGACGATGGTCATCTTGTCGCCGCTTGCCGCGGGCTTTCCCCTATTGAACCCAGTGATGCCGTAGGCCCTGACCTGCGCCTCGTAGGCAGCGGCATCTTCGTAGCTCTGCTGCTTGTCGAGTGGCAGGAGCTTGTATGCGTCCGCATACCTGCTTGCGAGGATGTCATCGCCGTATGCCTTGAGCATCTGCTCCGGTGACATACCACTGGGAACCTTGGTCGCCGTCCTGACATCGAATGCGCCATCGGCAGTGGCCGGCGGAGGAGCCGCGTCGCCCGTCCCAACAGGAGCGTCTGATGAGCCGCCGAGGACTGGATCGGATGCGGCAGTTGTTGGGGCGGGAAGCGTACTGGCGCCCGTGCTCGGCGAGGGGGGGCTCGTCATCGAGAACAACATGGCGACCACGACTAGTGAAACCAGAGCGGCCAACGCGACGGCCACCCACACTTTCGCTGATGGACCAGCGCTAGTCGCTGCCGTCGGATTGCCGCCAGGGGTCTGAATACGAGCCGTAGACCCTCCGGACAGAATCGGGCCTCCATGTAGCGCAGCGCGCATTCTATCGGCGCTCGGGAATCTAGCGTCCGGTTGCTTCGCCATTGCGACCGCAAGCACTCGTCCGATGTCTACAGGGATGGTTGAGGTGGCGCCCGAGGACAGCTCGCGTGGTTCCTCATGGACGATTTGATACATCACGCTAGTCGAAGGGAGGCCCTCAGTCGCTCCGAACGGGTTGCGGCCTGCGAGCATCTCGTAACCGAGAACTCCGATTGCGAAGATGTCCACGCGCGCGTCCGCGGGTAACCCAAGGACCTGCTCCGGCGCCATGTATCCCGGTGTCCCCATCACCGTGCCCGCCTGCGTGAGCGTTGCGGAGCTGCCCAATTGAGCGATGCCAAAGTCGGCGAGCTTCACTCCTCCGTCGCGGGTGATGAATACATTGTCGGGCTTGATGTCGCGATGAACTACGCCCCTTTGGTGCGCGTAGGCGACCGCATCGAGCAGTTGGTCGAGAACAGCGACTGCGCTGGCGGGCTCAAGCGCCCCCCGGTCGAGCACGCCGGCGAGGGTCTCGCCGTCGATGCTCTCCATTACGATGGCAGGTCGCCCATCATAGACGCCAGCCGTGTATATCGTGATGATTCCGACGTGGTTCAGGCTGGCGGCCGCCTTGCCCTCGCGAACGAAGCGCTCGGCGAACTCACTGCTCATATGGGGGTCCATACCTGCAGGAATCAGCGGCTCCTTGATCGCCACTTCGCGGTCGAGGACGGGATCCCACGCTCTCCAGACGACCGCCATGGCGCCACGGCCGAGTTCGCCACGCAGTTCGTAGGAGCCGAGATTCCTACCCATCTGCTTGCTCTCCACATCATTTGAATCGGCCAGCGAAAGTCGCCCGTGTCGCTGAACTATACCGAACACACCTGCCGAACACTCTGGACTCCGGCCTGCTCTCCGATTCACGCGGCGGTCGCGCGTGCATCTGCGCTCGCGCGACACCTGCATCGAAGTGATAGCCCGGCTTCATCGGAGAGCTCGAAAGCGTGCCGGATGCGCAAATCGTCGGGACGCGTGCCGAGCAGCCCGGCAACCAAGGCGGGATTGGTCCCGTGTCCAAAGCCGATCGGGCTGGGCAAGGATTCGCTCATCACAACACCCACAATGTCGAAGACGCTTCGTTGGCGCACCATTCGCTCACCCTAGCACCGGCTCTGACCCTCAACTGTACGTGGTGGTGGTCGCGAGAGTATAGTGTGCCAGCGCTTTTGAGCGCTTCGGTTCAGGCAAGCATCGGTTGTCCGCGCGAAAGGAAGAACATGTCGGAAGAGACTCAGTCCAACAATCAGCAGATGATCGTCATCGCCCTTGTGGTGATCGCGACTCTGCTCGCCGCCATCGTGGGCGTCGTGATCTGGCAGCAGAGCAAGGCAGCGACCACGCTCCCGAGCCCGACTGCCACCGGAGCCCCTGCGGCTACCGGCGGTGCGGCAGCTGGCGCGGCCGGAACAGCAGGCGGTGCCCCAGCAGGCATGGGTGGCGCGGCCGGCGGAGCACCTGCGGCCGCAGGTCCGTTCGATGCCAAGACGGCGACCAAGGTGCCGGGCGGCATGACGCCGGAGCAGCTCCTCAAGACATATGGCGACGATATCCTTGCCAACAAGTACGCCGATGCATACAAGATGCTCCCACTCGACAAGCAGCAGTACTACGTCGATGCGGCCGGCTACGAGAATACACTCAAGGGCTACGGCATCACGGCGTTCAACATGGGCAAGCCAGTCACTGACGGCGACAAGATCACGATCAATTCAGAGCAAGTCACGCCGCAGATGTCCATCTTCTACACCTGGACCTTCAAAAAGGTGGGTGGGCAGTGGTACGTCGAGTCGCGCACTGCTGCGCAGTCTCTCAACTAGCTGCACGCTCGGCTGTCCGCAGGACTGACAAGGGGCGGCCCAACGGGCGCCCCTTTGTACGTCGCGGGGTCGGAGTCGCGTGCTAGTCTTGGCCCGTGAATCTCGAGAAGCTCTCAACCTTCCTTGTCCCCGGCACGGATGATGACGTAGAAGCGTCCTATCGGACGCTCGCAAAGCGCGCTCGCACGATGACCTTCGGGCTCGACGACGAAGTCGCCGTGGTCGACATCGAGACCACCGGTTACGACCCCGATCACGACATCATCATCGAGATCGCGGCCGCGATCATGCACGGTCCCCAAGTAGTGGGAACCTTCTCGGCGCTTGTCGATCCACTTGTCCCGGTTCCGTCAGAGATCACCAAGCTCACCGGCATCACCGACGAGATGCTGGAGGGTCAGTCCAGCGCCGAGGCAGCCGTGTTCAGGCTCGTCGAATTCATCGGCGGCCGAGACATCGTCGCCCACAATGCTGCTTTCGACCGATCGTTCATCGAGCGAGTCGCCGGACGTCACGCACTCAAGGGCTCTTGGCTCGACTCACTGCAGGTCGTGCGCATCGCTCTGCCCCGGCTTCGCTCTCACCGGCTCGCGGACCTGGCGGTGGCGTTTGGCGTCAGCCCGCAAGGTCCGGCGCACCGCGCGCTGCCCGACGTCGAGGCGCTTGCTGCGGTGTGGCGCATCGCGCTCGTCGGCCTTTCAGACTTGCCACCCGGGCTGTTGCACCGCCTGACCGAGCTCGCTGCGACAACGCCGTGGGCGGTTCGGCAGGTGCTTGCGCGAGTCGCCGCCGCCGAGTCCGCCGGAGCGTTCTTCGACCTGAAGGAGACTCGCCGACGCCGAGTAGCCGCCGACAAGGCCGAAGCCCTCCATGACGCCGAGGAGATCGAGTGCTCGTGTCCCGAGCCGGATTCGGTCTTGGGCGAGTTCTCGAAGGACGGCATCGCCGGGCGCATGTACGAGGGCTATGAAGCGCGCGCAGAGCAGCTGGAGATGGCTGGCGCGGTGCTCCAGGCGTTTGACACTCGCACGCATGCCGCTATTGAAGCGGGCACCGGCGTCGGCAAATCCGTTGCCTATCTCGTGCCCGCCGCCCTGTACTCGCTCAAGAACCGGGTGGGCGTGGGGGTTGCCACAAAGACCAACGCGCTCATGGACCAGCTCGTCTACCACGAGCTTCCCAAGCTGAAGCAGGCGCTCGGCGGCGGACTGCGCTACACGGCCCTCAAGGGCTACGACCACTACCTCTGCCTACGCAAGCTTGAGCGCTACGCGAGTGAGCTCGAAGGTGCCGAAGACGATCGTCTCGCAACGATCGCCGCACTGTTCGCGTGGACGGCGCAGTCATCGTGGGGCGATCTCGACGCAATCAACCTTCACTGGGGCCGCCGAGAAGTGCGGGCCGCCGTCTCGGCATCGCAAGCGGACTGTACACGCAAGCGTTGCCGTTTCTATCCCAACCTTTGCTACCTGCACGGGGTGCGCAGGCGCGCTGCGAGCGCCAATGTGGTCGTGACCAACCATGCGCTGCTCTTCCGCGACGTGGTCGCTCAAGGCGGAATCCTGCCGCCGATCCGGCACTGGATCGTCGACGAGGCGCACTCGGCCGAGAGCGAGGCGCGCAAACAGCTCACGACCGGGGCAAGCCACGTGGAGCTCTCGGCGGTTTTGGGCGGGCTGATGTCCAAGGGCCGAGGGGGTCTGCTCGACAACCTGCGCCGTGCGTTGCGCGGAGCGGAATCAGCCTCTGCGATCGGCGTGATTGCCCGCATCGAGGATCAGGTTGCGCGCTGTTCGACCATCAGTGACTCGCTCTTCGACTTTGTGAAGGACCTCGCACCGCTGGCGGGTGGCTCGGAATACGACTTCGCACAGCTCTGGCTCAATGATGAGACTCGCCAGACCGGCTCCTGGGGAACGGTCTCGTCCACCGGCGGCGCGCTTGCCAAGCGCCTCGAATCCCTCATCGCAGATGGCCGCGAGCTCATGACGATGCTTGAGGAGATGGGTGGTGACTTCACCGAGGGGCGCGCCGATCTGGTCGGCCTGCTTTCTCGACTTGCCGAGCAGCACGCCGGGCTCGTAGCCGTGCTCGACGGCGAGGATGAGGCGCTCGTCTACTCGGCCACTCTGGATCGCCGACGAGACCGTCCCGCAGAGAAGCTCGTTGCCGAGCGGCTCGACATCGGTGAGGTGCTGGTCGACGACCTGTACCCCCGGGTGCACAGCGTCGTCTTCACGTCGGCGACTATCGCGACGGGCGAGTCGTTCGAGCACTTTGCCCGCGCGGTGGGACTCGACCGGGTCGCGGAAGGTTCGTGGCGCTCGCTACGCCTAGCCTCGAGCTACGATTTTGAGCGCCAGATGGCGGCGTTCGTCCCCACCGACATGTCACTGCCCGCCGAGCGCGGCTACCTGGCCGATCTCGAGCAGCTGCTCGAGGACGTACATGTCGCGATGGGCGGCAGCGTGCTCACGCTGTTCACCAACCGCCGCGACATGGAGCACCTCCACGCGATTCTGGAACCGCGGCTGGAGCGCGCGGGCATCGCTCTGCTCTGCCAGAAGCGTGGGACGTCCGCGAAGCGCCTTCGCGACGAGTTCCTCGCCGACGAGCGTCTGTCGCTTTTCGCGCTCAAGTCGTTTTGGGAGGGTTTCGACGCCAAAGGCGATACCTTGCGCTGCGTAGTGGTGCCCAAACTACCGTTCGGCCGCCCCACGGACCCGCTCGCCCAAGAGCGAGAGCGCCGAGAAGGACGCCAAGCATGGCGTCGGTATACGCTGCCCGAAGCGGTGCTCGAGCTCAAGCAGGCGGCCGGACGCTTGATCCGGAGCCGCACCGACGTCGGGTGCCTCGTCATCGCCGATGCCCGCGTGATCGCGAAGGGGTATGGACGCGAGTTTATCTCGGCGTTGCCGGTGGCCGACATTGAGAAGGTGCCGGCGCGAGTGGCCGTCGAGGAGATCAAGAAACGGTTTGGGCGCTAGGGCCGGAGGGGCGTTTGCGCGTGCAGCGGGCGAGGGTTGGCACGGAGTCGGGGGAGCAATGAACGTGGTCGCAAAGCGAGGCACACTGCTCGGCGTGACACTGCTGGTCATGGCGCTCTTGGTGGGCGGCTGCGTGGCTCGGCAGTCGCCGGCGCCGGCACCGGTATCCACCGGGAGCGTAATCGGGCTCTGGACCAACGCTGCGGCCAAGGGGCAGGCCGCCAGCCTTTCCCAGATCGGGTTCGCCGAGGACGGCGCCTTCCGACACTCCGGCAATAACGCGCTGGGTCTTCCCGTGAACTTTGGAGGGAGCTACCAGGTTGGCAGCTCGGATCAGGGGCCGGTCATGCGGCTCACCTACGATGATTTCCCACAGCAGCCGACCGTGTGGTACTTCCGGCTGAACGGCGAAACGCTCACGGTTGCGCCCCTCGCTGCGGACTTGGAAACCGAAGCAGCAATCGTCTTCCAACGCGAGAAGCAGCAGTAGCAGGGGCATGCCAGCTGGTGGGTTGAGAGGGTTAGTGCTGCGAGGACTCCTCGCGGGCCAGAGCGACGACCGCCTCGCGCACCACTTCAGGTTCGAGCACTTCGACTCGCCCCAAGCGCGCAACCACGCGCCGAGCAATCCAGTCGGTACCGGCGAAGGGGACCTCGGCCAGCTCATCGCCATTCTCCAGCCGCTCAATCAATCGTGAGCCCGGCCAGTCCCGCTCTATGTAACTCTCCTGGTTGGTGAAGCGCAGCCTGGCAACCGGCAGGCCCCGAGCCGAGAATGCCTCTGCACTCAAGGCGGACGTGCCGTGTGCCCCCGGGTCAAACTGCTCACCGGTTCCCTGCAGGTTGCGTATCCGGTCGATTCGGAAGGTTCGAAAGTCGTCTGCCTCCCGGCACCATGCCGTGAGATACCAAGCGCCGCGGTCGGCCAGGAGCTGTAGCGGCTCAACCGTGCGCTCGCGCGCGGCGACGTCCCCGTCGCGCTGGTAGGCGAGTACGACCGCCTGATGGTCGCGGGTCGCTGCGGCCAAGGCCTCAAAGATAGCGATGTCATGTTTGGCGGTCTCGGTGTGCAGCGTCCGGGCAAGCTCCTCGGCGTCTAGTGACGCACTGGTCGCCGCAGCGAGCTTGAGGTTGATCGGGTCGTCTGCCGAGAACCCCGCGGCCGATAGAGCGGCCGAAAGCGCTTCGGCCTCGGCGAGTGACAGTCGCACCGGGCCGCGCATCGCGGGAATCGAGCCGAACACTTCGACCCGGTCGCCGTCGATAGAGACGGGCACAAGCTCCCACGGAGTGTAGGGCGCGATGCCGCACAGGGAGAGGGTCGTCAAGTCCTCAGCCAGTTCGGCGGAGGACGAGCCGACCTCGGCCGCCATCTCGGCAAGAGAGATGACGACACCGTTTTCCATGCGGCCCAGCAGCGCGATCAGGCGTCGCGTGCGCTGTGCGGTGCTGAGCTTAGCCATGGACGCTCAACACCTCCTTCAGCCCTCGCTGAAGAGCTTGGACCTCGCCGGCAGGTTTGAGGAGATGTACTCCGGGGCCGTTGTCGACAACGAACTGCAGCAAGCGAGGTCGTGAGCATGCCGAGACGTGCCACAGCATGCCGTCACCGTCGGCCTCAAGTTCGCCGTGGCCAGCCGTAAGAGATGATGCGCGCCAGCGAGCGGATGCGCCGAAACGAAGCAGCGCGTCGAAGCGGGATTGGGCCGGACCGTACTGGAAGGGAAGGCGAACGAAGCTCGCCACATCAAAGCCGTCAGGCCGCTCGAAATCGGGCGATTTGGGGCGCGCCGGGTTCACCGCGATGTCAGACATGCGCGCCACGGTGTAGGTGCGAGGTTCGTCCAGAGCGGTGTCGCGTCCAACGAGATACCAGCGGCCGTCGTGCAGGAAGAGACCGTATGGGTCCACACGGTGAGGGGCGCTGATTCCGTGCGAGTTGGTGTAGCCGAAGTCGACGGACTTTCTGATGCTCGCGGCCTCGGCAAGCTGTGCGACGATCGACCCCTGCTGCGCCGGGTCCTCATCGGCAAGCCGAGCGGCAGCAGCGACATCGCCGGAGTCGATCGTTGAGGTGATCTTGGCCATCGCCAGACGCAGGTCGTCTGAGAAAGGGAAAGACGCATCGCCGAGAAGCGCGCTTGCGGCCGCCCGTACGGAGGCGGCTTCCTCGGCGTTCAGATCGAGCGGGGCGGCGAAGGTGCCGGAGCGATCGAGGCGGTAGTAGCCCTCGTTCTCGGCGTCGGTCCGGATGACGAGTCCAGCGGTACGGAGGTCGTCCTTGTCGCGCTCGAATTGCCGCTTGAAGGCGTCGTCGGCCTGGTCAGGTGCGTAGCCGAGCACTTCAGAGCGGATGTCTTCGGCGCTTACCGGCACGCGCGCAGCTGCGAGGTAGAGCGCGAGATTGACGAGACGTTCGACTGCGCTGTACAAGTAACCCCCTCTAGCGACGCGGATACGGTGATTGTACGGCACCGCGTGTCTTGTGGAGCGGGGCCCCAGAAGAGTGCCCGTAAACGAAACGACCCGCGTGGGGGACGCGGGCCGTTCAATTTCCTGAGCGGGCGGTCCCCGCCTTTGAGGGGGGAAAGAAAGGCGGTTCGCCACTGCTCGACCATTGAAGAGCAATGTGTGTGCCAACTTCAGGCGACGAAGAGGACTATTCCTCCGACGGAGCTGTCCTGTTCGGCACGAAGCTGATGCAGCCGGGCCTTCGTTTTGCGGTGTGACGCTCTGTGCGGTACAAGAGGGCGTGAAGTGAGTGTGTAACCAGTACAAGAAGGCGAGGCCAAAGCCCGCGTGACTGAACAGACTATGGGGCGTAGCAGCGACTCATCATCGGAACCAAGACCCGAGCCGACGCCAGAAGAGGATCGCCGCGATCGTCGGATCTGGTGGATGTTGTTCGCCGTTGGCTTCCTGTTGTTCATCGGCATCATCCTCATAGGCAGGCCATTAGTGGCTGGGCGACTCACGGCGGCACGAAATCTCGACCGTGCTACGGCGATGATCGCCGGGACTCAGGGCGAATTTGCCGCGATCGACGCTGCCGTACGCGGATCATCGGTCTCCAGCTCGGCAGCGCTCGATGGAGAAGCGCTCGCTGCCATCTCGGCCACTCGGCAGACGCTGGCGGAGGCATCTCAGCTTTCCCAGTTGGGCAACGATCGGCTCACCGAAGACGAGCAGAAGCGGGCGAGGCTGGTCAACGCGAAGGCGATTGCGCGCATCCAAGTGCTCGACGCCGCCGAGGTGCTCTTGTCGGCGAGGGGACAAGTCGGCAGCGAGAGCAAGAGTGAGCAGGGGCTCAGTGACTACGGCGCAGCGGTCGACAAGATGCAACAGGCGGACGCGGCGCTGGTGAAGCTGTGACGGCTCAGTCAGACTCAAGGTGCGCCGGCAACCGAGGCGACGCGATGGGAAAGGAGCAGTTGTGAGCGCACAAGAATTCTGGTCAGGTTGGTGGTGGCCGGTGGCCACAGCGCTGCTCGGCTTCGCTTTCGCATGGTTGGTGTTTGATCAGTGGCTGCACCGGCACAAGCCACATCAGCTTGCGTGGTCGGTCGGCCTGCTCATGTACGCGGTTGCCGCTGTGATGGAGGCGGTTTCTGAGTTCACCGGTGACTGGAACCCGCTCGTCTACCGAATCTACATCGTGCTTGCGGCTTCAATGGTGGGCTATCTGGGTCTTGGGTCGTACTACCTGCTTGCCAAGAAGAAGACCGGTCCGCACATCTATCTCGGCATGATCTTGGGTTGGGAACTCGTATTTGTGTGGGGCGTGTTCAACACGACGTTGAGGCTGGACAAGCTCGTTCCCGGTATCACGGTAGGTGGTCAAGCGCTCGGCGCTGCATCGACATTTCCCCGCATCATGTCGCTGCCGTTCAACATAACCGGCTCGATCTTTCTGCTTGGCGGCGCACTCATCTCCATCTGGAGGTTCGCGCGCAAGCGTGAGTTCGCCTACCGGATGTGGGCAAACGTGCTCATCGCGCTGGGCACCCTCCTGATTGCCGGGGCCGGGAGCATGGCGCGAGCGGGATTCAGCGGCGCGCTGTACCCCGGCGAGATGTTCGCATCGGCTCTACTGCTTGCGGGATTCCTGATGGCGGGCACGTTGGACAAGGGCGCGAAAGAGGCTGTTGCTCACGGACGCGAGCGGCGCTCCCACGAGGCCCAAGCGAAGGCCGCCGAGGAGACGCCACCACCGGATCAGCCTTCGTCGTAGCCGCTCCCAAGGGCGGCGAGTGCGCGCATATCGGTAATCGTTATGTTCTGGCCGCTGACTTCCATGACGCCGTCGTCTTTGAGCCGCGCGAACGCTCGCGAAAGCGACTCGGGCGTGGTGCCGAGCGCCATTGCGAGATCGCCCTTCTTCATGCCCAGACTGACGTGCAGTCCTGTTTCCGAGGGGCGGCCCGACTGCAGCGCTCGGCCAAAGACATAGCGCGCGACCCGGCTCGGGACATCGAGGGCCAGCGTTGAGACGACTGAGGTGAAGTTCACGACGCGGCTCGCTAGGTCGGCAATGAGGGTGCGCGCCACTTGGGGCTCGGCAGCCAGCAGGTCGAAAAGCGCTTCGGTGGGAAGACACGCGTAGGTCACAGGGGTCGCGGCATCGATGTTGGCCGGGTATCGCGCGCCCGCCATCGCGGCTACCGCTGCGAGCGGCTGGCCGGCCTCGACGGTCTCGAAGGTGATCTGCCGTCCGTCAGCGCCCAGGTAGAAGACCCGCGCTCTGCCGGAGACGAGCACGCCGAACTCCTCAGCAGGTTCACCCTCTCTTGCGAGTGAGGCCCCGCGTTCGACCTGGGAGAGGCGCGCACTGCGAGCCAGTGTCGCGACGGCCTCGTCGGAGGCGGTTCGCCAGAGCCGACAGTCGCGGAAAGCCGTCCATACGTCGGCGCGGATGTCAGTCGGAGCAGTCATGGCGTCCATTCGGCCGAATCGTTCCCGCGGGCTTGCGGGGGTTGCGAACATTCTACTCGTCAGCAACCTGCCCCTCGAAAGACGCCACTCTGCAAAGCCGTGCGCTGGAGTGCGACCCCTGCCAAGAACTTGGGGCATCTTGATGCGCGTCAAGGAATCGCGTCCTCCGCGTGCGTAGAGTCGGCTCCGTTCAGTAGCGCTCCGTCGACTCCGCTCATGGTTGCGTCACCAGAAGGAAGGACCATTCGTGAACGACCGATTCGCCGAGAAGCTGGCCGACCCCATCATCGTGCGCGACACCACGACGCTGGCGGACTTCGTCCAGATCTACTGCGACGGGCACCACAAGGCCGCCGAGCGCAGGCCGGTCGAGACCGACGGCGCTCTGCTCGGCATCTACAAGCGCAAGCGGCCGGTCCTCTGCGTGGAGTGCGAGGCGCACCTCGCGTATGCCGAGAAGCGCCGGGCGTACTGCAACGTCGACCCCAAGCCGTTCTGTGCGTACTGCGAAGTTCACTGCTACAAGTCCGATGAGCGCGAGTGGCAGCGTCAGATGATGCGCTACTCGGGTCCGAAGTCGTGGCGCAAGGGCTACGCAATCGATGGCATCAAGCACGTCCTCGATGGACGTAAGTTCCGCAAGCTCGCCGAGGCGAAGGCCCACACGGCCGCCGCCGAGAAGATCGCCGCATCCGCGGCAGACACCGACGCCGCTGTTGCGGCCGAGAAGCAGGAGGAATCCTCATGAGTACTGCAACCGTGACCCGCCAGATCGTTCATATCGACGAAG